>Ga0209254_10000652_pt1 | contig 29234 bp, 36 predicted proteins | sample FrelakmetDIP11DI_FD_187148 | JGI IMG/M metagenome (GOLD analysis project Ga0209254, IMG submission 187148) | Freshwater lake sediment microbial communities from the University of Notre Dame, USA, for methane emissions studies - DIP11 DI (SPAdes)... | ecosystem: Environmental > Aquatic >... | reverse complement strand
CTCAGATCCGGTCTTGATGTGCACCATTGTTTGAGGAGATCCGGCCGTACCCTGGCTAGAATAGAAATATCCCAAAAAAAGAATTAAAGGATGATCTCGATATCCAGTTTTTCTGCCAGTTCCTTGTACCGGTTCCTTATGGTCACTTCGGTGACTCCGGCCACCTCGGCAACTTCACGCTGGGTACGCCGCTCTCCACCGAGAATTGATGAAATATAAATAGCGGCCGCGGCAACACCGGTCGGTCCCCGCCCGCTGGTCAGCTCACGTTCCCCGGCCTGCCTGAGAATCTCAACAGCCCTGCTCTGGACTTCCCCTTTCAGGTTCAGGCCCGAACAGAACCGCGGTACATAGTCTATCGGTGAGGTGGGCAGGAGTTTGAGGCCGAGTTCCCGTGAAATAAACCGGTATGTTCTCCCTATCTCCTTCCTTGATACCCGGGAAACTTCCGCGATCTCATCAAGTGTTCTGGGAACACTGCACTGCCGGCATGCGGCATAAAGAGCAGCAGCTGCTACCCCTTCAATGCTCCTTCCCCGGATCAGGTTCTTATCCACCGCATCACGGTACACCACTGCAGCTGTCTCCCGGACATTGCGGGGAAGACCGAGAGCTGACGCCATCCGGTCCAGCTCAGAAAGGGCAAATGCAAGGTTTCGTTCAGTTGCATTGCTCACCCTGATCCTCCGCTGCCACTTGCGAAGGCGATAGAGCTGGGCACGGTTCTTGCTGGAGATTGCCCTTCCATATGAGTCCCTGTTTCTCCAGTCTATCATCGTGGAGAGACCCTTGTCATGGATGGTGAAGGTCATGGGCGCCCCGACCCGTGAACGCTTCATCCGCTGATCATGATCGAACGCACGCCATTCCGGTCCGCGGTCAATGAAATCTTCATCAATGACCAGCCCGCAACTCTGGCAGACCAGTTCTGCCCGCTCATAGTCATGGACCAGCTGGCGACTGCCACACTCCGGGCAGACCGTCTCGGTATGATCCTCGGCCTTCTTTTCGTGTTCTTTCACACGCTCCTTCAGTCGCTGTTTAAGGGCTTCCCTCTCGTTCTGAAGAATTTTTAATTTCTCTACTTCCTGCATCGTGATTCTCCTACCTTGCGATGAACAACTTCTCCCCGGCCGCAAGCCTGCATTCTGCCCTGCAGAGCACTGCGGCATAAGGAGCTGCCACATTCCCAAACACATCCACCACTTTACCCACAGAGTTCATTCTCCGGTCAACGACTTCGGTATACATCCTGGGGAGCTGTGCCGGATCGCAACGAAGAATAAGGAGTCGCTTCCCTACCGTATGCACCGCATGCCCAATCGATTTCAAGATACAACCCCGTCAGATCTGCCCCGGATAATGGCAGTTGAAATGGTTTAGTAATCTATTTATATTCTAATTCATAGTATAAAAAGTTAGTGTAAAGGTATAAATATCGATTTCAAGGGAAAAACAGTGAATTGATATTTAAAGCCAACACGCGGGCGCATTCGTCCTTTTTAAGGCCTGCTCCTCTTGCAACAAAAAATTTCGCGCGCTCATCGAGGAGATCATGTGGAGCATGCGCGTCGGAATTTACGACGAGAGTACATCCTGCTTCCCGTGAGACCGCCACAACATGCCCGTTTGTCCGGTTATGACCACCCCGCGAGGTTAGTTCCAGAGCCACCCGGTGATCACATGCCGCTTCGGCATCTTCCAGCGTGATGAGACCCGGATGGGCGAGAATGTTGACATCCCGGCAGGTACAGGCTGCCCGGTTGGTCCCTTCTGCAACAGGTTCAATGGTTGTCTCTCCATGCACGATTATAATATCCGCTCCCGCCTGCCTGGCTTCCCGTGCACTTGCACCGATAAGTTCGGGAGGGATGTGGGTTAGCTCCACACCGCACAGGAATTCAACCCCGTAGATTCGTGCCACCTCCTTCAGATTCTGCAGGGCATCAATGAGGAAGTGAAGATTGGTGCTGTCTGCATGGTCGGTTATTGCGACGGTCGTATAGCCAAGAACGGCCATTCTCCTGACCAGCTCGATTGGAATCATCTCACCATCTGTGAGCGTACTGTGGGTATGCAGATCATACATATTCCTCACCGTTTCACCTCAAGGAACCCTGCAACCATGCTGAGAAGTTTTTGCTTTCCTTCCCCCCAGGTCACGATAATCCTTCCCTCACGTTTCCACCAGTATGCCGGGTGACTCTTCGGTTCACTGCGAAAACGGAGGCGGCACCGTTTCAGGGCTTTCTCAATGGCTACAAGGGAGGGGTCCTTCATGGCCCGCGATCGGGATACGCGTCTCCCCTCATTCCTTGTGAGTGAGACGTCAAAATAGCAGGGATACAAAATACGCTCCCCCTGCATTTCTTCCTTCATCATAGTACTGTGTGGTAATGGAACCTATAAACCCTGCAGCATCCTATACTGGTGTATGCACCATGTCGACGTCAGGCTTGAAAAAGACATATTCGACGTCAATAACCGCATCGCCCGGGAGAATGCCTCACGTTTCAGAGCGCACGGTATACGGGCCATCGATCTTCTCGGTGCAATTGGCTCAGGAAAGACAGCGCTTATTGAAAAGACGGTTCCGCTCCTTCGGGAGAGAGGATTACGGGCAGGCGCGATTGCCGGTGATGTATATGGTGACGATGATTACCAGAGAATCAAAGCACTCGGCATCCCGGTTGTAAATGCCAATACCGGAAAGGAGTGCCACCTCGATGCTCATCTCGTCGATCATGCCTCTGCTGATCTGCCTCTCGATGATATCGATATCCTCTTCATCGAAAATGTTGGTAATATGGTCTGCCCGACCGATTTTCTGCTCGGTGCAGAAAAACGGGTGGTTATCGTCAGTGCTACCGAAGGTGATGATGTGGTGAATAAACATCCGATGATGTTTCGTGGCTGTGACATAGGAATTATCAATAAAGTGGACCTGGCTCAGCTGGTGGGAGCCAGCCTTGACAGGATGGAGTCAGACATGCACCGCTACAACCCCTCGATGAAGGTGCTTCGGACCGATCTCAAAAACGGCGAAGGCCTCCCAGCTGTTGTTCATGCCCTGCTGAATTGAACAGAGTTCTTAAATAAGATAGAGGGGTATATATGCTGCACTCTGTTCAGGTCAGTTCCTGGCAGGTTATGATGCGAATAAGATTCTCAAGGTAGATAGTATGCTCTGGCAGGGAAGATCAGTCCGTGGGACAAGCGGGGGAAGATACCGCCCCTCGCGGGGAAAGCGGAGGAGTGAGATAGGGTCAGCTCCGGCCGAGACCCATATTGGCGACGATCGCCGTCGGATTATCCGTTCCTATGGCGGGAACCCAAAGATCCGGGCAATGCGTGCCCGGTATGCCAACGTTGCAACCCGTTCAACCGGGACTATCCGGAAGGTTGTTATCGAGACAGTTGAAGAGAACGGGGCAAACCCGAACTATGTGCGGCGGAATCTCCTTACGAAAGGCGCAGTCATACGAACAGAAGCGGGACGGGCGCGCATCATCAGCAGACCAGGGCAGGATGGTGTAATCAACGCCATCCTTATTGAATAGTCAATAAAATCCCTCTTTTTAGAACAGTTAAAGAAAGGCTGATTCATGCCCCCATAACCAAGGCTGGTCATTTCTGATTCGCCTGATGCCAAAAGTCGTATCACGTCACGAGAGGTGTAGGAGGAGGCCTGAGGTGATACGACTTTTGTCGAAATAACTGTATCCTTTTTACGGTAATAAGGATTATGATGGTCCCCTGTCTTCGTTAAAAGAGTCCAGCGGGATCAGGGATTTCAGAATTTTTTCCTCGCCCGGTGGAGAGCGGTATTTACTTCGTTGATTGCCGCATCTGCTCCAATCTTCAGTTCCTCAAATGCGCTCCCGCTCGCGGTCATGAGTCGGTCTATCTTCAGGTCGGCTTCATGTTTTTTCTGACGAAGCTCCTGCAACTGCCGATCAAATTCTGCTGAAAGTTCCCCAATTTTTCGATCATATTCTGTCCGCATTTCCTTGAGTGTCTGATCCGCTTTCACCTGAAGTTGGTCAATCTCTTCGGCCACCTGATCAATCTGTTTTTTGGCAATATCCGCATATTCCCTGGTTCTTGTCATACCCTTCACTGTCTCATTCTGATTATATGAGCCTTCTCAAAATTCTTATCATCCGATTTTTCCGCTCTCAATCGATTGTTTGATAAAAACTGGTGTGATATGGTAATTACTGTGCGGGCAGCCGGAAAACAGGGAAAATCCGGCTGTTATCAGGCAGGAGCAGGTATGAGCCTTTCCATCACTATCGCTGCCCCGTTCCGACACACACGGAAGGAACGCTTGAAAAAGAACGAGATTGTCTACTACCTTGCCTTCGAGCGGGGCTGGATGAATATTGAACAGGCAACCATGCTGCTTTCACGAGCCAGGGAAGAGGGCCTTATCGAATATGAAGGGGATATGATCAGACCTCTTTTCGATGTGGGGGACGTAGAGATTCCGCTCGGGTTTAAACCTACCGCAGCAGTATTCAGAAAATCAGATCCCCAGGAAGAGCTGATGCAGCGGATAGCAAAGGGACAGAATGTCCCGCTCACTACGGTCGCAGCCGAGACACATATCCTCATCCGCCAGGAATTTGACGGGCATCTCCGACCGGAAGCAGCACTGGTAATTCTTGCCCGTCGCTACCACATTCCATTTGAGGATTTGCTCCCCGCTCTCAGGGAGACAATCCTGAAAAAATAAGTGATCAGACCTTCTTCTCTTCAGGAGCGGCCTTGGCGAAATATTCTTCGAGGGGTTTATTTCCGTAGGCAGTGACCCTTGCATTGACCTGGACAAAATCTGCAGTGATTTCATTCCCGCGGATTGATTTTCTCCTCCTCTGCCCTTCCATTACCGGCTTGAATCCGACACCCCCGGATAGCAGCAGTTTCCTCCTGCCGCCAAGGGGTAAATTCCTCCGTGCCGGTGTACCATTCCGGTCTGAACCCCCGGTAATCTCCATACGGTACCCTGGCAGGCCGAATGAACCTGCATCAAGCTCTTCGCCTATTCGCTTTCCGATGAGGGCGCCTGCGGGCCCACCACTCACCGCGATGTTATATGCGCGTCCTGTCTTCTGATCAGACAAGACGACTTTGAATTCCACCATCTGGCCAAGACTCCTCGATTCTCATAACCTGAACCCGGACATTCCTGCGACCCCCATGGCCATTCCGTCATAACCGGAACTGGCGATGCACGTGGATTCCTCCGGGAAGTACCCATAGTTTTGGGTGGACAATCTATTAAATACTATTTGCCCCAGAATGGATCATTCTTCCGTTTCATCCCTGTAAATTCGCCGAGAATTTCCTGGGTGCTGATGGGAAGATTTTTCTGCATTTCACGTTCGAGCACCTTCACATGGCGCTCGGGGATGTCGACATAGAGGTCATCCCCCTCACTCAGCTGGCGACCAACCGTTGCTCCCTCTATGGAAATCGCCACTTCCGACCCTGCCTGTGCCTCGCGGATAGTCTCCTGGTTCAGCTGCATTGATTTGAGATGTCCTACCTTCTTGCCATCGGGCTGGATGAGGTTAACATCGGTACGAAGCGTCCCGCTGAGGACCCGAATCCCGACAACTGCCGGGTTACTCTGCCGGAATATGCAGTGAGGGAGCACCCGGATCTTTGCAGGCATGACAATCTGCTCAAAACGCTTCTGTTCTGCTTTTCTCCTGAGTTCATCCCGCCATGCAATATACGCATCAACGAGCTGGTAAATTACCCTGCCGTCAAAAACCTTCACATGCGAAAAACCGGGATCCCTGATCATCTCTGCCGCATCGGGAAGTATCGGGGTATTAAAGGCCAGAAGAGACCGGTAGCAGGGATTCTTTACCGTCTCCACCTCGATCAGATCATGCCTGCTCACCGGCCCGACTTCAGCACTCATAACACCGATATCCTTGGTTTCAAGCTCGTTGCAGAGCGCTTCCAGGGCACCGATGGTGTCTGCCTTGATCTTAAGACCTTCGGATGAGAGTTTAACTTTGATCTCTTCCATCTCCTTCCTGATCCGCTCTTTCACCAATTCCGGATCGCCGGTGATAACCTGAATGGGAGAACCGGCTATTGTACCTTCCAGATTCGGGGCACTGACCTTGATCCCTGCTGCTGCAGTAACCCTCTTTACCCGCTCGAACCGGTCTTCAATCAGGATCTCTTTCATTGGCCGCGGTTTGAGAAGCGCCCTTACTTTCGTCTGACCTACGCCACCTATTCGGGCAAAGGCTATTTCATCGCCAACTGAGAGTGTCCCGTCATAGAGGATGACATCGAGGGTTATCCCCAGCCCCCGCTCCTCTTTTACTTCGAGAACAGTTCCTGTCCCCGGACCGTCCACAGAGAAACCCAGTTCCTGCTCCAGGTATCGCTGGGCGAGACCGACCATAACCATGAGGAGTTCAGGTATGCCTTCACCGGTGTGGGCACTGACCGGAACGATGGCCAGGTTTCTCTGGAAATCAGATACCCGGTCGAACCGTTCAGCTGAGAAACCCATCTCGGAAAGATTTCCCACCAGCTCATAGAGCCTGGTTTCGACAAGGTCCCTGACCCGGTCATTCTGTCGGGAAAAAGAAGACAGAAATGATGCGCCCTGTGCCGGCCTCCATCCGTGAATCCGGTCTATCTTGGTCGCTGCTACAACAAAGGGAGTACGATATGTCCGGAGAATCTGGAGGGCTTCAATGGTCTGGGGCTGGAAGCCCTGGCTGATATCTACCACGAGTATAGCCATATCAGCAAGTGCTCCTCCCCGTGCCCGCAGGGTGGTAAACGCATGGTGCCCGGGCGTATCAATGAAGAGAAGTCCGGGAACCTTGACGGTCATCTTCTCCATTGTACCACTCATCTTCCGGATAGCATCAATTGGTACAATTGTTGCTCCGATATGCTGGGTGATAGCGCCATCCTCGGTGCTCACCACGGATGAACCACGAATCCGATCGAGCAGCGAGGTCTTGCCGTGGTCGACATGTCCGAGCACCGCGACAATAGGGGTTCGGATACCTGATTTTTGTGACACGGGAGACCACTACCATTGGGATCATGTATGGATTGGAGCAGACCTGAAACAGCGACCATGTATTGGATGGAGTACCAGACTGATGCAGTACTATTATATCTGACGCAACCGGCACCAATTTCTGTACTATACTCGCACACAAATGCTATTAATCCACCCCTCCGGGTGGCGGGAATGCCTCCGTAGGGTCACATATTATATAGCGCGAAATCCTATGTATTCGGGTATATTCTGCCAGGGTGGGGTAGTTGGTCATCCTAGGGGACTGTGGATCCCCCGACCCGGGTTCGAGTCTCGGCCCTGGCCTTCGTCGTTTTCCTGCCGGTCTCTCGTAGCTTCCTAGAGATCCGTCATCGGCGCACCGCACCGCGGACACTTCATGACATAACAGGGTATCTCTGGAGAACGGCTCTGTTCATACCGGCAGTTCGGACAGATACAGCCCCGCGGAGAACCTTCGGGCCATTCCCCGCCTCTCATGTGGTACCCTTCAGACTGGTTTTTCTCAATCTTCACTGTGGAGAGGTGATTGGCGCCGCCATTCATCAAGGGATCGCAATGTTCCCTGTGCAGGGGAGACATGCATATCTTCGAACAATCACCTCTTCGCGTAACCAGTGGTTAGGGATTATTTTCTGGCCCTGAGCCATTCCCCTTCTTAAGATTGATAGATTTAAATACCGTAAAAAAAACCCATACATATATCGGACTGATGAATCATGAAAAATAATGGCTTTCCTGCTGTACTGGTAATTTTATCGTTCATTTTGATCTCTGGCAACGCTGCTGCACAGACCGAAAATACCATCGGGGGGGATATGGGTACCTACCGGATCCACGCGAACGTTGACGGGGCACAGGTGTACTTCGACAGTGATTACAAGGGAGAGATCACAGAGGGTATCCTTGATGTTCCGGTCTCTGTTACCGGAACCCCCTACCGGACCTATACCGTCCAAAAGGAGGGATACAAGACCTATACGGGAGCTATCAACTCAGTCCCGGCGAAAGGTCAGGTTATCAATATCTATGTAAAAATTTCCGCGCTGCCCATCATTGAATATGGAACCCTTCACCTCCTGGTAACTCCAACCTTTTCCACGGTCTATCTTGATGGCGTTGAAGCAGGTATGGTTCCCCCGAACGGGATATTGATCATACGGAATGTTATCCCGGGAACCCATGGTATCCGGGTTTCAAAGGAGGGATATACGACGGTTACCATTGATCAGTATGTCGGTAAAAATGAGATAGTAAAAGTACCGGTCACCCTTGAGGCGCTCCCAGCCGGTTCTCTCTCGGTCTCCTCAATCCCTCCCGGGGCACAGATATACCTTGACGGGGAAGTTATCGGGGTGACTCCCATGACAGCCCAGAATGTCGCAGAAGGGGAACATACGCTTATTCTCCGCATGGAAGGATATTCTGATTACACTGAGACGGTGGTGACCACATCCGACGGGACTGTCGTATCCGTGACCCTCATTCCCGTATCCGTTGCATCCGGACGGATTGGCCTCTCAACCCTGTCCCTGGTGGGTGCTCTTGCTGCGACCGCTTTCCTGATACAAAAGAGGTCCTGAAATTGCCGACCCCAATTTATTCAAACGGAACCGGCGAAAAAGAGACCCTTTCCGGATATAAATCAGCACCAGGTGAAGCTCCCATGGTTCTCATCTACAACGCAACAACGCAGAAACTTGATGATGTTGAGAAAGTCCGGAAGGATGACGAGGAATGGAAAAAGATCCTCTCTGGTCAGGAATACCAGGTTGCACGGAAGAAAGGAACCGAGCCGGCATTTACTGGCAAGTACCATAATTTTCATGGCAAAGGCCTGTACAAATGTGTTTGCTGCGGTACTGATCTCTTCATTTCTGAGACCAAATTCGATTCGGGAACAGGTTGGCCGAGTTTTTTTGCCCCGGTTGATATACATAACATCGTAACGGTATCTGATACGAGCTTCGGGATGAGCAGAACAGAAGTACTCTGTGCACGGTGTGATGCTCATCTCGGACATGTATTTGACGATGGCCCTCCACCGACCTTCAAACGGTACTGTATGAATTCCGCATCACTGAAGTTTGTCACCTTTTGATCGGGGAAAGTATCGAAAGAATTCCACAGCGGTTTGACGTTTCGGGGTGCGGCAAGCTCTTTCTGGCCATACGGTTTAAAAGACTGGGAGAACATGCAGAGCAGTTTGAGAGATGCTCTCTCAAATATCCGGGGCGGGCTTACCGGTGTGGCCATCTGCCTGATCATTACCGCCCTTGTGTATGGTACCGCATTCATGGCCGCGTTTGGCAATGATACCCCTGCGGCCCGGCTTATCCTGGCTTTTGCGGGTATTTTTTTCCTGGTGGCAAACCCCCTCTGGACCATTCCCATATCCTACTTCCTGGGCGGTTGTTTCCTGTTCACTTCCCGCTCATCAATCGAGAGGGACGGGAGGAAGTGAGTGGCAGACCAGACGTTTCCCGTTGTATCAATAGCCGCCTGCGGGTCGTATGCCAGGGGAGAGATCGAACCGGCGATAAGGAAAGCTATCGAAGCTTTAGGTGGCATCGATGCATTTATCAAACCAGGAAGTCACGTGCTCCTCAAACCAAACCTCCTCCAGGGTTTGCCTCCGGAACGGTGCGTTACCACCCACCCCGAAGTCATCAGGATAGTCTCTCAAATCTGCAGGGAACTTGGATGTACTGTTGTAATTGCTGACAGCCCGGGGGGAGGAATACGGTATACCCCTGCGAATCTGAAAAAACTCTATCAGGCCACGGGTTATGAAAACATTCCTGGGGACACAGGAACAGAGCTCAATAGTGATACCGGGTATTTTGTTCTCCCCTTCCCTGAGGGGAGGCTGGCGAAGAGCTTCCCCGTTATCAATCCCGTGACCGAGGCAGACCACATCATTGTGGTCTCCAAAGCAAAGACCCACCTCTGGACGCTCTTTACAGGAGGGACAAAGAATCTTTTCGGGGTGATTCCCGGCATTGAGAAACCCCTCCACCATGCCCGGTTCAGCAATCCCGATGCCTTTGCCGGGATGATCCTTGATCTCAATGCCCTGATCCGCCCCACACTCCAGATCATGGATGCGGTGGTTGGCATGGAGGGGGACGGCCCTTCATCCGGAAGACCACGAAAGCTTGGTGCGATACTGGCCAGTACCAATGCCACCGCGATCGACCTGACTACCTGCCGAATCATGGGCATCCCCCCTCTGGATGTCCCCACCATCCGTATCGCAGCAAACCGCGGACTCATCGGCAGTGATCCAGACCATATCAGGCTTGTTGGTGATCCCATTGAATCGCTGCCTGCCGGGCATGTCAGGATGCCCTCAACCTACCGCGGACCGGGGCAGGATTTGTCGCCAAGTCTGCTGCTCGGTCTCATGCAGCGGCTGGGAGGGTTCTATGCTTTATACCCGTATTTTAACCCGGGAACATGTCAGAGGTGTGGGCGGTGTGAGCTCATCTGCCCGTCTGGTGCAATCACCATGCGGGATGGGCTGCCGGAATTTGATCGGAAGGCCTGTATCCGGTGCTATTGTTGTCATGAAATTTGTCCTTCTGGATCCGTCCACCTCAAACCCGGTCCCGGGCGGAAGCTGATAGGGAAGTTGATCGGACTCTGATTGACGAGGTGGCTGGAATCGCCCAGTAAAGTACACATTCCCGGGATTTCCGGATTCTCCCTTCCGGAACGACAATTGAACCAGGAGCATCCACCTAATATTTACTATATCCCGCCGTTTTCTGGATAATGGGGAAGATTACTATGAGGGAACATTTTCCGATGGCTGCCGCAATTTTCGTATTTTCATGCATACCGGTGATTCAGCTCTTTATTGTCTAGGAGGCAGTTTTGTAATTCCCCGGCAGCTATTTCCTTTTTCCAGTCCCATGTTCCCGTAACCATGGTCGATGGCAGAGCGCGACTCTTTGGATTGTGGAAGACCCGTCCTTCACTGCGGGGTATTTTTCCCCGGGCATGGCGGTCATGGCATATCGCAATCTCACGGAACTCCTGGAAAGAACGGTAAATGGGGGGGACAGGGATGACTGAGAAAGTTTGTCCGTTTGACAAGAAACCATGCATCAGGGAGCTATGCGAAGTTTTTCGCGAAGACTCCGGCACCTGCTCGTTCAGCCTCATCGGAACACCGGGGAAAGTTCAGTCTCCTTCCCTGTCAAAGCGGGCTGATGACAAATCGTCATCGGGAACTTATAAAGCTCATCTCTTTGATTCATGAGCTGGTGACAAACAGCAAACAATCCGGATCCTGGAGGGCGTATTAACGAAGATACCGTGCGAGAAGGTTAATTTCCGGAGTCCTAACCGGTGAGAGTGCGGATGCTCTCCGGCCAATGATGCCGTTTGTATTCAGCCTTCCTTTCCGCTGTCCGCCCCGGGTTTTCCCCGGGTTGCATATCCTTATTATGGTGCACACTGATGCATGCTAGTGAGGTGATCATTCGATGTGCAGTGTCGGTGGCCCTATGGATATTGATATTCCCCCTGAGCGGGTAAAGGGAAAGAACTACAAATGCAATGAATGCGGTGAAAAATTCAAGAGCGTGGGGAAGAGACCCATGTGCCCCGCGTGCCAGTCTGAAGATGTTGCTGAGGAATAATCCTCACACCGCTCTTCTTCATCCTGTTTCACGGGGATCAATCATTTTTCCAGCGTTTTCCTGCCCTTAATCATAAAATAACCGGGTAGAGTTTCTCTCATCAGGCAGCTGGATATCACCGTTTTACAAGGACGGTGCCCTTTCCCCTGTTGGCAATATCACCACGGAAAGCATCCATCAGGTAGCGCTTTTTCTTATACTCCGCCTCTTCGGTTCCATTCCGGCGAAAAGTCGGGAGGAAGCCCGCTACATTCCCAAAAATTTTGCACGTGCCGCCGGTCATGTTTCCACAGGGACGACTGCAGTTACCACCGATAATCAGGGTGCCGCCCCGCATCTCAACACCCGGCATGTCCCCGCAATTACCATGAATGCGGATTTCTCCTCCACAGAGATATTCTGCCGCAAAGTCTCCGGCATTCCCGCACACCTCCACAATACCGCCCCGCATGCCCCGTTTCTCCCCGCGATATCCTGCCGCACAGTAGTGCCCCGCATTTCCTTCGCATCGGATTGTTCCGCCGCGCATCTCGCGGCCAAGCCAGGCATCGGCATTCCCTTTGATGATAATCTCTCCGGCACTCATGAAATTTCCACAGTGCATCCCGATATCCCCTTCAACGATGATCCGGCCTGCATTCATGTATTCGCCGACCCGTTTGAGAACACCGGTATCCCCGGTCAGGACCACTTCAATCTGGTCGGGGGAGACCGCAGGTCCTTCGATGGTCACATAGAAGAGATCCTGGAGCCGTCGTTCTTTGTTCCCTTCAAAGACCCGGATATCATTCCCCAGGAAGTTCTGGGGAATGATGGTTTCTGCCTCGATTGGTATCTTCGGTTTCGCCCGCGGCCTGGTCTTTAAGATGACTCTCATAGTGATGACTCGGTCCCGATACAGATTCCCCTCGGAAGGTAGACATCCTGGACAGGGTAATTTCGCATCCTGACGGTGTAGTACTGTTCGAACTTTTTCACAAATTCAGAATCATGATTCATATCATATTCAGCGGGGACCTGTGCCCGTGACCAGATGGTACTGTTTGCACCCTCGACGATGACTTCCCCGTCCCTGGCCACCATGCGGCCCCGCTTTATTGTATAGCGGGTCCGGGAGAACCCGGCTGCAACCTGCTGGTAATCTGTGGACGGATCAAGCTGGTCAGGCTTGAGCGGATAGATGGCAATATCTGCTTCTGCGCCGGGTGCAAGGTACCCCTTCCCTATCCTTGTGATGCCCAGCGCCTTTGCCTGGGCAGCGCGGGTCATGACAGCGATTTCGTACCAGTCAAGCTCACGGTCGATGGCGAAGAGGGGGGCATAGTGGCCGGTCTTCGGGTCAATCATCTCCCCCTCCTTCTCCCGGTACCTGCGGCTCATGAGGAGGGCAATGATTTCGGGGTATTTGACAAACGGAGCCCCATTCGGGTTATCGGTTGCGAGCATGCACTGCCAGGGGTCCCGGACCAGAAGGGCAAGTTCGAGCCCGATAGCCCACATCACACAGTTAACCAGGCTCTTCCGTGAATAATAGACCGGGATGATACCCGACCCTGTCTCGAGTTCCACATCGTGGTTGCTCCATTTGTTGTGGTGGAGCATGTAGAGCTTGAATTCCATGGGTCCGTCCGCAGTCATGGTCGTTGTCCTCCCGAACATGATCTGACCCATGTCAATGGCAATGTGCGGCCGCTGGTTCACTGCTCTCGCAATGTCCTCGGATCGGGAACAGATATCCCGCCAGGTCGAACCTCCGTAGGCATGGAACTGCACATGCGTGAGGTACAGGCTCTGGCGATCCGGATTTACATCGGGGACGCGCTCGATAGTCTCAAGAGTGGTACGGTAATTGCCGGGGACCCCGAGATTATTGCAGTGGAGGTGGACTGAATGGGGAAGGTTGAGAAGCTCGTTTGCCTGGATCATGGTATCGATGATCTCTGCGGGAGTGACCCCGAAATGGGGGACCGGGTCATGGATGCTGTGGACATCCTCCCCCCATCCCCAGGCCTCGGTTCCGCCGGGGTTGGTCAGTTTTATGGCAAATCCTCTCACCGCCGAGAGCGTCCAGGCTACCACCGCAGCGGCACGCTTCACATCCCTCTCCTTTACTGCCTCCATGATTGCCCAGTTGCCATCAAAGAGGGTGTTTGCCAGCATATCCTGGTGGGGTGTTGCGGTGAACTCTTCATGGGTGTGGCGCGCCTCGAGAGGGGCCATGGCTCCTTCAAGGACAGTCGTGTATCCCATCGTGCTGTACCGATAGGAGTTCCCATAGGTGGTTGGGACACTGTAACCGGAGGTCACGTGCATAACTCCTTTCCTGGCGGTCCTGCCAGCCCGCATATCCTCGGGACTCATGTACCTGCCGAAATTTACTTTCGTCCCGCAGACATGGGAATGCGAATCAATCCCGCCCGGAAGGGTGAGGCAGCCTTCAGCATCGATAACCACCGCACCATTCCCTACCTCTTCCACGATCTTCCCGTCCCGGATTGCAAGGTCCATTATTTCACCTTTTATTCCTGAGAGGGGATCGATGACAAAAGCGTTCTTCACCAGCAGTTCCGTCATGTCCGCTTTGCCTCCTTGACCAGATCATACAATTGCGTAAGAATATCGAGATCGCCGGGATAGGTCCCCTGATAGAGCCGCTGCGTGCGGATCGGGACACCGTCCATCCTGTATGCTGTCCCTTCCGCATCAATCCCTGTCACGGCAACAGGGATCTGGATCGTTGAAAGGGGGGTGGTGGCGTTTACATGGGGATCGATCTGGATGGTAGGGATCCGCGCCAGATGCCGGGCGCATTCATGCGGGAAATGGGCCCCGGGATCACTTGCCACCACCAGGCAGGCATCACATTCCTCCCTCCGGAGAATGTCCACACTGGTTGTCTCACCGGGGTTATAGAAAGCAATGCCCCGGGAAAAATCAACTGCATAGGGATACCCCGTTATCCAGGTAAACACCTCGTTGGAACCATAAACATTCCAGTGCCCCCGCATGGGGGATATGGTGAACTTGGTATGACGGTTCAGTTCTTCGGTCAGTTCGATTGCGTTCCGGATATTCTTATTCTTTCCCGGTGTCATGGTGAGGCCGAGGCCAAAGAAGACGGCCCCGAATTTGGCCGAGAGGCACAGGTCAGCCACCCGGAAGAGTTGTTCCCGCGGTACGCCTGCAACAGACGATGGGATAATTTCCCGCTTTCCCCGCACGATTGCACGGAGCGCAGAAAGTACTGCATAATCACCACCGGGGTCAACCATCACAAATTCATCGGCGACCCGGGATGTTTCGGTCTGGCGGACGTCAACCACAATCACCTTGCGCTCCCTGAAGGAGTCCTTCACAAAGAAGCCGTCAGTATAGGTGGTATACCGGCTCATGTGTCTCGGGTGGGCATCTATTGGGTTTGCACCCCAGTATACCACCACATCAGCACGGTTCTTGACCTGCCCGAGTGTACACCCCGGATGCCCGACCTCCTGGATGGCAAGGATTGAGGGCCCATGGCAGACGGTAGAGGTGTTGTCAATCACCGCACCGAGAACTTCGGCAAGGTGAACACCAATACTCTGGGCTTCACCGTGCGTACCACTCCAGCCATAAAGGAGGGGGCGGTCGGCATCGAGCAGGATTTCGGCTGTCTCCCGGACGGCTTCCTCATAGGAGATCTCCTTCCAGCCCTTCCCGTCACGCCGTATCGGGGCTTTCAGCCTCTTATCGCCCATAAACTTTTCATTAGCGAGCGTGCAGCCATTTTCCACCCTGACAATCCGGGTACCCTCCAGCTCGACCACCAGGTCATCACAGAGGCAGCCGCAGAACGGACAGACGACGTCCTCAACCTTCATAGGGAACTCCCCCGGCAATTTCCATGAGCTGTGAGATAGTAAGAACTGGATCACCGGTCGGTTCAATGGCCACTACCGTGGTTTTGAAATCCGGCATCCCGGTGCAGTGGGTTTCGGGGCTGATAAGGAAATTCGCATAGGGGCCGATACAGATGAACGCCCTTCCCCGCTCCAGGCCATCTGCCTGATAAGCCTTCAGCACCACCGCTGCATGATCACTCCTGACCCGGACATTCGCCCCGTCCTCAATCTCAAGATCCAGCATATCCACCCGGTTCATCTGCACTAACGAAGCCTCCTCCTGGTAAACAGGAGAGGTCTTCCGCTCCACGTAAGACCCCTGCCTGATGGTCCGTCCGGTATTCAGGATGACCTTCATACCTCCTCCTCTGCGGCATGCACTGCTTCGAGGAGCCTGGCCACCGCAATGGCCTCGTTCGGGCAATGCTGCTCACAGGTTTTACATCCGGTACACTTCTCGTTGTGAAGGACCACACACTTCCCTTCGCTCACCTTCAGCAGGAGATCATCGGTAGAAGCCCTCCCGCCATGCGACATCTGGGCATCAATCAGTTTGTTCACCGGGCAGGCTACGGCACAATTCCCGCACCCCATGCAGCGTTCAGTATTCACATCGATTCGGAATGAAAAGGAGAGGCGGGTATTATCATAAAAGATGGACTCGAGGACCCGTCCGCTGGTAAGTACGCCGTTCGGACAGGCCTCTACACAGAGCCCGCACCGTATGCAGTGGCCCTGATAAATCCGCGGCGTCCATCCTTCCGGTGTCCTGACCACATCGATTGCGCCGGGAGCGGGGCAGGCCATCATGCAGAAGAGGTGATGCGTACAGGTTTTGCCGGTACGTTCAGGAAAATTCCTGAAATGAGGGGGGATAACCAGGGGTGCTGTTCTGGCGAACAGGAATTTCCTGACCCATCCTGCCCGGGCAAACTCCTGGAGATAATAGACAAGGGATAGTGCCATGTCACCGCTCCGTGCAGGCAATACACGGGTCTGCACTCACGAACGTCGATGATACATCCGCCAGTGAAGCTGCACCCGTCAGCATGTAGTGGCAGCAGGCCTCGATGTTCATGATGGAAGGGGTCTGGATAGAGATATCGAGAACCCTTCCAGCAGCATCGGTCCTGATAAAATAGGAGAGCTCTCCCCTCGGTGCTTCTCCTGAATATGCGATCTCGCCTGCACCGGGGATTCCCCCTCCCCTGATCGGTCCTCCGGGCAGCTGGTCAAGACAGGTCCTGATGATGCCAATACTGGCAAGTACTTCCTGGAACCTGACCATGATGCGGGCAAAATTGTCGCCCTCGTCGCGGGAGACCGGGGTAAAACCAAGCTTCTGGTATGTCGGATGACGGAGCCTCCTGTCGATTTCCGGCATACCACTTGCCCGGGCTGTCGGACCGACGGCATAGGCCTCCCGTGCAGCTTCCCGTGTAAGCACCCCGATCCCTTTACTCCGGAGCGCGATAAGGGGACCATGCTCAAACATCCGCATGTATCGCGTCACCTCTTTCTCGATTGCCAGGAGATTCGCCCTGAGCCGCAGCTCATCCTCATTTCGGAGATCAAACCGCACACCGCCAGGAATTATGTAGGCACAGGTTACACGGGCACCGGTGATCCGTTCGAGCTCGTCCATAACCATCTCGCGGACATCGAGCAGGTACATCCCGAGTGTTTCATGCTCGATGGTGTAGCAGTATGAGAAATTGGCGAGGATGTGGCTCTGTATGCGATCAAGTTCATTCACCACGACCCTGAGCAGAGCGGCCCGATCGGGAACCGGTATGTCACTGACCTTCTCCAGTGCTTCGATAAACACCATATTATGGATGACTGAGCAGATTCCGCAGACACGCTCGGCAAGAAACATAACTTCCTGCCACGGTCGTCCCCGCATGATCCGCTCGATCCCTTTTTTCATGTAGCCAAGCTCTACCTCGGCAGAAACGACATACTCTCCTTTCGTCTCGCACTTCACCCTGGCCGGCTCCTTCCAGCAGGGGTGGACCGGACCGAGAGGGATCGAGACATCGACCATGCGCTTCATCGGGTCCTCACCTCGAAGTCTTTGAAGACAACCGGAGCTACCGCGAGTATTGCTGACAGTATCTCGGTCGGTCTTGGAGGGCATCCCGGTACTTGTGCAGCGATAGGAATATGCTTGGATACCGGGGCATCCACGAAAGTATGCGGGCGGTCAAAAAGGCAACCGGAGATGGGGCAGTTCCCGATTGCTATCGCTGCTTTCGGATCAGGTATCTTCTCCCAGAGAACATGGAGTTTTTCCTCCCATCCCGGTGTGAATGCGCCGATGACCAGCAGGACATCGGCCTCCCTCGGGTTGTTGTGAACAAAGATGCCATATTGCTCGATATCATACCGGGGAGCGAGACAGGCAAGCACCTCAATATCGCAGCCGTTACATGATCCGACATCGACATATGAAACATGAATCGATTTTGACCTGACCGTGTTCTTGATTGCCTGAAGAAGGCTCATCGCTGAATCGCCTCCCTGATCATCTTCTTGCCCGCCCCGACAGCTTCGTGTTCCGGGAACCCTTCCCCTATCATCTTCTGAACGCTGGTGAGGATACCGTCCATCTGCTCTTCGCTGAGGAGAGGTACAGCACGTGAATAGAGGATCGTCCCGAGGTTACTATCGGGGAAAGGAGTATCCCTCATCAGTGCCTTCCCCTGTTCATACCGTGCCGGCAGGTTCTCCATCAGCAGCATGTCAAACCGGTCCATGATATATCGCCTGAGCTTGAGGTGGGATATCCCCAGATCATCTGCAATCTCCCGCACCATCCGGTCATGGCGGCTGCTTGCAAGGATTGCATACTTCATGGAGGAAAGATCCTGTTCATAGAGATATCCGCTCATAAAATCCCCGCATATTTCACCAGCCCGTATACAAGGAACAGGAGGACTACAGACCAGAGTGCAACCAGCTCCCATGTGTGGATACGATGGTGATTGTCATACCAGTACAGTCCCGTGGCGAGGGCGAGAACACTCGCTGCAATCACCGCACCCAGCGCCTCTGAGGGCCTCTGGAGGAACTGAATGGCCAGAATTACCAGATAGATTGCCCCCCCTCCAAGAATAATCTCCCGGATCATGCAATCACCCACAGGACTGCAGCGTATCCAAGCATGATGCCTGTTATGATAATCTGAATGGTAACACTGTCGAATGGTGAGAGCATCGGGCAGAGGGCACAGGCAAATGAAAGGGAAACCACCAGGAGGATCATCCCGATGATTAAAACCCAGAACGGAAGCCAACCAATAAAGACTGCAAGGAACATGAACAGAAGGACGTACGTTTTCAATCCGTTGCTGACCTCCAGTCCTGCCCGCCATACTCCGAAATGCTCTGTTTTGTACCCGCTCACGATCTCTTTGCTCTCCACGATGGAAAACGGTCCTGATGGCATTTTAGAGAGGATGACAAGGTACATGGCAAAGGCAGAAAGTGGCACGATAAACAACAACGGCCCATGAATCTCCTGATAGGTGATGATTTCTGACAATTCAAGGGAACCGGTGAAGAAGGCGATAACTGCAATGCTGACAAAAAGCGGTATCTCTGATGCTGCGGATATAACCGATCGTACTCCCCCGAATTTTCCGTACGGTGAACCGGAAGAGAGGCCGAATCCATGTTCGACAATCTTATGGAGCATATAGATGCCAAAGATGATCAGGATGCTGCCTCCGGCAAGGACGATGAAGAGGGCGGCACTCCAGATACCGATGGCCACGAGGACAATACCGACAAAGAGGGTATCACTTGCAGTGGCAGGAATCCAGGTGCTCTTGAAGGAGAACTTGAACATGTGGAGGATCTCCTGCCAGACAGGCGGGCCGGGACGCCGCTGGATACGGGCAATAACCTTCCGGTGGATACCGAGGAGGAGAAGGCCGAAGAACACCGCAAACAGGAGATACCCGATCATATCAGTACCCTATAAATGGAGTATCCTCATCATGTTCCCGTGCCATCCACCAGAGCCCGGTACAAAGGACAAAGACCGGAAAACTCCCGACAAGAAATGCCTCATAGAACCACAAGGGGATATATCCTCCGTACTCAAGACTGAAACCGAACACCATCATGGCTGCCAGCGCAAGAACCACCATCGCAAGGTGCTTTTTTTTCACCATCAGATCACCAGAACGACTTCAATAACCCGGAGGAAGATGAGCAGGGATGAGAGCGAGCACATGATCACGTAGGGTGCTCCCGGGGCTCTGAACATCTCAGCTTTTGCTGCATAGAATGGAGCCATCCCCTCACCCATGACTCCCAGCACCAGGAGTGCCCGCACAACCAGCGTGACCGCGGGGGTAGTATCTTTCCAGAGTTCGATCATCGAAAGGGTTCCCGTTGTTGCAGCAATGATTGCTGCAGCACCGAACAGGGGAACGGTAGCTGAAAGAGCTACAATACCGTACTGGTATGCCGCTTCCTGGACGTGCTGGTTTTTCACCGCTGCAACAATTCCGACATTACAGATGCCCACCAGAGAGATGAAGAGTGTAAAATTGAATATGTCCCCTGTAACGACTGCCCCCATTGATGCAAGTCCGCAGGCAATAGCCATGAACCGGCGGAATCGCATCTCGGTGAGAGTTGTCTCCTTTGCATAGTAGGCATCTCCGCCAAAGGCGATATCCACCTGCCGCTCCGGGCGGCTGAGGATAGCAAAGAGGGTAAAGACCAGGGCGAACAGGAAGAGGGTGACGGTGTAGGGGCTCAGGTACACCAGTTCATCGCCGAATTCGAGGATATAGAAGGGATTGCCTCCCAGGCTAATCATGGTGCCCTCCCCACATGGTTCCGATAAGCGACATCTTTGTCGCCACTTTCATCAGGATCCCCACTGCGGCCAAAAAGACGGCGGTCAGCCAGTATTCAGGGAAGAACATGAAGATGAAGAAGGCCACGATCCAGACTGCCCATGAGATGCCCGCAGCTATCTCCAGGAGTTCAAACCTCTCCCGGTGACCGCGGGACATGATATAGAAGACCACTCCGAGGCCAACGATTCCTCCTCCGGTAAATCCCGAAAGGATGATCCCATAGACAATGAGCAGTATGGATATAATCAGAGGAGCATCGGCCTGGATCACTTCGATATCCAGCCCCTTTACCCCCCTGTCTTTCAGTCCTTCCTTCTGAATATAGATCTGGGAGAGGGCAAGCAACTCGGCAATCCCTACCACCAGTCCAGGAAGGATCAGGGCTTCGGCCAGATCTGTCCCGAGGAGGGCGATAATACCAAGTGACGGAATCTCGACGAGATCGAGGAGGAGGAGCCGGTGGAGATCGTCCTTCTCGATAACAAGGGCGACAAAAGCCACGATCCCGGCAACCAGGACCAGGACGAGACCGATCGAGTACTGCGGCCACATGGATCATCCCTTCCTGAACAGGTACGAGGCAATCGCAAAGGCGATGAAAAGGATGGTCGGTTCCACGACGGTATCCAGTCCCCGGGTATTATAGAGGATCTCATCCAGGATACCCCCCGGGTGGGCAACAATGGTCGTCCCGGCATAGAGCGTTGTGTTGGCAAGGAACCAAGAGAATGGCGTCAGGTAGGTGGTAACATACCCCGCTGTGGGAGAATTTTCAGGATACTGAGCTATGATTACTGCCTGGGTGAAGGGTGGACCACCCCGATCATAGGGATCGAGTGAACTCGACCGGTTGATAGTCTTTGGATAGAGCTGGTCTTCATAGTAGGGCAGCGGGAGCGTAAAAATTGCGATAATGAAAAGGAGGGTAACAGCTCCGGCGAAAAGGGGCATGATCATTTCATATCGGGAAATTATCCTTGATATCTTCTGGATCACACCGCGGCCTCCTTCTTCTGCATGACCCTGACATAGATAAACGTGGAAAGGGCAGAGACCCCCCCGAAGGTGAAGAGGGCAAGGGCTTCATTGTAGGACAACATGACCAGCAGGAGGCCCCAGGCCGGTATTTCCAGATTGATCAGCTGGACGAGGTAGGTCTTTGGCCGGGGAAATGCTGATGCTACGCTCCCCCCCAGGAGGATGATGAGGCCGATAATAAATTCAGGACTCATGCCTGTCCCTCCTCATCACCATCAGGATGAAGATTGTGGACAGGGGGGCAATGAGGGCTGTCGCCGCGAGGATATCGAGAAAGCCGCGGTCTGCAAAGAAGGGCATCACACCCGCCACAAGGATTCCAAGAGAGATCAGCTTATCAAAGGGGTCTTTTGAAAGTATGGTTGCAAGAGCACCAAGGAGGATCATCCCGCTGAACAGCACCATCAGGATCTCATTCATGCTCCGGCCCTCCTGCCCAGGTGCTCGCGATGGCATTTGATTCGAGAGTCGAGCCGACAAAGTATGCTGCGGCAGCGATGATTGCGAGGGGATGGGGAAGTATGAGGACGATGGATCCGGAAACAGCGAAGGAGACCACGTTCAGGAATGGCAGCTTTCGCATGGTGTTCTTCTCAAGGATCACCCGGATTGCGCCATAGGTTGCGATGATCCCGCAGATTAGAAGGGCGGTCTCCTGTCCGTTCATCCGTGCCTCACCTTCCACAGTCCTGCAAGGAGCCGGCTTGCGTAGACATGAGAAATCCCCTGGATAGTCAGGATGGCGATAACCATACCGGCGATAAAATCTGATGCTGCAAACCCGAGGGTAGTGAATCCGTACACGATGAAGGTTGCCGTTATGCAGCCGGTTGTCCCTGCGTACCCGGGATCATAGCAGATCCTGTTGCCGATATACACCATCACTGCGGCAAAAAGACCTCCGGGAATCCCTGCCACGAAGACCCCGCAGGATGCGAGGAGCGTACCTGCCGATGCATCAGGAGAGGAGACAATGTTTCCCATCATGTACCCCCCGTGGAGTGCCCCGCCTTTCCGCTCGATTTCGCGGGCAATGGCTGATGCTCCGCTGACTCCCCCTATTTCTGGCAATTTGAAGATCTGGTCAATCGTAACAAAATTGATCCAGCAGACGATGGCGGCTATGCCAATATGGAACAGGGTCACGGGGTCAAGGATCATGAACCCTCTTTTATAGTCGACAAGGGGATACGAGTAGAATAATATTTTCATGGTAACAAAAAGAACCGGGAAAAATAAATTAAGGGAAGTTGTTCGATATTTTTGTTAACTTATTGCAGAAACTACTCAATATTTCGTTCTACGACTTCACATCAAATCCCCTTATGAGCCCCATCACCAGGATGAGGACCGGTATAATCTCGAGCCTCCCAACCCACATCACGATGATGAAGATCCATTTTATAGCGTCAGGGCTCGCTGCGGTGATGTACCCGAGTGAAAGCCCCACATTACTCTGCGCTGAAACAAGCTCGAAGACCACCTGGTGTACTCCATACGTAGTCGGTGCAAGATGCAGGGCTAATATGGTTGCGATGAAAATGGAGATGACGTAGAGGAATATAATCAACATATTCTTGGAGAGCTCAACTTCTGAAATACTCGTCGGAATATTTCTCCCTTCATGCTTGAAGGGAATGATTACATTTCCCCTCACAAAGAGCCGCTTGAACCACCAGACCAGCCCTTCGTAGCCGAGGATTACCCTGTTCGTCTTGATACCCCCCGATGTGCTCCCTGCAGCCCCGCCAATCATCATGAGGAGGGTGATGACGATGAGCGGGAGGGGAATCCACTGGAGCATTGAATTCTGGAGACCAGTACAGGTATACCCGGAGATGGTACAGAAGAAACCCTGGAGCACGGCTTCTGTCAACTCAAGATTATTGAACAGGTACAGGTTGAAGGAGACGATGAGCGATCCGATCAGAGAGAAGATCAGGATAAGCCGCACGACCGGATCATGAAAGAAGGATTTGAATTTTCCCCTGTAGATGAGGAAATAGAGTTTGAACGGAAGCGCACCGGCAAGCATGACCGGGATCAGGAGAACTTCGAGCACCGGGTTGTTGTAATAGAACATCCCGGCATCGTGGGGGGCAAAACCTCCGGTTGCGAGTGCAGTCATCACCAGATTCATTGCGTCCCAGAGCGGGACCCCTGAAAAGAGGACCATTCCGGTAAATACCACGGTAAGAACAAAATATATGACCCACATTCTCCTCCCGGTTGAAACCACGCTCGGCATGAGCGCTTCAGACCGCCCTTCTGACCGGTAGAGCCGGCTCTGGACAAGACCCGATCGGGAGAGCATGGCGATACCAAACGCAATTACCCCCATACCCCCTACCCACTGCATGAACGAACGCCAGAAGATGAGGGTCATTGGCATCGTATCGAGCGAAGTCATCATCGTATATCCTGTCCCGGTCCAGCCCGACATTGCTTCAAAGATGGCATCAGTCCAGGAAACCTTCAGGGCAAGAATAAAGGGTAGAGCTCCAACGATGGCGATTGCCAGCCAGGTGAGGGCAACGGCTACCAGTGCTACGGAAAGTGAGGGTATGTATCGCTTCTGCGGGACCTTGGAAATAAAAAAACCGAGGGTGATGAACGTGGCCGGAACTGCACCCATGGGAATGATCATGTCCCACTCCTGGAAGATCAGGAGGATGATGAAGGGCACCAGGGTAATCAGGGCAAGGAACTCAAAAATGAGACCCATGTCATGGGCGATGATCGCCAGGTGCCCGAGGCGTTTCATTCAAGGATAGGGTGTGCTTGCATCCAATATCTTTATTCTCTCCGGCCCGGGTAGAAGGTCGGCGGATTCCTGATGCCAATGAGTTCCTCTTGCCAGTTGCAGTGGAAGAAATATCCTGGTCTTCCAGGACTTCCGGACTGGACTCATCTGGACGTGGTACAGGTGAAAAACCTAAGCGAAAGTGAAGGGGTTTAGGAGGTCTGTATGCCATTGAATGGTACGACGCCCTGCAGATTCGGCGCCGCATTCATCCCTTCACCCTTCCGCTTTCCTAAAAAGCAGAAAAGGGTTACCATATATGACAGAATAACGGCCTGTCACCGGGTATTTGAAGGACATCCCGCATATCCTCATTGGTTAATTTGGTAAGCAGGTTCACTCGTAGGAGGGAATAATCACCATTGAAAAACCGCCGGCTGTAAGGTGGCGAGCAGCCGCGATCCTTCTTTTGCCCACTAGGGGTTGTGATTTTCCTGCTTACCTTATTTATCCGGATATTATGGGACATGCGTGTGCCATACCTTGCTGGTGCTGTTGACAAGGTTATGAACCCGGTACTGTACAGCTCCCAGGCCTTCATATATGGCATGTTTCTATTAAATCTCCACATTTATAATATTTGCGCAAAACATACATTTTGCGATAGAGAGGTCCTTATATCCCTGAAATGCTAACCTTTCGTTGAAATGAGTCTATTATGGTGAGAAAAGAGTGCGCAAAAAATGTTGAGATCGCGAAAATAACGCAAAATTATGATTTGAACGATATATCCTGATCGGGTTATGAATTGGTGTTATTCCGGGAACCGGTACTCATTGATAAGAAATGCCTGGAATTGGGGCGGTAACAGCTATCATAGAAACAGCTATCATAGAAAAGCAGAAATTTTCCGAAAAGAATCTAATCCCCAGTGCGAGGGTTGCCGAGCCAGGTCAAAGGCGCTGGATTTAGGGTCCAGTCTCGCAGGAGTTCAGGGGTTCGAATCCCTTCCCTCGCATACGATCTCCAGAAGGGGGATAACCACGATCAGGTTTTTTTCCGGCTGCATGAACCAATTACTTGTTATACTTTGACATCATGTATAGTAGCACAGTTTTTAAAACTGTTCGAGTAGAACCATGTATAAATCAAATTATGGGGCGCCGAGAAGTACTGGTCCCCGCGAGATGACAAAAGTAGTCTGTTCAGACTGTGGTAAAGATTGCGAAGTACCGTTCAAGCCCACTGAGGGAAGACCGGTTTATTGCCAGGAATGCCTTCCCAAGCACAGGAAGCCCCGGTACTAATCTTTTTTTCTGAAACAATCAGCACGCACCCCGGCCGCCTGCGGGGTTTTTCCAGGAATTAAGGATGGCGAAGAGAATTATCCGGTCTGGCCCTCCCTTGAACAACGAATTCCCCCTGGTATCATGAAACCCGAACAACCTCATAGAGCAGGTAAGCGGCCGCCAGAACCACCAATGCCAGAAATGCCAGCCTGATGATACCGGAAGGACCTGCCCTATCACCTTCAGGCATCCCCTATCCTTCCGTGGGCAGCCCTGAATTCTGATGGCCGGCAGGAGGGAAATCAGAGAGCTTCGTTTGTTTTTTCTCCAAAGATGCAGAAAGGATGGTGCTCTCCCGGATAAAACGGGATAATGGTAACCAGAACCTGGGTGAGAGGGATCCCAGCGCAGAGCCAAGATCCTCAAAATGCTCAGGAGGCTGGAGCATCGCATTCCGGACATTCTCCCGGACATTGAATACCCCCAGGGGAACATAGCCAGTCCGGGCCTCACGAAGAATGATCGCCCCTGCCTGTTTCTCCTCCCGGGCAAGGGCATCAAGGACGGCCATTTTGCAGGAATAGTAGCATCCTCCGACTGATGAGTACCCTCTTTTTCCCCGGTTCCATTCATGATCCGAAAAGAGGAGCTCCTCATTTCCCGTAATATGCAGGAAGGCCTCCATCCATTCATACTGCCAGGGGGTTGGAAGCAGGAGGACCGCATAGTAATTGTTGAGGCTCGAGAATTGGTGCACCCTTACGGTATCGATCACCTGATGGCCCCTCACTTCTGCCAGAAGGTGATCGGCAATTGTGGTGTCACAGGCGGTAATGGACCATCGGGTGGGGACGAGCTTCCGTCCCCTGCCCTTCCCCATGGTGCCCGCAGAAAAGGCTTTCTGGATGGCAGTGAACGGTTTTCCGGCTGCATGGAGAGAGAAAATTGCATCGGATGCGGGAAGGTCGGTATCATGATACACCTTTTCCAGGGTCGGATCCCATTTTGGTACCTCTATCTCCAGGCTTTCAAGACCGGCACTCGGTCCAAACGGGGTCTTCTCCTCGCCGAGGGAGAAACCGGACGGGACATGGGAAAACGACGCTTCGCTCTCGATGGAGCTGTGTGCCAGCGCAATCTCCTGGAGCTGTTCAACAAACCGGCAATCAAGATCCCTGATATCCTGCTGCACCTTTCCCCGCACGAGGTTCATCCTGTAGGAGATAATCTCTTCCTGTGAGCAATGTCCCGGGATCCAGGATTCGGGCATATCCATAAACCTGGTATCGCCATGGAGGGGAACAATCATCGGCCCGGCAAAGACCTTCGGATAGTTCCAGGCCCCAATGAAGAGGGAGGGAGGTGAACTCCCCTCAATCCTGGTCCCCACCGAAACAGAGGGGACGGGGTGCACAGCGGTAATCTGCCTGAGGTATGCCCCTTTGCCGATGGCCATGGTCCTGGAAACCTTTCCATCCATGACATAAAAATAACTGTTCCTGCAGGGAGAAAGTAAAAACAGGGAGAGGAGATTCCTCCTGATTCACCGGAAAGAATCAGATGGTTGAATATTCTTTTTTCAGCCTTTCAACTCCTTCTTTTTCCCATAGTGTTGTACAGAGGATACCGAACAGAGGAAATCCGATGATCCCGTTGAGGATACCGGAGAGGTAGAATCCCGCCGGGTAGTACATTGAGCTCCAGATTACAAACTGGTTCGGGATGGTAACCAGGATGAAGAGGAGCAGGCCAAAAACCACGCCTTTCCTTACCTTTTCTCCTTTGATAACCATATGCATGAAATCGAACAGAATTGCACCGGTAAACGCAAGCACGAAGGGATAGAGGAAGAAGAGTGCTGCAATGGGATCGGTCATCGGGCGCATTCCGGGGATTTCAAAGATGTTATAGGGTATGAGCGCATTTGCAACGAATCCCCCAAGGAGACTCGTGATAAGCAGGATGAATCCCCCAAGGACCCCAGCAATAAGGATCTTTTTCGGCTGCATGGTATCACCTGCCGGATCTTCTGTTTGCAGGTTTATATGAATATTGCACGGGCAATGCTGATTATGTAGCATGCCATCATTTCCTCATGGATCTCTACGTGCTGAGGCACGGGAAGGCTGAGCAGTTTCCCTCGGCTGAGAAGACTGATACCGACCGGGCACTCAGCCGGCAGGGAAGAGATGAAATCCGTCAGATTGCTGGATGGATGCTCAGGCGGGGGTGCAGGTTTGGCCTGATTGCAACCAGTCCGTTGAAGCGGGCCACCGAAACAGCGGATATCGTCGCTGAGACCTGTGGGCTCCAGAGGAACCTGCTCGTATGGCAGGAACTCTCCCCCGGCATGGACTTTGATCGGCTGATGGGGCAGATTGCATCCTGCAGCAACGTGTCATCGCTGCTCATTATCGGCCATGAGCCTTCGCTCTCCAACTGTATCGGCCGGATAATTTCACAGACGGGACAGGCATCGTTACAGCTGAAAAAAGGCGGCCTTGCCAGGATCAGAAACTTTACCCCATCACCGGTTTTCGGCGAACTGGTCTGGCTGATCCCCCCGCGGTTTATGCGGGAGTAAATGCCGGGGGATCATATTAAGGGGATTGTGAACCGGGACCAGAATCCATGACCTCAAACCTGCAGAGATTGCTTCCCATAGCATAGCAGTGCGTTTCAATGGCTTTGATCTCCTGTTCATAAAACGCGGAGAAGAGAGAGGTAAGGATACCTGATTCAAACGCACATGCCGGCTTTCCTGAGATAGGGAGATCACGGCATTCAAAGCAATCGAAAACCCGGAGGGTGAGGGGATCGAGCCGTTCCAGTTCAATACTGCCAAGCCCGTTCTTCCTCCATACCCGACCGATATTCTCGACCATCCCGGTTACCCCGGATGCTTCTACACAGGGATAGAGGCCCTCTCCAGCTTTATAGCCGGCCAGGGTAAGCACGGGATCAATCAGTATCCCCTGGTGCATGAGGGTGAGGCGGATTGTTGAAAGGATGAACCGGAACATCGCTCCCGGATCCCCTTCACAGGGGAATTCCCGGGGGATAAACTGGTCGAGGTCAAAATTGCCCCGTTCATACGAGTCAGCACCAGCAAGGAAAAGAGAGTTGAGATAAAAGATTTTCTTCCTCCCGTCTGCCGGATCCGCCCGTGCACCTACTATGCCTTCATCAGCCAGATCTTTCAGGTGGACCGATATCGTGGACTTTGCCCTTCCCGAATTCTCCACCAGCTGATCAAAGGCCATCTCATGGCGTGTCAGCATCTCGAGGATCTTCCCCTTGACCGGGCTGTCGATAGCCCGGATACCTTCCGATGAAGCATATAAACCAATGTAGGGCAGAGAAACGGGGCTATGAAAACCGGACCCGGGCCTGGTCCTCCTGTTCATATCATTCCTATGGGTAAAAAAGTATATATTTGTTTAGTTCGTATACAATAGAATGTTCGTATATAGTAAAACTTATAGGCACGATACAGGCACCTCCCCTGACCCTCTCTGCCCTGAACTGTATAACCCCTCACAAATCTTTCCATGGTGCCAGACCGTGCCGGATGGTGGTGAAACGACATGACCAAGATGGTAACTGATGTGATCTGTCCCTTCTGCGGGACACTGTGTGACGATATCGAGGTCGAGGTCTCTGACGATGGCAAGACCATCATGGAC
>Ga0209254_10000651_pt1 | contig 29242 bp, 25 predicted proteins | sample FrelakmetDIP11DI_FD_187148 | JGI IMG/M metagenome (GOLD analysis project Ga0209254, IMG submission 187148) | Freshwater lake sediment microbial communities from the University of Notre Dame, USA, for methane emissions studies - DIP11 DI (SPAdes)... | ecosystem: Environmental > Aquatic >... | reverse complement strand
CCAGGCCGGTGATTTTGTTCATCGTCAGTCGGTATTTGATGTCCTTGGTGGGAATGACCCTGTTCAATCCTGTCTCATCCAGGCCGATGAAAAGCGTATCATCCCGCACATCGCTGGTTATCAACGGCAGGATGTTGTCTTCTGCCTCTATCACCAATGACTCTTCTTCGCCCTGCACAAGTGTCAGCTCCCCGATGCTGCCAAGTGCCAGCCGGGTGAAACCTGAAACTTCCCGGCTTTCTGTCTTCATCTCTCCCGAGCCTCTCACCCCGGATATCTGCGGCAGGTTGATTGCCATGCAGGACATCGAAGTCAGCAAGACAGTGACCAATACCAGATAGATAAAACTGCGTTTCTCCATTGCTGTTTCTCCTTTTCTGATAGATTATCCTGGCGAATAAGTCCATGGAGTGGTCGATCCATTTTCCTGTCTGTTCTTTTGAAAAGAGTCCATCCAGTCAGGTCTAAAAACTATATCAATCGGTTTGGATTCAGGATAGCTGTTAATTGTATTGGCTGTCGGCGCCTTTTAGCTTCCTGGCGTTGATAATCCACGAAGCCGTGAAAATTGTGTATAAAAGTATTATGACTGCAATCACCAGCCAATCGAAAACCGTGTTGGAAATCCCTAATATCTTAATTTGCGGATTGCCAGCAAAGAAGATCGCGGTATTGGCTGCAATCGCCAGCACTCTCACTTCCGTTGGACCAAGCCCTGCATAGGATATCCTGAATTCTCCCATCACACAGGTCTGGATATAGACTAGATTTGAAATCATAAAATATCCAATCAGGGCCAGGAGAGCTACATCGAACCGGACATAAGGAGAAATACCCAACCCTATAAAGAACAGGGCTTCAGTCACAATATCCATCGAGTGATCGATATAAAAGCCGTAGATCGGCCTTTCGATATGCCGGTATCTTGCCAATGTCCCATCCAAGCTGTCTCCAAACCAGTTGATAATAAATCCAACGCTGGCTATCCACAGGAACAGGGGATCGAAAGAAGATAACGCATAACCAGCCAGGGCTATCAACGACCCAACGAAACCAACAGCCGTCAGCAGGTCTGGAGTTACCCATCCCGGCATGTTCCTTGCCAGCCAGTGTAAGGCTGGCCTTTCCAATGGGCCAAGTAAAATATCGTTGATCCTTTTATGTTCCTGGATGTCTTTAGTCAACTTTTGCTAATTCCTCCATTCTATAAAACCAGTTCTTGTCAGGCAGGTGACCTTTAGATCATCAGGCCTTCTATGCAAGGCTGCTCGCGAGTTCAGGCCAGATTGGATGAAAAATCGTCCATTGTTCAGGAGCTTTGAGGATAATTTTTTCCGCAAGGTCCAGCACCCTTTCCGCATTTTCCATCAGCTCGGCTTTACGGTCTGTTTTATTCTGGAGAGTAAAAATCTCCGAAGATGTAAGCTCAAATCGCCCATCCGGCTGGCGAAAGGAAGCCATCAGGAGAACTGGTACTTTTGCAGCCAGAGCCAGCTGGACGTAATGCACAGGCAGGTGAGCGGGGAGGTCAAAAAAACGCGGGTGGTACTTGAGATTTTCCATCGGCCGGTCGATACCTGTGACCACGATTTCCCCCGCTTGCAGTCGCCTGATCACATGTTTCAGGTTAGCCATCGTGGCGGGGATGATCTCACCTCCTGCTTTACGGCGCAGCTTGTGCTGCCATGCAATCGCCTCGCTTTCTTCTGGCAGCGACAGGCCAATCGTCTTTAATCCCATCATGGTTATGGCCTGGTAGACCAGGTCAAAAGAGCTCATGTGCAGCCCGCACACCAGCAGCCCTCCCCGGCCTGACTTTTCCCAGGAAATAATCTCCTTGAATACATCGTTGTCTACAATCTTCAAGCTCAGTTGTTCAGGCCGGTGCATGTAATAAAATTGCTCATAAAATGCACGTGTGATATTGCGCAGAACGGCCAGGACTGACCGGTTGAGCTCGTCCTCGGTCAGATTGCATCGGCTCAGAACCCATTGGTTAAGACGAATTCCTTGAACCATCGCTAATTGTGTATCTGAGGCCAATCTGTGGGCGATCCTGTCCGCCAGCGGATATCCCAGCCTGCGGGGTAAGAATTTGCTGACATAATACGCGAGCACGCCGGCTTTACGACTGTTGGTGAGATTGCCCAATCCCATAGCGCAGATTTTACCATCCCAATTCTGGATCGAGTTTATCTGGTTGACATTCGCGTGAGTGTAGTTTACACTTTTTACAATATATCGGGAACATGATTCGGAGCATCCACAAATGTATCTCAACCGCCAACAGCTGGAAAATATAGAAGACAGTCACCTTGCTCCTTACTCCTGCCGCAGCCAGAATTCAAGGGGCAGGTATTATCCTGAAGACGAGCCAGAATATAGAACTGCATTTCAAAGAGACCGCGATCGGGTCCTGCACACAACCGCCTTCCGCAGGTTAAAATACAAGACCCAGGTCTTTATCAACTATGAAGGCGATTATTACCGCACCAGGTTGACGCATACCCTGGAGGTCGCACAAATCGGTCGCACGATTGCGCGCGCTCTTGGGGCAAACGAGGACCTGGTCGAATGTATTTGCCTGGCTCACGATCTTGGTCACAGCGCTTTCGGTCACTCGGGCGAGACCACTCTGGGTCGGATGATGATGGACCATGGGGGGTTCAACCATAACAAGCAGTCACTGCGTATCGTGACCTTGCTCGAAAGGCGGTATGTCGAATACCCCGGGTTGAATCTAACCTGGGAAGTGCGAGAAGGTATGGTTAAACACGAGTCGGAATACGACGTCGCCGACGCAGTGGATTACGAGCCGGAAAAACGCGGTCACCTGGAAGCACAGATTGCGAACGTTGCAGATGAGCTGGCATACACAGCCCGCGACCTGGATGACGGTTTGCGCTCTGGCATGATCACACCTGACCAGCTTTCTGGGATAACTATCTGGGAGATCCTGCTGGAGAGCTTAAAGATCAATCAGAAACCAATTGATGAGTTGACGCGTCACAGGTTAATCCGGCGCTTAATTAGCCTTGAAGTGAGTGATCTGATACAAAACACCCACAATCGACTGCAGGACAGCAAAGTACATTCCGTGGACGAGCTGCAGCGGCTGCCGTACAATGTGATAAGCTTCAGCGAAGATACACATCGCCGGAACCGTGAGTTGAAAGATTTCTTATACGCCAACCTGTACAGGCATCACCGGGTGATCCGCATGTCGGTCAAGGCTGAGCAGATTATCACGAATTTATTCATAGCCTACAGCCGGGAACCGGCGATACTGCCCGGCAATTTTCGCGATCAAATCGATACCATTGGCCTGGAGCGCGTTATCTGCGACTACATCGCCGGGATGACTGACCGCTTTGCCATCGAAGAGCATCAAAAGCTCTTCGACCCGGCGACCAAACCATGAAGAAAAGCTGGTATATTTTCTCCAGTTTATTAAGGCAGGTTTGCTGAGATTGGAGTGAATAGATGAGTAGCGAGAAGTTGATCACTGCTGAAGGTGCGGCAAAGTTGCGTGAAGAGCTCATTGTGCTCAAGGGTCGGGATCGCGATGCCATTGCCAGTCGCCTGCGTTCAGCTATCCAGCAGGGGGATTTATCTGAAAATGCAGATTATCATAAAGCGAAAGAAGACCAATCCTTCCTCGAAGGCCGGATCATGGAGCTGGAATACTTGCTGATGAATGCTACCATCGTCGAGGCGCAGGAAGGGAAACACGAGATAGTCGAAGTTGGAGCGAAAGTAACCGTCCAGGAAGAAGATTTCCCACCTGAAACCTACGATATCGTCGGACTAAAAGAAGCTGACCCACGTAACGGCCGCATCTCGAATGAATCACCGATTGGGAGTGCAATGATGGGAAAACGAGAAGGCGACCTTGTGACGGTCACCACACCGGGGGGAGAGGTTAAGCTGAAGATCCTCAAGGTAGAATAAAGCACAGGGACTGTGGAGAACATCACTCCACAATCCCTGTAATAGGTTACCTCAAATTCTCAATTCGCAGAACGGCTATTTCGGCCAGACAGATAACTCCAGGATAAAGCTGTCGAAATAGCTTTCATCTGGCGCAGCACCCTGGCCGTAACTGACATCCACCACACGACCGACCAGCTGCAGAGTCTCTGTATCCAGGATGATCTCTGCGTTTGGCTCTGACATCACTGGCTCACCCTTGGCTTCCAATCTCTGTCGTATGGCCACATTATTGAAAGCGTGCGCACTCATCACCACCTTGGTAACAGTCTGAATATCATTCTTATCGAACAACCAGACCTCAAAGGCGGTCACTTTCTTCGGATCACCGACACCGATGGTATCTGAGATTCCGACACCGCACTCGCCCAGGAATTCACCGGAAGGTGAATCGATGCTGAAGGAATCATCGAAAAGGTCATCACCAACCTTGTAAGATGCCAGGAATTGAGCGATCGGTGATTCAACACCCGGGGACGAATAGTCTGTCCAGGTCGCTGAGCGAACCGTATCCGGTGCCTGCGCTACCGGAGCGGTTTCTTCTCCCGAGCTCTTCCGGCTGCGCTGGATGAACAACCAGGCCAGGACACCTGCGATCGCAAGTAACAGCACGCAAAGAACCGGCAGGAGAATTGACAACAGGCTTTTCTCTTCTTCGGGTTCTTCTTCGACAGTCCCAGAAACAGGGACTCCCAGCGTTGGTTCGACGCCTGGAGTGACCGGGGCAGTACCTGGAACTGGAGTTGGGGGAGCGACCACCGCCTGCGTCCCTGTCACCGCGCTGCTGTATTCAAGAATCAACGATGGCGGAAGAGTTCCTGGATTCTGCACGATTTCCGTCAGAATCTGGTCGCCTTCCTCGAGCGAATCGTAGCGCAGCTTTGCCTGAGCGGCATCTTTCGTGAACCCGTATGCCTCGATCGACATGCGCATGTATTCCACTTTTTGTTCGTATACCAGGTCGCGAGGATAGGCACCGACATATTCAACTGGCCAGATCACCCAGCCGAAGACCAGACCGATGATAAGTCCGATAATCGCACCGGCTATTGCCCCAGCTATCAAAGGATTCTTGTTAATTTGTGCGCGGATGGCTTCCATTTTCCGAACTCCCTGTTGGTTACTCTCTGATTAGGATCATTTTCTATTCAGGAGACCAAAGTTTTGTGCAATTCAAGTTTTCGACCATATGTTCTCAAACCAATTTTAGACGATTGTGATAGAAAATGCAACTCCACTAAAGTCAGAAATCGAATTTGAATCCCTTAGGCGGAAAAATCTTGTAAGACCAAACTCTTGCTCCTGTCTTGCGTCCCGTCAAGCTTAACTTCATAGAGAGTTATTGCAAGAATTATGCCGCACTTACAGATGCCGCGACTTCTTCATTCATGACCTCATCCAGGAGGAACCTTTCTTCACAGTTTAGGCACTGCGCATTATGTTTGTCTGCGATCACCAACATACCTCCGCATTCCGGGCAAGGAGTTGGGATGGGCCGCTTCCAGGAAGTGAAATCACACTGTGGGTAATTAGCACATCCGTAAAAATAGCGTCCTTTGCGGGTTTTTCTTTCGACTATTTCACCCTGGTCCTTGGGGCAGAGTATACCGATCTTCTCCAGCCAGGCCTCCGTGTGCCGGCAGTCGGGGAAATTATTACAGCTGATAAACTTCCCGTACCTTCCCCAGCGGATCACCAGGTCCCCTCCGTCGAGCGGGCAGGTTCTGCCAATCTTTTCCAGCTCTTTCATCTCTGGGATACGCTGCTCTGCCAGCTCCACCTGAGTCGCGAAGGGACTGTAAAATTCTCGGATTACCTCTACCCACGGCAAATCACCTGCCGCGACCTTATCCAGGTTTTCCTCCATCGCAGCAGTAAACCCGACGTCCAGGATCTCTGGAAAATTCTCGATCAACAAATCGTTAACAAGGAACCCGGTTTCGGAGGGAATCAGGCGTTTACCTTCACGGCTGACATAACCCCTCTGCTGCAAGGTTCCCAGGATGGGAGCATAAGTGGAAGGTCTGCCAATGCCGTTCTCTTCCAGAGTTCGTACCAGAGAAGCCTCCGAGAAGCGTGGAGGAGGCTGGGTAAAGTGCTGTTCCGGAAGCAAGCGCACCAGGTTCTGGACCTGGTTTTCTTCCAATCCGGCCGGAATGCGTGTTTCTTCTTCTTCTGTGCTTTGATCTTCGTCTTTTGCTTCTTCATAAACAATTAAATATCCGGTAAAGCGTACGGTTGACCCGGAGGCACGCAGCATGTACCGGTGGCTGCTGGTGGTTCCAGTCACCTCGACCGAGGTCGTGTCGTAAACCGCGGGATTCATCTGCGAAGCAACAAAGCGCTTCCAGATCAACTGGTAAAGCCGGAATTGATCCCGGTTTAAGAAAGTTTTGATTGAGTCTGGCTGGCGCAGCACGGATGTGGGGCGTACGGCTTCGTGCGCTTCCTGTGCCCCTCGCGATTTTGTTTTATAGATCGGGGGAGTTGCTGGTGCAAATCCCTCACCATATCTTTCAATAATGAACTGCCTGGTCTCCTGCTGTGCAATCTCGGATACGTTCGTTGAATCCGTGCGCATATACGTGATCAGACCAACGGCGCCTCCCTGTCCGATGTCGACGCCTTCGTAAAGCTGTTGGGCAAGTGCCATCGTTCGCCTGGCTGTATAACCAAGCCTGCGAGATGCTTCCTGCTGCAGGGTGCTGGTTGTAAAAGGCGCGTTTGGATTGCGGCGGCGCTCACCTTTCTTGAGTTTCGATATCAGGTATTCCGCAGTCTGCATATCGCCAACAATTGGGTTTACCCCAATCTCACTGGCCAGCTCTGGTTCGAGATCGTCAATGCGCGCCAGTTTGGCGAGATAAGTCAGCTGGATTCCAGCGGGTCGGAACTCCGCACCCAGCGACCAGTACTCCACCGGTATAAAAGCTTCTATCTCTCTTTCGCGCTCAATGATGAGGCGCAAAGCGACTGATTGGACACGTCCGGCAGAAAGACGACCGCGCACTTTGCGCCACAACAATGGACTGAGGCTGTAACCAACCAATCGATCCAGGATACGGCGAGCTTGCTGGGCATCGATCAGGTTTTCATCCAAACCTCGAGCATGAGTAAACGCTTCTGCCACCGCAGGCTCGGTGATCTCATGGAACACCACCCGGCGTGTCAATTTTGGGTTGATTTCAGCCGATTCCATCACGTGCCAGGCGATTGCTTCTCCTTCTCGATCCGGATCGGTTGCCAGGAAAACTTCCTCGGCATTGCGCGCCAGCTGTTTAATCTCTTTTACCACCTGCCGTTTCTCATTTGGAACCCGGTACTTCGGGTGAAAATCGTTCTCAACATCTACCGACAATTGAGAACGCAGCAAATCACGCACGTGTCCAACCGACGCTTTCACCTGGTAATCTTTTCCCAGGAAGCGGCCCACTGTCCGTGCTTTTGCCGGGGATTCAACAATAACCAGTTTCCCCTGGCGTTTTGGTTTGCGGCTGGCTTCAGACCCTTGAGGCAGTTCATCGTGAGCAGCGATCCGCCCCATACGATACAGTTTCGTTCCGCACACAGGGCAGATCCCCTTGACAGCAGGTGCACCGGATTTTAAATAGACCGCTTGCGGTTCATTGATTTCCCTTTTAGTTTTGCACTTCATGCAGTAGGCTTCCAATTTTTTATCCTCCATACCCGAATAAAGAAAATCGAGGGGCATTTCCTATAAGTAAATCTGGCCTTCTTGTTTCAATTGGTTGACGATCTGCCGGATGCGTTGGGCATGTTCTTTATGGCAGACCAGCAAGACATCTCCAGTATCCACCACGACCAGGTTGTCCACTCCAATCGTTACTATTAACCGGTGTTCTTTCGCCGTGTATACCAGGGATTTATTGGTATCCAGTCCAAGATGCGCTCCACCCATAATGATGTTGCCGTGTTCATCTCCATCGAGCACATCGAAGAGCGAATCCCAACTTCCAACATCACTCCATTTCAAGTCTGGTGCGGGGATTACCACCACATCCTTAGCATGTTCCATGATCCCGTAATCGATGGTCTGAGTTTCTAAGCCGTCCCATTCCATCTCCAATACCGCATCTCGATTATGGTAAGACCAATGTGACTGAATTCTGGCAATACTTCCTGATAAATCAGGCATCTGGCGCTCGAATTCAGATAGAATCCGGTCAATTTTCCAGACAAACATCCCCGAATTCCACACATGCTGTTTTTCCAAAACCATGCGTTTTGCCTGTTCCAGATCCGGCTTCTCCGTAAATCGTTCAACCTTGAACGCTTCCATTCCCTTATAAATTCCAACTGTTTTACCCAGCTGGATATATCCAAAACCAGTGGCTGGAAAATTCGGCTCAATTCCCAGGGTAACCAGGAACCCATCCATCGCAGCAGCCTGGGCAGCCTGTAGCAAATCGCGAAATTGTGGCTCGTTACCAATAAAATGATCAGAGCCTAAGACTGCCATGATTCCATCCGGATCTTTCAGACCAATAACTGCCGCTGCCAGCCCGACCACAGATGCTGTCCCGCGTGGCAGAGGTTCCAGCAGAAAATTTTCCTCCGGAATCTCCGGTGCCTGCAGCCGTAGTTCATCAGACTGTTCCCTGACAGTAACCACGTAAATTCTTTCGGGTGGAAACACTCCATCCAACCGCTGAACTGCGGTTTGAAAAAGTGAGCGCTCGTCGAACAGGCTCAGCATCTGTTTCGGCCTGGTCTGGCGCGATAAAGGCCACAGCCTGGTACCACTGCCTCCAGCCATGATGACAGCGTAATAATGTTCAAGCGTCATTGGTTCATGTTTCATAATCCGCTCGATTTTCGTGTATTGCCATATAGCGCATCGGTCCGATCTTGCGTACCATGCCCTTCAATTCCATCAATGTCAGCGTCGAAGTGACCAGTTCAATCGGCAAAGCAGATACACTGTAGATGTCGTCGATGTATAAAGGTTCATTTCCCAGGACATCCATTAATTTCGCTTCGGTGGCATTCGCCGGCAGGACATTTCTGGCAGTCTGCAGCTCCAGGACATTTTCCAAATTCAAAACTTCCAGGACATCCTGACCGGACAATAAAATATGCGCTCCCTCCCTGATAAGCTGGTTTGTACCTTTGCTTTGGGGAGAATAAATACTACCCGGCACAGCGAACACTTCCCGGCCTTGTTCCGCAGCGAAGGCTGCTGTGATCATCGCACCGCTCTTTTCACCAGCTTCCATGACAAGCACCGCCTGTGCAAGGCCGGATATGATGCGGTTCCTGGGTGGGAAATTTCCTGCTTCAGGAGCAATTCCAGGGGCATAATCGCTTACCAACGCTCCGTTCGCTATGATGCGCTGTGCCAGCTGGCGGTGTTCAGGCGGATAGATGTAATCCAGGCCATTCCCCAACACAGCAATTGTCCTGCCACCTGCCTCGAGTGCAGAAAGATGTGCAACACCATCAATACCCCTGGCTAATCCACTTACGATCGAGATGCCATTTTGCGCCAATAAACTGACGATGTCCCTGGTTGCCTGTTTTCCATATGCGCTCACTTTTCTGGTGCCAACCACCGCAACCGCCCAATGGTCCTGCTTGTCGATTGATCCAAGGCAGTATAGTACCGGGGGAGATTGGTCGATTTCCTTAAGCCTCTCTGGATATTCTGGATCTTCCCAGGTCAGGACTCCGATGCCTAACTCTCCGATTTTCTTCAAGGATTGGTCTAATATCCCTGTTTCTCGCACTTCAATAATTGATGAGACAAACTTGCTATTCAGTCCCGTTTCTTTCAGCTTAGAGGCTGTGGCATTCCAGGCTTGTTGAATATCACCAAACGCGGAGATCAGTGCGTTCAGCCGCATCGGTCCGATGCCTTTTACCAGATTGAAGCCAATCCATGGAATCTTGGAATCGTCCAACGGCGTAACCATTAAAGTAAATTTTGCAGGGTAACCTAATCGGGCAGAAGGCCGGGAATTGGATCGATCAGGATTACACCATTCTCCAGATCGATCTTCCGAACAATTTCGTCAATATAGGGGATGAGAATTTCAGTCTTGGAAGGAGTCTGGACGACTAAAACGTCATTAGCCCCAGTCTGCAATATCTGGATCAGCTCACCCAGCTCTTGTTCATCCAGTGTCATGATTCTCGAACCCAAAAGCTCATGGTGATAATATTCACCTACCGGCAGTGGCGGAATGTTTTTCGACTGAACAAAAACGAACTGATTGCGCAGCTTGCCAACTGTTTCAGGATCGTGGTACCCATCAAAAGCCACGATCAAACCTTTCTTATGACTGCGCAAGGAAGTGATAACATGCGGGTAATATTGATCACCAGTATAGACAAGCCCACCAGGTTTTAATCGTTCTGGAAAATCCGTGAGGATTTCCAGGAATATCTCACCGTGTATCCCATGCGGCCTGGTTAATTTGCCAATTGCTACGAAAGCGGGCTTGCCTGAAACTGGCAAGCCAGTGCTTGCTTCGGACCTGCCTGGTGAATCAATATCACTCATATAGGTTCAATGATGTCCAGGTTGGCACGCTTCCCTTCCTGTACAGCTGCCACTCTCAATAGTATTCGCATGGCATTTGCCACTTTTCCGCCCTTGCCGATGATACGACCCATGTCGTCTTTATCGACCCGCAGGCTGATATTCACCTGGCTTCCACGACGTATCTGGCGAACTTCAACATGGTCTGGATTATCCACGAGTGAAGTACAAATATATTCAATTAATTCGTTCATGAATTCATTCTCAGTTGATCGAATAATGCGGTACGGCTATTTTTCGGTTTTCTTTTTGGTAGCAGGTTGGCCTGTTTCAGTCTTCGGATTGATATTCCGAAGCGCTTCCGCAGCCTTTGCTTCCGCGGTCAATGTCTCCAGCTCTTCGCCTTTTTGATATCTTTCATATCTCTCAAGCAGGCCTGCACTCCGAAATATCTGAGAGACAGATTCACTGGGTTGAGCACCGTTTTTCAGCCAGTGAAAAACGCGCGGTTCATCTAGCTCAATCCATGCCGGCTGTGTCCGGGGATTGTAATTCCCAAGAATTTCCAGGAACCGGCCGTCACGCGGAGATTCCTTATCCGCAACGACGACCCGATAGCTTGGTTGACCTTTTAGACCTACTCGGCGCAAACGAATACGAACCATTGAGTTTTCTCCTTATTCTATCCAAACAGGCGCGGTAGTCCACGCATGCCTGATTTCTTCATCATCTTGAATAATTTTTGAGCATCACGAAACTGCTTCATCAACCTGTTCACATCCTGAACTTCTGTACCAGATCCACGAGCAATCCGCCGGCGTCGTGAGGCATTCAAAATGTCTGGTCGCCGGCGTTCGACTGTGGTCATCGAATTAATAATCGCTTCTGTAAACTTAAGCTGCCGTTCTGCATCCTGGGGCGATACCTGTCTCGCCATCTGTCCCATTCCGCCTGGCAGCATCTCCAAAATCTGGCCCAAAGGACCCATTTTGCGCAGCTGGCGAAGCTGATCGGCGAAATCCTGCAAACTGAATTCGCCTGCAAAAATTTTATCAGCCTGCTCGCGTGCCGTCTTTTCGTCATAAGCGCTCTCTGCTTTCTCGATCAATCCCAGGATATCACCCATTCCCAGGATTCTGCCTGCCAACCGAGACGGCTCAAAAACTTCTAGTGCATCAAGCCCTTCACCTGTTCCGAGATACTTGATCGGAACTCCAGTAACAGTACGGATTGATATTGCTGCTCCACCGCGCGCATCTCCATCCATTTTTGACAGTATCAAACCGGTTAGTGGAATATCCTCGCGAAAGCCTCTTGCGATATTTACCGATTCCTGCCCAATCATGGCATCTACAACCAGCAACGTCTCCACTGGCTCGACCCGTTTTTGGATTGCGGTCAATTCACTCATCAGCTCCCGATCGAGCTGCGACCGCCCTGCGGTATCCAGGATTGTTAAAGTAAAGCCCCCTTTGCGAGCTTTTTCCAGAGCATGGCTGGCCAGCTCCGGTGGAGAGACTCCAGGTTTAAACTCTACCGGTACATTGATCTTCTCTCCCAGGGTCTCCAGCTGCTTGACTGCTGCAGGCCGATATGGATCGCAAGCAACCAGCATCACCCTCTCACCCTGCGAGCGAAGCAGTCGTGCTAATTTCCCGGCGGCGGTTGTCTTTCCCGAGCCCTGCAATCCAACCAGCATGATCGTTCGTGGGCGTTGTCCGCTTAGATTCAAACGTTCAGGCTCACCCAGAGTAGCGATTAATTCTTCATGTACAATTTTCACAACCTGCTGGCCAGGATTTAATGCCTTGGATACCTCATACCCGACGGCCCGTTCCCGGACTCGACTGACGAAGTCTTTAACGACTCCATAGTTTACGTCCGCTTCCAATAAAGCCATGCGCACCTCGCGCATCGCCGCATCTACGTCGGACTCCGAAAGCTTACCTCGCCGTCGGAGACCCTGAAATACCTGATCCAGTCGTTGTGAAAGGCTTTCAAACACAGCATTGCATTCTAATGTTAAAGATAATATCGGTCAAGGTTATTTTTTGTATATATATGAAACATGCCCTATCAGGTTTTCAAACGCAACTTTATCTACTCCTTCGGGTTTATAGAGTAGTAAATAAAGATCAATTCCCTAATTTCTGGTCAAAAAATCTCTTAATTTCCCGGAGGAATCATTGATGAAAAAAATAGCCCTGGTCACCGATAGTACAGCTTATTTACCGAAACAACTTCTGGAGAAATACCAGATTAGTGTTGCCCCTCAGGTGTTAATCTGGGGAAAGGAAACCTTCGAAGATGGAGTGGATATTCAACCTGAAGAATTCTACTCCCGATTAAAGAACGCGAAGGTTATGCCATCCACATCACAGGTTACTCCTAAAACATTTCAAAAGATCTTTAATGAGCTTATTGAAAAAGATTTTCAAATTTTATGCATTTTGCTTTCAGAAAAACTCTCAGGCACAATTGCTTCAGCAGTTCTGGCTAAAGAAATGTTTCCAGGAGCAACCATAGAAATATTCGATTCATATATGACTGCCATGGCAATGGGATTTCAAGTTTTGAGCGTTGCCAGGGCTTTGGAAGATGGCGCCAGCATGAAAGAATGCCTGGACCTGGCAAAAGAGGCTCGTGAAAAAACTGGTGTGGTCTTTGCGGTCGATACATTGGAATTCCTGCACCGTGGCGGTCGAATTGGCGGCGGTACCCGCTTCCTGGGTACCGCATTAAGCATCAAACCCATCCTGGAATTGCAGGAGGGGGCTGTCGAAGGTATCGAGAAAGTGCGAACGAGGGCAAAATCCTTGAGCAGATTGGTGGAAATCGTCGAAGAGAGAATCGCAGGCAGAAACCCGGTGCGTATTGCTACTCTCCACGCCAATGCCCCACTTGAAGCCAAGGAACTGCTTAAAATTGCCGAGCAACGGATCGGCGCAATTGAAAGTGTCTTTACCGAAGTCAGCCCGGTCGTTGGCACTAACACAGGTCCTGGAACTATTGGTCTTGCATATATGGCTGGCATGTAAGCGCGCTTCTGAACAGGAGATCCGTGGCAGCGTTGTGAGCTGTCGCCCATTAGGCTTAAATTCAGTTTTTTCATGATAACATTACTGGCTCACATGGAGGATCCATTCATGTGAGCCATTTTTTATGAAATTCGTTCGACTCGGTCCTCTACAATCCTGAAGTTTTAGAAACATCAGACGGTATCATAAATCGATATGGTGGACTTCCCAAATTTAACCATCGTTCCTGCAGAAAACCTGGTAATCCACGAGAAACACGATCACCAACGCACAGCGCCATTAATCCGGGGGATGAAATCAACAAATATCATTCGAAATCCCCCGATCGTGGCTCCTTTGGACGATGGAACCGATCGCTATATGGTTTTGGATGGCGCAAATCGCACGATGGCGATCAAGCAAATGGGAATCACCCATATAATCGTTCAAGTTATCGATCCAAAGGATCAAGGCCTACAGTTGCATTCGTGGAACCACGTGGTCTGGGAGCATAATCCCATTCGGTTCATGAAAAACCTGGCTGAAATTCCTGGATTACATCTGGCTCTCAATCGGGTTCCGATCTCAAAACCAGATATCTACCAGACAGCCCACCTGGCTGTCCTACATAACTGCAGAGGTCGGATGTATCTACTGGAAACAGAAGCGAAAGATCTCCGCACCAGGATACAATTCCTAAATAATCTGGTAGATTGTTATAGAGAGCGCGGGCGGTTGGATCGGACTTCTTCAGAAGAGGTGGATTTTCTCAGGCAGGCATACCCTTCTTTCTGTGGACTTATTGTCTTTCCGCATTTTTCCCTGCATGATTTGTTTCAGCTTTCTGGAGATGGATACCTATTACCCACTGGTATCACACGCTTTACAATTTCACCGCGTGCCCTGCATGTAAATTTTCCCCTCACTGAATTATTGTCAAATAATACAATAGAAGAAAAGAATGAACACCTGAGAGCCTCGATCCAGGAAAAAATCAATCGCAAAAGTGTCCGGTACTACCCTGAATCCACATATATTTTCGACGAGTCAAACGAGTGAATAATGGATATTTATCTCTCCGACCCTACCGAGATCCCGCTGCCGCCAACAGAAGTTCGCATCCGGGATCTGCAAGTCAAACCTGGTTCTGACCACGATCGAGTGCATGTCTACGTGGAAGTGGATCCTTTCCAGCGCAAACCAAGCCTGGATATAATAATCTATGATCTGGAAGGTTTTGAGATCGCTGGAACCAGTATTATTGAAAGCATGGTGCGCAAGATGGAATTTACTATGCTTTTCCGCAGAAAAATGGGAACAGGAGATTACCGGTTGGTTTCAACCCTTTATTACGTAGAGATTGACCAGCCTGATGAAGGCGACGGGATCATTGAACGACAATCAATTGATACCAGGGAGGTGATTTTTAGTCTGGAATAATCAGGTTTACAACATTGTAAACTAACTCAGTCTTCATTCAGTGGTTTAATACCTCCATTGAGTCAAGTATGACTGATATTGGTAAACTCCCGCGCATCTCATTTAAATTAAAATCACTCAGGGACGCTGTTCTGGCGCTTTCGACCTTAATGCTCATCCTGGCAATCCTGGCAACCTGGCCAGCAATTTCAAACCGACCAAAATCTTCGCTTGATCCAATGAGCGCTCAGGCAGCTGAGAATCGCTTGTTTTTCGAAACGACATACCCGTCGATCTCTCCCACATCGACACCTTTACCGCAGGATTTGCTGTATCAAAATGCTTTTTCCACTTCAACATCGATCTCAACATTTCCTTTCGAGCCGCTGGGTGATAGTTTTGTGGTATTGGCGATTGACGAGAATAGCTACACACATCTTTTTGCTTATCAGCCGGGTAAATTCCCAATATATCGACTCACATCAGGCGAATGGCATGATATTCACCCTGCCATCAGCCCGAACGGCAAAATGCTCGCTTTTTCTTCGAATCGTGACCGCTATTGGGAGCTATATACACTGGACCTGGAAAATGGGCAGACCAACCGCATCACATTCTCTCCAGAATTTGATGGAAACCCCAACTGGTCTCCTGATGGTTTATGGCTGGCTTTCGAATCCTACATGCCGGGCGGAACTGGAAGTGATTTTGAGATCTTCATTAAGCCGGTAGACGGATCGCACGAACCGATCCGCCTGACAAACGATTCTGGAGCTGACCATTCCCCAGCCTGGTCTCCTCAGGGTCGCAAAATCGCTTTTGTTTCTGATCGAAGCGGATCCGAGGATATCTGGATCGCTGATCTGGATAAAGTTGAACACCGCTTCGAGAACGTCAGCAGGAATAGTCGCGCATCAGAGACGCATCCAGGCTGGTCTCCAGCTGGGAACAGGCTGTTGTGGACGATGTCAACGGATGATGGTTTGCAGAACATCATGACCTGGGATCTATCCCACCCTGAACTGAGGCCGCAATTAATGAATAATGGCTCTTGGGCGGTGTGGAGCCCGGACGGCGCAGCGTTGCTCACAGTGATTTCCACCCCTAACCAGACCTATCTGACCGGTTATAACATGAGCTTTCCCAGCCTGGCTCTGCCGATTTTATCGTTGAGCGGGCCGGTCACTGGCCTTTCCTGGGGAAGAAAAGGGATTCCGGGTGATTTCCCTCCGGCGATGGTTTCGGTTGCAATGGAAACTCCCACACCGATCTGGCAGGGGGTACTTTCAGAAAGTGCCAATCACTCTGGAGGCAGGTCTGCTTTGGTCGGGTTGGATGGCGTCGCACCTCCTGACCTCAAGCTCCAGGATCTGGTGGATGAATCATTCCAGGCGCTCAGGGAGAGAGTATCGCGCGAGGTTGGATGGGATTTCCTGGGTTCTCTTGATCAGGCATATGTGCCCCTGACTGCTGTTCTGGGCCCGGGGATGAACGAGGATTGGGCTTATACAGGGCGGGCATTCCGGTTTATCCCGGCACCGATCAATGCGGGTTGGGTCGTCGTAGTGCGTGAAGATTTTGGACCACAAACCTATTGGAGGATATTCTTGCGTGCCAGGTTCCAGGATGGCACACAGGGAATACCTATGAAATTCTCTCCATGGAATTTATTCGCCCGGTTGTCTGGTGATCCGATTGCATATGAACAGGGTGGTAAGAAAGAAGAAATTCCTTTCGGCTATTGGTTAGATTTCACCCAGCTTGCTGCCGCCTACGGATGGGAGAGATTGCCTGCCCTTTCAACCTGGAAACTGGCGTTTTCAGCCGCCAGGTTTGACCAGTTCGCCAATACTGCTGGGCTTGATTGGTTGTCTGCCATGCTGCAGATATACCCACGTGAAGCATTGAATACTACCACTCCTATCCCCTCCCCCACCAACCCACCGCCCCCGACACTAACCCCCACCCGTACAGTCACACCCTCCCGCACACCCTGGCTTTCACGCACCCCAACACCGACGAATACTCGCTGGCCGACACGGACGCCGACTCCTACGCAGACTTCCGAAATTAAAAATATCCCCGCCGGGTATACACAATCTACCCCAACAGCTACTCCAACCACAAATTAATGATGAGACCCTTTCGACGAACCTGGTGCCTCCACTTCTCCACAAGAAGTGCGATTCAAATCAACACCATCCTCGTTATACTGACGTGGTTTTGTCAGAGTTGCGGAGGTGAAGCGCCTGTCGTTTCGCCAGCGATCACCACTACACCCGATCGGATGTCATATTCGCTAAGAGACAATTCGAGAGTCAAGGAGAGAAGGCTTAACCCAACTAAACAACTCCCCGCAGTCCCATTACCTACCACACCAGCGACTATTGTTCCAACTCCAATGAGGTTTGCGTTTCCCACTCTTGCAGTGGCTCCGATCACCATTTGGCGCCCCCCACTTTATCCGACGCCCTGGGAGCCAACACCCAACGATCATTTCTATTTCTCTCGGCCGATCGGAGCAAATGAAATTAATTGGCCCACAGCACATTACCGTTATGGAGGTACCTTTATCGAGAGTTTCATTCACACAGGCGTCGATATCCCTGCACCGAAAGGCACACCGGTGATGGCTGCAGGCTCAGGTACGGTTATTTGGGAAGGGTATGGGTTGTATTTTCAATCCGAGAAATTTAGCGATCCGTATGGCCTGGCGATTGCCATTAAACATGATTTTGGATACAAAGGGAGTGCTCTTTATACAATATATGGGCACCTGGATGCGATCCATGTCGAGCAAGGGGAAAAAGTGAATGGAGGAGATATTATAGGACTGGTGGGAGAGACAGGAAAAACAACCGGACCCCACTTGCATTTCGAAATCCGAATTGGTAAAAACGATTTCTTTGTCACCAGGAATCCAGAACTCTGGCTCACACCTCCCCAGGGTTGGGGAATAATCGCTGCCCGCATCATGGAAACAAACGGTGAATTGTTAATGAAACAGACAATTCACATTCGAAATCTCTCTTCTAACCAACACTGGTCGGTAATTACATACGCTGGTGGGGGAGTAAACAGCGACCCTTACTACAAGGAAAACGTGGTGATTGGTGATTTACCCTCTGGAGATTATCTAATCACGACTGAGTATGATGAGAATTCATACAGCATTTACGCAGAAATCCTTCCTGGCATGGTGACATATTTACGCTTCGTGGGAAACCTGGGCTTCTATTTACGTCCGCCTTCAACTCCAACTTCAGGCTTTATCCCTCCAGATCAATCTCAACTTCCTCCCCTTGACAAATAGAACGTCTGTGCTAAACTAAATCATTCTTTGTGAATCCGGATTTCTGAGGAGATAATTTACATGGCCCGAAAAAGCCCTACACCCTCACATGAAATGGATGAATCTCGCCAGGTAGCTCTGGATAAAGCTGTGACGGATATCGTCAAACGCTATGGCGATGGCTCAATTATGCGGCTGGGTGAAGCCCACCAGTTGATGGTTGAAGCAATCCCTACCGGCGCACTTTCACTTGATCTTGCCCTGGGTGTGGGAGGGATTCCACGCGGCCGAATCACCGAGATTTTCGGTCCAGAATCCTCAGGAAAGACTACTATTTCGCAGCATATTGTTGCCGAAGCACAAAAAAATGGTGGGACGTGTGCCTACATTGACATGGAACACGCACTGGATCCGGTCTATGCCGCGCGCTGCGGTGTGGAGGTAGATAGTCTCCTCATTTCGCAACCAGATACTGGCGAACAGGCTCTTGAAATAACTGAGACACTGGTGCGTTCGGGTGCCATCGATGTGATTGTCATCGACTCGGTCGCTGCCCTGGTTCCACGCTCAGAAATCGAAGGTGATATGGGAGATGCTTCCATGGGTTCGCAAGCGCGTTTGATGTCACAGGCGCTGCGGAAGCTTTCCGGGGCCATCAAGCAAACCAATACTGCGGTGGTCTTTACCAACCAGCTCAGGCAAAAAATCGGGGTGATGTTCGGGAATCCCGAGACCACCACAGGAGGCATGGCATTGAAATTTTATGCCTCCGTCCGGCTGGATGTGCGCAGGATTCAATCCATCAAGCTTGGATCAGAAATCATCGGCAGCCGCACGCGCGTCAGGGTGGTGAAAAATAAGGTTGCCCCACCATTTAGAACTGCTGAATTTGACATTATGTATAATGAAGGGATCTCCAAGAGCGGTGATCTTTTGGACCTGGCTACCAGCCTGGACATCGTGAGTAAGCGTGGGTCATTTTATACCTACGGAGAAATCCGCCTGGGGCAGGGTCGAGAAAATTCTAAGGATTTCCTCAGACAAAATGGTGAGCTGTCCGATGAAATTGAACTTGCCGTGCGTCAGCAGGCAATGACCGGTGATTTATTTGCTTCAGCTGTTACTGCCGATGAGGATGAAAGCACTGTTCCTGACGAAGGATAGGGTAATTACACAAAACGCACCTCCAGGATTGCCTGGAGGTGCGTTTTTAATTAATCATTCAGATATACCAACGGTAAAAAGATCAAGTGCCTTCTTCCCATGAATTCAAGTATTTCAGCTGTTCTGCCGAGAGGGTATCGATCTGTATTCCCATGGTCTCGAGTTTCAGGCGAGCAATTTGTTTATCAATCTCAGCTGGAACGCCGTAGACCTTATTTTCCAACTTGTCAGAATTGCGAGCCATGAATTCAAGACTCAATGCCTGGTTGGCGAACGACATATCCATCACACTGGCAGGATGACCTTCCGCTGCAGCCAGGTTGATCAAACGTCCCTCACCCAGCAGATTCAGGCGTTTTCCACCTGGCAGCTCGTATTGCTCCACAAACGGCCGCACAAGTCGTTTCTCAGCGGACATTTGCTCCAGGGCAGGAATGTTTATTTCAACGTTGAAATGTCCCGAGTTCGCCAGGATCGCACCGTCTTTCATTAAAGCGAAATGCTCGCGGTCGATTACGTTCAAGTCACCGGTGACCGTCACAAAGATATCTCCCAGCGCAGCTGCTTCCTGCATCGGCATAACACGGTACCCGTCCATCACTGCCTCGAGTGCTGGAAGAGGATCAACTTCGGTTACGATCACATTAGCTCCCATACCTCGCGCCCGCATCGCCAGCCCTCGGCCGCACCAACCATAACCACACACAACAAAGTTCTTTCCTGCCAGCAAAATGTTCGTGGAGCGGATGATACCGTCTATCGTGGATTGGCCTGTTCCATAACGATTGTCGAAGAGATGCTTGGTCATAGCATCGTTGACTGCAATCACAGGAAAATTCAAAGCCCCATCTCCAGCCATCGCTCGCAAGCGAATCACACCAGTGGTGGTTTCCTCAGTCCCTCCGATAACCCCGGTTAGCATTTCACGCCTGTCTTTGTGCAAAGTGCTCACCAGGTCAGCCCCATCATCCATTGTTATGTGTGGTTTATGATCCAGCGCAGCATGAATATGCTTGTAGTATGTGGTGTTTTCTTCTCCTTTTATCGCATACACCGGGATCTCAAAATGCGTGACCAGTGAAGCCGCAACATCATCCTGGGTTGATAATGGATTCGAGGCTGTGAGAACAACATCTGCACCACCCAAATGAAGGGTGTTCATGAGATTGGCAGTCTCAGTAGTTACGTGTAAACAGGCTGCAACTCTAATCCCATTCAATGGACGCTCTTTTTGGAATCGTTCGCGAATCGACCTTAATACAGGCATTTCACGATCTGACCATTCAATTCTTCTTCGCCCGCCTTCCGCCAAACGCAGGTCTTTTACATCATTTTCCATTACTTATCTCCTCGGCACCAATCTTTCCAGAGACCCATCGTCGAAAAACAGGCTGTGGTATCTGGCAATGAAATCTGATATGGAATAATTTTGCCCTTGCGGTCCTCTCTCCTCCAGGCAGAAAGTGGCTGCTAATGCACCCATTCTCCCGCAAGTATTCAAATCCAGCCCATGACAATAACCTGTGAGAAATCCTCCCCGGAATGCATCTCCAACGCCAGTTGGATCTTTAATCGCAGCGGGCTCTACTACCGGTATCTCAATCCTGTCATCATGCTGGTGAATTACGGCTCCTTTCTCACCGCTCGTAACAACAATAAAAATGCCAGGATTGCAATCGATAATCTCTTTTTCGTCCCAGCCGGTCATTTTTTGGATCAATGCAAACTCATAATCGTTAACGAATAAAGCTTCCGCTCCCAGTATACCCTCACGCAAATCATCCGCAGTCAAGCGCACAATCTGCTGGCTTGGATCATAGAAATATGAGAGTCCCAGTTGGCAGCATTCGTCAACATATAAATTCATCGCCCCCGGATCGTTCGGGGATATGAAAACCAGGTCAGGGAATGGTTTTTCCAGTTCGTGTAAGCTCAGGGTCGACGCATGCGCCATGGCACCTGGATAGAAGCTGGCAATCTGGGCATTGGCGTTATCCGTGCTCACAAAAAATGAGGCGGTAAAAACACCAGGAATCACCCTGGCACCAGAGGTATTGACACCTTTATTCTCTAACCAGGCGCGGTACTCTTCGAAGTCTTCTCCTACCGCTGCCCATAAACGGGGTCTGCCGCCCAACAATGCCAGGGTGTATGCAATATTGGGTGCAATGCCACCTCTCAATCGCACCATCGACTCCACCAGGAATGAGAGGCTGATTGAATCCAGTCGATCCAGCAGGATATGGTCCTTAAAATAACCCGGGAAATGCATAATGTAATCGAATGCCACAGACCCGGTTAAAAGAATGTCCATGCTGGAATTTATGAATTCTGGTTTTTGGAAATTCCCATTTTCCATATGATTCTCGCTAAAAAACGCTCTCTGCTGAGAGCGTTGCTTTTTCGACCGACCTGAGTTTAACATGCAAGTCATTGCTTGTCAAAGGTATGCCAGGTTCACATTGACACCTTTTACCCCCTGAGTTATAGTCGGTCAAATGAATTCCAGACGAATCTTAGGAATCGCAATTCTCTGCATTGCATTTTCAGCCTGTAAACGCTCAGTCGGCGATTCACAATCAAGCACTCTAATCTCAACTGCAACCATACCACAGCCGGTTTTCACCGCTCTTGTCGCTCCAACAACTACGTCCGTACCCACTTCCTCTCTTGCTCCCGCTGCACGCATAGATGGTGCCGATCAGGCATTGATCAATGGGGATTGGGAGACAGCTATAAGCGAATACCAGGCCTCTAAAGACTTCAGTACGGATCCACAGGTCCAGGCAGCTGCATTATTGGGCCTCGGGCGAGTACATCTGGCTGCCCAGGATTTCGAACAGAGTGCTGCTGCCCTGACTGAATTCGTTGAAAATTACTCCCATGATTATCGTTTACCCCATGCGTATTACTTACTCGGTGATACGTTCATGGAATTAGAAAGATATCCCGAAGCCATTGCCGCCTATACGAATTACCTGGATACAAGACCTGGGGTTATCGACGCATATGTACGCCAGGCTCGGGGAGACGCATATTTTGCTAATGGGGAATTCTCCCTGGCGGCTGCGGATTTCGGCCTATCAGCCGAGGCAGGCAGCGCCCTCGATCCAATTCTTCTAAAAATGAAAATGGCGCGATCTCTATCCCTGGCTGGAGATCAAAATGCAGCTTTGGTTCTTTACGACCAGATCTTTAACGAGACCTTCAATGAATATACTCGTGCTCTCATCGACCTGCGGAAAGGACAGATTCTGATCGACCAGGGCCGGATAGAAGAAGCAAACAACGCTTTCATGGATGCTGTGACGAATTACCCACAGGCCTATGAATCTTATTCAGCGCTCGTCGCCCTGCTCGAACAAGGTGAGCAGGTCGATGATCTGACACGTGGCGTTGTGGATTATCATGCTGGGGAATATGGTGTGGCACTCTCTGCTTTCGACCATTACCTGCAAAGTGACCCTACCGATCCTGCCACGGGTCATTATTACAATGGTTTGACTCGCCGGGCGCTTGGTGGTTATCCTGATGCGATTGCACAATGGGAAGAGATAATCTCGAATTTTTCCGACCATCACCTTTGGGATGAGGCCTGGGAAGCCAAGGCTTATACGCAGTGGGCATTCCAGGATGACCTATCAGGAGCCGTTGACACCCTGCGGGGATTCGTGGAGAAATCGCCTTCGCATGGTAAAGCCCCGCAAACGCTGTTTGAAGCGGGCAGATTGGCTGAACGAAATGGAGATTTACTTTTAGCGGCAGAAATCTGGGAAAAGCTGGCAGTAGATTATCCAGATACGGATGATTCTCTGCATGGTCTCTTTCAAGCTGGGATTGCCAATTATCGGTTGGAAAATTTCCCAACTTCTCTGAACCTGTTTCAAAGATATTTCACGCTCGCAGTATCTTTACAGGATCGATCTCGGGCTCTGTTTTGGATCGGAAAAGCCCAAAATGCGGTCGGGAATATCGAATCGGCGCGCGCCTCGTGGGCTGAAGCAGCTGGTGTGGATCCTACCGGGTATTACAGTGAGCGTGCGCGTGACCTGTTGGATGGTCGAATCCCTTTTACGCCACCACAGGATTACGACCTCGTGATCGATTGGGAAGACAGGCGACTACGGGCAGAAGATTGGCTGCGAAACACATTCAGTATGGATTCGCAAGCAGATCTCAATGGACTCGGTGCACTCGCAGGACAACAGGGATTGCTGCGAGGATTGGAGCTTTGGGAGATTGGAAAATTTACTGAAGCCCGGTCTGAATTCGAAGAGCTGCGCCAGCTCGTAGCTTCAGATCCGGTCCAAAGCTACCAGTTTGCAAATTTCCTGACCAATCTGGGATTGTTCCGTTCCGGAATTATGGCCACCCGCAATGTGCTTGACCTCGCTGGAATGGATGATGCGACCAGCCTGGGCGCTCCAGCCTATTTCAACAATATCCGCTTTGGCACCTATTTCTCAGACCTGATCATGGTATTGGCAGAAGAATACAACTTTCATCCATTATTGCTTTTCAGCTTGGTTCGCCAGGAAAGCTTGTTCGAAGGTTTCGTTCAATCGTCCGCAGGTGCCAGGGGTTTAATGCAAATAATTCCAGCTACTGGGGATGAGATCGCTTCGAGACTTAAATGGCCAGCAGATTATAAGGAAGAAGACCTTTACCGCCCAATTGTAAATCTGAAATACGGTGTTGATTATTTGGGAAGGCAGCGCGAGTTATTCGAAGGTGATTTATTCGCTGCACTTGCCGCTTACAATGGCGGTCCAGGAAACGCTTTGGAATGGAAAAAGCTGGCTCCAGATGATCCGGATTTATTCTTGGAAATTGTTCGCTTCGAAGAAACCAGAAATTACATTCGTGGGATTTACGAAATCTTCACCATTTACAGGTTCATCTACAATCGAACTCCGTAATAATTCAAGTTGTTTTTGAATTTATGAAAGTAAATCGAGCTTCCAATATTTTTGATTCACTGGGCAACGGGATCCGGTTGGCAGATTAAGGCGTCTGAGTAGGCATCACTTCGACGGGCGGCGTATCAATATCCAGAGGACCGGTGTAAAGGTACCAATCTACGATTGAGTTGAAACGATCACTGGGATCGTATAATGGACCGATGCTTACACCGCGCACCTGGAAATCGATCCCATACGTGTATACCGGGTAAAATAGTAATAAAGCCGGTAAATCGCTCCCAAATCGCACCTGGAAGTTTCTGTATAATCTAACACGCTCGTCGAAGTCAAGTGTAACCCGGGCACGTTCGAGGTATTCACTCACCTGCCTGTCATCCCATTTCGAGTAATTCTGTCCCTGGGTGATTTGAGCCTGGTGCCAGAATGGATATGGATCAGGATCAGGAGAACGTGCAAGGTTGATTTCGACCAGGGCAGCCTCGTAATCACGTGAATCCAAATTTTCCTCAATCAGCTCATCTATCGGCACTGGCACAAGGGTTACTTCGACGCCGATTTTCTTCCAATCCTGGCTGATTTGATCAGCGATGCTGGCGTACAGCTCCGAATCCGGGTATACCAGCTCAAAAGAGAGTGCCACCCCTTCTTTTGAGCGCACCTGTCCGCCCTCGGACGGGATGGTGTATCCTGCCTTTTTCAGCAGTTCAATTGCTGCCTGTGGGTCATATTCAATTTGAGTTATGCCGTCGTAATACGCCCAGCTCTCAGGGAAGATTGGGCTATGCGCAATGATTGCCTGCCCTCCCATAATCCGGTCGGCTATCCAACGCCGGTTCAGGCCTAACATTAATGCCCGACGTATCTCCGGATCGCTCATGAAAGGCGCTCCTGGAGAGTCGAGGTTAAGGAAAACCATTGCAATTCTAGGTAAGCGTGAAGAGTATAGATCAAGTTGTGGTTCGATCAGGGCCTGTGGGAGAATGTCTATCGATATCTCCCCTATCCCCAGCACGTCACCATTCTGATACGCCTGCATTGCCGATCCTGAATCTGTGTAATACTTAAAAATCACCGTTTCCAGGAATGGGATCTTTCCATAATAATTCGGGAATCCTCCCAGTCTTATACTTTCAATTTCTCCACTGTTCGACGCTAAATCTTCAAACAAAAAAGGCCCGCTGCCAATCGGTTGTAGATTGAACGGGTGGTCGATGATTTCTTCGGCCGACAATCCCCCCAGAATATGCTCTGGCAAAATCCCAAATGCCAGGTAATCGAGGAATGGTGTAAATGGTTCTGGAAGTATGAATTGCAGTGTCTTCTCGTCCAGATCTTTCACTTCCACGCCATTCCAAAATTCGCGTAAATCTTCCGGCAGCGGGATCCCTTCATCACGCATGAGTTCCACCGTGAAAATGACATCGAAACTGGTTACTGGTTCACCATCATGCCAGACCGCATCAGGCCTGATGGAGAAATTATACGTTTCACCATTTTGCGATATCCCCCAGGTTTCAGCAAGGTCTCCTTGAGGTAACCCGCGATGGTCAAATTTAATTAAACTGCTGAAGATCAGGCGGTCCACATCACGATCGACCTGGTTGTAATAATCGAGTACCGGGTTTAAACGCCTCAACTGGCCGATCAGGGCTTCGCTGTATTCACCACCGCTTTGAGGTTCATCGATTGGCAGTGGATTTACAATTTCAAGCTGGCTCTGCTGTCCAGCCAGTAGGATACCAATTGCAATCAATGCAACCAGGACGATCAGCAGTTGCCAGCGTAATTTCTTCATTTTTTAATTAACAGGATATCCGGCATTGCTTTACCAGAATTATCCTATTGATTGAAGCGAAATTTGGGAAATCACAAAAGACTACTCAACCGAAGGATTCTTAAGGAACCCCCGGCTTTATCCTGCGACCACCGTAGCTAAGATCGCCAGAAGAAAGAAAAGTACGCTTAAAAAAATGGTAACTCGAAAAAGGACTTTTTCAATCCCCCGACGGGCTGTAAAAACCCCACCTGTATCACCGCCCATCAATCCTCCCAATCCAGCGCCTTTGCTCTGCAATATAACGCTCGCGATTAATGCGATTGACGTTATAATTAACGAGATATCCAGATATACTTCCACACCAGCCTCCTGAGACTTATCTTCGAATCGTAATTGCAGCCAGAAATCAACCTTCTCGGTTCAAAGCAGGGGCGATTATACCTTTCGTCAGGCGAATAGTCAAACCTTCGAGATTATAAATGCATGAAATAACTATAAACCTTCATATGCATACCACTTATTCTGATGGTTTCGGAAGCCATACAGACATCGCGCTGGCGGCCATTAAAGCAGGTATAGATGCTGTCATCGTCACAGATCATAACGTGCTCGTTGAAGGAAGAGAAGAAATCATTGAGAAAGACGGCCGCCGGTTGTTATTTCTGGTCGGTGAAGAAGTGCATGATCAGGCCAGGGTTCCACAAAAAAACCACTTACTGGTGTTCGGCGCAGATCGAGAGCTGGCGCATGAAGCCTGGAATGCCCAAAGACTGATTAAAAACATAAACAAAGCGGGTGGATTGTCATTTATTGCCCATCCCATCGACCCACCTTCACCAGCAATTGGAGAAGTCGATATTTCTTGGGTTGATTGGGACGTCCAGGGTTATACAGGTATCGAATTATGGAACGGGATGTCTGAATTCAAGTCGCTGTTGAAGACCAAACTGCATGCCATTTTCTACGCTTACCAGCCGCACCGGGTGGCACACGGACCGCTTCCAGCTGTTTTAAAAATTTGGGATGATCTCCTGGCGAAAGGTAAACGTATTGTGGCAGTAGGTGGATCAGATGCCCATGCGTTTTCAGTCCATCTTGGACCTTTACACAGGGTGCTGTTCCCGTACGAATTTCATTTTCGTGCCATTAACACCCATTTATTAGCCGCTGAACCATTGGTCGGCGAGCTTGAACATGATCGTGAGCTTGTCAAGAGTGCTCTTGCCAGTGGCAGCGCTTTCATTGGCTATGATTTGCCGGTCTCAACGCGCGGCTTCCGTTTTTCTGGCCATGGTCTCGAAAAGACAGTTCATATGGGTGGTGAAATCTCATCAAAAAATGGGGTTACCCTTCAGATCAAACTCCCGCATGCCTGTAAGTGCCGGTTGATCAAAAACGGCCGTGTGGTCATGAGCTGGGACAAACGATTGACCTGCACGTATATTACTTCAGAGCCCGGTTCATACCGTGTTGAGGCTTATATAAATTACAAAGGCCGGGAGCGCGGCTGGATCTTTAGCAATCCGATCTATATCCTTTAAGCTTGCCTTTCGTCTGGGAGTTTATCTGACGTATGACCATCATTCCGACGAACGCAGTCGTCGTTCCTCCTTGCGCGGCTCGACCACATCCTGGAGACCTAAAGCGATCAGGTAGAAGGAAGCCGCGAACAGGGATATCGCCAGGGCTGAAGGGATCAGCACATTCCATGGAAGGATGCCGTTGATGCCTTCATAGGTGAATGCATCGTAAATCATACTCCCCCAGTTCAATTGAGCGCGCGATAATCCCAGAAATGCTATGAAACCGCTGGCGAAAATCGCACCTGTGACGGTAAAAAGCATACTTACCGCTGCCAGGGGCAGAAGATGAGGGAAGACGTGGTTCATCAAGATGTGCAGCGATCCCCCTCCTGCCACCTGTGCAGCCTGGATGTAAGACTTGCTGACGACTGCCAGTGCATGGGAGCGCAAAACGATGGCTACCACCCCGATCCCCGCCAGAATCCCAAAAATCAAGCCAAATTTAACTGGGTCAATATCCAGCACAAAACCGATTATCACCATAATTAAAGGTGCCGGAGCCAGGAGTGAGATATCGGCCAGGTTGGAAAAAATTCCATCGATCATCCCGCGGTAGTAAGCTGAAAGAGCACCTATTACCGTACCCAGGATGGTTGCTGTGATGGTAGCCGTGAAAGCCATCATCAGTGAGGGACCTGTCGCTGCCATTAACACACTTAATACATCCCTTCCAAGGGTGTCTGTTCCCAGTATGTGTTTCGCTGAGATGCCGGAAGGATGGGGGAAAATATCAATATCATGTCCGGTTACTGGATTGTAAATACCCTTTGGCCAGACCGTGCTCATTAAAAGAGGATGCATGAGCGCCAGCATCACATAAATCAGCAGCAGGATTAATCCAACCAGAGCCAGCTTGTTCCTGGAAAATATTTTCCAGTTTTCCTTAAATCGCTTCCAGCTGGATTGCAGCCAGATTTTCATTCTTTCAGAGGAATTGAGTGCCACCAATTTTGTGCCATAAACTGGCAGGAGGATCCGGCTGTCATCCCCCTCCCTCTTTGGCATGGGCGCTTCCTTTATAAGTACTCCCTCCTCGAATTCAGCCCGGCCTGGTTCAGGGAGTGATTCTCTTTGAACGGTGCTTAAAGCGACCAGGGTGGTTGCAGCAGTATTTTGAGCTACCACGCGGTCAACAAATTTCCTTACAATCTCATTCGGGACCCCCATTATTTGGCTTAGCTCTTCCGCAATGTCGGATTCGGAGCAGTTCTTTTCCAGGCGTTGATGGATGAAGTTGATGGCTTCTTGTTTTTCCACGTGATTTTCCTGGTTAGATATAGATATTTTTTTCGCGAATGCGTGGGTTCAAATAGAATTGCAGTACATCCAGCACCAACCGGACGACCATCGATAATACACCGATCACGATCAGCATCCCCAACGCCAGGGTGATATTTTGCATTCCAACTGCGTAGAATAGGGTAGATCCCACACCCGCCCAATTGAAGACACGTTCGATCATTACCAGTCCGGTCAGAAAATAAGGGACGCTGACCAGCATCCGGCTCATCACTGGCAATAAGGCATTTCTGGCGGCATGGCGGTCGCGAACAGTCGATTCTTTCAATCCTTTGGC
>Ga0209254_10000650_pt1 | contig 29244 bp, 24 predicted proteins | sample FrelakmetDIP11DI_FD_187148 | JGI IMG/M metagenome (GOLD analysis project Ga0209254, IMG submission 187148) | Freshwater lake sediment microbial communities from the University of Notre Dame, USA, for methane emissions studies - DIP11 DI (SPAdes)... | ecosystem: Environmental > Aquatic >... | reverse complement strand
AGTAACCAGTAACCAGTAACCAGTAACCAGTAACCAGTAACCAGTAACCAGTAACCAGTAACCAGTAACCAGTAACCAGTAACCAGTAACCAGTAACCAATGAAACTTATAGCCAAGACTCTTTACGGACTGGAAAATACATTGGCTGATGAACTTAAGCTTCTGGGAGCAAACGCTGTGCAGCAGGTTAACAGAGCTGTTACTTTCGAAGGAGATCTTGCTCTTCTGTACAAATCAAATTATTGTGCCCGTACAGCAATGTCGGTGCTGATGCAGCTATACACTTTTCACATACACTCTGCAAAAGATCTGTATAAAAATTGTCTGAAGCTGAATTGGGAAGATTACCTCGATCCGCAACAGACCTTCTCAATAGTACCGGTTGTCAATTCACAGTTCTTTAGTCATACGGGTTATGCAGGACTTCTTATGAAGGATGCAATTGCCGACCGGTTCAGGCAAAGAACGGGAAAACGTCCTTCTGTTGATACAAATGATCCGGATCTGGTTTTTAATTTGCATATAAGTAATGATCAGGTATCTGTTTCTCTCGATTCATCGGTTATCCCTCTTTACAAGAGGGGATACCGGAAAGAGCAGGGATCAGCTCCGATAAACGAGCTTCTCGCTGCAGGCATGATTTTACTGTCAGGATGGTCCGCGGAAACGTCATTGCTCGACCCGATGTGTGGATCAGCTACTATTCCCATCGAAGCAGCTCTGGTTGCATCTAAAATTCCTCCGGGCAGATACAGAAAGTTCTTCGGTTTCCAGCGCTGGAGAGATTATGATGAAGATCTGCTCAGCAAGGTTAAAAAAGAGAGCGATGAATTGATCATAACCCCGACTGTCAAAATCTATGGAAGTGATATTTCTGAATATGCTGTAAATATGTCGCACGATAATATTCAGTCAGCCGGCCTTTCTGAAATAATAACAATAACCAGGTGTGATTTCAGGGATGTCAAAACCCATGAAAAGGAAGGGATTATTATTATGAATCCTCCTTATGGCCAGAGAATCAAAAGCGAAAATCCTGAAAGCCTGTATTCAATGATAGGATCGACTCTAAAGCATAATTTCGAAGGCTTTACAGCCTGGTTAATTACTTCGGACAAAGAGGCGTTGAAGCATGTTGGACTGAAGACAACCAAAAAGAAAATACTTTTTAACGGATCCCTGGAATGTCTTTTTGTACAGTACGACCTGTATAAGGGATCGAAGAAAAGCAATTAACGCAATCTCTCCTTAATATTTACGTTTATACACTTCGGATAGTGTTATTACAAAATATTGACGTAATTAATCAAACCCTTAAAACTAAATGGTTGATTTTTTATATATTTGTTTACAAATTTGTTGACTATAATAAAAGAAGCTTAGATGAGCTTTAATGTTGAAAAGTATTTTTCCGAACTGTCAAACGGTAATCAACTCATTTATTACAAGGGTAATATTGATTCAGATTTAATCAACAGGATTCTGGATACAATTGAAGAAAAACTGATTACTTCAAATGAACATTCAAAACTAAGGAAGAGAGTTTATATTGTTCTTGTCGAAAGCCTTCAGAACCTGTATCACCATGTTGACAAAGTACCTGAAGGGTTTGAGGACCAGACATCGGAGAAATATGGTATTCTTGAAGTGAGCAAGGTGGACAGAGGGTATAAGATTCTTACCGGGAACTTTATAAAAGCTGAAAATGTGGGAGTATTGGAGGAAAAAATCAAACGGATCAATAAGTCGAGCCACGAGGAGATCACTGAACTTTACAAATATATTCTGAACCATCAGCGTATATCATCAAAAGGTGGAGGAGGTCTCGGACTGGTTGATATTGCCCGGAAAACAAGAAACAAACTTGAGTACATTTTCAGGGAGTATAACGAAACTACCTCTTTTTTCTATCTTAATATTCTGGTGAGCGAAAGAAATTGAAATAAACTTAACTGAAATAAAAATGGAACCGATCATTATTGAAGGAACACCAAAAACACCAACAATTAAATTTGATGCCAGGACAGGTGTTTTCGAGATCAAAGGACGTTCAATTCCTGAAAATTCTGTTGAATTTTATAAACCCCTGGTCGATTGGCTTGACCTGTATAAAGAATCACCTCTCAGCAAAACTGTGGTAAGTATAAAACTGGAATATTTCAATACCAGTTCGTCAAAATGTATTCTTGATGTTTTCAAGAAGCTTGAAGCTATACACAAGGCAAAATATGATGTTGAGATAAACTGGTACTATGAGGAAGACGATGAGGATATGCTCGAAGCAGGGGAGGATTATGAATCAATTATAAGAGTTCCTTTTAAAATGATTGAAATTGTAGAATAGATTTCTGACTACATTTATATATGTCTGCTTATCAATAAGTCCCCTTTAGGCCTGTGCTGACCGAAGCGTCAGGGGGATTTAGGGAAGGTAAAAAAAGAAGATTTCCTTTTAAGACACCATCTCTCTTCAGGTAATCTCCATTTCAGTGTTCCTGCCTCTTTTCCTCAGGATATTCTCACCTGAACTAAGTGCTTTCTTAACCAGTCTGAAGTACAGAATAAAATAAAGGATAAATGTCATGCTCCAGATAACCAGAACATTAATCACATAGGTGCTGAAATGGTGATTGAAAATATGTTTGGTTGGTGAATAAAAATGAGCCTTAATAAACTTATACTCAGGATCCATATAAATCGGATCAAGCTTCTGTATCAGTTCCCCCCTGAATTCTATTATCTTCTGGGTTTCATTCTTGGATGTTACAATTTCCTCTAATGAAGTATTGAAATAATCATTCTTAAGTTTCTGGTATGATTCGTTATCCTCAGATTCCATTTTTATTATCAGGTCATCCTTCAGGTTATTGGCTGCATTATATTTGCTGACAAAGTATTTGCGGACGGATTCAACATAATCAAGTGCTGCCTTTACTGTTGCTTCTGTTACCTTGTCGGGTTTGAGGTTTTCATAGTATTCAAATCTGATTTCAGGCAGTGCCACACCCATCTTTCTAAATTCATTGGAGACAAGCAACAGATCCATTCGGAAATTTTCATCCCTTATGCCTTTTTTAAGATTAATCAGAATATTATCCAGGTTTCCTTTTATCCTCGAGCTCCAGTAGTCTTTCTTGTACCTTGCCCCACTCATTGATTTATCAAAGGCATAGAACTTTCTGGCATATTTATTATCAACAAACTGTTTTACTGCCAGTGCTTCATAACCCCATCTGGCAGCAATTATTTCTCCGTATACAGGTATGTCAACAGGTGATGAAATCCGTGGATTTAATTTTTCAAATTTAACAAGGACGCCGCTGAGAATAATTTGCGGGATGATAAGGAATGGAATCAGGATATAAATAGTGACAATAGCTTTGAAACTGTCGGAAATTACCAGTCCAAGCATATTTGCAGTTGCCCAGCAGGAGAAAAGTATCAGCCAGTATTCAAATGTCATCCCTTTGATTCCTGTTATTGTATTGGCTATCAGTACAAATGCAAAGGACTGAAGTGCTGATATTCCAAACTGAACAGCAACTTTCGACATCAGGTAACTGTTCCAGCTGAGGTTTAGAAAGGCTTCCCTCTTTAGAATTTTTCTGTCCTTAAAAACTTCATCTGCACTTAATGTTAATCCCATGAAAAGGGCCACAACCACCGACATGAAAAGATATACCGGCAGATTATTGTTGTCAATAAGATGATATTCAGGATTCCCTGAGCTTTCATCAAAGTATCTTATAAGGAAAGCAAGAAAGAATGCCAGTACCGGAGCTTCAAAAAGAGTTATCAGAAGGTACTGAAAATCAGCAATCTTTGAAAGGATATCACGTTTTGCAAAAATAATGAACTGCTTGATCCTGCCTGGAGTCTTGAAATTGATCTCCGGCACTTTCCCTCCCTTTTCAAAACCATCATCTTTTTTTTCATCCTCATATAGTCTGCTCCATTCGGGGGGTGATATCCTTCGTGTCTCGGTCGGATCTCCGCTTTCAGTGAAAACTCGTGTTTCGACGATATTGAATATCTGCTCCGGATTAACATTTCCACAGGCATAACATTCACTTTCACTGTAATTTGGCTGACCGATCTTTTTCTTGAAGTATTCAATTGAGTCCACGGGGTTGCCATTATAAATCATGTATCCTCCGGCATCCAGGATTATCAGCTTGTCGAACATTTTAAAAATCTCGGACGAGGGCTGGTGAATTACAACAAACAATAGCTTTCCTTTCCTTGCAAGCTCTTTTAACAGATCAAGTATGTTTTCAGAATCTCTTGAGGAAAGCCCTGAAGTAGGTTCATCAAGAAAAAGTATGGCTGGTTCCCTTATGAGTTCCAGGGAAATATTGAGTCTTTTTCGCTGGCCACCGCTAATCTTCTTGTTTAACGGCGACCCTACTTTCATATTCCTGATTTCATATAAACCAAGGTTTTTTAACACATTATCAACCCTTTTGATAATATCCTCTTCCGGGAGGTTCCCGAAACAGAGCCTGGCATTGTAATACAGGTTATTAAAAACAGTAAGATCTTCTATGAGAAGGTCATCCTGTGAAACATAGCCTATCAGACCTTTTATTTTTTCACTCTCCCTATGAATGCTTATGCCATTTATCAGGACTTCTCCGTCACTTGGAGCGTTAATTCCGTTAAGTACGCTTAACAGTGTTGATTTTCCTGCTCCGCTGGCTCCCATTATCCCTACCATCCTGCCCGATTCACCCTTGAATGACATATGGTGAATCCCTATGTCACCGCTTTTAAACCTGTATTCAAGGTTGTTAACTTCATATACAACCCTTGAGGCTTCAAACTCCTCCTTTAAAAATTGCATAGTAATATCCCAGTGATAGATCGGAGATATATTGTATCCTTTTATTGAGGAACCCTGGCTTATAGGATATACCTTGTTTTCCTGAAGTAATTGTCCATTCATTGATAATTCACCGGACCCGGTATATCTCATGAAATACATATTTACCGAGGTGATAAAGAGTATCCATATCTGCCCTTTGAGCTGTTCTTTATATGCATACTTAACACCCTGATTATATGTATTTTTATCTCCGCTTATTACAAGAATGTTCTGTGTGGAGGGAATCTGCGTAAATTGATTTAAGACGAATTCTTCCAGGACCATGTATTCGTCCCTCGAAATCTTAAGTCCATCAGCAAGGGTTGCTATGAACCCGCGCTCAAGAGTGCTTACATCCTTACCGCCCGATTTACAAAATTCGAGGGCATGGATTACGACTACAATTCTTTGTTCAAGGTCAAGCTGTCCCTCCTCATTTATGTCGTTGCAAAGTTTGGTTATCCTTATCGCAATTGCTCCTTCACGCCGCTCGGGAGTGCTCTTTTCAAGCTTTTGCTGAGCTTCATCATATGCATTGCGATAAACTGAAAGGTATTTATTTGCAAGTTCCCTGTTAAGCTGATGATTGAGAAAATTCTCAACAACCCCTCTTCTCTCGGCATCGTCAGGCTGAGGCTTTGCAATCAGTGCAAAGAGTTGCATAAGAGTCTCAATTATCTTCTCACTCATAACAAAACAGACATATTGATTTTATTCCTTCTGAAATTCTTGCTAAAAAATAAAAATTCAATCTAAGTAGCCAGTTTCAAAAACGGGTATTCTTACCATTTGTTGTTAATTTATTAACAATTGAGATTATTTAGTCCCGGATACCTTCTGCCGGTTCATTCATACCTGTTCCTTGCAGATGGTTAAAGGCTAAATTGTCATGGCAACAGACCGGTAACCAGCGGATTCGTTCAATGTGGTTATGGTTTCAGGAGGCCACCGGTAAACCGGATATCAGGGAAGAAGGTTCTTCTTACTTTTTTTCTTCTCCACTGAGAATCCGAATTTACCAATAAACCTGCCTGTTTCGTAGTATTTGCCATGTGAATAACAGATTGGTTCAGCAGCATAAAGCCTGAACACACCTGTTTTTTCATCAAATAACTTCTTATCGGCATTTACAGCAACCACTTCCGAGATAAACATATGATGTGATCCCAGTTCCTTAATATCCTTAACAATACATTCAATATTAACAGGAGATTCTTTGATCAGTGGCGCCTGTACTATTTTCGCCGGAACAGGAGTGAGCCCCATCTCGGAGAACTTGTTAAAATCCGCACCCGACTTAACTCCGCACCAATCTGTAGCAAAGGCAAGATTTTTGGTTGTTAGATTGATAACAAATTCACCATGTTTTTTAATAATACTGTAAGAGTGGCGCGATGGCCTGACCGAAATATAACACATAGGCGGATCAGTGCAGATCGTACCGGTCCAGGAGACCGTTATAATGTTATATTCTTCAGGTTTTGCTCCGCATGTGACCATAACAGCGGGAAGAGGATAAATCATTGTCCCCGGTTTCCAGAGGATCTTGCTCATCTTTCTAATTTTTTGCATAAAGATACCTTATAAACACCAACTATGATTGAAGCATAATGAATCCTCGCTAAAATTAAGTTGATCATTTCCACTCCCCGGGGCACCTGCCCATCATTAGCCTATGGCCAGGGGTGTGGTTCCTGATTGCCAAATTGACATAATTGGGCATCAAAATGATGTCAAAACGACAAATAACGCCATTGGCAGAAAATTTGATACATCTGAAACGAGCATGAATTTTACATGCTTAAATTAGCTTCGCTGAGCTCGCAGGCTCGGTTCACAAATAAGCATGTATAAATTCATCGCGAGTTCCATGTGACCATTAAAAATAAAATTTATACACATGAATTATTAACATTTTTATCTATGAATCTGAACAACTTCACATTAAAAGCGCAGGAATCTGTTCAGCAGGCTTTTAATATAGTTAATGCCAAAAGTCAGCAGGCGGTCGAATGTGCCCATATTCTTCATGGTATATTAAGCGAGGCCGAAAACATTACAGACTGGCTTTTTGGCAAGATTGGCATCAGCAGTTCTGCTGTATTAAAGGAGGTTGAAAAACTTATTGATACATATCCGCGGGTATCGGGTGGTGAGACCTATCTCTCTTCAGGAGCAGCCGAAGCTCTAAGAAAAGCAAACGATCATGCATCAAAGATGAAGGACAAATTCGTCACAACAGAACATATTCTCATGGGAATCCTGGATACAAGCGACAAGGCATCACAGATTCTTGAAGATCACGGAATTACCATGAAGAGTCTGAAACTTGCTGTCAGCGAACTGCGAAAGGGAGCAACAGTTGAAAATCCAACATCGGAAGAGTCTTTTAACTCTTTAAACAGATATGCAATCAACTTAAACGAAAGGGCGAGAACGGGTAAACTTGATCCGGTGGTTGGCAGGGATGAGGAAATAAGAAGGATCCTGCAGATACTGACAAGGAGAACCAAGAATAATCCGATAATGATTGGGGAGCCGGGTGTGGGAAAAACTGCAATTGCCGAGGGAATTGCCCATCGGATCATCAGGGGTGATGTTCCGGAAGACCTTAAATCAAAGGTCATATATTCGCTTGATATGGGAGCGCTTATTGCAGGTGCAAAATACAAGGGAGAGTTTGAGGAGAGGCTGAAATCGGTTGTAAATGAGGTTATCTCTTCGGATGGAGAAATAGTCCTGTTCATTGATGAGATACATACTCTGGTGGGTGCGGGCAAGTCAGAAGGGGCAATGGATGCTGCAAACATCCTGAAACCTGCTCTGGCAAGGGGCGAGCTAAGGGCAATTGGTGCCACTACTCTCAATGAATATCAGAAATATTTTGAAAAGGATAAGGCTCTCGAGCGAAGGTTCCAGATAGTTATTGTGGATGAGCCTGGAAGAGAGGACTCAATTTCAATTCTTCGCGGGATAAGGGAAAAATATGAAACACATCATAAGGTGATTATCAGGGATGAAGCAATAATTGCCGCTGTTGATCTGTCAACCAGGTATATAACCGACCGGTTTTTACCGGATAAAGCCATTGACCTTATTGATGAAGCAGCTTCCAGGCTGCGTCTTCAGATGAATTCGGTGCCGGATGAAATCGATGAGGTTACCAGGGCCATTACCCGTCTTGAAATTGAAAAAGAAGCAGTCAGAAGAGATGGTGATAAAAATAAGGAGCATCAGATATCATCTGAACTTGCTGAAATGCAGACTAAAAGAGATGGATTAATGGCGGCATGGAAGAGCGAAAAGGAGATGATTGAAAAGGTCCAGGAGAAAAAGGAAGAAGTTGAATCACTCAGGTTTGAAGCTGAACAGGCCGAACGCAAAGGTGACTATGGCAGGGTTGCTGAGATCAGGTACGGAAAGATCATCGGAATGGAGAAAGAGATAGCGGATATTAAAAGCAGGATTGAACAGAAAAGGAGCAAGGGATCGCTGATTCAGGAGGAGGTAAGATCAGAAGATATTGCTGAAGTGGTTGCAAAATGGACAGGGATACCCGTTTCACGAATGATAGAAAGCGAGAAGGAGAAACTTTTAAGACTGGAAGAAGAACTTCACAAACGGGTTGTGGGCCAGGACGAAGCAATTAAAGCTGTGGCTGATGCTGTTAGAAGATCAAGAGCCGGCCTTCAGGATCAGAAGCGACCAGTAGGTTCCTTTATTTTCCTGGGCACAACCGGAGTTGGAAAAACAGAGCTTGCCAAGGCACTTGCTGAATTCCTCTTCAATGATGAAAACCTTCTTACCCGGATTGATATGTCGGAGTACCAGGAACGACATTCTGTTTCGAGGCTTATAGGAGCTCCCCCGGGCTATATAGGTTATGATGAAGGGGGACAGCTTACAGAAGCTGTCAGACATAAACCTTATTCGGTTGTCCTGCTTGATGAGATCGAAAAAGCTCATCCGGATCTGTTTAATCTTCTCCTGCAGGTACTCGATGAAGGGCGGCTTACCGATAACAAAGGAAGAAAAATTAATTTCAGGAATGTGATCGTAATTATGACTTCAAATCTTGGTTCTGAGATTATAAGGGACAGGATGGATAAATGGAGCAACAGCATGCCGGAAAAAGAAGCTGATCTCCTGAAGAAAGAATTGTTCATGCTTCTCAGAAGGTCTCTCCGGCCGGAGTTCCTTAACAGGATTGACGATATTATAATGTTCCGGCCGTTAAATAAGGGACAGATAAGGGAAATTGTTAAGATGCAGCTTGATAATTTAAGAAAGAGTCTTGAAAACACCGGCATCAGTCTCGAAGTTTCAGATGCAGCTATCATCTGGCTGTCAGAGAAGGGTTATGATCCCCAGTCTGGGGCAAGGCCAGTTAAAAGGTTAATTCAGAAGGAAATAATAAATGAATTATCAAAAGAGATTATAGCTGGAAGGATATTAAAGGAGAATACTGTAACTGTTGATGTTGATAACGACCATCTGTCATTTTCCAGCTATAAAAGCTGACTGAAACGAAAATTAAATTAATATTTCCTGGTAACAGGCTTTTAGCTACCTGAAAGATCTTATACAGCTGTCGAGATCATCAAAAATCTCAAAAATAGTATGCAGGTGAAGGGTATGAAAAAGATCAGTGACTCTTTGCTCAGGATTGGCAAATTTTAAAATTCCAAAGTTATTCTTGGCTGCTTTATAGAGATAGAGAAAACATGCAAATCCCGAACTGTCGATGTACTCCACTCCGTTAAGATCAATCACAACCTTTGAATTCGGATTGTCAAAGACCCTGTTCACTCCTTCTTTTATTTCATCAATGGTGGTTGCATTTATCTTATTGACCGAAAATGTGATAATATCAATCTTATCCTTTTTCTCAATATTGATCATTTCAGCCATTATTTATCTGTTAGAAAGCATGGCGTTAAGCTCCGATAATGCCTCCTTTGTATCATTTTCAAAACGTGATATATAAGATTGATACATTTCGGTGTTCTTTCCTTCCTGGGCCTGCAGCTCAAAAGTCTTAAGCATATTGGCCAGACTGTCCATACCCATTATGGCCACAGATGATTTGGCCTTGTGGGCAAGATTCCCAAGACCGGTAAAATCTTTTTCCTTTAAAAGGAGGTTCATTTCTGAATTAAACTCTGCAACCTGATCCCTGAATATATTTACCAGTTCTTTCAGAAGATCTGTATCATCACCAGCTACCGTTTCAAGGTAATCAGTCTTTATAAACTTGTATTCCATTATTTAATGGTCCTTAATATCAAACAGTAGAACACAATATATAACAGATTTAATCCATTTTTATTTTGTGATGGGAGAGTATCCTTTTATGATAGTGAAATATATTCTAAATTTACAGGTTCATTATAGGTACATAACATCGAGTTGAAATGAAGGATACAGTTTTCGCAAAATTTCATAAGGCAGCCGGAGCACGGATTGTTCCTTTTGCCGGATATAATATGCCTGTCGAATACTCCGGGATAAATGAGGAGCATATAGCTGTCAGGGAAGGGGTGGGTGTATTTGATGTTTCACACATGGGTGAGTTCTGGGTATCAGGGCCTTCAGCGCTGCAATACCTTCAATACATAACATCCAATGATGTTGCTGCCCTGTGGGACGGGAAAGTCCAGTATTCCTGCTTTCCTAACGGTAAGGGTGGAATTGTTGACGATCTTCTTGTATACAGGTTCAGTCACGACAAATATCTTCTTGTTGTGAATGCGGCGAATATTGATAAAGACTGGAACTGGTGCGTTGAAAACTCTGAAAGATTCAACATTGTTCCGGGCAAAGATCTTATAAACGCTTCGGATGATCTGGCACAACTGGCTGTACAGGGGCCTCTGGCGATGAAGGCTATGCAGAAACTTACAGTCTCACCCGTGTCGGCGAGTGAATATTACTCCTTCAGGATCATCGAATTTGCCGGCATAAAAGATGTTATTTTCTCAACAACCGGATATACGGGAGCTGGAGGATGTGAACTGTATGTTCGGAATGAAGAGGGAGACAAATTATGGAGAGCAGTTTTTGAGGCCGGAAAGGAATTTAATATCCGGTCTGTGGGGCTCGGTGCAAGGGATACTCTCAGGCTGGAGATGGGCTTCTGCCTTTACGGGAATGATATTGACGACACTACCTCTCCACTGGAGGCTGGTCTTGGCTGGATCACCAAATTTACAGATAAAAAGCAGTTCATTGATAAAGAACGGCTTCTCAGGCAGAAAGAGGAAGGATTATCAAGGAAACTTAAAGGATTCGTGATGACCGATCGCGGAATTCCCAGGCAACACTATGAAGTTGTTGATTCTGAAGGAGTAAAAATTGGGGAGGTTACTTCAGGAACAATGTCACCCATGATGAAGCAGGGAATAGGAATGGCATATCTTGATAAAGGTTATTGGGATGCAGATACTGAGATATTTATAAGGATCCGGAACAAAGATCTGAAAGCAAAGGTCGTAAACTTTCCAATTTATAATAAAAGCTGATTGTTAACAATTGAAGAATCGCACTCATCCGCGATCTTACCGGAAATGAATGTTGGGATTCGGAATAATATGCTGGTTACCGCAGTTATGTCCGGACATTTAATTAAAATGACATAATGGGAAGAAGGAGGCTTGAGACTTGTTTTTCGCCGGCGTTGTACGAACCCGAACTACATGAAGGTTCTGTTGTTGTGATAATTGACATCCTGCGTGCCTCATCAGCAATCTGCACTGCATTTGAGAATGGTGCTGAATCGATTATCCCGGTGACAACGGTTAATGAGGCAAGGGATTTCAAGGAGCGGGGCTTCCTGGTGGCAGCTGAACGGGATGGTTACATACTCGATTTTGCTGATTTTGGAAATTCCCCGTTCAATTTCAGGCGTGAGCTGATTGCCGGGAAATCTATTGTTTACAGTACCACTAACGGTACAGGGATCATAAACCTTGCTTCTTCCGCCGATCATATTGTTATTGGCTCCTTTCTTAATATCAGTGCCTTGACAAAATGGATCTCACTTCAGGAAAAAGATGTGGTTCTGTTTTGTGCAGGCTGGAAAAACAGGTTTAATCTTGAAGATACAGTTTGTGCAGGTGCAATTGCAGAAAGAATTCTATCAACAGATATATTTTCAACAAATTGCGATTCAACTTTAGCGGCCCTTGATCTCTGGAATCTGGCTAAACCCGATTTGAGGGGATATATCGAGAAAGCTGCACAGCGATCAAGGCTCAGGGATAAAAACCTTGATGACTGCATCGACTATTGCCTTACGGAAGATTTAACTGATAAGATTCCAGTAATCAAAAACGGAATTCTTGTCAGTTTGGATTCTGGAAAAGTATAATGGTTATATGCAATTTTCTTTATTTTTGTTATAATTGTTTTATAACCTGTCAAAACTGATTGATAAATAACCAAAATAAGCTTAATCATCATGAAGAAACATAATTTCTACGCCGGACCTTCAATTCTTCCTCAATATACCCTTGATAAGACTATTGAAGGTATCAGAGACTTTGCCGGTTCCGGTTTATCTGTTCTTGAGATTTCACATCGCAGCAAGGAATTCGTTGCATGTATGAATGATACTATAGCTCTTGTCAAAGAGCTTCTGGAGATACCAGCCGGCTACCAGGTAATCTTTCTGGGAGGCGGGGCCAGCCTTCAGTTTGCCATGGTCCCTATGAATATGATGAAAACAAAATCAGCATATCTGAATACAGGCGAGTGGGCAGGGAAAGCTTTGAAAGAAGCCAGATTATTTGGAGAGGTTGTTGAGGTAGCTTCATCAAAAGATAAGAACTTTAATTTCATTCCTAAAAATTATATAGTACCGGATGATGCTGATTATTTCCATATTACAACCAACAATACAATTTTTGGAACTGAATTAAAGAAAGATCCTGATGTTGTGGTACCACTTATCGCCGATATGTCTTCAGATATATTCAGCCGGCCGGTAGACATTTCAAAATATTCTGTCATCTACGCGGGTGCTCAGAAAAATCTTGCACCGGCAGGTGTGACACTAGTTATACTGAAAGAAGAAGCACTTGGAAAAGTTGACCGCCCGATCCCGACTATGCTTGATTACCGCACACATATAAAAGGAGAGTCGATGTTCAATACTCCTCCGGTATTCACAATATTTGCAGCACAGCAGACCCTCAGATGGCTCAGGGACCTGGGTGGAGTTAAGGCTATCCAGAAAATTAATATCGAAAAGGCAGGAATGCTTTATGATGAGATTGAAAGAAATAAGCTCTTTGTGCCTACTATCAATGATCCGGAGGATCGTTCCCTGATGAATATCTGTTTTGTTATGGCAGATGAATACAAGGACCTTGAAAAGCCATTTGCTGAATTTGCAAAGTCAAAAGGTATGCTTGGAATTGAGGGTCACCGGTCAGTAGGAGGATTCCGTGCTTCAACCTATAATGCGATGCCAGTGGAGAGTGTTAAGGCTCTGATTGATGCCATGAGGGAATTCGAATCCGGAAATTAATTTTGGATCGGCGATTCTCAGACCATGGAAATACGGTCTTGTTCTAATAAATGTTTTTATGAAAATACTTGTTGCAACTGAAAAGGCATTTGCTCCATCAGCCAAAGAGAAGATCTTCGAAATAACGGGAAGGGAAGGTCACGAGCTGATCCTGCTTGAGAATTACACTGGTGATGAAATTTTTCAGTCTGCAATCTTCGATGCCGATGCTTTGATTGTAAGGAGCGATAACGTAACTTCCCGCCTGATTGAAGCAGCTTCAAAACTTAAAGTTATTGTAAGGGCCGGTGCAGGTTATGATAATATTGATCTCCAGGCTTGTTCCTCAAGGGGAATTGTTGTTATGAACACCCCCGGGCAAAATTCCAATGCTGTTGCTGAACTTGTCTTTGAGCTGATGCTTTATCATGCCAGAGGAGGTTTTAGCGGGAATACTGGATCGGAATTACGTGGAAAAACACTTGGAATACATGCATTTGGCAACGTGGGGAAATATGTTGCGGAAATAAGCAGGGGATTCGGTATGGTAACCTATGCATATGATCCATTTGTTGATGATGAAATGATATTTGCATCAGGAATTAAAGTATGCAGGAATGCTGAAGAACTTTACTCAAAATGCAGGTATATATCTCTCCATTTACCGGTCGACAACACAACACTGAAATTGATAGGTTATGACCTGCTTTCAAGGATGCCTCTGAATGCCGTGCTTATAAACTGTGCCAGAAAAGAGATTATCAGTGAGGAAGATCTTCTGAAGGTTTTTCATGATCGTCCCGACTTTTCATACCTTTCGGATGTTGCACCGGAAAACCTGACGGAGATAGAAGATAAATACCCGGGACGGTTCCTTTTTACGACAAAGAAAATGGGTGCTCAGACTGAAGAAGCCAATATAAATGCAGGTATAGCTGCTGCACGACAGATTGTCGACTATTTTAAAACCGGGAACCAGAAATTCAGGGTCAATAATTAGAACTAATCGTAAATAAATGGCTGTTGTTAAACCTTTCAGAGGATTGCGACCTCCCAAATCAATCGCAGGCGACCTGGCATGTCTGCCCTATGATGTAATGAATACTGAAGAAGCCTTATTGATGGCTCAGGGTAAAGAGTGCTCCCTGCTGCATATAACACGTTCTGAAATCGACCTCCCTTCCGATACAGATATTCATTCGGAAGAAGTATATAATAAATCGGTCGACAATTTTACACTCTGGAGAAAAAAAGGATGGCTTGTGCAGGATGAAGAACCTCATTTTTATATTTATTCACAGACAATGAAAGGCAGGACGCAAGTTGGTATTGTCGGATGTGCAGCTGTTGATGACTATCTTAATGGTATTATAAAGAAACACGAACTCACGCGGCCTGATAAAGAAAATGACCGTATGATACACGTCCGCGTTAATAACGCAAATATTGAACCTGTCTTTTTCGCTTATCCTGCAGTTAAACAGATTGATAAAATAGTTACTGAAATTACCAGGAAAATGGTGCCCGAGTATGATTTTATATCAGAGGATGGGTTTGGGCATAAGTTCTGGGTGATAAGAGAGAAGGAGATTAATGTAAAACTTGAAAGGCTCTTTGCTGAAAAGGTCCCTTATACTTATGTTGCCGATGGCCATCACAGAACAGCAGCGGCAGCACTTGTCGGAAAAGAAAAACGCGAAAAGAATCCGGGACATACGGGATCCGAAGAGTATAATTACTTTATGGCTGTTCATTTTCCGGATGATCAGCTTAAAATAATTGATTATAACAGGACCGTCAGGGATCTGAATGGGCTGTCTCACGAGGAGTTCATAACCAAACTTGAGAAGGGATTTATTATCAGGGACAAAGGCACCAGGATCTATAAGCCCCGGAAACTTCATAACTTTTCGATGTACCTCCATGGTAAATGGTACAGCCTTACAGCCCGCCCCGATACCTATAATAACAATGATCCTATCGGCGGACTTGATGTAACTATTCTGACAGACCAGATATTGACACCCATTCTTGATATCCAGGATCTCAGACGTTCAAAAAGGATTGACTTTGTGGGTGGTATCCGGGGTCTTGGAGAACTTCAGGGCAGGGTTGATAATGGTGAAATGAAAGTGGCCTTCGCACTTTTCCCGGTCTCAATGAAACAACTTATTATAATTGCCGATTCTGGAAATATAATGCCTCCTAAAACAACATGGTTTGAACCAAAACTACGGAGCGGACTTGTGATACACCTCCTTAGCTGACAAATTCCAATACACCATAAAGGGGGAGCACACTCTGCTTCTTAATGACTTCATTAATACGATTGACGGGTATAAAAATGGTTGATATCGCATTGAATATTTCGTCCCTTCGGCAACAGATCCCGCAGTCTGTCAAGCTGGTTGCAGTATCTAAAACAAAATCTGTCGACGATATATGGCTTGCCTATAATGCAGGGCAGAAACTTTTTGGAGAGAACAGGGTACAGGAACTGCTAAAAAAGAAGGATATCCTTCCGGGCGATATTGAATGGCACCTTATAGGACACCTGCAAAGTAATAAGGTGAGGCACATAGTCCCATTTATCGATATGATTGAGTCGGTCGATAGCTTTAAATTGCTGAAAGCCATCGATTCCGAAGCTTCCGGTATTCACAGGATCGTCGACTGTCTGTTGCAGGTCCACATCGCTCTCGAAGATACAAAGTTTGGATTCAGCATGCCGGAGATTAATGATATGCTTCAGTCTGAAGATTTCAGGAAGACAACTTCAGTAAGAATATGCGGTGTTATGGGCATGGCAACATTTACAGACGATCACAGCAGGATAAGAAAGGAGTTCAGGTACCTTTCGGGATGTTTTAATGAACTGAAAGAAAGATATTTCAGGGACGACAAATGTTTTAGGGAGATATCAATGGGCATGTCGGGCGACTTTAAAATAGCTATCGATGAAGGAAGCACAATTGTCCGGATAGGAAATCTTATTTTCGGAGAGCGCAGCAGGGCAAAATGATCAAAAAGTAATATTGAGCAGCTGAAAAGCAAACTGTAAATAACAGGTTATTCAAGTATTGAAATAAGTTCTGCAGCAAGAGCTTTATAATCAATGTTCTTTGACACGGGGCCTTGCTGAATCGTCTTTTTGATTGCATCTCTTTCGGCTCCCGACATATTATATACCGACGACTCAATTACAGTGAAACATTCGAGTGCTGTCATATAGTCGCCCGCTGTGAATAATCTGGCAAAATCTGATGAAAAGTCTGAATAATCCAGCCCTGACTGCCAGCACGAAGAAGCAAGCATTCTCAGAGTCTCAGGTTTTAAATCCTTCCTTATTTCAGCCATTATTTCATTCCTTAAGGATTTATCTTTAAGATCATTCAAAAAATCGCTGATAAGTCTTTTAATTGAACTATTATCGCTTTTATTATAAAAGGCGACAATCAATTCTATTGCTCCTCTGAACGGAGGCTCTTCCCTGAGCAGTTTAATGGCACTGGTTATTCTAACAAAGTTTCCATTACTTAAAATATGTTCAAGTTCTTTGCGTTTATTGTCAGAGCTGGTCATTTTTAATGATTTGCTTCAAAGTTAGGAATAGGATCAATTGGATTCAGCTGTTTTTGAAAAATAAAATTTAAATAATAATTTAGCGTTAATTAGAAAGAACTAAAAAAAGTGAATCATGAGTAGATTTCATAAAATCATTAACACAGTTCTGACATTGGCAATCTTTCTGACATTGATACTTGCAGGTTGCCGTTCAGGAGGGAAAGATGCCGTGAAAGGAGTAGATTCTGTCAATGTACAGGGAGCCAATCCGGAAGTCTATGAAGAACTTAAGCACGCTGAGAAGATATTTTACACCCTGCCTTCCCCGCTTGAATCAGCAATGCTGATTAAAACAGCAGGAGCACTGTTCGATCACAACCTTCTCAATCCGATAGAGAATACAAAGAAGTATTCAACCAACCGGAGCCTGGCGCTTAATCTCGGTATTTATACCTGCGATCTTAGTTTTGCGAGCCTCTATGATCAGACACAGCTTATTATAGATTATATGAATGCTGCAAAAAAAATGGCTGACGGTCTTGGCATCCTTGATGCCATTGAACAGGAGGATATTGATAAACTAGAAGAGAATATCCATAATACCGATGTTATTATGGATATAGTATCACAAACCTATATGAATTCGAATTCATATCTCGAAGATAATAACCAGCCTGCCATTGCTGCCCTTGTTCTCACCGGAGGCTGGCTTGAAGGTTTATATATTTCTACCCAGCTTGTCGATATAAAAGATATTGATGGTAATAAACTTGTTGGAAGGATCATTGATCAGAAGCTTTCAGTTGACATCCTGGTGGACCTTCTGGAAACCAGCAAGGGCCATCCGGCCATCGATGAACTTTTAACCGAGGTAAACAAAGTCAAGACTGTTTTTGACAAGATTACCATCAAGACCACTCCTGTCAAATCTGAGTTTGACCAGAATGAAAACGTTACTCTCCTTAAATCGGAGATAGAGTCCGACCTGACGCCGGAGGTTTTTAAAGAGCTTTCGGTAATTGTTGCAGAAATCAGAAGTAATTTGATAAAATAAATAATAAGATGAGAATATTTAAAATTGCACCTGTTCTGATTCTGTTAGTTATTTCTTCAGGACTCAGCATTAATGGCCAGTGCAAGGCTTTTGCAAAAAAAAGCTGCCTTCCGGAGCTTGGATCTTATACACACGATGGGAATTACCATGCCACTGTACTTACTGAAGGAGAGGAGGCTGAACTTTATAAGACATTCTATTCGGATATGGAATACCGTTTGTCAGTTTGCGCTGATGAAAGCCTTCCTGCAGTTGAATTTATGGTCCTTGACGTGAATAAGAATGTCCTTTATTCAAGTAAGGATAATAATTATGCTAAAATCTGGGATTTTAAACTTCAGTCGAGCCAGCAGCTTCGAATAATAATTAAGATAAAACCTTCAGGGGAGCAGGGTGGAGTACCGGCCAGTGGCTGTGTAGCCATAATGTTCGGCTTTAAGATCAAACCATAGATCGGTTCCGGCCTTTTAAAAAATTAAAGTAGAGGCTGTCTCAAAAGTTGGCTTTACTAACTTTTAACCTTTGTGAAACATTGTGATGTAATTTGTTCCGGAGTACCCGGGATTTGTGGTTCAATGAATTATGTTTGTCCGCTAAGTCGCTCAAAGTCCCGATAAATATCGGTAACACTAAGGGTCAATAAGGACTTTTAAGACAGTCTGTTATCTTTTATTTTATTTTGGATGAAAGATATTTCCCGGTGTATGAACCCTTATATTTTGCAAGATCCTCCGGCCTTCCCTCAAAAACAACATACCCACCATCTTCTCCTCCCTCAGGTCCCAGATCTATCACCCAGTCGGAGCATTTTATAACTTCCTGATTGTGTTCAATGAGTATTACTGAATGTCCATGATCGACAAGGGCATTTATCGATTTCAGTAACTTGTTTATGTCATGAAAATGGAGACCTGTCGTAGGTTCATCAAAGATAAACAGGATATGACCTGCTCCCCTTTCCTGGCTCAGAAAGTAGGCCAGTTTAACCCGCTGGCTTTCACCACCTGATAAAGTGCTCGAAGACTGACCCATTTTAATATAGCCAAGTCCGACATCGGCAAGCGGCTTCAGTTTTTCAATTATCCTCTTCTCACTTCTTCCATGTTGCCTGCCGAAGAAATCTATAGCTTCATCGATTGTCATCTCCAGCATGTCGAAAATATTTTTTCCATAGTACCTGATATCGAGAATATCTTTTTTGAACCTCATTCCTTTGCAGTTTTCGCATGTAAGTTCAACATCAGCCATGAATTGCATTTCGACCCTGATAACCCCTTCCCCCTGGCACTCTTCACATCTTCCTCCCTCAATATTGAATGAGAAATGTGATGGTTTGAAATTATTCTGTACCGATCCCTGCTGTTCGGCATAGAGCTTCCTTATCTCATCATAAGCTTTAAGGTAAGTCACGGGGTTCGACCGGCTTGACTTTCCAATAGGATTCTGATCAACAAGTTCAATTCCTGTTAGTCCGGAAATATCGCCTGAAAGATCCAGAAACTGGCCTGGTTTCAAATTGTTGCCATTAATCCTCCCCGAGAGTACATTATATAATATATCGTTTACCAGACTTGATTTGCCTGATCCGCTGACCCCCGTCACTGCAGTGATTATGTGCAAAGGAAATTTTACATCTATATTCTTGAGATTGTTTTCTCTGGCCCCTTTTATTTCGATGTAGCTGTTCCATTTTCTCCTTACCGAAGGTACTTTAACCGCCAGACGTCCTGAAAGATAACCGTATGTAAGCGAGGGATTTGTTTCAGAAGTGTCAATGTTTCCCTGGAATACTACCTCTCCACCGAGCCTGCCGGCCTCAGGTCCCATATCTATTATCTCATCTGCTGCCCTTATGATCTCTTCCTCATGTTCAACAACAATAACGGAATTCCCGAGATCCCTGAGCTCTTTCAATACTTTTATCAGCAGGTTAGTATCGCGCGGATGCAGACCTATACTCGGTTCATCGAGAATATACATCGAACCTACAAGATTACTGCCAAGTGAAGTTGCAAGGTTTATCCTCTGCGATTCTCCTCCCGATAAGGTGGAAGAGAGTCTGTTAAGCGTCAGATAGGGGAGGCCCACATCTGAAAGAAACTTCAGCCTTGTGGTTATTTCTATGAGAAGACGTTCGGCAATCTTCATATCGGCCGCCCCAAGTTCAATATTCTTAAAGAAAGTGTACAGGGATGACACAGGCAATGAAACCAGTTCCTGAATGGTGGTTCCAGACACTCTGACCCAGGATGTCTCTTTTTTAAGTCTTGTGCCCCGGCATTCAGGGCACAGAGTCTTTCCACGGTACCTGCTGAGAAGTACCCGGTACTGGATCTTGTATTTCTTTTCTTCGAGATGCCTGAAGAACCTGTTCAGACCATAGAAATATCTGTTACCATTCCAGATAAGTTGCTTCTGCTCATCGGTAAGCTGATAATATGGTTTATGTATAGGAAATCCGAAAATCTCAGCATTTGAAATGAGCCGTTCTTTCCATTTCTTCATTGAATCACCTTTCCAGCAGGCAATAGCATCCTGGAAAACAGAAATGTTCTGATCAGGGATGACAAGATTCTCATCAATACCTATAATTTTGCCGTACCCTTCACACACCGGGCAGGCACCGATAGGATTATTGAAGCTGAAAAAATACTCTGAAGGTTCTTCAAACTCAATTCCATCCTCCTCGAATTTTGTAGAAAAATTTTCCCGTCTGATCCCTTCTTCAGCATAAACAATTGCCTGGCAATGACCTTTCCCGGTTTGAAAAGCTGTTTGGGCAGAATCTGCTGACCGGCTAAGATTATCAGAACCATTACTTATCACAAGCCTGTCGATAACAATATTGATATTTTGTCCGGGACTGAATCCTTTCTCCTTCAGCGGAAGGTCAATTCTTAAAAGTTCCCCGTCAGCCTCAATACGGCTGAATCCCTGTTTTACCAGAAATGAGAAATACTCCGGAGTCTTTATGTTTTCAGGAATTTTCCCGGGTGAAGTTATAGTAACAATTGTTCCTTCAGGCAAAGTTGCAAGGTAATTGACAAGATCGTCAGCACTATGTCGCTTAACCTCTTTCCCTGATACCGGTGAAAATGTCCTGCCAATTCTCGCAAAAAGCAACCTCATGTAGTCATATATTTCTGTTGAAGTTCCAACAGTTGACCGGGGATTTCTGGAGTTTACCCTCTGTTCAATAGCTATTGCCGGAGGAATCCCGTTTATAAAATCAACCTCAGGCTTGTTCATTCGTCCCAGGAACTGCCGGGCATATGCGGAGAGGCTTTCAACATATCTTCTCTGCCCTTCAGCATAAACTGTATCAAATGCCAGGGATGATTTCCCCGATCCTGAAACACCTGTTATGACAACCAGCCTGTTCCTGGGAATTCTGAGACTTACATTTTTCAGGTTATGAACTCTTGCTCCTTTTATTTCGATATACCCTTCTTCCATCAACTCTTCAGTAATTTTCCAGCCGCTTGATTTTTAATCATTTTATTTTTTGCCTGCAGGATAACCCTTCTCACATTCCGGAAACACCCAATAACTATAAGGATGGAAGGGCTCCCCGGGTAAAAATAAGTCCATATATGCTTACCCTGTATGACATTTTTTAACAAAAATTTGTAAAAAAATCAAAAATAATATTTTGAAATTAAAAAAAATTGTTTTCTTTGTAATTCTATTAACCACTTAAACCCGGAGGACTGCCTATTTAACAACTCTACTCTTGATTTTTATTATTTAAAATTAAAAGAGAGAGTTATGAAAAAAACAATGTCCGATTACGAACTTATTGAACAGTTTGTAAAAGGTGATCAGTCCTGCTTCGAAACACTAATCCACCGTCACAAAAACAAAGTATTCGCGTACATAAGTCTTTATATACGCGACCAGGCACTTGCTGAAGACCTTTTTCAGGATACCTTCCTGAAAGTGATACAATCGGTTAAATCAGGCAAATATTATGACAACGGAAAGTTTATCTCCTGGGTCATGCGTATTGCACACAACCTGATTATTGATCATTTTCGCAGGGTCAAGCAACTCAATACTATTTCAAATGATGATTATGAATCTGATCTTTTCAACTCCAGAAAACTTGCTGAAGCAAATATCGAAGATCATTTAATTAAAAGACAAATCCAGAAAGATATCAGGAAACTGATTAGCCAGTTACCAGATGACCAGAGGGAAGTCGTTATCCTTCGTCATTATTCCGGGTTAAGCTTTAAAGAAATCGCTGATATTACTGATGTTAGCATAAATACGGCCCTCGGTAGAATGAGATATGCCCTTATTAATATGAGGAAAATGATGGAAGAGAAAAAAATAAGTCTGACATTTAACTAATATCAGAACAATTTTTTTTCCCATAGGCCGTTTTTTATATAAATTATATAATTAAGCCTATGGGATTAACTTCTACTCATTTTATTTCATATCAAAAAATTCAGGTTGATACTGTTGATATTTATGATGATGCATATGGCTTCAACAAGGAATTCGGTGATGTGATGAATCTTCTGGACCAGGTCAAACCGGTACCCGGAAAGCGATTAACAAAAAGACTAATTGAGCGGGTCAGGCAAATGAACTGATGAAATCAGCAAACACAGGAAAATATTTCCTGTGTTTTTTTTTATCAGCAGATTCATCTTGATATCTTTGTGATATCAAAATGATATCAAAATGATATGAGTGAGAAGAAACCATTTGTCCTTCGGTTGGATGCAAAAAAACTTAAGACCCTTGAGAAATGGGCTGATGATGAATTTCGCAGTGTAAACGCCCAGATAGAGTTTATCCTTGATCAGGCTCTTCGGAAAGCGGGTAGGTGGAAGGGAAAAAGGGAAGAAAGTACCGAAAAGGAGTGAGGAGTTACTGGTTGATGAAATAGACAGAGTTGCAGGCAGCAATGCCTGCTGTTTCAGTTCTGAGCCTGCTCTTTCCCAGATGGACCGGTGAAAAGCCGTGATGTGTTGCCAGGTTTATTTCTTCGTCGCTGAAATCGCCTTCAGGACCAATAAGAATAACTACGTTCCGGTTCTTCTCACAAACATCCTCAATCTTACTCCTCTCAAGTTCGGAATGGCAATGAGCAATCATCTTTATATCATTATTGCCGGCACTGACAAACTCATTAAAGGAAACTGGTTCATTTAAAACAGGCTTAAATGCCTTTATTGATTGTTTCATGGAAGAGATGATAATATTCTCAAGGCGTTCGCTCTTTATAGCAGGTTTTTCGGTATACCTGCAAATGACAGGGGTTATCTCATCAATCCCTATTTCAACACTCTTTTCCACAAACCATTCAAACCTCTCATGATTTTTTACCGGGGAAATTGCAATATGAAGCCTGTACCCTCTTTTTTCAAAATTCCTGGTAATGCTTCTTACTGATATTTCACAGCATATGGGATCAGGATCAGTGATAATTCCTTCATAAAGGCATCCATCGCCATCTACCACTACGAGATCGTCACCTTTAGCCATCCTCAATGCTCTTACAGCATGTTTTGATTCATTTTTATCCAGAATATATTTTCCAATCCTGATATCAGGGGCGTAAAATATCTGCATACCTTCAGCCTTTTAAATAAGTATTCACCTGACTAATCCATCGAGGATTCCAGGTTCCTGATCCTCTCCGGCCATTCTTCTGAGGAATCTGTTTAAGCGGTCCTCAACGGCAATCATGTAACTATATTGGACCTTCACCGACGATCTGGGGTCTTTCCTCTCTTTTTCCTTGAGGGAAGTCAGCAGGGCATTAAAGCTGTTGTTTCCCGACTGAGCCATCAGCACTCCTTTAACATAGGAAAAATAATACCATGTTGAGCCATCTGCTTTAAGATAGATGTCGATCATGTCGCCGGACCGGCGTCTCTGGATATCCACAAATCCGTCGACATATACATTGATTGGCTGATTGCCAATAAATCCGATACCGATCCTTCCTTTCGATCTGAAAGAGGATGAAGCTTCATTCCAGTAAAGAGTTACATCATTAAGAAGCAATTCATAATTAAATTCTTTAGGAATATTACCGGATATTCCAAACAGATCGCTCTCCTGCTTAAGCTTACCTGCTGCCTCATTTCCCATCAGATCCTTCATGCCTTTGGTGTTGAAATCTGAGTTTCCGTTCACTGGTTTTAGTGTTGGCATCATTCTGATTTCATCGCTCATAATTCTGAGGGCTTCAGGTGAGAAAAAGAAGTTCAGACCGAGAATCGCTTTCAGCTCAACATTCCCTGAATCAGCTGCCTGGTTCAGATTACCTGCCCCTGACATTTTAAGGAGGTCGAAGTTAGTACCAAAATTGAGTTTTCCTTCTCCCGATAACACGCAAAGGTTTTTATCAAGTGTAACCATATCGCCGTTAAGTGAAGGATCTGCTATCTTTTCAGGTGAAGAGATCTGGTATCTTCCTTTAGCCCTGTTAAACCAGAGTACGCCATCGGCACTAACAAGTCCTTCATCGGTCCATGATTTAAGTGGTGAAAGAAATGCAGGATACATCTGAAAGCTCTGATTATTCATATAGACACCTGAATACAGTATGTTATCATTTATATCTCTTGGTTTATCGCTTAATTTTATCATTACATTCTTTGGATCGACATATGATTTGAATTTTACGGGATAGCTCTCAACAGAACTGCAATCATGCTGAATACCAACGGACCCTGTAAACAGAAGATTTTTCTCCCTTGCATAAAGATTAACATCACCTGCAAAGGTGAATGCAGGATTAAGCATAAACTTCTGATCCGCTGAAATAAAACCTCTGGCGCTTGTTGTCATGGTATCTACAGTTATCTCCTCAAAATTTATTTGACTGACTGAATTATTATCATCTGTATAATCATAGACCGCGCTTCCGTAATATCTTTTTGATGATTCAATTACAATATTTGCTGAATGGAGAAGGTGAGCGTTGTTCACAGCAATAAAAGCATTATTTAGCTTTCCGATTTTGGCCCGCCTCTCTATCCTTATTCTACCGCTGTCAGGTTGAATAAGGGCGTCGGCAATATGTAAATAACTAATATTTTCTGCTTCAATAAACTCATTATCCACGCTGTAATTTGCTTTGAGCGATCTGAAAGCTATTGTGTCATTCAGACTGTTAGTGGCAATAAATGTTGGTTTTTCAAGAGCTTTGAAATTAACCTGCAGAAGTTTATCGGGTGAGATGAACCCTGTATTTGTTTTCCCTTTATTCTCCATTGACAGGATCCTGGATCTCATATCGTATTCAAAATCTGTCATTGTACATATGTATTGTATTTCCGGGAATATAACCACTGACGAATCAGTGTTAAGATGAAATCTGGTAAGTTTTGAATCGAAATTAATATCTGTCCTGGCGTTCTCAGCTATAAATGCATAACCGCTTGTAGAAGGCGATTTTAGATTATAATCGGCGGTATCAGCCTTTATTGCGCCTGAAGTAAAGGTAAACAGGCTCGATGTAATTCTTGATTCAGGCATATTGATGATTCCTGTACCACTAAGCAGACCTGGTTTCAGGGTTATCTTTCCGTCAAGAATAGTTCCGTTGGCGAACATGTTAAAGTTTTTACCGGGCTGGTTGCGGGCAATCCATTCATCTTTTGCAGGCAGCCATTTTACCGTTACATCCTGACTTGTCAGTATTGGGTACTTTCCAAGAGTATCTTTGGTAATTTCAAATATTGAGGCAGTAGTTAACATTGAATCGGGAAAGAACTTAAATTCCTCCGATTGTGTGACTGATGTAAGCCTTTTGAGTGTTCCTCCTCCGATAAGCCCCTTGTTACTCATATTAATCTGGTCAAATAATCTTCCTTTGCCGTCATATAATTCAATTCCTTCATCCGGGATGTTCATTTGAAAACCAAGGGAGTTGTTTTCCTGTATTGTAAGGTATTGCTTCATCGGTTTCAGGATTTTGCCGCCAAAGAATTCCCCTGACAGATTCAGATCCTTGTCAGTATAATGATCAATGTTTTCAAAGATGAAAGGGTCTATCCTGAAATAAAAATCTTCTTTCTTATAGATATTCTCAAGGCCCGGGATATTGTCATAAAAGATATATGAAAGCAGATTTGCATTAATTATAGGATAATTAGTCAGGCTTTTTAATCCCGATTTGTTATCAGGATCGTCAATATAAAGTTCCCCGGTTGCAAGCTGGATAATACTGCTTATCTGTTTTATCACAGGGTTACCGTAAATATCTTTTTCTTCTGTTTCAACTTCAACTTTTATTGAATCGATTCTCTGGAGCTTTATTTTAAACGTATCGTAACTGAACTGAAAATCCTTTCCGAAGAAAGTAAAAAGTCCTGCCTTCACAATTCCATTGAATTTGAACCGTCTGTTTTTTTCAAGTGTAATCTGCTGATTATAAGGATAAATAGCAACTTTCTGCGAATCGCTGAGAAAGATATTGCTAACGCCGTTCACTGTCATTCCGAAATTTTCCAGATCAAGAACCGCATTATCGACAGGAGATTTGGTTTCGCTGTAAATTGAAAGTACGTCATAATCCTTTTTCCTGCCATACGAATCGATATAATCCTTTGTTTTTTTCTTTATTGTAACTTCATTGTTTGCCCTGTCATAGAATATAAATCCTTTGTTTGCCAAATCAATGCAGAGACCGGTAACCACCTCCTCAGGTTTATTAAGCCACTTTGCAAACTCACTTACAGGAAATGTTTCGGAATAGTACCATTCACTGAACTTTATGAGCCTGTTAAGGGGATGATATTCGTCAAGGCCCATGAGTTTCATGAATTCGCCGGCATCAAAAAAGGAGGATGATTCGAATAATGCCTGTCCCATTGCAGCTCCTTTTGCCTTCGATATAATTATTTTGGAACTGTTCATATCCCAGGTCAGATTTTCGAAATACATATCAATATTATGGTACGTATTATAGTATGGACTTGGGGAGACAGGATTATTGGTCCTGAACAGATTCACCTGTCGGCTTTTTGCGTTGAATGAGAATCCCAGGTTGGAATGAAACACAGAATCTTTGTCAAGGTAAATTGTAACGGAGGTCTCCTGGCTGTTCAATCCGTTTGGAGAAAACAGGAAATCGGTCGAGCTAATCTTTAAAAACAAGGTATTCTTTCTGAATATTTTGATTTTAGCCGGGACAAAGTTTTCTCCTTTCCCTTTAACATTAGCTCCCTCGAATGCAAGCCCGCCCTCATAGTCAATTCCTTTATAGATATCCTTTATCCGAAATTCCCTGTTGTAGGTTTCAAATCGCGGATATGTTGCTTTTTCTTTGCTGGATATTGTGACAGCCTGGTCTGTAAGAACTCCATAGACTGGATTTTTAAAATAAGTTTTATGCTTCAGCCTGGCTGAATCGCATGAGAAACCGCTTCTGATAATATTTATAGAATAATCAGTCATTTCCGCTGAAACCTCCTCCGATGGAAATCCTGCTTTTTCCCAGGTTACTACACCCTTTTTACCTGTGAATTGCTGCAGCCCGGGGAAAAAGGTTCCTGATACATTATATATCTCTGTACTGTCGTGCAGTGAATAGCAAGTCAAAGTAACATTCTTCAGAATAACCTTAAATATAGTATCATAAAGGAACTTAACATCAGGATTTTTTATCTTCCATTTCACTGATCCTGTATTAATAAGCAGATTCTCTCTGATAAGCAGACTGGTATTCTGCATGTATGATGTAATATTTGCATTGTTAAGCCGTGGATTGAACAAAAGATCGGTGAAACCTTTAAGCCATGAACTCAAAAACGTATCACCCTTCTTAAAGTCAACAAGATCATTGAGCGTCTGGAGAAACTGGATAAACTGAGGGACGATCCGGATAGGTCTTGCCGTCAGCTGGCTTGAAATATCAACTATTCTTGTCATATTTTCCCTGCTGAATCCGGAACTATCCCATTTTGTAATAAATGAATTCAGGATAATAGTGTTCTGCTCCGAAAGGTTGGTTCCCATGTAAATCTGAAGCTCCTGACTGAATTTAGCCCGGTCACCACTGAAAACAGGCTTTTCCTGAGGGTGGAGATTCCCTGAAACAAATAATTGAAATATTAAATTCAGAATGATGAACTTCTTGTACATTCCAGTTTTACAATCAGATTGCTTCAACAATGGCGCAGAAATCCTCCCTCTTTAGAGAGGCACCTCCAATAAGTCCGCCATCAACATCCTGCTTTGAAAAAATCTCTGCAGCATTCGATGGTTTGCAGCTGCCCCCATAGAGTATAGTAAGATCTTCTGCAACAACGGTGCCAAATTTGACTTTCACAAGATCACGGATATATTTATGCATTTCCTGGGCCTGTTCAGGAGTGGCTGTCAGACCAGTCCCAATTGCCCAGACCGGTTCATAGGCAATTACAACTTTTCTGAAATTTTCAGCACTGAGAGTGAATAAACCATCTTCAAGCTGTTTTTTTACTACTTCACGATGCTTACCGGATTCCCTTTCGTTCAGAACTTCCCCGCAACAGAAAATCACATTTAGGCCGGAGGATATTGCCAGCTGTGTCTTTTTATTCAGAAGGGCGTCATCTTCATGATAGTATGTTCTTCTTTCAGAATGCCCTATTATTACATAGCCGGCGCCGGTGCTTTTAATCATCTGAGCGGATATTTCTCCTGTAAAGGCCCCCGATGGTTCAGAAGAACAATTCTGCGCGCCCAGGAGAAGAGTGCCATTTTTAATGATTTCAGAAACAGCTGCAAGGTGAATAAATGGCGTGCAAAGTATTACACCGGCTTTTACAGGTTTCGATTTAAAATAAGCATTTAATGATTCTGCGAACTTTAGTCCTTCAGACAGATCCATATTCATTTTCCAGTTACCAGCTACAATTTTTCTTCTCATAGAATTAAATTTAAAAGTGTGTGATTATTAATATCATGACCAGTAATTCAACATACAAAGATCTGTTTTATGATATTCCTTTCTGTTTTAAAAAAATGGAACTTATCAACAAAAACAGCACTATTGCTGATAAGGCTGATGAGTAAACGAAAAGAATGTTTCTTTTGTTATTCATCCTATCAACCTTCTGTTTATTAAGATCTTCGGTGAATTCTGTTTTTGAAGGAATGGTTGCCCATGACCATTTGCCGGCCACAATGCCATTCCTTAGCAACATATAACCAGGATTTGATCTGACAATAGTTTTCAGAGTTGTTTCATCAGTAGTGCAGATTGGCAGGCTTTGACTGTATTTATTTATTTCATCG
>Ga0209254_10000649_pt1 | contig 29245 bp, 27 predicted proteins | sample FrelakmetDIP11DI_FD_187148 | JGI IMG/M metagenome (GOLD analysis project Ga0209254, IMG submission 187148) | Freshwater lake sediment microbial communities from the University of Notre Dame, USA, for methane emissions studies - DIP11 DI (SPAdes)... | ecosystem: Environmental > Aquatic >... | reverse complement strand
TGTGAAAAATATGACATACGGAAGAAAAAGAATTCAACCCTCCCGGACCTCTTTGCATTCAGGGAAGAAATGTTGTGGAAGGAACATGAAGGTCGAAAAGAAAATTCTACAAATAAAAATTCAAGGCCAAAAATCGGTATCCCGTATATCTTTTCCTTCCAGGACTCCCTCCCTTTCTGGTCGACGTTGTTGTGGGAACTGGGATTTGATGTCGAGGTCTCTCCGAAAACAGACAGACAGATCATCAATCTTGGCCTTGAACGGGTTCTTGCCGAGGCCTGTTTTCCTGTTAAAGTTGCCCTTGGACATATTCAGTACTTGCTGAATCATAACGTTGATGTCCTTTTTCTTCCGAGTTTTATAAATCTGAACACGCCTGAGGATGATTATGAGAGGGGCATGGCATGCCCTCACACACAGACCATACCATATGTAGCACGCATAGCGTTCAAGGGTATCAAACTCGTCACCCCTGTAATCAATCTAAGACGCGGGAGGAAATTCCTTCTGCATGAACTGAAACAGGCATTAAGACCATTCAGCATACATAAATCCCGGATAGCAAGAGCACTTGATAGAGCAGAGGAAGCACAGAATACTTTTATGAGAGCAATCAAGGATAAAGGTTCAGAAATTCTCTCAACCCATAAAGAGACTGCCGTAGTAATAATCGGAAGAGCCTATAATGCATTTGACAGCGGGGTAAATCTTGCAATTCCCGGGAAATTGGCTGATCTCGGCATCGTATCAATACCCTTTGATTTTCTGCCTTTTGAAGAATATTCGATACTCCATGAATGGCCCAATATGTACTGGAAGTCCGGGCAAAGGATTCTGCAATCTGCACGGCTCGTCAGAGATACGCAAAATCTCTATCCTATCTTCATCGGGAATTTCTTATGCGGGCCTGATTCATTCATTCTTAAATACTGTAAACAAGCGCTGCAAAATAAACCTTTTCTCCATATCGAAATTGATGAGCACAGTGCCGATGCCGGAGCCATAACGAGGTGTGAGGCCTTCATGGACAGTATTCAGAATCGGATTGCCGGTCATACAGTGCATGCTGATACAAGGGAGGAGAGGATAACGCCACGTCACAAATCACCTATTACGAATCATGCACCACGAACGATTTACCTGCCGCGTATGTCAGTCCATGCATTTGGTATTGCAGCTGCTTTTGAGCATTGCGGTATCAATGCAGAGGTTCTCCCTGAATCTGATAAAACAGCCATCGATCTCGGCAAGAAATGTGTGTCAGGGAAAGAATGCTATCCCTGTCTGGTTACTACCGGGGATATGGTTAAAAAGGTTATGCAGCCTGATTTCGTTCCTGAAAAAAGCGCTTTTTTCATGCCTTCCGGCACAGGACCATGCAGATTCGGCCAGTATAATATTTTCCATAAAAGTGTTCTGGAAAATTTAGGACTCATGGATGTGCCAATTTTTGCCCCAACCCAGGATACATCATTTTATGCGGACCTTGGGATTATCGGTAAGGATTTTTCCTTGCACTCCTGGAAGGGGATTATTGCATATGAACTTCTCACGAAATCCCTTCACGAGACAAGGCCGTATGAGCGTTCAATGGGGTCTGCGGATCAACTATATGATGCATATGTTCAGAAACTCTATCAAACCCTCAGAAAAACCAACGGGAACCATATTGAAGCTCTCCTCTGTGACATGAGGAAGGAATTCGAGCATCTTGCAAGGTATGAGGATAAGAAACCCCGCATAGGGATTATCGGCGAAATTTTTGTGAGGTCCCACAGATTCTCCAATGAGAATCTTGTGAGAAAGATCGAGGCATTGGGCGGCGAGGTATGGCTTGCACCGGTGGAAGAATGGGTCTATTATGTCAGTCTGATGGGACTGAGGAAGGCATTGTTAAAAAAAGACAAGTCTGCTATTATTAATTTTCTCATAAAAAAGTTCTTTCAGAAGAGAATTGAGCACAAATACGGGCGGTATTTCAGAGGCTTTCTGAAAACCCTGCATGAACCGGAAACAAAGGAAATACTTGAGAAGGCTTTACCGTATGTGCATAGCTCATTTGAAGGTGAGACTATTTTAAGTGTGGGGAAATGCATCGATCTTATTGAAAGAGGAGCAGTGGGGATTGTCAATGCAATGCCTTTTGGGTGCATGCCGGGGACGATTGTTACCGCATTGTTGCGAGGGATTACGAGTGACTATGGCACCCCATGCATCAGCATACCGTATGACGGGTCCGAATCCCCTACCACAGAGATACAGCTTGAAGCTTTTATGGACCAAGCCAAAGAATACAGTAGACAGCAAACAGTAGAGAGCAGATAGGAAATGGAAGACAGAAGATACAAACTATTTTGTCTTATCCTGTATACTGCCTACTGCATACTGTATACCGTTTTTAAGAGGGAGGTGGATGAGTGGGAAACGTAAAAAAATGGCGCAAAATGAAAATGAGCAAGCACAAACACGACAAGCTCAGAAAAAAGATGAAGTTCCAGAGAAGAAAGAGCAAATAGAGTATTTACTTTATATATATAGGCAGAAACAGGCAGGGCAGAGTATTCACCTACTTCGCCCTGTTTGTTTTCATATCGTCGATCTGATATTCTTAAACCGACGTTTACCCATCATACCTGCGAACGACGCCGGGCAATTTTCTGCCCCTTTACGGGACCCTGACACGTTCATAGGAAAAGAAGGCTAAAAATGTTTATACCCTTTGTAACAACCGGCATCGGCAGTCTTCCCCATACAGACCCGTATGAAGCATGCAGACTTGTGCTTGATACCTTTGATATACCCTTCTGGCCGCAACTGCCCGGATTATCGTTCCGTGAATTCATGATACCCCAGTTTTCCGAAGGCATGCCATTTCTCAAGGTCGACGAAAAGAGAGAGACAATATGGATAGAAAGGGATGGTGATGACCTTACAAGATTTTATGAAACCTATTCGGAAGATCTGAAGCTGACCATCTCTGAAACTCATGCAAGGGGGCTTCATGCTTTCATAGATACGGTAAAGGACAGGCATTTTCAATTCCTCAAAGGACATGTTACCGGACCGCTGACATTCACCCTTGGACTCAAGGACTCTCTTGGAAGACTGATCTTTTTTGATGAAGAATTGCGGGAGATTGCCCTCATGCTCCTGAAGGCAAAAATCAGGTGGCAGATCGAGACGTTGAAGCACTATGCCGACCGGGTAATCATCTTCATTGATGAACCGGTTCTCTCGGCACTCGGCACATCAAGCTTTATCGGGGTTGCCCCGGAGGAAGCGCTGCGACTGCTCAGGGAGACATCGGATGTTATTAAGGATGCTGCGGGCATAGCCGGGATTCATTGCTGCAGCAAGGCTGACTGGCCGCTTGTCATCAGCAGCAACGTCAGTATCATAAGCTTTGATGCATATGACTATGTCGAAACAATCTCGCTCTATCCCGCGGAATTTACGGAATTTTTAAAAAACGGCGGGTACCTTGCCTGGGGCATTGTGCCGACAACAGAAGCCATACAGGATGAAGATTTGGAATCAGTAAAGCAACGATTTGAGAGGGGCCTTGAACTGTTATCAAAGTCCGTGCCTGCTGACCTTCTTCTATCTCAGATTTTATTAACGCCGTCCTGTGGGACAGGGTCGAGGAACCTTGGGGAAACAGAAAAGATTTTTCGGATAGTGTCCGAACTGGGGAATTCGCTGAAAGGCCGTTCTGCATGAAAGGTACATTCATCTCATTTGAAGGGATTGAAGGGACGGGGAAATCAACACAGGCAAAACTCTTGTATACCTATCTGAGGGAAAAAGGGGCCGACGTTATTCTCACCGAAGAACCAGGCGGCACGCAAATCAGTGTAAAGATTCGGGAGGTTCTGCTTTCCGTTGAACATAAGGAGATGTCTCCTCTCACCGAACTGTTGCTCTATAACGCATCCCGGGCGCAGCACATACAGGAAGTTATTATGCCTGCACTGGACAGAGGAGCCATGGTCATAACAGACAGGTTTACCGATTCGACTCTTGCCTATCAGGGGTACGGGAGAGGGCTTGATTTACAGCTGATCGATTCAATTGACCTGATTGCGACCGGCAGACTGAAACCTGATATCACCCTGCTTCTTGACCTGGACGTGCAGACAGGGTTAAAGAGGAACAGAGGCATCAATAAAACAGACAGACTGGAACTTGAGGATGTACCATTCCATGAGCGGGTCAGGAACGGATATCACATGCTTGCTGCCAAGGAACCCGGAAGAATAAAATTAATCCATGCTTCTAAAAGTATAGAGGAGATGCACAGAGAAATAATTCGGATCATTAGTGACTTGTTCTGAGTATCATAAAAATGAAGACATTGATTGCAAAATCCCTCCTGACCTCCCTTTGCCAAAGGGAGGAATAATACCCCTCTTTTCCGCACACAGGCGGATTCGCCGGGGCGAAGGCAAAGAGGGGTTAGGGGAGATTTTCATAATAATGCTTACGTATAAACTCCTTAATCATAAATTATAATGGCTTTGCGAGATATTATCGGGCAAGACCGGGCGATACGTATTCTTTTGAAAACGATCGAACGGGCCAGGATACCATCGTCGTATTTGTTTGCAGGAGAATCAGGTATAGGCAAAAAGTTGACTGCAATCAATCTTGCAAAGACACTCAATTGTCTAAGCAGAGAGCAAAGAGCAGAGAGCACCCCCTCCCTAACCCTCCCCCCTCGAGGGGGAGGGCAGGCGTGGGGGGGAGACTCCGAATTAATTCATGTTGATGCATGTGATGCATGTTTTTCCTGCAAGAAAATCGAATCAAACATTCACCCGGACTTTACCTTGATTTCGCCTGAAAACGGCCAGATCAGAATAGAAGAAATACGGGCAATCGATGACATCCTCTCGTTCAAGGCCTTTGAGGGCAGGTATAAAGTTGTTATCGTTGATGATGCAGATACCTTGAATCAATATGCAGCAAATGCCTTTCTTAAGACCCTTGAAGAACCTCCGGCTCATAGTCTGATAGTCCTCATATCATCAAATCCAGACCGTCTGCCCGATACAATAAGGTCACGCTGTTCACGGATCAATTTCATGCCGCTCCCACAAAACGCATGTGAAGAAGTCATACGACGGGGCTTCAGTCAAGTGTCAGGGGGCAAGGGTCACAAATCAGGAGATGCCTCACGACTCGCGGTTCTCGACGTGCATCTCCCGGCCATGGTTCGGCTTTCGATGGGGAAACCGGGCAATGCACTCTCAGAAGACCTTATTGAGCAAAGGGCGCGGTTTCTCGCACTGCTGAAAGACATGTTGGATATGGGCAAGGACAGCTGGGCCTCAAGAGAAGATATGGAGAAATGGTTTGACCATCTTCTCATACTTCTCAGGGATATGGCTGTCATGAAAATAACACGGGACGAAACTCAGCTCATCAACTCTGACCTTAGGGAATATATAGACAAGGTGAGCAATGCCATGGATATAAAGGGTATAATAGAGCAGTTTCAGCGGATGAATGCCCTGAAAAGGCATCTTTATTTCAATCTCAATAAATCACTCACGTGGAACTATACCGGTTCCCTTTTGAGGAAAGACATGGATAGACCATATGCCTGATGTAGTGGGAGTTCGTTTCAAACCTTGCGGGAAAATATACGATTTCGAGGTCGACGGCCTGGAAGTCAGCAAGGGAGACCTTGTGGTCGTTGAGTCCGAACTTGGTATCAACCTGGGGAATATCGTTATCAAGCGCCATACGGTTGACGATCCTGACAAAAAGTTTAAGAAAATCATCCGGAAGGTAACAGAGGATGACCTTCTGCAGAAAGAGGAGAATAAAAAACTGGAAGCAGAGTCGAGAGATTACTGTCTCGAGAGAATCATGGCGCGGGGTCTTCCCATGAAGCTTATCTGCACAGAGGCAACCCTCGACAAGAAACGGATTATCTTCTATTTCACAGCGGAAAAAAGGATTGATTTCAGGGAACTTGTAAAGGACCTTGCATCGCGGTTCAAAACCAGGATTGAGATGAGGCAGATCGGCGTCAGGGATAGTGCACGGATAGTCGGTAGTTTAGGCATCTGCGGCCGTGAACTCTGTTGTACAAAATTCCTGACCTCATTCGAACCAATCTCAATCAGGATGGCTAAAAAACAGGAGCTTGTACTGAACACCAGCAAGTTATCCGGATCCTGCGGAAGGCTCATGTGCTGTTTGGGCTATGAGTACTCAGAAACTCTTCAGGAAGAACCTGCTCTTTCTGAAAGTGAAACACTGGCGGTCACAGAAGATGAAGAGGCAGGGGAGATCGTCGTTGCATCAAGTGACTCCCTGATCGAAGCCGGTGAGCCGGCACCTCAGATTGTACCCCAAACAGGCAGTTCATCTCAGCAACCCGCTGAGTCTTCTCAGCAACCTGAGAAACCGGGGAGAAGAGACAAACGGAGGAAGTGGTATCCAAGGAAACGAAAAAAGAGGCCTCAGAATAAATGAAAGGCAAATTCTACATCACCACTCCGATTTATTATGTCAATGATGTGCCTCATATCGGGCATGCCTACACGACTGTGGCTGCTGATATCCTCGCACGATACAACAGGCTGAAGGGCAACGAAGTTTTCTTCCTGACAGGCACTGATGAACACGGCCAGAAAGTTGAAAAGGCAGCACAGGAAAAAGGCATGACACCAAAAGCCCATGCAGACACGATGGTAGAGAATTATAAGAGGACATGGGAAAAACTCCACATTCAGAACGATGCCTTCATCCGGACGACAGACCCGGCTCATATAAAAATTGTCCAGTCACTGCTTCAGAATCTCTTCGAAAAAGGCGAGATAGAAAAAAGGCTTTATTCAGGGTGGTACTGCGTGCCTGATGAACGTTTCTGGACAGAAAAAGAAGTTGAGGACGGCAGATGTCCTGACTGCAAGAGGCCTGTCGAGCAAATTTCCGAAGAGAATTATTTCTTCCTGATGTCCGGATATCAGGAGCGTATTATCAGGCATATTGAAGAAAATCCCTCTTATATTCTGCCCGAGACACGACGAAATGAGGTGCTCGGATTCCTGAAAAATAATCAGCTTGGAGATCTCTGCATTTCGAGACCTAAACAGAGACTTTCCTGGGGTATTCCATTGCCTTTTGATCATAATTTTGTAACATACGTCTGGTTTGATGCATTGTTAAACTATTATTCTGCAACACAATACCTTGCCCCTGAGCAGGGAAGGAATCTCAATGTTCAATCCCCGGTTCCCGGTTCTCAGTTCTCAGTTCTCAGTTCTGATTACTGGTGGCCTCCGGATCATCATTTGATCGGGAAGGATATCCTCACCACACATGCGATTTACTGGTCCGCAATGCTCATGGCACTCGGGAGGCCCCTGCCGAAAAACATCTTTGCACATGGCTGGTGGACTGTTGAAGGCAGGAAGATGTCAAAGTCATTCGGTAATGTTGTTGATCCCCGTGAAGTTGTGGATAAATTCGGCGCTGATCCCTTCAGATATTTCCTTTTCAGGGAAGTGCCCTTTGGCCTTGATGGAGATTTCTCCGAAAATGCACTCATTAAGCGATTCAATACAGACCTTGCAAACGACCTCGGGAACCTCCTGAGCAGAACACTGTCCATGATCGAAAAATATTTTGGGGGAGTAGTTCCCGAACCCTCTCTGCATCCTGGTGAAGCTGAAACTGCGATATCAGGAGCACTCCAATTGAAGAATCAGGTGGAAAGCATATCCGCGGCGTTTGATCTCTCGCTCGAAAAACTCTCCTTTGGGCATGCCATTGATAAAATCTGGGATACCATCAATGATGCCAACAAATTCATTGAAGACGAAGCGCCATGGAATCTCTATAAGACAAACAATATTCACAAACTCTCACAGGTAATATATCCCCTTGCCGAAACCTTGAGAATCATAGCAGTCTATCTCTTCCCTTTCATGCCCTCCACCGCCGAGAAGATGTGGAAACAGCTCAACCTCACACACGATATTTCGACAGCCAGTCTCGAAACCGAAACACGATGGGGTGGGCTGAGAACCGGCACAAAGATATGTAAAGGCCCCGCGCTCTTCCCGAGGATAGAAACGGATAAAACCCCGTAACAGCACTGTTCTTGACTTCCCGGGAACCTGTCGGATAATATTAATGAACTTCAAAAAAAGAATACCAAAATGACAATCGCAATCGGCTGTGACCACGCAGGTATCGAACTAAAAAAAGAGATACTATCCCTCTTGCAGGAGCTTCATCTTGAGTGTATTGATTATGGTACGGACGGTCCACAATCAGTGGATTATCCGGATTTTGGCGAGAAAGTCTCCGAAGCTGTTTCTGCGGGGAAGATAGAGAAAGGGATACTTATCTGCGGGACGGGTATAGGGATGTCTATTGTAGCAAATAAGTTCCCCGGGGTCAGGGCCTCCCTGTGCAACGAGCTCTTCACAGCAAAAATGAGCAGGCTCCACAACGATGCAAACATCCTAGTCCTTGGCGGCAGAATTGTCGGGAAGGACCTGGCAAAAGAGATTGTCAAAACATGGGTGAGCACTCCTTTCGAAGGGGAAAGACATACAAGAAGACTCGACAAAATATCACATATTGAAGGACGTCTGCAAAAACATGGTATTTGCAAATCTTAAAGTGATTGATCCTGAAGTATACGAAGCGATACAGAAGGAAATAGAACGGGAAAGAAGGAACATTGTCCTCATTGCCTCAGAGAACTATGCAAGCCCCTCGGTGCTCGAAGTGCAGGGCTCTGCCTTCACCAATAAGTATGCTGAAGGATACCCCGGGAAAAGATACTACGGTGGCTGTGAATATGCTGACGTTGTTGAAACTCTCGCAATAGAGCGGGCCAAGCAGCTCTTCGGGGCAGAACATGTCAATGTCCAGCCTCATTCAGGATCACAGGCCAACATGGCAGTCTTTTTTGCTGTCCTCAAGCCCGGGGATACCATATTGAGTATGAGCCTGAGCCATGGAGGACACCTGTCGCATGGTGCTTCGGTAAATTTCTCAGGAACATTTTATAAGCGTGTGGCTTACGGGGTTAACAAAAATACCGGGTATATTGACCATGAAGAGGTCAGACGGCTCGCCTTAGCGCATAAACCGAAGATGATCCTTGTCGGTGCGAGCGCTTATTCGAGGAGCCTGGATTTCAAGGTATTCTCTGATATCGCGAAAGAAGTCGGAGCATATCTCATGGCAGATATTGCCCATATTGCAGGTCTCATTGCTGCGGGTCTTCATCCGTCGCCAATCCCCCATGCTGACTTTGTCACTTCGACAACCCATAAGACACTGAGAGGGCCGAGAGGCGGCTTGATTATGTGTAAAACTGAATATGCAAGGGTTATCGATAAAATGATATTTCCCGGAATTCAGGGGGGGCCGTTAGTCCATGTCATAGCAGCAAAGGCAGTAGCGCTCAAGGAAGCCTTAAGCCCTTCATTCAAAGACTATCAGTCCTCGGTTATAAGGAATGCGAAAAGCCTTGCAGAAGAACTCCTCAAAAAAGGCTTTCAGATTATTTCCGGCGGTACAGACAACCATATGATGCTTATTGATCTGAACAACAAAGGTATTACCGGGAAGGATGCTGAAGAAACACTGGGGAGAGCCGGAATAACAGTCAACAAGAACGTTATTCCTTACGATGAAAGGTCGCCCACCATAACCAGCGGCATAAGGCTCGGGACACCCTGTGTTACAACAAGGAACATGACAGAGACAGAAATGGTTGAGATCGCCGATATCATAGCTTCAGTCATAAAGAAGAGTGAGGACGCGGAGGCACTAATCTCGCTTTCGGGAAGAGTTCAGTCGCTCTGTGACAGATTTCCAATATACTGATGAAGTGTCCCTTCTGCGGCAATCTGGAAGATAAGGTCATTGACTCCCGGACGAGCAGGGAGGGGAACGCAATACGCCGCAGGCGCGAATGCCTCAAGTGTGCAAAGCGTTTTACCTCGTATGAGCGCGTTGAAGACATCATCCCGATGGTCGTCAAGAAAGATAGCAGGAGAGAACCTTTTGAGAGAGAAAAGGTCCTTGCAGGCCTGAAAAAGGCATGTGAAAAAAGACCGATTGCCATGGAAACGCTTGAGGGCATTACAGACTCCATCGAAAAGAAGCTCATAGGGCTCGGCATCAAGGAAATTCAGAGCACGTGGATTGGTGAAGAGGTGATGTCCTCTCTCAGGGAACTTGATAAGGTCGCGTATGTTCGCTTTGCTTCTGTTTACCGGCAGTTCAAGGATATCAATGAACTGATGAACGAGGTAAAAACCTTATTCGAGCATAAATAATATTCCGGCCTTTACAACCTCACTCGCCTTAACCTCAATGCATTACCGATAACAGAAACAGAGCTGAAACTCATCGCAGCAGCGGCAATCATCGGGCTCAAAAGAATACCGAAAAACGGATAAAGGACTCCAGCTGCAATGGGTATCCCGACAGCGTTGTAGACAAAAGCCCAGAAAAGGTTTTGTTTGATGTTCCTCATGGTCAGCTTACTCAAGATTCTTGCACGCACAATACCTCTCAGGTCTCCTTTGACCAGAGTCACTCCTGCGCTCTCCATTGCCACATCAGTCCCGGTCCCCATTGCAATGCCAACGTGTGCCTGAGCCAATGCCGGTGCATCATTAATGCCATCACCGGCCATCGCAACAAAATGCCCTTCCTGCTGAAAGTGCTTCACCTGTTCCGCTTTCTGGTCTGGTAATACTCCAGCAACCACCTTATCGATCTGAAGCTTTTTTGCAACCGCTTCAGCCGTCGTCCGGTTGTCTCCCGTCAGCATGACGATTCTCACATGTTCTCCGTGAAGCTGTTTGATTGCTTCGGGGGTTGTCTCTTTTATCGGATCAGCCACACCTAATAAACCCGCAATCTTTCCATCGACAGTTAGAAACATGACAGTCTGACCTTCGGATCTCATCTCTTCGGCTTTCCCGCCGAACTTGTTTAATACACATCTGATATCAGCCATCAGACTGAGATTTCCTAAGGCAATGGTATGACCATCCACTGTTCCGACCACCCCTTTGCCCGTGATCGACTGGAAAGAATCAGCCTTTGCCATATCAATCTTCCTGGCCTCTGCTGCACCAACAATGGCAGCCGCAAGGGGATGTTCACTTCCCCGTTCGATACTTGCAGCATAAAAGAGCACTGTTTTTTCATCCCATCCTTTTTCCGGCAAAATTTTGACAAGTTCCGGTTTCCCGACAGTTAGCGTTCCTGTTTTGTCAATAACAAGGGTATCGATTTTTTTCATTATTTCTATAGCCTCGGCATTTTTGAAGAGTACACCGATCGTTGCACCCTTCCCCGTGGCGACCATTATGGACATCGGCGTCGCGAGACCAAGTGCACAAGGACATGCTATGATGAGCACAGCAACGGCATTAATGAGCGCATATGCAAAGCGTGGTTCAGGGCCCCATAATGACCAGACGATAAAAGTAATACCAGCGGCTGCAACTACAATCTGGACAAAATATCCCGCAACCGAATCAACAAGCTTCTGAATAGGGGCACGGCTCCTTTGGGCTTCGGCTACCATCTGGACGATCTGCGACAGGAGAGTCTCTGCGCCTACCTTTTCTGCTCTGATGATCAATGTCCCTGACCCGTTTACTGTCGCACCGATAACACGTTCTCCATGTTGTTTCTGTATGGGAATCGGTTCGCCCGTTATCATTGATTCGTCCACAGAACTCGCCCCCTCAGCCACTACTCCATCAACAGGAATCTTTTCGCCGGGTCTGACCCTGAGCATATCCCCTGTATTCACCTGATCGAGAGGCACGTCATCTTCTGTTCCGTCTCCCATGAGACGTCGCGCAGTTTTCGGTGCGAGACCAAGAAGTGCCCGTATTGCTGCCCCAGTCTGTTCCCTTGCCTTCAGTTCAAGAACCTGCCCGAGAAGTACAAGTGTCACGATAACGGCGGCAGCTTCGAAATACACACCGACCATGCCGTTTTCCCCTTTGAAAGATTCAGGAAAGATGCCAGGAGAAAAGGTTGCAATGACGCTGTAGCCATAGGCAACAATGACGCCAAGCCCGATCAGGGTATACATATTGGGACTGCGATTGATAATCGATTGCCATCCACGGACAAAAAAAGGCAATCCGCACCAAAGGACCACTGGCGATGTGAGCAGGAATTCCGTCCATCTCTGGACATGATAGTTCATCAGTCGTTCGAGTGAAAACCCGGGAATCATATGGTGCATTGCGATAAATACTACAGGGAATGCGAGGCAAGCGCTTATCATGAAACGTCGCTTCATGTCGAGCAGTTCCGGGTTCTCTTCCCCTTCAATCATCACCGTCCTCGGCTCGAGCGCCATACCGCAGAAAGGACAACTGCCGAAGGTATCCTTCAGAACCTCAGGATGCATCGGGCAGGTATATACAGCACCGGCTCCAAAAATCCCGAGGCGTTCAGGTCTCTTCTTGCCTGAAATATATCCCTCTGCATCCTTATCAAAAGCTTCCTTACACTGCTCAGCGCAAAAATAATATATTTTTCCTTTATAGAGGGAAGTAGCAATAGCATCCTTGTCTTCTATGACCATCTTGCAGACGGGGTCAGTAACTTCCATCTTGCCTCCCTTTAAAAGAAAAGGTCTCAAAATATCTCTGATCTTGAGACCCTCTGTATACCCTGATTGTCAGGGCAATGCAATCTCTTAGTGTTTGTGTGGATCAGCTTTGGGGGTAGTTTCCTTTTCAGTCTCTTTACTGTCTGGTTCTTTCGATGACGCCGGAGCTGGTTGTTCCATCATTCCGTGCATCATCATCCCTCTCATGTCGGACATCATTCTTTCCATTCTCTCCATCATCTTATCTGTTTCCTTCATCATCTCTTTCTTCTCAACAGGGCTTATCCCCCTGATCATCTTCTGCTGCACCTTCATCATATCCATCATCATCTGCATCATGTCCCGTGCCATCATTCCATGCCCCATCATTTGACCCATTTTGGGACACATCTGCATCATACCCTGCCCCTGCATCTGCTGTCCGCCGTGCATCATCCCCTGACCGTGCATTTGCATCATGGGACACTTCATCTGCATCTGCGGTCCGCCAGGCATGGGGGCTGTCCCCGTCTGCTGTTGTGGAGCGTCTGTTTCAGCATATAAGGGCATTGTAAAAACAAACATCAGCAGCAAACAAATCATCAAATTTTTCATTACTCCTCCTTTTTCTGCATCTACGTTTTTCATTACCGCTTACTTCCTCTCCGCTACAAACTTCTCGGGATCCTTATCAAACTTCTCCTTGCAGATTTTTGCACAAAAATAATACGTAGTACCCTTGTAAATGCTTGAGGCAGCAGCTTTTTGTTCATCCACTGTCATATGACATACAGGGTCCTTTGCCATGCACATCACCTCCGCTGAGTATTTTGAAAATATAAGACTATGAGAAAAGGCTAACAAAAATTGCGGGTATCGTCAAATTTATTCTCTGCTGTCCTGTGTCTGAAACTCGCGGAGGGCCTCTTGAGCAGCATTGGTCTCTGCCTCTTTTTTACTTTTCCCGAATCCGGTACCAAACTTTGTGCCTGCTATATGTACATCAACCGTAAAGACTTTGTTATGCTCTTCACCTTCCTGCTTTATCATTCGATATTCAGGGATACTGTTAAAAAGAAGCTGGGTCTTTTCCTGGAGTTCAGTCTTGAAATCATAGAATTCACCGGACATGAGAACAGAACCTATCTTGTTCTGAAAGAGACCCAATATGAGCCGCCGGGCATCCTCATACCCCCCATCCAGGTAGACTGCGCCAAGAACAGCTTCCACCGCATCTGCAAGGAGCGACCTTTTCGTCCTGCCACCGGTAGATTCTTCGCCCTTCCCCAATCTGAGATAGTTCCCGAGCGAGAGAGAAACAGCAATCTCCGAAAGAACAGATTCTTTCACAAGATATGATTTAGCCTTTGCCATAATTGATTCAGTAAGGCTGCTGTCGGATAAATAGAGGTATTCGACAATCACAAATCCAAGCACCGAGTCGCCCAGGAATTCGAGTCTTTCGTTATAATCCTGCGCCTTGTCAGGATTCTCATGAAAAAATGATCTGTGTGTAACGGCATTCATGAGAATCTGCCTGTTTTTGAAAGAATAGCCGAGAACATTTTCTAATTCTGTTATCGTGTGCTCAACCATTGGGGATAACGTACGAAATCGGACTTGTTACAGAGTAAATTTCTTAAACACAAGACAGGCATTTGTTCCGCCAAACCCAAAAGAATTTGTCAGGGCATAATTCACCGACATTTTTCTCGCCTTATGGGGGATATAGTCGAGATCGCATTCAGGGTCAGGATTATCGAGGTTTATTGTTGGCGGAACATTGTCATGGTACATACAGAGGATAGTAATGACCGCTTCAACCCCTCCCGCAGCGCCAAGCAGGTGGCCGGTCATTGATTTCGTCGAACTGATACAGAGTTTGTATGCATGTTCTCTAAATACGGTCTTTATTGCAATCGACTCGAGTTCATCACCATACTTTGTTGATGTTCCGTGAGCATTGATATATTCGATATCTGACGCAAGAACGCCGGCATCTTTGAGTGCAAGCTCCATACATCGTGCTGCTCCCTCGCCACCCGGTGACGGGGATGTGATATGGTATGCATCAGCAGTCATGCCATAACCGGCCACTTCTGCATAAATTCTTGCTCCTCTGTCAGTAGCGCTTTCAAGGCTCTCAAGGATTAAAATCCCGGCACCCTCCCCCATAATAAAGCCATCTCTGTCAATGTCAAAGGGCCTGCTTGCCTTGTCAGGCTCATGATTTCTCGTGGAAAGTGCCTTCATGGAATTAAATCCCCCGATTCCCAGGGGCGTTATAACAGCCTCTGTCCCGCCGGCTATCATGGCATCTGCATCACCCCTTTGAATAATTTTGAAGGCATCCCCGATCGAATGACTTCCCGTTGCACATGCTGTAGCTGGGGCAGAGTTCGGCCCTTTTGCTCCAAATCTTATCGAAATCTGGCCGGCAGCCAGATTGACGATTAACATGGGGATAAAAAAAGGGCTGATTCTTCTCGGCCCCTTTTCAAGATACACAGAATGGTAATGCTCAATAGCATGTAACCCGCCCATGCCGGAACCGACAATCACACCTGTTCTCTCTGCATTCTCAGCGGTAATTTTCAGTCCGGAATCCTTCATTGCCATCGAAGCAGCGGCAAGGGCAAAATGGATAAAGCGGTCCATTTTCTTTATTTCTTTTGGTTCAATATGGTCTTCAGGGTTGAAGCCGACCACTTCGCCGGCAATCTGTGTCGGGAAGGCAGAGGCATCAAACTGGGTGATTTTCTTGATGCCCGGTCTCCCCGCTATGAGACCGTCCCAGCTTTCATCTGTGCTGACACCCAAAGGAGTAATCATTCCTACTCCTGTTATGACAACTCTTCTTTTCGTCATCCGGATTTTCTGAGTATCTCAGGCTGACTTTTTCTTGTTGATATACTCTATCGCGTCTTTGACTTTGGCAATCTTTTCGGCATCCTCATCCGGTATCTCAATGCCAAAGGCCTCCTCAAAAGCCATGACGAGTTCGACGGTATCAAGTGAATCTGCACCGAGGTCTTCAACAAAAGATGCCTCCGGAACGACCTCTGTCGCATTCACTCCAAGCTGCTTTGAAATAATCTCTTTCACCTTTTCTTCAATCATTCAGTCACCTCCACAATGGTAATTACAAATTTTAACGTCCAAATTTCAAATTTTGAGCTTTGATATTTGATATTTTCACATATACATTCCACCATTCACGTGAATCACCTGACCAGTAATGTACCCGGCATCCGGTGATGCAAGAAAAACAACCGCCTGTGCGACATCATTAACGGTACCAAACCTGCCCAAGGGGATCAGTTTCTTCATCTCATCCTTAATATTCACCGGAAGAACATCCGTCATAGCTGTTTCTATAAAACCAGGGGCAACAGCATTGACGGTGACGCCCCTGACCGCATATTCACGGGCAACCGTCTTGGTAAAGCCAACGATTCCTGCCTTTGAAGCACTGTAATTGGCCTGTCCCGGATTTCCCATAAATGCGGCAACAGAGGTAATATTGACAATTCTCCCATACCGCTGCCTTGTCATGTCCTTGATGGCTTCCCTGGAGCAAAGGAAGACACCTTTCAGGTTGATGTCCATAACAGCGTCCCACGCATCCTCGCTCATTCTCATCAACAGCCCGTCCTTTGTTATCCCGGCATTATTCACCAGGATATCGACCCTGCCAAACTCCTTCCGGGTTGCTTCGAATACTTTTTCCACCTCTTCAGCGTTCGACACATCGAGTTTCATCCCGAGCACCTTAACATCCCGGGTTGAGAGTGATACAGCTACTTCGTGAGCAGTTTCAAGCGTTCGTGCTGCAACTACGAGATTAACTCCCTTTTGAGCAAGCTCAGCGGCGATTGCCTTTCCAATGCCGCGTGTGCCGCCGGTTACAATTCCAACCTGACCTTTGAAATCCATTGTTCTCTCTTACTCTCCCTCAAAACTGGCATTCATTTTAACAAAGAGCGGCTCTCTTTTCCAGTTTTTATTGTTGCATCTTTGGAAGTGTGCTCCAGATTTGTTGTAATATTCAGTTGTTTATGGTAATAATAACAGTTGCGTATATGCCGAAGATTTTTTCAATAAGTATACTCTGATACGAATTTCTGTTAAAATCCATATCCCTCTTATGCAATGCGGGATAAATTTATTAAGAAAGAGACCAAAGGAAAGATGAAAGGCAAAGTATATCTGATTGATGTGACAAACAGGGATGGAGTGCAGACATCAAGAATACTCCTCCCGAAACTTTCAAAGACGATGTTGAATATCTATCTTGATGAGATGGGTCTGTTCCAGAGCGAGATAGGGTTCCCAACCTTGAAACACGAGATCAATTATATCAATGCTAATCTCGAACTGGTAAAACTTGGCGTGATAAAGAGGATTCACCTTGAAGGCTGGTGCAGGGCAATTCCCGAAGATGTAAGGCTGAGTTTTAAAAACTGTCCTGAACTCAAACACCTGAATATCTCCATGTCCACGTCTGAGATTATGATTAAAGGCAAGTTCCAGGGGAAACGATCGTTTAAAGACATCATCAAATCCCTTGTTGAGGCTGTTAAGACAGCGAGGGAACTTGGCGCGGAAACCCTTGGTATCAATGCAGAAGACGCTTCGAGAACAGAGCTTGACAGACTCATAGAATTTACTCTCGCGGGAAAAGAAGCAGGCGCAGACCGCTTCAGATACTGCGATACACTCGGTACTGATGATCCTATAACAATCTATGAACGCGCAAAGGCCTTAGCGCTTGCGACAAAATTCCCCCTGGAAATGCACTGCCACAATGACCTTGGCATGGCTGAGGCGGTATCCGTTGCCGGTGCACAGGGAGCTGTAGAAGCAGGTATCGATTCGTATATCAATACCACGATCAATGGTTACGGCGAGCGCTGCGGCAACTGCGACCTGGTATCAACAATTCTGGCGCTGAAATTCTCGCAAGGCCTGAAAGATAAACTCCCCCTTGATGAGCATGTTGACCTCAGGAAAGCATGGAAAATCGGGAGATATGCCTCCTATGCGTTCAATATCCCCATTCCGATTAACCAACCGGGCATAGGGGCGAATGCCTTTGCGCATGAATCAGGGATCCATGCTGATGGTGCTCTGAAAGACAGGAGAAATTACGAACTGTATGACCCTGAAGATGTCGGAAGAGGTGAGCCTGAACTTGCTGAAACCGGGAGGATGATAACAACAGGAGAATATGGCGGCATCAAGGGATTCAGGCATGTGTATGACAAGCTGGGCATCCATTTTCATGATGACAATGAGGCAAGGAAAGTGCTTGAACTTGTGCAATATGCAAATCTCCATACGCAGAAGCCATTGACGGATGACGAACTGAGATTGGCTGCGACCTATCCGGATGTCATACAAAAAATATTAACGGTAAAGATTTAGATGTATCCCATCACCTTAATTCCGGGAGACGGCACCGGGCCTGAAATATCCGAAGCAACAAAAAAAGTCCTTGAGGCGACGGGGGTACCCATCCAGTGGGATATCCAGGAAGCCGGCCTCGATGTTTTTGAAAAAGAAGGCACTCCCTTACCCGCGAGGGTAATTGATTCAATAAAAAAGAATAAGGTTGCGATCAAAGGTCCGGTCACTACTCCGGTTGGAACAGGGTTCAGGAGCGTCAATGTAACATTGCGGCAAGTCCTGGACCTCTATTGTTGCCTAAGACCATCCAGGACCTTTCAGGGTGTCAGGACGCGATTCCAGAACATTGATCTTGTCATCATTCGCGAAAACACGGAAGACCTCTATGCCGGCATTGAATTTGAAAAAGGCACTCAAGATACTCACAGGGTCATCCAGCTCATTCAGGAATTAACAGGGAAGACTATCAGGTCAGATTCAGGAATCAGCATTAAACCGATATCCGTTTTTGGTACCGAACGTATTGTGCGCTATGCATTTGAGTATGCAAGAAGAAACAAACGGAAAAAGGTTACTGCTGTCCATAAGGCAAATATAATGAAATACTCAGACGGGCTTTTTCTTGAGACCTCCCGGAACGTAGCAGCAAAATATCCTGATATCGAATTCGAAGATCGTATTGTTGACAATATGTGCATGCAGCTTGTCCAGAAACCTGAACTCTATGATGTGATCGTTCTTCCCAATTTATACGGTGATATCGTTTCTGATCTCGCAGCAGGGCTTATCGGCGGGCTGGGTGTTGCACCGGGTGCAAACCTCGGAGAAGAGTATGCGGTATTTGAGCCGGTTCATGGAAGCGCTCCGAAATACAAAGGGTTGAACAAAGTCAATCCGCTTGCTATGATACTTTCAGGTGTTATGATGCTCAGACATTTGGGTGAGTTCAAGGCTGCGGATCGATTGGAACAGGCTGTTGCTTCGGTCATTGAGGAGGGAAAAGACGTAACCTATGACCTCAAACCGAAGCCTGATGATCCATCGGCTGCCACCACATCGGGGATGGCTGACGCAATCATCGCCCGAATGAAGTAACCCGTACTATGGAAAGCGACAGTTCATCAATAAAAGAACCTCCGCATATAAGATTCAATCCAAATTCAATAATTCTACATCTAAAACAAATTCAGATATCTGACAGGGTGCTGAAAGAGTTTCAAAAAGGACAGATTGTCATGCTGAATTTATTTCAGTCCCGAACTGAATTCGGGATAAAATCAATAATTTTTAAGACCCTGAAACAAGTTCAGGGTGACAGAAATAGACTTTTTCAGCAACATGCTACAATTCAAAAAATACTGATAAACATAGAAAAGGCATTTGCAATAGTACCATGTCATTATGCTGACTTATCTCAGCACAGAAGCCTTGTCGCAGTTCAAAAAGAAACTGAAACTTCTTATTCTTGAATATGTGGTCTGACATCGTTTTCATCATCATTTTCATCATCATAAACGGCTTCTTTGCCGCCGCTGAAATAGCAGTCATCGCAACACGGAGAATCAGGATCCGTAAGCTCGTCGAAGAAGGCAACAAGAATGCCCTCATCCTCCAGAAATTCAAAGAAGATCCTGACAGGTTTCTTGCAACGATTCAGATTGGCATTACCTTTGCCGGAGTAATTGCTGCAGCCATCGGAGGCGCAACTGCAATACAGGTCATCAAACCCGCAATTCAGGAGATTCCTATACAACCTATCGCTGCTTCGGCTGAAGGGATATCTATCGGACTCGTAACACTTGTTATTACCTATTTTCTCCTTATCTTCGGAGAGCTGATTCCTAAATCCATTGCATTGACTAACCCTGAGCGAATAGGAATGAAAACCGCAAAAGTTGTCCAGGTTTTCTCTAAGACAGCGTTCATCTTTGTGCAGGTTCTGACTTTCAGCACAAATATTCTGCTCAAACCATTCGGCAAAAAAACGCATGCAGGAAGGGCCATCACTGAAGAAGAGGTACGGATGCTCATCAGGGAAGGGGGAGAGCAGGGGATATTCGAACCGACCGAACAGGCGCTCATCCACAGCGTATTCGAATTCACCGACATGTCGGCCAAAGAAGTTATGGTTCCATCAACCCAGATGGTAACCATCAGTCTGAACCTGCCTGTTGATGATATAAATACGGTTATCACCGAGGAACAATTTTCCCGTTATCCGGTCATCGGAAAAGACCTGAATGACATCAGGGGAATCTTGTACGTTAAGGATTTCCTCAATGCCCTGGCAAAAGGATCTGTTGATATAAGAAAACTTATGAAACCGCCTTTTTTCATTCCTGAGACCCTGAAAATAAGCAATCTCCTCAGGGAAATGCAACGGAAGCGAGTGCACATGGCTTTGGTGATCGATGAATATGGAGGTGTTTCCGGCCTTGTAACCATGGAGGATCTCCTGGAGGAGATTGTCGGAGAGATCAGGGATGAATATGATGTTGAAAGTCCCGTCATACAACTTGGCGGAGGCATATTGCTTGTTGATGCGTCAATCAGCATACGGGATCTAAAGGAGGACCACCATATAGATATTCCCGAATCCACCGAATACGAAACACTCAGTGGCTTTTTGCTGACAACCCTTCAAAAAATTCCCAAGGTCGGTGCCGTTGTGGATATCGAAGGGAAGAGAATAACAATATCAGAGATGGTGGGTCAGAGGATTTCCAAGGTTAAACTCGAAAAACTTCCTGAAGAAATCAAAGAAGAATAACAATTTTCCTTCCAAATATCAGCGGTTGATCGTTTTCCACCCCTACTCAAACAGTGTGATTCCCGTTATTTTGGATATTCTCCATGGCTTGATGAATACTGCACCACCAAGGTTCGAGAGGGCAAGAAAATGACAACCTACGTATATCCAAAGGTGCATACTGGTGTTGATGTTAACGTAGGACGATCAAATAGAGGAAAAGATGTTACGGTTAGTGCTATTTGCAATAATCTTTTATTTTCAATATGTTGCAAATTTGTACTTGCATTTTTCCTGAAATTTGGTTTTTACTTTGAGGGAAGACCGCAAAAAGAAAGGCTGAAGAATATCTTCTCCAGCCTAAAAATAAAGTGTGTGCGTGTTATAAGGAAACTTATTTCTTCTTTGCGGTCTTCTTTGCTGCTTTTTTCGCCGGAGCTTTCTTTGCTGGCATTATCTGTTCACCCCCTTTCTTTCACTTAACAGCACTGAAAATAATCCTTAATAAAAATCAACTTATATTATTCATATATGATTGATTCCATTTTGTCAATAGAAATATCACTTTTTGGAACAATTGATGCATTTTTGTGAACGATAAATCCCAATCCGGTTTTATAGAGATGAGAAAAATTTATTTTCAATATCTTGTTGATGAAATGAAGATCTTAGAATCTACTATAGGCAGAAGCATAATATCTTTCCATTCGTTCGTAGCCGCCAAGATCATCCGCGCAGTCAGCAGATAGCCGCCGACTTTCCTTGCCATTCCCTCTCTTTATTCTTTATAATGAAAATCCGCGATGAAGAAAAAAATATCAGTGATCGGTGCGGGAAATGTCGGTGCTACAACAGCTCAGCTCATTGTGCAGTCAGGCATAGCCGACGTTGTGCTTTTTGATATCGTCGAGGGACTGCCCCAGGGGAAGGCTCTGGACATGGCTGAGGCGTGTCCGCTCTGGAATTCAGCGGCTACGATCAGAGGGACAAACCGGTATGCTGACACCGCGGGTTCTGATCTTGTTGTTGTCACAGCGGGGCTTGCAAGAAAGCCGGGGATGTCAAGGAGCGATCTCCTTCATGCGAACGTTGATATCGTGAGAGGTGCATGCATGGAGATTGCAAAATATTCTCCGAACTCGATCGTCATTGTCGTAACAAATCCCATGGATGTTATGGCTCAACTCGCATGGAAGACCACAGAGTTTTCCTGCAGGCGGGTTATGGGGATGGGGGGTATCCTTGATGCTTCAAGGCTGGCGGCATTCCTTGCCTGGGAGTTGCATATATCACCGGAAGATATAGAAGCCGTCGTACTCGGGGGTCACGGTGATGACATGCTTCCTCTTCCCAGATTTACTACGGTAAAGGGAATACCGTTAACTGAAATCCTCCCAAAAAAGAAAATTGACTCGCTGATAGAGCGGACAAGAAATGGCGGCGCGGAAATAGTTTCCTTTCTGAAATCAGGGAGTGCCTACTATGCACCGGCTGCGTCAACGTTCCAGATGGTTAAATCCATTCTGCTTGATGAGAAACGGGTGCTTCCCTGTGCTGCGTTTCTGAACGGAGAGTACGGGATAAAGGATATTTATATGGGTGTTCCCGTCATTCTCGGGGAAAAGGGTGTGGAAAAGATCGTTGAGGTAAAACTTACAAAGGAAGAAAAGGCTCAGTTCAGAAAATCCAGCGCAACTGTCAAAAAATTGGTTCAGAAACTTTCAATATAGCGGAGGAGCAATGGAGAGAACATTATCAATCGTAAAACCGGACGGAGTGAAAAAAAACCTGATCGGTGAAGTGTTAAAAAGGTTTGAACAGCCGGGACTCAGGATTGGTGCGATGAGGATGCTCAGGATGTCGATAGATGATGCAAAGGGTTTCTACATCATTCACAAGGAGAGGCCTTTTTATGACAGTCTCACGAGCTTCATGTCAGAGGGCCCCGTTGTGGTGATGGTGGTTGAAGGGGACAATGCAATTAATAAAGTGCGGCAGATCATGGGGGCGACAAATCCAAAGGATGCGGCACCCGGAACAATCAGGGCAGATTTTGCTTCTGATATTGAGCATAATATCGTGCATGGTTCAGATTCGAAGGAGTCGGCTGCGTTCGAGATACCTTTCTTCTTCCCCGCTCTTGAGATTTACTGATATGTCTCTTTCCCCTCTTTGAATCAGCATTTGGAGGTTGACAGGGATGAGGGGAAAGATGTTATTTTATAAACTCTTGCAGGCGCGTAGCTCAGTGGGAGAGCGCTTCCTTGACACGGAAGAGGCCAAGGGTTCAATCCCCTTCGCGCCTACCATATACATCAAGCAGGTTAATCTTTCCTGTCTGTTTCGTCAAATGAAACGCCGACTTTGAAATTACTAAAATATTTTCTCAGACACCATTTGACTGTGCACTTACGGGGAGAATCAAATACTTCAGGGATGCTTAATTCCAGGATAAATCCCTTCTTCAGATCTACGTCAGTATAGAGACAAACACCTGAATCACTGAGATCACAAGTCGTTGCCTTTCTCGTTGCAGTGAAGTGGTTTCCGGAGACCGTATAGACAAAAGGGAGGTTTATCTTTCGTCTGTAACATATCCTTCTTTCTCTGAGCATTGTGTGTGCCCCCTGGTAATGAACCTTAACCCGAAAACTGCAATTGAAAAATTATCCGGCTGGCATATAACCATAAAAACCTTGATAATGCAGAATTTGGGTGTGTTTTCTAACCACTGCGAGCGCATGAAAACATTTAGTCCCATGCTGATATCTTTCCGCCTACAAAGGTGCTGCTATCAAGCTTTTTCCGGCCATATGCCTGCCATGATTTAGGCTCGAGTGCATTTTTCGGGTTAATCGGACGACAAAAATATGAGTTGATAAAAGCGAATGTTGATACAGATTTGATCCTGTATCCGACGCCCCCGGATATTACTCACAGTATAAAGGAGCTTTAATACTTCGTCAACACCTGCATGTATTGAAAACAAAAATATACAATTTATCGTGATAATTATGTATATTATCTCAGAAAGACTTCAAGGAAATGATAAGGTTCCCCTCAGTATTTGTTATCTTTTTGATTATACTCGTGTGTCTATCGGTATCAGCAGGGTGCCGAAAACCGCGCCTCGAAAAACCACCCGCCAATGCCCTTGATAAACATGAAAGAATTGCCAATATCAGGAAATCAACGGTCCGCATCTATGTCGATGGCAAGCCGACCGGAACAGGGTTCATAATTACAGAGAACGGTTTAATCGCAACTGCCTTTCATGTGATCGCAAAAACCATCCCCAACCCTCGTAAGCACGCCCAAATTACCTATGCTTCATTGATTGAAGTACAATTCGACGACGGGGAAAAACTTCCCGCCATCGTGCATAAATCATGCATCGGAAAAGGTTTGCACGGATCAATCTTCAGAGATTACTGTATTCTGGAAATCAAACCAGCAAAAAAACTTGTCCCTCTCCGCCTGGGAAATTTTAACGATGTCTATGAAGGAGCACATGTTTACCTGTCCGGTTATCCATTGGTCTCTGAAAAACCCAGCATATCATTTGGCATGGTCTCTGCGAAATGGGAAGATCCTGTTGTCTCCTATTATGGTCAGTTGTTCCCCGAAAAAAGAAACAATACGGAAATCGCCCTGCTTGATATTTCTATGAACAGGGGAGACTCTGGTGGCCCGATAGTACTCATCGGAAATAATCCGGAAGAGGACAGGGTCATTGGTATTGCATCATTCATTATGACCCCCCTTGATCAGGAACTGAAGGCACTCGTGGAAGCTATTAATAGCTATACAGAAGGACGTTATAATGTTGTCTGCACCATTGAACTCTTTCAGTTATTGAAAAAAGAGCACGGCTGCCAATCTTTATTTATCTCTGGATGTATATCCATAGATCCGCTGAGACTGCGCCTACATAAAATCGTGGAGGATAAACAAGACGAGGGCGCTCTCAGGAAAATCATCCCGTTTTTATAATGCTTGTTTGATGCTTATGTGATCAGAGCAAAAAGAATAACTGCTGCCCAAATAAAGCTCTTTCAGAGGACCATATGGGATTATTACCGCAAACATGCTCGAAGCTTACCGTGGAGAAAAACTCGTAAACCCTATCATATTCTCGTATCTGAAATTATGCTCCAGCAGACCCAGGTCGAGCGGGTAATTGAAAAATATCAAAGGTTCATCTCCGCATTTCCTGACTTTTCCTCCCTGTCACAGGCATCTCTCCACGATGTTCTGTCTATATGGCAGGGGCTCGGATATAACCGTCGCGCCATAGCGCTGAAACAGATAGCTCACGAAGTTATCACAAAATATGACGGGATTCTTCCTTCCTCCGCCGATATATTAATTCAGCTTCCCGGGATCGGCAATGCAACTGCTTCCGCCATTGCCGCATTCGCTTTCAATCAGCCGGTTGTATTTATTGAGACAAACATACGCCGGGTTTTTATCCATTTCTTCTTTCAGGACAGGGACAATGTGAAAGATTCTGAATTACTCCCCCTTATAGAAAAAACCCTTGATCAAGATAATCCACGCCAGTGGTACTATGCCCTGATGGATTACGGGGTCATGTTGAAAAAAGAATTCGGGAATCCAAACAGAAAGAGTTTCCATTATCAGAGACAGGCACCATTTCAGGGTTCTCAGAGGCAGCTCAGGGGGTTGGTTCTCAAGGTGGTACTGCAAGCACCAAAAATTACTGAGACTGCCATCATAAAAAAGCTTAAAAAAGAACCGAAAAAAGTTAAGGATGTCATAGAACAACTTCAGATGGAAGGATTTATACGAAAGGAAAGAAATACATACTCGATATCATAGAATTTTTTGTTATGCCAGAAAATCTATTTGAAAAAAGGCAGATGTTGTGAGAAAAATTATTTTTCGATACCGTAGGGTACCTTTACCAGATGGTTTCACAAATAGGTTTATTCAGAGAGCGTTGAAAGATATTTTAATCAAATCATCGAGTTAAATTATTTTACGAACAATGTCTGTACTTTTTTGGATGCATATATTTTATTCCTCCGCTTTGAAGAGCTTGTCTTTTGGAATACTTTCCATGAGGCTCGTATATGCTGATGACAGGCTTGAAGCATCGAGGGATTCAAGGGTTATCATCACTGAATAATCCTTGTTTTCCATAACGGGGTATGATCCGATCTTGACGTTCTGATACTGCTTTACGATCTCATTCAAAACAGGTGCGATACTCGCTTCAGATTCATTCACGTACACCTTTTTGAGGTGTATGAGCGGTTCGTGAAACATCTTTTCTATAGCAGTAAATTTTTTTCTGAGCAATTGCGGGATACCCGGGAAGATAAAGACATTCCTGAATTTTATCAGAGGGAAAGATAGTGTGTCGTCATTGACCAGTTCGGCTCCTTCAGGTACCTCTGCCATTCTCAGTTGGGCGGGGGACAGGGTTCCCTGTCTCATTTCAAGAATTCCCTTTAATGTATCATCAATAACAGGTTTGACATGAAATGCTTTTGAGATCCCTTCGATCGTGATATCATCATGTGTCGGTCCAATTCCTCCTGAGGTGAAAACATAATCAAATCTGCCAGCGAATTTCCTGACCTCTTCTGCTATTTCGTCAACTGAATCTGGGATTACAGAAATGCAGCATAACTGTATGCCATGGGACCAGAGCTCCTGTGCCATGAAAAAGGCATTCCCGTCCTGCACCTTGCCGGAGAGGATTTCGTCCCCGATAATAATTATCCCTGCTGTCTTTGCCATTTAACCTTACTCATTTTCTCACGCAAAGGTTAACGGAATACCGAGCATATGCATCCCTGCGCTACCAGGTTATAGTTACCGCAACTGTTTCACTGTATGTGCCTGCTGATACGTCCTGCCCTGCGGGGATTCGCCCATACAGTGTTGAAACCCACGTTTTATTTTTCGTCACCTTGTTAGACACGGTAGATGTGCCCCCTGTACCGTCACCCCAGATTACAGACATCGAAGAATCAATAAAGAGATTATAATTTAACCGGTCTGGCCTGGTTGTATGTCTCATCTGCCTCGGTTTGAAGCCGCCTGAATTAAAGCTTGGACCGATCCTGATCGTAACTATAGGAGGCGGGGCCTCATCGCATGTAACGCTCACGGTCCCGGTCGAATCCTTCGGCGGATTAGAAAATACATCGTAGGTTCCAAAACTAATATTTGTTGTGGCTACATTACAGGCTGCTTCAGCCTCACGGATGCATAAGAGAGAAAGGCAGAAAAAGATTGATCTAACGATCAGCTTCACAGATAACCTCTTTCAGATCAATAATCATATCATTACTCTCTGGTATTATCATAGCAAAAATGCATTCTTTCCCGAGATATTTCAACACAGTTTTATACCGTCCCGGTTTTATATTTTCAAAATAGAACTCTCCCCCCTTTCCTGTCGGAAAGGTTATCTCCTGTCCGTCCACAAGCATGCTCACTTCGTAGAATTCTGCGGGCTTTATCTCCCCTTTTATTTTAACCTTAAGCATCCCGGTGATAGCCTGGAATTTCATGATGTCAAAGGCGATAAACGACCCGCTCCTGAGCGGAGGTGAAACGAATTTCATGACTCCAGAAATAGTGTAGTCCATGGGGATATCTTTATCATTAATTGTTATCTGGTTATCGTAGTAAGCACTGAGATTCGGTACAAAGACTTTCCCTGAGGCGTTTGTCCGGCCAATCTCCTCATTGTTATAGAATACTTTCACGTCCTTGAGATCACCGACCTTTACGAGCCCGAAGCTGTCAATGATCGGCCGGCTCAGGCCTATTGTGCCGCCAACATATGCGATGCTCCCCGCAGCGGAAAGACGATATGCTTCGTGCGTCCTGCCTTCCCGGTCAAAGTCAATTTTGGTTTCTGCTGCTACAATACCGCGTTTTGCATTATATTGCACGGAAGGATTAATCGAAGTAAAATTATCTCCTCCGGTATCTGTCCTCTCTATTGATGCACTGTAACTTATGCCCTCCCCCACCGGTATATTTTTTGTTATCTGCAACACCTCCTCATGTGTATCTTCATTTTGCCGATAACTTGCCGATACGGTATGGTCCCTGCCTGGATAATAATTGATACCGACAAAAAACTCATTCGAGGATCTCTCCTCATTGGTATTTCTGAATGTCGCAAACACTGTGGACTTGCCGGACAGGGCCTTCGAATACGAAGCGGTAAATGCCTGCCTGTCATCCCCGTAAAACCTCTTCAGGCTCAGGAAATCAACTGAAAAGGAACCAAAGCGCTCAGTCGAATACCCCACGCCGGCACTCGTCTCGAATTGTGGTTTTTCATTCGTAAGGTCGTCGGATATCCGTGCGTGGTTTTCGGTGAATCCGGCAACAAAGAATCTGGCGTTGAATCTCCTGTCCTGATAGGTATATCCCAGGATTCCCGCCGCACCGTCCCTTCCTTCAGTACCAAGGCTCTTGGAAAGGGAGACCGAAATGATGCCTTTATCCCGAATGAGATACGAAGCCTGCGGACCAAAATTGCAAAAGTCTTTGAGCGCCTCAGCATGATATCCGAGCGTCAGTTTATCCGAGTATCCGTACCTGTGGAAAGCTGTGAAAGCGACGTCACTGTATGTATTGCTTTCCTCTCCAAATTCTTCCCGTATCGCGCCGAGATTGTAACTGTATTCATGGAGGCCTTTTCTCAGGAGCAGGTCTGAAAAGTAAAATGGGAAATTGAGCCGTTCTTCTTTCCCGAAGGGATCCCTGATAATCACCTCGAGCAATCCGGCACCTCCGTAATAATTAATGTCTCGCAGATCGAATCCACCCGGTGAAAGTCTCTCCGTCCTTAAACGCATTCCGTTCAGGTATATCTCGACCTCTGAGGGAAGCGTCACAAATCCCGCGACATTCAGCATGGGATTCTTTATCAGATAGGGGTCCATCCGGTATATCTTCGAAAAACTGATCCCGCCCATAGTCAATGTGCTCCCGAGATCACCCGAGAATGCGACAAAATCTCCGGCGATAAATCTCTGCAGTCCTCCACGGTAATCGTAGGTGATATTTGTCATGAGTCTCACAAACTTTTCGTCATCAGATTTTTTGGTATAGAATGCATCTGAGAAAAAAAGGATATCACCCGTTCTGAATCCCGCTTCGTTAGTAACATTAAAGCTATTAAAGTCAAAGGAATCACCGGCGTAATAGTCCAGCCGGTAATTAAAGAAAGCACTAGTGTCCCGCGGGTAATAGACTTTCGGCTGCCTGCCGGGCAAAAATTCGATAATCTTTGTGGGAAGCAACGAAGGATCGACAGTAATTTCGACCCCGAGTTTTTTCTCATTGAAGGTAAATTGCACTCCATGCATCGATCGCAAAGAGATGTGAGGTTCTCTATCTATTTCTGTAACACGTCCTTCCGGGTTTTCAATCCCTATTTCTCGAATATCAGCAATCCTCATGAGAATGTCCCGGTCTTC
>Ga0209254_10000648_pt1 | contig 29247 bp, 27 predicted proteins | sample FrelakmetDIP11DI_FD_187148 | JGI IMG/M metagenome (GOLD analysis project Ga0209254, IMG submission 187148) | Freshwater lake sediment microbial communities from the University of Notre Dame, USA, for methane emissions studies - DIP11 DI (SPAdes)... | ecosystem: Environmental > Aquatic >... | reverse complement strand
GAACTTGCCGCTGACGACGATCGGCCGCTGCGCGAACAGGTCCGGCACCTGCGGCGCGTCGAGGTCGTAGGCATCGAAGCCGTCGAACTTCACCCGGATGCGGGTCAGCACCGGCTGCTCGATCATCGTGCGCAGCCGCGCCGCCTCCGCTTCCGCCTGCTGCGCGTTGAGAACGAAGAACGGCTCGCCCTGCCCGGCGCGCGCCAGGCCTTCGATCAGGAAGCGGTTGACCGACGAGCCGATGCCGAAGGCGAAGAGATTCGCCTGGCCAAGGCTGGTGCGGACCAGTTCGAACGCCTCCTTCTCGATCGTCACGTAGCCGTCGGTGACGACGACGAAGGTGCGCGCGCGGCCTGCGTCGACCGGCATTGCCAGGGCGGTGCGCAGGGCAGGCAGCAGTTCGGTGCCGCCGCTGCCGTTCTGGCCGTCGAGGAAGCGGACCGCGCGGGCGACGTTCTCCTGGCTCGCCGGCACCGAGACAGGATGCAGCAGCGAGTGGCCGCCGGCGAACGGAATGACGTTGAAGGTGTCGGTCGGCCGCAGACGGCCGATCAGTTCGCGCATCAGCGACTTCGCGGTGGCGAGCGGGAAGCCGTGCATCGAGCCCGACACGTCGACGATGAAGACGTACTCGCGCGGCACGACCTCGGCTGCCTGCACCGCTGCCGGCGGCTGTGCCAGCAGCAGGAAATAGTTCGCGTCGACGCCCTCGTGCACCAGCAGGCCGGCGTCGATTGACTTGCCGGCGAGCGTGTAGTCGATCACCACATCGCGGTCGGCGTGCGCGGTGTCGGCCGTCAGCGCGATGCGCACTTCGCGGTTGCCTGCCCCGCTCGCCTGCAGCGTGTGCGACGGCGAGCGGAGGGTGGCGATCGGCAGCGGCGAGCGGATCGTCGCCTTCAGCGCGAACGTGGCGTTACCTTTTCGCCCTTCCTTCAGCGTCGGCTGCGCGATCCAGGTTTCGTTCGCCTCGGGTGTACGCGTCCGCTGCGTGGGCGCACGTGCACCCTCGGCGGAAGCATCGGGCACCCGGCCTTCCGGCGGCCGGGCGGCGGGGTGCTCTTCAACTGCGGCGCGCCCCCTCCCATTCCCTGCCCCGCTCGCGGGGGAGGGCGATGCCGCGCTGTCGGCACTCAAGTAGCGCGGCCCGACGACCGTCGGGAAGACGAAGCGGTAGGTGCCGTCGGTGGACACGATCGTTTCCGTGTAGCGCAGGTCGACCGCGATCTCGTCGCCGGGCAACACGTTGGCGATCGCCATCTGCATCACGTTCGGCCGCTTCTGCTCGAGCAGCGAGGCGCTCTTGCCTTCACGCCTGGCCTGGTCGAACTCGCGCCGTGCCTGCTGCTTCTCGCGGATCTGTGCATCGACCGCGCGGTCGCCGACGCGCAGCCGCAATGCGTACACCGCGGCACGGGTGGAGGCCGGGAATACGTAGCGCGCGTCGAGCGGAACCGAGCCCTCGTTTCGATAGACCTGCGTGACGCGCACATCGGCGATCACGCCGGCGATGGTCGCCTCGACCTCGGTGCGCTTCAATGGCAGGGTGTCCACGCCCGGCGCGTCGCCTTCGACGACGAAGTACGGCGCCAGGCTGCGCGTTGCCGGCGGCTGCTCGGCGACGGCGGCGGGCAGCAGCGTCGCCAGGGCGAGCGCTGCGAGCAGACTGCGCAGTCCGATCATCGACGCCTCACCGCTTGCGGCCGCTCGGCGCGCGATCTGGCGCGGCGACCGGCTTGCTCTCGCTGCCCGCATCGAGCTCGAATTCGACCGCCAGCCGCGCCTGCCGGTAGACGAAGCCGTCGGGCACCGACAGCAGCGCGGTGGTCTCGCCGAGCCCGTCGACCAGCGACTGGTGCGTCGGCGACGACAGGCGCCGGATCGGCTGGCCGGCCTCGACCAGCACATCGGCGGTAAAGCGCGGCACCCACGGCGCCTCGCGATCGACCGGCAGCGGCAACTGCAGCCGGTGCACGCCGTCGGCAACCTCGACCGGAACGTCGCGCTGCACCTCGAGGACGATCTGCTCGCCGGGCGCGAAGACGATCACGTCGTCGCGGTGCACCAGCCGGCCGGGCGCGGCCTCGGCCTGCTCGGCGGCCTGCAGCGAAAGGTCGTCATCGCACAGCGCCGCCAGGTCGGCCGGCTCGAGCGTGCCACCGGCGTCGCCGCGCACGACGCGCGCCGGCTGCGGCAGCAGGTACTGGACGGAAGTGTCGGTGGGCCGGTCGTTACGCAGCAGCATCAGCGCCTGCACCGAGGCCCTGTCGCCGGCGATGCGCACGTCGAGGTGATGTGCCACCAGCGTCAGACCCGACTTGGCCACCGACCCGTCGACGGCCAGCGCTGCCGCGGTCGGCGCCACCGCCGGCGGCTGCGCGACTGCCGCCTCCGGCGCATTGAGGCTGAACAGCATGGTGGCGTAGGTCGCGGCGCGACGGGCGCCGTCGAGCAGTACAGCGGATATCGACATCGCTTTGCTTCCCCGGTCCGCGCAGCCACGGCGGCCGCGCACGGAACGAACTGTGCGCACGGCCCTTGAACCGCGTGCGAAGCACAGCGGAAAGCGATGTGAAGAGACGATGAACAGCCGGCGGCGGCTGTGCTTACTGCCCGGTCAGGCGGCGCTCGCGCGCGGCAACTGCAGCGTGGCCACTGCGCCGCCATCCGGGTGGTTGGCCAGCCGCGCCGTGCCGCCGTGCAGCGCGGCGACCTCCTTGACGAAGGCGAGCCCCAGCCCGCTGCCCTTCCTGCCGGTGTCCGGCCGCGCGGTCGAGAAGAACTTCTCGAAGACCCGCCGCTGCGCAAACGGCGGCAGCCCCGGGCCGTAGTCATGAACGGTGAGCACGATCTGCCGGCCCGACTCGCGCGCGGCGATCTCGACCGACGAATGCGACGGCGCGAAGTCGATCGCATTGCGCACCAGATTGGAGACCGCCCGCTGCAGCAGGAAGGCGTCGCCGCTGGCGAGCAGCGGCTCGGGCACGTCGACCTCGAAGCGCATGTGTTTGCGCTCGGCGACCGGCGCGGCCTCGGTCACCACCACGCGGACGACCTGCGCCAGCGACACCAGTTCGACGCGCTCGAGCGCGCCGCGCCGCTCGAGGTTGGCGAGTTCGAGCATCCGCTCGATCAGGTCCTGCGCGCGGGCGACCTGCTCCTCGATGTTGCCGGCGAAGCGCGCCCGCGCCGCCTCCGACATCGGCTCGCGCAGCAGTTCGGCGGCGCCGCGGATCGCTGCCAGCGGGCTCTTGATCTCGTGCGCCAGCGTCTGCACGTACTGCTCGGCATAGCTGCGGCCGGCGAGCGCGTCGCGCGCTTCGGCCACGGAGGCGCGCAGGGCGTGCGCCATCAGGCGCAGCCTTGCCGGCAGCGAACCGCCGCCACCCTGGCGCAGAGCGCGCCACAGATCGCCGACGAGGCCGAGCGGACGCAGCAGCCAGATCAGCGCGAACACCAGCGCGGCCAGCAGGGCGCCGACCGAGATCAGCGCGACCTGGACCAGCTTGGCCCGCGCGCTGGCGATGAATGGCGCAAACGACTCGATCGGCTTGCCGACGCTGACCATGCCGACGATGTCTTCGCCGGCGTCGGCGTTCGCGCCGGAGTGGCGCTCGCGGATCGCCGCGCCGACGTACATGATGGCGGAGCCGGTGTCGTCGTCGGCGGCCAGCGTGGTGCGCGCACCGTAGGCGCCGGCCAGCGTCAGCCGCACGTCGCGCCAGTCGAGATAGCTCTTGCCGACGTCGCGGCCGCGCGAGTCGAACAGCACGATGCCGTTGCGGTCGGTGACGTAGACGTGCAGGTTCACGCGCGTCTTCTCGACGTCGAAGATGCGCGCATACACCGGACGATCGGCGAGGTGCGCGATCGTGCGCTCGAGTTCCTCGGTCGGGATCACGCCGCTGAAGGTGCGCCGCTCAAGCAGCGTGGCGAGCAGCTGCGCCGTGTCGACGAGCGATTCCTCGGCCGATTCGCGGTAGCGCGGGTCGATGTCCGCGGCGACGCGGTACAGCAGCACGCCGACCGCCGCGAGGTAGACGACGAAGATGCCGATGAAGACGCGGGAGCGGCGGCTCATTGACCGGCCATGACGAATGACGGATGACGGATGAGGCGCGTGGCGCCAGTCGGGGCAGCGATCATAGGCCGCGAGGGCGGCCGTCATTCGTCATCGGCCGCGCAGCGGCCGCTCATTCGCGCAGCGAATACCCCATGCCCCGGTGCGTGACGATCGGGTCCTCGCCGGGCGCGACGGCGCGCAGCTTGGCGCGCAGCGTCTTGACGTGCGCGTCGACGGTGCGATCGAAGGAGGCCGCGGGGTCGTCCCAGGCGCGCTCCATCAGCTCGTCGCGCGAGAAGACGCGGCCCGGCCGCTCGACGAGCACCTTGAGCAGCCGGTACTCGATGCGCGACAGGTCGAGCGGCATGCCGTGGAAGCGGATCAGCTTGCGCTCATCGTCGACGGCGAACGCCGGCGCGGCCGCCTGCGCGGCAGCCGGGGCAGCCGGGCGCTGCGCGCGACGCAGCACCGTGCGCACGCGTGCCACCAGTTCGCGCGGCGAGAACGGCTTGGCCACGTAGTCGTCGGCGCCGAGTTCGAGGCCGACCACGCGGTCGATCTCGCCGGAGCGCGCGGTGAGAAAGATCACCGGCAGCGCCGGGTGCGCTGCCTGCAGCCGGCGGAACAGCTCGAGGCCGTTGATGTCGGGCAGGCCGATGTCGACGATCGCCAGCGCAAAGGCCGTAGCGGCTGCCGCCGCCAGCGCGGCCTCGCCGCTCGCCGCCCAGTGCGGGGAAAAGCCGTCGGTGGCCAGCGCGTAGACGACCGTGTCGGCGATCGCCGGCTCGTCCTCGACCAGCAGGATGGCGGCGCCGGGACTCACCGCAGCGCTTCAGGTGACCAGCCGCAACGGCAGCGAGATCTGCGGTTCCCGACCGGAGACGACGATGCGGTTGCGGCCGCCGCGCTTGGCCTGCAGCAGCGCGCGATCGGCGGCGGCGAGCAGCTCCTGCGCGCTGTCGAAGCTGTTCCAGACCGCGATGCCGGCCGAGAACGTCTGCCTCTCCGGCATCAGCGGCTGCAGCCGCTCGACCATGCGCTCGGCCTGCGCCTCGTCGCAGGAGGGCAGCACGAGCGTGAACTCCTCGCCGCCATAACGGGCCAGCAGGTCGGACGGCCGCAGCTGGCGCAGCCAGGCCTGCGCGGAATTGCGCAGCAGTTCGTCGCCGGCCGCGTGTCCGCGGCGATCGTTGAAGCGCTTGAAGTGATCGAGGTCGATCATCACCACCGACAGCGGGTACTTCTGGCGGCTTGCCCGCGCCATCTCCTGCGGCAGCCGCTCGTCGAGCGTGCGCCGGTTGGCCACACCGGTCAGGCCGTCCTCGCGCGCCAGCTGGGTGAGCTGCGTCATCAGCGATGCGTTCAGCGACAGCGAGCGCCAGGCCACCAGCGTCAGCGCCAGCCCGAGCACGAGGCCGAAGGCCCCGACCGCGAACACGCTGATGCGCGCAACGCGATCGGCCTGGTGCTCCACGCGCGCCGCATCGTCGATGCGCGCGCGCCGCGCGATGAGCAGCTTGCCGACCGCGTCGCTGATGATCTCGGCCTCGCCCTGCGCCGCGGCCGCCAGGCGGGCGCGCAACTGGGCCGGATCCGCCGTGGGCGCCTGGCGCTGCAGGTCACGGACAAGCGCCCGCAGGGGCGCGGTGGCATCGACGGCGCGCGTCAGTTCCTTGTCCGCATGCGCCTCGGGCTCCATCCCGCGCAGCGCGCCCAGTTCGGCGTCGAGCGCCTCCAGGCTTCCGGTCAGCCTCGCCAGGGCGTCGACGAGCGGCGCGCCGCGCAGAGGCGCGTCGCCGTTGCGGCCGGTGATCCGGACGAGATCCCGGTCAACGCGCTCCGCCGCCTGCTGGGCATCGAGCGAACGCGCCGCCAGATCGAGGGCCCGCGAGTATCGCTCGTGAACCATCGCGTCCTCGCGCGCCGCGCCCACCGCGAACAGCCCGCCCGCCACGACCAGGAAGATCGCCACCATGACCAGGCTGTTCCGTGCCAGCCGGCCCTGCACCCACGAGAAAGGCATCAGTCCCAACTGCGCTCGCTCCTCCTGCCGCGGCCAGAACTTCGCCGGCCTGCCCGGCGCGGCTGCCCGACCGCGTCAGTGATACGCACCGAGATGTTACTCAGGCCGGCATTCACACGCCCCAGGTGACGTCGACACGCTTCTTCTGCGCGGCGCGCAGCATCTCCAGCAGCGGGTGCGCGCGCTGGGCGAGCGTGATCGCCCGGCCGGCCTCCTCGGCAGCGGGTTCGCCGCGCCGCTGCGCCTGCTCGGCCTCCTCGCGGGCCTGCCTGATCTGTGCCTTCTCCTCCTCGACTGCGGCGGTCAGCCGGTCGAGCGCGGCGGGGATCTGCTCGGCGCTGATCACTCCGCGCGGCGAGTCCTCCTTGCCGACGATGGCGAGGATGCGGCGGGCGGTCTCGGCGAACATGAAGATCTCGCCGGCGGCTTTGGAACGGAACACGACCAGGGCCATGGGACGCTCGGACACGGTGCAGTCGGTGCAAGTCTAGGCCCTGTCAGCGCCCATGACGGGAGTTCCATCATTGGCGTTGACCGGCCCTGGTCGCGAGACGCGCCGATATACTTGCCGCCTTCGAGCCAGCAATCGACGGAGACATTCATGGGCAAGGGCGACCTGCGGACGCGGCGCGGCAAGATCTACAACGGCAGTTACGGCAAGACCCGCCCGGGACGGGTGAAGAAGAAGGAAGAGGGCGCGGCGAAGTCGGCTGCTCCTCGCACGCGCAAGTAGCCGTTCTGCACGCCGCGCAAAGCCGGGCGAGCCCGGCTTTTTTGTCGTGAAGCCGGCCCGTGTCCTCGCCGCGGCGATCGGCCTGCTGCTGTTCGCCGCCTGCAGCCCGCGCTTCGACTGGCGCGAGTTCCGCCAACCCGCCGAGGGGTATGTCGTCGCGCTGCCGGGCAAGCCGCAGACCGTCGTGCGCGAGATCGCCTTCGACCACCCGGCCGGCCCCGTGCGCGCCGAGATGACGATGCTGTCCACCGGCATCGGCGCGTCGCTGTTTGCCGTCGGCAGCGTGCGCCTGCCGCTTCTCGCGCTCGAATCCCCGGCCGCAGTGACCGCCACGCTGGCCTGGTTCAGCGACGGGCTGCTGCGCAACGTGCAGGCCGCTGCCGTCACGCCGGCCGAGACCGCGCCCCCGGCGGGACTGGGCGCGCGAACGCTTCGTGCGGCACGCGCATTCTCCGTCGAGGGAAAGGGCGGCAGCGGCCGACCGGCGCGACTTGCCGTGCGCCTGTACGTGGTCGATGATCGGCTCTACCAGCTCGTCGCGCTCGGCGCCGAGGGCGAAATCCCGGCGCAGGCGCTCGAGACGTTTCACGACTCGTTCCGTCTCACGCCCTAGCGGGGCCCTGCCCCTTGGCACGCCGGGTTCGCCCGCCAGGACACCATTTCGCAAAGGAGACCCGCATGAAACTCGAAAACCCGCTGACCGGCACAATGGTCTCGCTGGACGACTGGTGGATGCCGTTCACCGCCAACCGCCAGTTCAAGGCGGCGCCGCGGCTGCTCGCCCGGTCCGAGGGCATGTACTACTGGACCCCGGACGGCCGCCAGATCCTCGACGGCTCCGCCGGGCTGTGGTGCGTCAACGCCGGCCACAACCGCAAGCCGATCGTCGAGGCGGTGCAGAAGCAGGCGGCGACGATGGACTACGCGCCGCCGTTCCAGGTCGGCCATCCGGTCGCCTTCGAGGCGGCCACCGCGGTCGCCAACATCGCTCCGGCCGGCATGCGGCACGTGTTCTTCGTCAATTCCGGCTCGGAAGCCGCGGATACGGCGATCAAGATGGCGCTCGCCTATCACCGCGCCCGGGGCGAGCCGAGCCGGCGCATCATCATCGGCCGCGAGCGCGGCTATCACGGGGTGAACATCGGCGGGACGATGGCCGGCGGCATTCCCGGCAACCGCAAGGTCTGGCCGGCGATGATGGCCGGCGTCGACCATATCCGCGCCACCCACGATCCTGCCCGCAACGCCTTCTCGCGCGGCCAGCCGGCGCACGGCGCCGAGTTCGCCGACGAGCTCGACCGGCTGGTCGCCTTCCACGACGCGAGCAACATCGCCGCCGTGATCGTCGAGCCGGTGGCCGGCAGCGCCGGCGTGCTGATCCCGCCGCACGGTTACCTCGACCGCATCGCGGCGACCTGCCGCAAGCACGGCATCCTGCTCGTCTTCGACGAGGTGATCAGTGGCTTCGGCCGCCTCGGCACGCCGTTTGCCGCGCACTACTTCAAGATCACGCCGGACATCATGACCTGCGCCAAGGCGATCAACAACGCCGCCGTGCCGCTCGGCGCGGTGCTGGCCAGCGACGCGGTGCACGACGCGATCGTCGGCGCAGCGCCGGAGGGCGCGATCGAGTTCCTGCACGGCTACACCTACTCCGGCCACCCGCTTGCCTGCGCCGCCGTGGTCGCCACGCAGAAGCTGTACGCGGAGGAGAAGCTCTTCGACCGCGCGCGGGAGATCGCCCCCTACTGGGAGCAGGCGCTGCATTCGCTGAAGGGCGCGCGGCACGTGATCGACATCCGCAACCTCGGCCTGGTCGGCGGCATCGAACTGGAGCCGCGCGCCGGCGCGCCCGGCCGGCGCGGGCTGGAGGCGCACATCAAGTGCTTCGAAGCCGGCGCGCTGGTGCGCTTCACCGCCGACATCGTGGCGCTGAGCCCGCCGCTCGTCATCGAGAAGGCACAGATCGAGCAGCTGGTCGAGACCATCCGGGGCGTCCTGCAGAAGATCGACTGAGTCGCGCGCTCCCGGCAGCGACGCGGGGCCGCGGGCCGGGGCACCGCCCGCATCGGCGCTGGCGCCCGTGCGGCACACGTCGTGCCGCACCAGCTCGCCAAGTCGGTGGTCCTCGACGACGACGGGGGCTGCGTGAGGGCGGTCGTTCCGGCCGATGCGCGAGTGAACGTCGGCGCCATCGCCGGCGTGCGCGCGAGGCGGTTGCTGTCTTTGCAGGCACAATCGCCGACAGGCTGCGGACCGACTGAGGAGATGGCGATGGGCAAGACCGAGACCGCCTTGGCGGACATCACGCATTGGATCGGCGGCGCTCGCGCCGGCGGAACACCGGGGCGAACGAGCGAAGTGTTCAACCCGGCCACCGGCGAAGTCACCGGCCTCGTCCGCCTGGGCGATGCAGCCATCGTCGACGCCGCGGTGCAGGCCGCTACGGCCGCCCTCCCGGCCTGGGCCGACACCCCGGTGCTGCGCCGGGCGCGGGTGATGTTCCGCTTCAAGGAACTGCTGGAGAAGCACCACGACGAACTGGCGCGGCTGATCACCCTCGAGCACGGCAAGGTCTTCGACGACGCCAAGGGTGAGGTGGTGCGAGGGCTGGAGGTGGTCGAGTTCGCCACCGGCATCCCGCACCTGCTCAAGGGCGAGTACTCCGAGCAGGTGTCCACCGGCATCGACCAGTTCTCGCTGCGCCAGCCGCTCGGCGTGTGCGCCGGCATCACGCCGTTCAACTTCCCGTGCATGGTGCCGATGTGGATGTACCCGCTCGCCATCGCCTGCGGCAACACGTTCGTGCTCAAGCCCTCGGAGCGCGACCCCTCGCCGTCGCTGCTGATGGCCGAGTTGCTGAAGGAGGCGGGCCTGCCCGACGGGGTGTTCAACGTCGTGCAGGGCGACAAGGCGGCGGTCGATGCGATCCTGCAGCATCCCGACATCGCCGCGGTGAGCTTCGTCGGCTCGACCCCTATCGCCGAATACATCCACAGCGAGGGCGGCCGCCACGGCAAGCGCGTGCAGGCGCTCGGCGGCGCCAAGAATCACATGGTGGTGATGCCGGACGCGGATCTCGACCAGGCCGTCGACGCGCTGATCGGCTCCGCCTACGGTTCGGCGGGCGAGCGCTGCATGGCGATCTCGGTGGCGGTGGCGGTCGGCCGCATCGCCGACGAACTGGTCGAGCGGCTGGCGCCGCGCGTGCGGCGGCTCAAGATCGGCGACGGCATGGACAAGGCCTCGGAGATGGGGCCGCTCGTCACCGCGGCGCACTGGACCAAGGTCAAGGGCTACGTCGACCACGGCGAACTGGAAGGCGCGAAGCTGGTCGTCGACGGGCGGGGGCTCAAGGTCGCCGGCCGCGAGCGCGGCTTCTTCCTCGGCGGCTGCCTGTTCGACCAGGTGCAGCCGGGCATGCGCATCTACAACGAGGAGATCTTCGGGCCGGTGCTGTCGGTGGTGCGCGTGCCGGACTTTGCCGCCGCGGTCGATCTCATCGACGCGCACGAGTACGGCAACGGCGTGGCGCTGTTCACGGCCGACGGCAACACCGCGCGCGAGTTCGTGCGGCGGATCCGGGTCGGCATGATCGGCGTGAACGTGCCGATCCCGGTGCCGATGGCGTTCTATTCGTTCGGCGGCTGGAAGCGCAGCCTGTTCGGCGACACCCACGCCTACGGCGCCGAAGGCGTGCGCTTCTACACCCGCTACAAGGCGGTGATGCAGCGCTGGCCCGGCTCGATCGGCAAGGGCGCCGAGTTCGTCATGCCGACGGCGAAGTAGGCGCGCTCAAGCCCGGAACCGGGCGTAAAGCCCCGGCTCGAAGCGCAGCGCACCGCCGCGCTGGCCGACCACCGCGCCGGGCTCGTCGCGCAGCCGGTAGGTGAGTTCGATCAGCACCCCATTGGGGTCGTAGACGAATAGCTGCAGCAGGTCGCTCGCCGGCACCGGCTGGCTTCGATACGGCAGGCCGAAGGTCTCGAAGCGCGCGCGCTGCGTCTCGAAGCCGCGCGCCCAGAACGACACGTGGTCGATCGCCGCGCTGCCTTTGACGATCGCGCCGTCGTCGTTGCGGGCCCGCTCGCCCGCGATCAGGTGGACGAGCGCGTCGCCGTCCGGCGTGCCCAGCCACGCGCCGGGAAAGTCGAACGGCGGCCGCGGCACTTGCGCAAGGCCGAGAACCTTGCCGTAAAAGGCGATCGTCGCCGGCAGGTCGGCCACCTTGATCGTCACGTGCGCCAGCCCGATCACGGGGCAGGCGGCGTCTGTCCGAACGTTCATGTCGGCCTCCCGGCGGCAGTGGCGCCGTCGTCGATGCCGGTCGACGGCCCTTCCTGCGCGACTGCGAACCCGCGCGCAGTCTAGAACCTAGGTTCTGGGGGAGTCGGGCCGGGACGGCCATGCCACACGCTACGCTCGCGCCTGCTTCCGACACTGTCGCCCACGGCCCGCGCGATGCAGGTCCACCGTTCGCTGCTGATGCCCTATCCGGCCGAGTCGATGTTCGACCTGATCGAGCAGGCCGAGCATTACCCGCAGTTCATCCCCTGGTGCACCGAAGCGGTGATCCTCGAGCGGACCGACGAGATCGTCGCCGCGCGCCTGTCGATGCGGGTGGCCGGGCTGACGCTCACCCTGCAGACGCGCAACCCGAAGCGGCGCCCGGAATGGCTGGCGCTGAAGATGGTGCAGGGTCCGCTGCGCCGCTTCGAAGGCGAATGGCGTTTGACGCCGCTCAACGCGACCGCCTGCCGCATCGAGTTCACTCTGACCTACGAATTCGTCGAAGGCGTGATCGGGCGGGTCGCCGGGCCGGTGTTCGCCCGCATGGCAGACACCATGGTCGACGCCTATGTGATGCGCGCCGAGCGTATCCTGCCGATGCCGACCGCCCTGACGGCGCCCGCCCATCAACCTGCGGAACAGCCCATGAACGACCAGATCCTTTTCGACGCGCTGCGGCCGTCGAAGCTCGCCGCCGAACTGACCGACGAGCAATGCCGCCGGCTGGCCGCGGCGATGCAGCTGCGCAACCTGAAGGAAGGCGAAGTCCTGGTGCAGGAAGGTGCCGACGACCATCACTTCTACCTGATCGTCGACGGCAAGCTCGGCGTGGTGAAGGGCTCCGGCACGCCCGAGCAGGTGACGCTGAACACGCTTGCCGCCGGCGACTTCGCCGGCGAGCTCTCGTGGCTCGACGGCAACCGCCGCTACGCGTCGCTGGTGGCGATGGACCCCACCCGCGTGCTCGGCCTGGAGCGCGAGAAGCTCGAGTCCCTGCTGGAAACCGACCCGCACCTGGTCTACCGGGTGATGCGGGCGATCGTCCGTGCCGTGCACCAGATCCAGCGCCAGCTGTACATGCAGCAGGGCGAACTCACCAATTACATCTACAAGCAGCACGGGCGGTACTGACGCCGCGGCCGCTGCGGCAGCCCGCCGCAGCGGCCGCGCTGCTGCCGCAGAGCAGCATTTGCCGAGGGCACCGGCGGCTTGTCCGCGCCCGGGCACTTGCGCATAGTCAAGGGATTCGCCGTCCATTGCCGGTACAACTCGAACTCACCGGGTCCGGCAGCCGCCGTCCGCCACGTCCACAACAGGAAGAGGAGACAGCTCATGAACGCAGCAAACCGAATGCGCCGTCGCGTGCTGGCCACCGCCGGCGCCGCTTCGGCCACCCTGGCCTTTCCTATGATCGCTCGCGCGCAGGCGCCGATCGTGATCAAGTTCAGCCACGTGGTGGCACTCGACACGCCGAAGGGCAAGGCAGCGGAGAAGTTCAAGGAACTGGCCGAGGCGCGCCTGAAGGGGCGCGTGAAGGTCGAGGTCTATCCGAACTCGACCTTGTACAAGGACCGCGAAGAGGTCGAGGCGCTGCAGCTCGGCTCGGTGCAGATGCTGGCGCCGTCGCTGGCCAAGTTCGGTCCGCTCGGCGTGCGCGAGTTCGAGGTGTTCGACCTGCCGCAGATGTTCGACGACTACAAGGAACTGCACAAGGTCACCGACGGGTCGATCGGCGCCGCCCTGTTCAATAAGCTGGAGAGCAAGGGCATCACCGGACTGGCTTACTGGGACAACGGCTTCAAGGTGATGAGCGCCAACAAGCCGCTGCGCAAGCCGGAGGACATGAAGGGACTGAAGGTGCGGATCCAGTCGTCGAAGGTGCTCGAGGCGCAGATCCGCGCCGTCGGCGGCATCCCGCAGGTGATGGCGTTCTCCGAGGTCTACCAGGCGCTGCAGACCGGCGTCGTCGATTCGCAGGAGAACACCTGGTCGAACATGTACACGCAGAAGTTCCACGAGGTGCAGAAGTACATCGCCACGACCGACCACGGCTACATCGGCTACGCGGTCATCGTCAACAAGAAGTTCTGGGACGGACTGCCGGCCGACATCCGCAGCGGGCTCGAAGCCGCGATGAAGGACGCCACCAAGTACGCCAACGAAATCGCCCAGAAGGAAAACGACGAGGCGATGGAAGCGATACGCAAGTCCGGCAAGAGCGAGATCATCAAGCTGTCGCCCGAGGAAAGGAAGGCGTGGAAGAATGCCTTCGTCAAGGTGCACAAGGAGATGGAAGAGCGCATCGGCAAGGACCTGATCGCGTCGATCTACAAAGAGACCGGCTACAACCCGGCGAGCTGAACGCGTCGACCTGAACCGCCGCCGCGGTCCGCGCGCCGCGGCGACGTTCTGCCGGACGTCCCGGCAGCGGCGCGGAGCAGGAGCAAGGAGGAGGCATGCTGCGGTTTCTCGATCATCTCGAGGAGTGGCTGATCGCGTTCCTGATCGGCGCGGCCACCCTCGTCATCTTCGCGGCGGTGCTGCACCGCTACGCCGCCGGTATGCCGATCCCGGGCGTCCAGGACGCCCTGCTCAAGCTCAACTTCGGCTGGGCGCAGGAACTGTGCATCTTCATGTTCGTGTGGATGGCCAAGTTCGGCGCCGCCTACGGCGTGCGCACCGGCATCCACGTCGGCGTCGACGTGCTGATCAACGCGCTCGAGGACCGCAAGCGCGCCTGGTTCATCCTGTTCGGCCTGTTTGCGGGTGCGCTGTTCACCGCCACCATCGGCACCTTCGGCGCCAAGTTCGTCTGGGGCCTGGCGGGCACCGACCAGACCTCGCCCGACCTCGAATGGCCGATCTGGATCGTCTATCTCGCGATCCCGCTCGGCTCCTTCCTGATGTGCTTCCGCTTTCTGCAGGTGGCATGGAGCTTCCACAAGACCGGCCAGCTGCCGCATGCCGACCACGGCCATGTCGAGGGGCTGGACAAGGAAGCCGAAGTCGAATGGGCGCTGATGCCTTCCGACCTGCATCCGTCCGACGTCAAACCGGGGAAACAGCCATGACCGGCGTCGTGATCTTCCTGCTGCTGTGCGTGCTGATGCTCACCGGCATGCCGATCTCGATCGCGCTCGGCCTGACGGTGCTGTCGTTCCTGTTCACGATGACCGAGGTGCCGCTGGAAGCGGTGGCGCTGAAGCTGTTCACCGGCATCGAGAAGTTCGAGATCATGGCGATCCCGTTCTTCATCCTGGCCGGCAACTTCCTGACCCACGGCGGCGTGGCGAAGCGGATGATCCGCTTCGCCACCGCGCTGGTCGGCCACTGGCACGGCGGGCTGGCGTTAGGCGGCGTGCTCGCCTGCGCGCTGTTCGCCGCGGTGTCGGGGTCGAGCCCGGCCACCGTGGTGGCGATCGGCTCGATCCTGCTGCCGGCGATGGTCAAGCAGGGCTTCCCGAAGAACTTCGGCGTCGGCGTGATCGGCACCGCCGGTGCCCTCGGCATCCTGATCCCGCCGTCGATCGTGATGGTGATCTACGCGGTCTCGTCCAACGCGTCGATCGGTAAGCTTTTCATCGCCGGCATCGTCCCCGGCATCATGCTGGCCGCGCTGCTGATGTTCGTCGCCTGGTTCGTGGCGTGGAAGCGCGGTTATCCGCGGATGAGGAAGGCCAGCTGGGGCGAGCGCTGGGCGAGCTTCCGCGAAAGCGTCTGGGGGCTGCTGCTGATCGTGGTGGTGATCGGCGGCATCTACACCGGGATCTTCACGCCGACCGAGGCGGCGGCGATGAGCGCCGCCTATGCGTTCTTCGTCTCCGTCTACGTCTACAAGGACCTGACGATCAAGCAGGTGCCGAAGGTGCTGATCGACTCGGCCAACCTGTCGGCGATGATCCTGTACATCATCACCAACGCGGTGCTGTTCTCCTACCTGCTGACGTCGGAGCAGATCCCGCAGGACCTGGCGGCGTGGATCACCGACATGGGCCTGAGCCCTTGGATGTTCCTGCTGGTGGTCAACATCCTGCTGCTGATCGCCGGCAACTTCATGGAGCCGTCGTCGATCCTGCTGATCACCGTGCCGGTGCTGTTCCCGGTGGCGATGAAGCTCGGCATCGACCCGATCCACCTCGGCATCGTCATGACGGTGAACATGGAGATCGGCATGATCACGCCGCCCGTGGGCCTGAACCTCTACGTGGCCAGCGGCATCGCCAACATGGGCCTGACCGAGGTCAGCAAGGCCTGCGCCCCGTGGATCATCGTGATGATCGCCTTCCTGCTGCTGATCACCTACGTGCCGATCATCTCGCTGTGGCTGCCCAACCTGCTGATGCCGTAGCAGGCGCAGGCCGGCACCCCGGTGCGCCGGCCGGGACCGAGTTCAGCGACTGACCGACGTCAGGACGATCGCGGGCGGCGGTTCGGACACGCGCCGCACGACAGCGTCTCGCCGTCAGGCCTGACCACGCCGGGGCCGCCGCAGCTGCCGCGCAGGCACGGCCGCCTGAACATCACGCCGATCGCCATCGCCGCCACGGCGAGCGCGATCAGCACTGCAGCGATGCCGGCCACCAGCGCGAGCAGCGTCCAGTCCATTGGCTGACTCAGGCCGCCCTGCCGCCCAGTACCGCGAAGGCGCGGCTCTGGCGGTCGGCGTAGCGCCCCGGCCCGAGCCTCTCGACGAAGTAGGCAGCCAGCCCGAGCGATTCGGCCAGGCGCAGGCCGCGGTCGGGGCCGAGGACGAGCAAGGCGGTCGCCAGCGCGTCGGCCCGCATGCAGTCGTCGGCCACCACGGTCACCGAGCAGAGGCGGTGGTCGATCGGCGCGCCGGTACGCGGATCGATCTCGTGCGAGTAGCGGCGGCCGTCGGCCTCGAAGTAGTTGCGGTAGTCGCCGGAGGTCGCCATCGCCTTCCCGCTCAGCGGCACGATGAGGCGCGCGCGCTGCGGCAGGGCGTCCGGCTGTTCGATGCCGATGCGCCAGGACTGCCCACCGGCATTGACGCCGCGCGTGCGGACCTCGCCGCCGGCTTCGATCATGTAGTGCTCGGCACCCGCGGCGTCCAGGGCGCGCGCGGCGAGGTCGACGCCGTAGCCCTTGGCGATGCCGCCGAGGTCGGCCTGCAGATCCGTGTGCGCCTTGACTGCCGTTCGATGCTCGGGAACGAGGCGCAGGCCGCGGTAGCCGATCGCCGTGCGCCTGGCCTGGAGTTCATCTCCGGGGGGCACGCCATGGCGCTGCTCGGGCCCGAATCCCCAGGCGTTGACCAGTGGCGCCACCGAGACATCGAACGCACCCTGCGACCGCGCCGACACCTCCTGCCCCGCGGCCAGGACTTCGTACAGATCCTTCGACAGCGCCAGCGGTACGGCAGCCGGCTGGCGGTTCAACTGCATCAGTTCGGACTCGGGCCGGTAAAGCGACATGGCGCGATTGACGCCGTCGAGCGCCGCGTGCACGTCGGCCTGCAGGGCTTCGAGGCGCGCCGCCGACAGCGCAGCGCCAGCCAGCTTGACGATGTAGGTGGTGCCCATCGTCTCGCCGCCGAAGTGCAGTGGCGTGACGACCGCACCTGACGAGCGGGCGCGCTCGCCGCAACCGGCCAGTGCCAGCGCGCCGAGGCCGCCGAATGCGCCGAGCAGACGGCGCCGGCAAGGGGAAAGCACGGTGTCCATCACTTTGCTCCTGCGGCCTTGCCGCCGTCGTCCAGCCGGCCGCGGACGGCGGCCTCGAAGCGGCCCTCGCCGTGGCGGATCAGGTGGTTGGTCATGTCGCCCATCGACACCAGTCCGAGCACGCGCGGGCCTTCCATCACCAGCAGGTGGCGGAAGCGGTTCAACTGCATCAGCGCCATCGCCGCCTCGATCGTGGTGCCGGGCGAGACGAAGCGCACGTCGCGCGTCATCACCAGCGAGATCGGCGTGGTCGCCGGGTCCAGGCGGGCGTGCACCACCCGCAGCAGCAGGTCGCGCTCGGTGAAGATGCCGTCGACGAGGCCGTCCTCGTTGCGGATCAGCACCGCGCCGATACGGTGCTCGGCGAGCGCTTCGACCGCGTCCATCGCCGAGGCGCCGGCATCGACGGTGATCAGTTCGTCGGCGTGCGCCTTCAGCGCCATCACGGTTGCGACGGTCTGCTGCATCTGTCGTTCCTCCGCTCGGCTACAGGCCGAAGTCGTCGAGCATGATGTTCTCGCGGTCGACGCCGAACTCGGTCGCCAGCTTGATCACCGCCTTGTTCATGACGTCCGGGCCGCACAGGTAGAACTCGATGTCCTCCGGCGCCGGGTGCTTCTCCAGGTACATCCTGCGCAGGACGTTGTGCCGCACCAGCCCGACCGGCCCGGTCCAGTTGTCCTCCGGCCGCGGCTCGGACAGCACGACGTGCCACCGGAAGTTCGGGTGCTCGGCGGCGAGCCGGTTGAAATCGTCGATGTAAAAGGCTTCCTTCAGGTTGCGCGCCGAGTACCAGAACACCATCCTGCGTTTGCTCTTCAGCCGCAGCAGCTGGTCGAAGATGTGCGCCCGCATCGGCGCCATGCCGGCCCCGGCGGCGACGAAGCACATCTCCTTGCCGGTCTCCTTGGCGAAGAACTCGCCGAACGGGCCCGACACGGTGACGAGGTCGCCGGGCTTCAGGTTGAACAGCCACGAGCTCATCTTGCCCGGCGGAATGTCGTCGCGATACTCGGGCGGGAAGGCGATGCGGATGGTGAACAGCAGAATGCCCTTTTCCAGCGGGAAATTGGCCATCGAGTAGCCGCGCTCGACGTGCTCGGTCACCACCGACCTGAAGCGCCAGAGGTCGAACTTGTCCCACTCCTCGCGGAACTCGGGCTCGATGTCGAACTCCCGGTAGGACAGCTCGTGCGGCGGGCACTCGATCTGCACGTAGCCGCCGGCCCTGAACGGCACCTCCTCTCCTTCGGGCAGGGCCAGCTTCAATTCCTTGATGAAGGTCGACACGTTGCGATTGCCGATCACCCGGCACTGCCACTTGCGCACCGAGAAGATCTCCGGCGCGACTTCGATTCTCATGTCGCGCTTGACCCTGACCTGGCAGGCGAGGCGGCAGCCATGCTTGGCTTCGCGCGGCGAGATGAAGCCGGTCTCGGTCGGCAGCAGCGCGCCGCCGCCTTCCTTGACGACGACCTCGCATACGCCGCAGGCGCCCTTGCCACCGCAGGCGGCGGGAACAAAGATGCGGTTGGCCGTCAGCGCGTTCAGCAGCGTGCCGCCGGAGGCCACCTTCAGCGCCTTCGAGGTGTCCTCGTTGACGATGATCGACACGTCGCCGGTGGCCACCAGCCTGTGGCGGGCGCCCATCAGCAGCAGCACCAGCAGCAGCACGACGACGGTGAACATCACGACGGCCAGTGTGATCGCCAGCATGGTGCGCCCCTAAAGCTGAATCCCGGAGAACACCATGAACGCCAGCGACATCAGCCCGGCGGCGATGAACGTGATACCGAGGCCGCGCAGCCCCGCCGGGATGTTCGAGTAGGCGAGCTTCTCGCGGATGGCGGCCAGGGCAACGATCGCGATGGCGAAGCCCAGCCCGGAGCCGATGCCAAAGACCACGCTTTCGCCGAACGAGTACTCGCGTTCCTGCATGAACAGCGAGCCGCCGAGGATCACGCAGTTCACCGCGATCAGCGGCAGAAACACGCCGAGCGTGTTGTACAGCGCCGGCGCGAAGCGGTCGACCGCCATCTCGACCACCTGCGTCGCCGCCGCGATCGTGGCGATGAACAGGATGAACGACAGGAAACTCAGGTTGACGCTGGCAAGCTGCGGGCTGATCCACTTCAGCGCGCCCTCGTTGAGCAGGTGACGCAGGATCAGATTGTTCAGCGGCACCGTCAGCACCTGCACGAACACCACCGCCACGCCCAGCCCGATGGCGGTCTCGACCTTCTTCGAGCAGGCGAGGAAGGAGCACATGCCGAGAAAGAAGGCGAGCGCCATGTTCTCCATGAACATGGACTTCAGGCCGAGGTTGATGAAGTGTTCCATCAGCTCAGTCCTTTTCCTGCAGATGCGGCTTCCACTGGCGCAGCGCCCAGATCAGCAGGCCGATCAGGAACAGTGCCGACGGCGCCAGCAGCATCAGTCCGTTGGGCACGTACCAGCCGCCGTCCTTGACCAACGGCAGGACCGTGAAGCCGAGCACCTTGCCGGCGCCGAGCAGCTCGCGGACAAAGGCCACCAGCAGCAGAACCACCGAGTAGCCGAGACCGTTGCCCAGCCCGTCGAGCACCGACAGGTAGGGCGGGTTGTTCATCGCGAAGCCTTCGGCCCGGCCCATCACGATGCAGTTGGTGATGATCAGCCCGACGAACACCGACAGCTCCAGCGACAGTTCGTACAGCGTGGCCTTCAGCACCTGGTCGAAGACGATGACCAGCGAGGCGATGATCGACAGCTGCACGATGATCCGGATCGCCGCCGGCGTGTGGTTGCGCACCAGGCTGACGGCCAGGTTGGCGAGCATCGTCACCAGGATCAAGCCGGCGCTCATCACCAGCGCCTTGTCGACGCGCGTGGTGATTGCCAGCGCCGAGCAGATGCCGAGCACCTGCACGCCGATCGGGTTGTTGACCAGCAGCGGGTCGAGCAGGACGGCGCGCTCCCTGGCGCCAAGACCGAATCCACCGGCGGCGGGACTGACTGCGCTCATCTGATCGCTCCCTCGCGCACCTTTCTGAGGAACGGACCATAACCGTCGGTGCCGAGCCAGAACTGCGTCAGGCGCGTGACCGCGTTGCTGGTCACCGTCGCGCCGGACATTCCGTCGACATGAAGCGGGTCCTTGTCGGGCGGACCGGCCGCACCCTTGATGACCGTGATCGCGGGTTTGTCCAGTTCGTCGTAGCTCTTGCGTCCCTTCCACAGCGCCAGCCACTTCGGATCGCTGATCTCGCCGCCGAGTCCCGGCGTTTCCTTGTGCTCGTAGTAGGTCAGCCCGCGCACCGTCGTGCCGTCCGGCGCCAGCGACAGGAAGCCGTACATCGTGCCCCACATGCCGAGCCCTTCAATGGGAATCACCAGCTGATCGACCTGGCCGTCCTTCACCACCAGGTATACCGCCCCGTACTCCGGCAGCCGGCGCACGCCGGCGGTGTTGGTCGGCGCGGCGCGGCTGGTGGCCGCATCGTTGCGCGCCGCGCGCTGGTCGTAGTTGCGGGCGTCGATCTTGCCCTCGGGCACCAGTTCACCGGTCTCGAGGAACAGCAGCCGCGCCTTGATGTCGCGCTCGAAGAACGCCTCGACCTCGCTGCGCGAAACGCTCTGGCCATGCTGCACCAGGCCGGCGGCAACCAGCACGTTCTTCTCCATGTACAGCCGCGCATTGGCGGCCTGGCGCGGCTGCAGGCTGACCGCGGTCACCGACACCAGCGCCGCGCAGACGACGCAGACGATCGCCGCGAACACGATCGTGTAGCGCGTCGAATTGATGTTCACGCCGGTTGCTTCAGCCACGGCGCGCCAGCCTCCGCCGGATGTTGGCCTGCATGAAGCCCCAGTCGATCACCGGTGCCATGACGTTCATGAACAGGATCACCAGCATCACCGCCTCCGGATAGGCCGGGTTGACGACGCGGATCAGCACGATCATCGCGCCGATCAGCAGGCCGTAGATCCACTTGCCCTTCTCCGACCACGGCGAGGTCACCGGGTCGGTGGCCATGAACACGGTGCCGAAGGCCCAGCTGCCGAGCACCATGTGCCACCAGAAAGGCACGCCGAACCACGGGTTGGTGTCCGAGCCGACCGCGTTGAGCAGGCTTGCCATGGCGACGGTGCCCAGCGCCACCCCGGTCATCGTCCGCCACGAGCCGACCCGGGTGACCAGGATGATCACCGCGCCGATCAGGCAGGCCAGCGCCGAGGTTTCGCCCATGCTGCCGGGCTCCCAGCCGACGAAGGCGTTCCACCACGAGAAGCCCTGTTCGGCGAACGGGCCGGTCATCACGCGCATCTGTCCGAGCAGCGTGGCGCCGGAGAAGCCATCGACCGCCGCGCCCTCGGGCACCGCCGTCCACACCTTGTCGCCGGAGATCTCGGCCGGATAGGCGAAGAACAGGAACGCCCGCGCGGCCAGCGCCGGGTTGATGAAGTTCATGCCGGTGCCGCCGAACACCTCCTTGGCGATCACCACGCCGAAGCTGATGCCCAGCGCCGCCTGCCACAGCGGCGTGGTCGGCGGCAGGATCAGCGGGAACAGGAAGCCGGTGACGAAGAAACCCTCGTTGACCTCGATCTTGCGCACCGCCGCGAACAGCACTTCCCAGGTCAGGCCGACCACCATCGTCACGATGTACAGCGGCAGGAAGTACAGCGCGCCGTGGATCAGGTTGGCCAGTGAACTCGACGGCGAATAGCCCACGCCCAGCAGGCGGAGCGCATCGTGCCGCCAGCCTTCGAGGGAAGCGACCCTGGCCGGATCGATCGCCAGGTTGGCCTGCAGGCCGGTGTTGATCATCGCCATGAAGGCGCAGGGCAGACCGGCGATGACCACCAGCATCATCATTCGCTTCAGATCGATGGCGTCGCGCACGTGGCTCGAGCCGCGCGTCACCGCCGATGGCGTATAGAAGAAGGTGTCGGCCGCTTCCCACAGCGGGTACAGCTTCTCCAGCCGGCCGCCCTTTTCGAAATGATGGGCTTGTCGGTCGAGGAAAGCGCGCAGCGGCCGCATCAGTATTCCTTCTCGATGCGCGTCAGCGCGTCGCGCAGCAGCGGCCCGTACTCGTACTTCGAGGGGCAGACGCAGGTGGCCAGCGCCAGGTCCTCCTCGTCGAGTTCGAGCGCGCCGAGTTTCTGCGCCGCCAGGTCGTCCTTGATGATCAGCGCACGCAGCAGGAACACCGGTTCGATGTCGAACGGCAGGACACGCTCGTAGGTGCCGATCGGCACCATCGCCCGCTCGCCGCCGTTGACGGTCGTGGTCAGCACGCGCTGCGCGCGCGAGAAGGCGCCGAGCACGGCGCCGGTGACCGAGAACCTGTCGGCTCCCGGGGCGATCCAGCCGAACATCTCGCGCTTGCGCCCTTCCGGCAGCGCGGCCACCTGGAGGTGATAGCGGCCGAGGAAACCCGCCGCTTCGCCGGTCGCAACGCGGCCATCGAGCACGGAACCCGAGATCACCCGATGCTCGCCGTCGGCAAGTTCACCGGCCACGAGTTCGTCCACCGAAGCCCCCAGCCGGGTGCGCAGCAGGCGCGGCTGCCGCACCGAAGGACCGGCGAGCGAAACGACCCGCGCCATGTCGAGTTCGCCGGTGCGCACCAGGTGCCCGAGCGCGATCACGTCCTGATAGCCGATGTGCCAGGCGCGACGCTCCATGCTGACCGGATGCAGGCAGTGGATGTGCCAGCCGACCGAGCCCGACGGATGCGGGCCGGCGAACTGCTCGACCCGCACGCCGGCCGGCGCGTCGATCCTGTCACCGGCTGCGGTGCACAGATACAGCGCGCCCGCCCCCAGTTTGGTCAGCGCGATGAGCCCGGCGTGGAAACCGTCAGCACGGGCACCGATCACCAGCGCCGGCGGTGGCGCATGCGGCCGCGAGTCGGCCGCGGTGACGAAGACCGCCCCGGCAGTGCCTTCGGCAGCCGGCACGTGGCCGAACGGCCGCTGGCGCAGCGCTGTCCACAAGCCCGATTCCTGCATCAGCGCGCGAACTGCGCCGCCATCGAGTTCTGCCGCGCTGCGGCCGCTGTACGCGCCGAACTTCACCTGCTGCGCCGGCCCATCGCCCTGGGCGACATCGATCACCACCGAGATGAGCGCGCGGCGCTCGCCGCGATGGATCGCCGTAACGGTGCCCGCCGCCGGTGCCGTGAACGCCACACCGGGCATGCGCTTGTCCTCGAAGAGCTTCTGCCCGCGCAGGACCGTGTCGCCCACCTGGACGGCGAGTCCGGGCTTCAGTCCGGGCGTGTCGGCGGCCAGCAGCGCCACGCGGGTGCTCGGCCGCGACTCGTCGACCTGCATTGCCGGCGCGCCTGCCAGTGGCAGATCGAGCCCCTTGCGATTGCTGTGCACGACCATGAAAGTGCGTTTCGGCTGCGCGCCTCAGGAGTGCCGATCAGATGCTCGCGGCGGAATGGGTGTAACGGTCGATGAAACGGTGCAAACGTATTCGCAACCCCTGCCGCGAGGCTTGAGCGGCGTCAATGACCTCGACATCGTGACCGCGAATGCACCTTCGCCGTGCCGGGGCATTTCCGGCGCTGCAGCACGCATATCGCGCTCGTCCCGAGTCAGAGGTTCGTCGAACAATGAGGGGACAGTCGAGGCGCCTGGTGCGCGAAAACGGCGCGGGGCGTGTCAGGCGCGAAGCCGCGCGCGCAAGCCTGGCTGGGAACCCGGCGAGCACGGCGACAGAGCATGGCGCGGCCCTCGCCGTTTTGGCTCGACGAACCTCTGACCCGGGACACTAGAGGCGCTGCCCGAGCCGGCCTTGACTGCGGTCAACCAACTCCGCGCGCGGGATCGGCAGACATCCCCGTCGAGGTGCAGACTCCGGCTCTCGGATCGGAACGGCGCCGCCCACGGTCGGAGCAGAGCGCCGGCAGCATCCGGACCAAGGAGGCCGCGATGAACGCACCGGACTTCCAGCCGCTGCTGTCGAGGCATCCGTTCTCGAAGGACTTCGGGCCGCAGCAGATCGCGCGTCTCGCGGCGCAGGCGCGCGCCGCAAGCTTCGCGCCGGAGCAGATCATCTTCCGCTACGGCGAAGAATGCTCCGACTTCCACCTGATTCTCGAAGGCCGGGTGGCGCTCGAAATGCCGGTCGGCAAACGCCTGCTGCATATCCAGACGCTCAGCAACGGCGACGAGTTCGGTTTCTCGGCGCTGATCATGGGTCGGCCGATGACCTTCCAGGCGCGCGCCTTGCAGGCGGTCGAAGCGCTGGTCTTCGACGGCGGCCGCCTGCTCGAGGCCTGCCGCGACGACCCCGAGCTCGGCTTCGTCCTCATGCGCAGGCTGCTGCTGCTCGTCTCCGAGCGGCTCGACGCCACGCGGCTGCAGCTGATGGACACCTTTTCGCCGGTGGCGGCGCGCGCCGGCGCGTGAGCGACGCGGCGCGCGTCGCCGCCGCGCGCGCCGGGCAAGGACCTGTCGAGGCGGGGAGCCGGCGCGACGCAGCCTACAGCCCGCTGAGCAGCCCGCCCGGATAGACCGTCAGCACCACCGCGGGAACCAGGCACACCAGTGTCGCCCCGAGCGCCAGCCGCGCGGAAGGCTGCGGCTGCAGCCCGGCCGGGGTCGGACTCATGAACATGTACTGCAGCACGCGCAGATAGAAGTAGATGCCGAGGTAGCTGCCCACCAGGCCGAGCACCGCGAACAGCGTGTAGCCGGCCTCGACGACGTTGCGGAAGATGAGGAACTTGGCGACGAAGCCGGGCAGCGGCGGGATGCCGGCGAGCGAGAACATCGCCAGCGCGATCATCACCGCGGCGAACGGCGCGCGTTGGTAGAGTCCCTTGAGGTTCTCCAGCCGGTCGCGCTCGGCGTCGCTGGCCGCCATCGGCAGCGAGGCGAAAGCGAGCAGGTTCATCAGCCCGTAGACCAGCGCGTAGAACGCCACCGCCTGAAAGCGCCCCTCGGCGTCGCCGAGGAAGGCGTAGAAGAGGTAGCCGGCGTGGGCGATCGACGAATAGGCGATCATGCGGCGGAAGCTCGTCTGCCGGATCGCTGCCAGGTTGCCCCACACGATCGAGGCCAGCGACAGCACCGCCAGCAGCTCGACCAGCCGGCCGGACAGCGAGTTGAAGCCGAACAGCCGCACGGCGGCGAGCAGCAAGCCGGCCTTGATCACCGTCGACATGAAGCCGGTCACCGGCACGCTGGCCGCCTCGTAGGCATCTGGCGCCCAGGTGTGGAACGGCACGATCGCCGCCTTCAGGAAGAAGGCGAGCAGGATGAGCACGACCGATGCCTGCGCCATCGGGCTGCCGGAGTCGAGCAGCAGGCCGAAGGCGTCGAGCGACAGCGACCCGGTGGAGCCGAACAGCAGCGACACGCCCATCAGCAGCATCGCCGTGGCCGCGCCGCCGAGGATCAGGTACTTCAGCGCCGCCTCGGTGCACTCGGCGCGCTTCATCGCCAGCAGCACCAGCACGTACACCGGGATCGACATCAGTTCGAGGGCGAGGAACAGCGTCAGGAAGCTGTCGGCCGACAGGATCAGGCAGGCGCCGTACAGCGATGACAGCAGCAGCACGTAGAACGGCCCGTCCGGAAACTCGTCGCGCGCCAGCAGCAGCGCCGGGATCGCCAGCACCAGCACGATCGCCTTGGCGGCGAACGCCGGTGAATCGACCGACATCTGGCCCGGGAACGGCGCCGCCGCGTAGCCGAAGATGGCCAGCATGGCCGCGGCCAGCGCTGCGGCAACCAAGGCCATCAGCGCGACCGGCAGGTGTCCGCGCGGCCGGTCGAAGACGATGTCGATGGCGAGCAGGACGACGATGCCGACGAGCAGCAGGTGCTCGGGCGACATCGCGACGATGAGCATGGTCCAGTTCATCGCGTCGCCTCGGCGCGGCGCGGCGCAACGGGAACCGGCGCCATGGCTGCGGTCGCCGAGGTGCCCGGCCCGGCCACCAGTCGCTGGAAGTGCAGCGCGGCGTTTTCCGTCTTGCGCATCGGCTCGTCGGGGGCGAGTCCGATCCAGAACACCGGCACCAGAAGCGCAGCCAGGATCAGCTTCTCGCGCCGGTTCAGATCGAGCACCGGGCCATGCGGGACCCGGGTCGTGCCGTACAGGAAGCGCTGCGCGAACCACAGCATGTACATCGCGCCGAGCACCACGCCGGAAACCGCGATCACCGCGAAGGCGAGCGGCGCGGAGTCGCCGGCCAGGTGCTGCGGCCAGGCGGCGTTGAACGCGCCGAGCAGAACGAGGAACTCGCCGGTGAAGCCGCTGGTCGTCGGCAGGCCGATGGCCGCCAGCGTCAGCACCATGAAGAACACCGAGTACACCGGCAGCGCCTTGGCCAGCCCGCCGTAGGCGCCCAGTTCGCGCGTGTGGCAGCGCTCGTAGATCATGCCGACCATCAGGAACAGGCCGGCCGCCGTCAGGCCGTGGCTCACCATCTGGATGATCGCGCCCTGGATGCCGAGCAGGTCGAGGCTGGCCAGGCCGAGCATCACGTAGCCGAGGTGGCTGATCGACGAATAGGCGATGATCTTCTTGATGTCGGTCTGCACCAGCGCCAGGCAGGCGCCGTAGACGATGCTCACCACCGCCAGCGCCATCACGATCGGCATCGCCAGCTGCGCGGCCTGCGGGAACAGCGGGAAGCCGAGCTTGATGAAGCCGTAGGTGCCCATCTTCAGCAGCACGCCGGCGAGGATCACGCTGCCTGTGGTCGGCGCCTCGACGTGCGCGTCCGGCAGCCAGGTGTGCAGCGGCACCATCGGCACCTTGATCGCGAACGACAGCGCGAAGGCGGCGAGCATCCAGCCCTGCGCCTGCACCGACAGCTTCGTGCCGAACAGGTCGGCGAAGGCGAACGACAGGTTGCCGGTGGCGGCGTACTGCGACCACACCAGGTAGATCAGCGCCGCCAGCATCAGGATCGAGCCGAATGCCGTGTACAGCACGAACTTCATGGTCGCGTAGATGCGCCGCTCGCCGCCCCAGATGCCGATGATCAGGAACATCGGGATCAGCATCGTTTCCCAGAAGATGTAGAACAGCAGCAGGTCCTGTGCGACGAAGGTGCCCAGCATCGCGAACTGGATGAAGAACACCATCGCGTAGAAGAGCTTGATGTCCTTGCCGATCGCCGAGAAGGCGCCGGCCACCACCAGCGGCCCGAGGAAGGCGGTCAGCAGCACCAGCAGCACGTTGTAGCCGTCCAGCCCGATCTGGTAGTACACGCCCCAGTCGGCGATCCACGGCAGCTTCGTCTCGAACTGCAGGCCGGCGGCGTTCGGATCGAAGCGCAGGTACAGCAGCATCGTGATCGCGAACTGCGCCAGCATCACGCCGAAAGAGGTGTTGCGGACACGGTCGTCCTGCCCCTCCGGCAGGGCGACGATCAGCGCGATGCCGAGCAGCGGCAGGTAAAGCACGACATTGAGCAGGATCGCCTCACCCATAGCGCCAGCTCCAGACGAGCGCGCCGACGAGGCCCGCCAGCACCAGGAACGCATACAGGTGCAGGTTGCCGGTCTGGATCTTCGACAGGCGGCCGGCGCTGCGGCTCGCCAGCGATGCCAGGCCGTCGAGCGTGCCGTCGATGAGCAGGCGGTCGCCGATGCGCAGGAACACCTTCTCGGAAATCCAGGCGAGCGGCCGGCCGAGCACCGCCTGGTAGAGCTCGTCGATGTAGTACTTGCCGGACAGCAGCCTGTGCAGCGGCTCCAGGCTGGGGCGCAGCGCCGCCGCCCGCGCGCCGTCGTTGCTGTAGAACCAGGCGGCGAGCAGCAGGCCGCCGACGCCGAGCGCGATGGCGATCCACACCAGCGGCCCGTGCAACGCCTGCGCCTCGGGCCGGATCGCCGGCAGCGGCAGCGTCGGCTCGAGGAAGTGCGGGATCGAGAAGAAGCCGCCGACCGCGGCCAGCACCGCCAGCACCAGCAGCACGCCGGTCATCGACCACGGCGACTCGTGCACGTGGTGCGCCACCTCCTCGTCCATGCGCGGCGAGCCGAAGAAAGTCAGCCACACCAGGCGGAACATGTAGAAGGCGGTCATCAGCGCCGTGGCCGAGGCCAGCATCACCAGCCAGATCGAGCCGCCGAACGAGCTGCCGTAGGCAAACCACAGGATCTCGTCCTTGGAGAAGAAGCCCGACAGCGGCGGCAGGCCGGCAATCGCCGCGGTGGAGACGGCGAAGGTGGCGAAGGTGACCGGGATTCTCTTCGCCAGGCCGCCCATCTTGCGGATGTCCTGCTCGCCGCTCATCGCGTGGATCACGCTGCCAGCGCCGAGGAACAGGCACGCCTTGAAGAAGGCGTGCGTGTACAGGTGGAACACCGCCACGCCGTAGGCGCCCACGCCGGCGGCGACGAACATGAAGCCAAGCTGCGAGATCGTCGAGTAGGCGAGCACGCGCTTGATGTCGGTCTGCACGACGGCGATCGTCGCCGCGAAGAAGGCGGTGAGCACGCCGATGGTGGCGACCAGCTGCGAGGCGAACTCGGCGTGCATGAAGATGCCGGAAAGCCGCGCGATCAAGTACACGCCGGCGGTGACCATGGTCGCCGCGTGGATCAGCGCCGAGACCGGCGTCGGGCCGGCCATCGCGTCGGGCAGCCACACGTGCAGCGGGATCTGCGCCGACTTGCCGGTGGCGCCGACGAACAGCAGCACGCCGATCAGGCTCGCCGACACCCCCGCCGGCACGCCGGTGGCGAAGGCGGCGTTGATGCGGTCCATGTCGAGGGTGCCGACCGCGGTGTACAGCAGGAACATGCCGAGCAGGAAGCCGGCGTCGCCGACGCGGTTGGTGATGAACGCCTTCTTGCCGGCGGCGGCCTTCTCCGGGTCCTCGAACCAGAAGCCGATCAGCAGGTACGAGGCCAGACCGACGCCCTCCCAGCCGACGAACAGCACCAGCGCCGAGCGGCCGAGCACCAGCAGCAGCATGAAGAACAGGAACAGGTTGAGGTAGGCAAAGAAGCGCGCGTAGCTCTCGTCGTCCTTCATGTAGCCGATCGAATAGACGTGGATCAGCGAGCCGACGCCGGTGACGATCAGCACCATCACGGCCGACAGCCGGTCGAGGTAGAAGGCGACCTCGAACGCCCGGCCGCCGATCAGCGCCCAGGTGAACACGGTCTCGATGCGCGGCGCGCTGCCCCCGGCCAGCAGCGCCGCCACCGAAGCCGCGGCGATCAGGAACGACAGCACCGGCAGGCCGCAACCGACCACCGCGACGAAGCGCTGGCCGAGCCGGTTGCCAGCCAGGCCGTTGACGAGGAAGCCGGCGAGCGGCAGGACGACGATCCAGGTGAGGGCGCCCATCGCCGCTAACCCCTGAGGTCCGTGTACGCGGCCATGTCGAGCGAGCCCTTGCGCTTGACCAGCAGCAGCACGATCGGGATCGCCACCGCGATCTCCGCGGTGGCGACGACGAAGATCAGGAACACCAGCACCGCG
>Ga0209254_10000647_pt1 | contig 29265 bp, 24 predicted proteins | sample FrelakmetDIP11DI_FD_187148 | JGI IMG/M metagenome (GOLD analysis project Ga0209254, IMG submission 187148) | Freshwater lake sediment microbial communities from the University of Notre Dame, USA, for methane emissions studies - DIP11 DI (SPAdes)... | ecosystem: Environmental > Aquatic >... | reverse complement strand
AGGTCTTTCTCGCGGAGCAATTCATGCTTGACCTCCACTTCAGCCTGCTCTGACAGCTTGGGAGAACCGGTGCGCAGGTAGGCAATAGAGAAAGTTTCCGGGCTCAGACGATATGCTTTGACTAAGGCAAAAAAACGGGTTTTGCTCACCCCTATAATTTCTTCGATCTCAATGCGAGGCATCAGGCCTTCACAATAGCGTTTGAATAATAATCGGATCTGTTCATCAGTGAAACGCTTGTGCAATTGGGTCATGGTTGTTCCTCCTTTTGAGAAGGAATCTACCATGTACAGTTCACTTTTCAGCTTTAAAAACTCAAGGGAATTCCATTGTTATGAGTTCACTTTTCAGCCTTAAACAGTTCACTTTTGAAGTTTAAATAACATATATACTATTTTTCTTGACAAACGATAATATTATTTGTATAATACGAACATATTCGAACATTGAAAATGTTACTCGAAGAGAGACATCAAGCAATCCTCAATTTACTGGAGGAACATGGCTCCATTGCCGTCCCCGATCTGGTAACTCGCTTTAATGTTTCAGAGATGACAATTCGCCGCGACCTGGATATTTTGGAGCGTAATGGTTATCTCCGACGGGTACATGGCGGTGCGATTACTGATCATGGGCGCAGTTATGAACCTTCCTTCCTCACCCGTGCCGCAGTCAACCAGGAATTAAAAGAACGCATAGGGAAAGCTGCTGCAGAGCTTGTCACGCCTGGTGATAGTCTCATTTTAGATACCGGCACCACAACCCTTGAAATTGCCCGCAACCTGACGAATAAGAACGAATTAACCATCATTACCCCCTGCTTTCAAATCGCCAGCGTACTGGCTGGCAATTCCAATATCCGCCTGATCCTTGCTGGCGGTATCCTGCGCCCCAAAGAACTCTCCATGTACGGCCCGGTGGCGGAACGCACGTTTGGCGATTATTTCGTGGATAAACTATTTTTAGGTGCTGCCGGTGTGGATTTTTCCGCTGGGCTAACCGAATTCAACCTGGAAGATACCCTGGTCAAACATGCCATGTTGCACTGCGCCAAACACGTCATCCTGACCGTTGATTCCAGTAAATTCAACCGCGTAGCATTCACTGCCATTGCTCCCCTTAAAGTCGTTCAAACAGTGGTTACGAATACTGAAATTGAGCCGGCAATCGTCACCCGCCTTAAGAAAGAGAACATTGACGTTATTTTAGCTTAGTAAACAATCATAATAGGACAGGATATTAGGAATTTAGGAAAAACTTATACGACCCATGCTAAAAACCTTTTTGCAGGACTTCCAGGTGTGATTACCTTATCTTTTCTTTTTTCTATTGAAACTATGCTTTTTAAATTCATTTTCCCTCATCCAATCACCCCATTTATCCCTCCCACGATCGTGCAGAAGGGAAATAGGTTCTGGGAAGCGTGAGGACTTCTGGAGGATCATATGACAGAATTATTAAAAGACTTGTTTGGTGTTTCTAAACCCGTCATTGCCATGGCACACTTCCCACCTTTACCAGGCACCCCGCTCTATGATGCCAAATTGGGTGTAACCGGCATGCTTGAGTCGATGCGGACAGACATGCACAAGCTCCTATCAGGTGGGGTGGATGGAATCCTGTTTTGCAACGAGGGAGACCGTCCTTATGCCTTGCATGCTGACTTTGAAGCTGCCGCAGTAATGGCAAGTATCATCACTGAGCTGCACCCCACTGACCGTCCCTTCGGCGTGGATTTCCTCTGGGATTGCAGGTTGCCCATTGCTGTCGCTCTGGCTACTGGTGGTTCCTTTGTCCGCGAGGTTTTTACCGGCGTTTATGAGAGCGATATGGGCTTATGGAGCACGGATGCTGCTGCAACGCTGCGTTACCGGCACAATATTGGAGCAGATCATGTCCGTGTTTTCTACAATGTCACCCCTGAATTTGCATCATTCTTGGGGGTACGAAGTCTGGGTGAAAGAGCAAAAAGCGCGGTAATCTCATCCATGGCAGACGTCATCCTGGTTTCAGGTATGGCGGCTGGTACCGAACCCAAGTTGGAAACCCTTAAAGAAGTTAAAGATGCTGTAGGTGATATGGTGCCAGTGTTTTTGAACACCGGCGGCAAAGCTGAAAATATCCGTCAATATCTGAGCATCGCTGATGGCGTCATTGTTGGTTCAAGCTTGAAAGTAGACGGATATACCTGGAACCCCGTGGATGAAAACCGGGTCAAAGCATTCATGGCGGAAGTAAAAGCAGCTCGAGGAAAATAAACTATGTATCTGATGGGTATTGATATCGGGACTACCGCTACCAAAATCATCCTGATCGATCTGAAAGGTCATGTGATTGCCTCGGTTGAAAAACCATCCACCTTGCTTTCACAGCATGCCGGGTGGGCAGAGGAAGATGCTAACCTATGGTGGCAGAACGTGCAGGTTGGTGTACCTGAGTGTATCCAGAAGGCAGGTATCGTAGCAGGTCAGATTGCTGCTGTGGGAACAAGCGGTATGGTACCCACCATCGTCTTGTTGGATGAAAATGATCAGGTATTACGTAACTCCATCCAGCAGAATGACGCCCGTGCCGTGACTGAAATCGAATACCTGCGCAGTAAAACCGATGCTGCTGATATCCTGCACCGCACAGGCAGCGCCATCACCCAGCAAACCATTGGAACCAAGATATTGTGGCTGAGACATCATGAGCCACAAGTTCTAAATAAAGCGGTCCATCTAATGGGCTCCTATGAGTTTATCGTCCATCGTTTGACCGGGGCATATTATCTCGAGCGCAACTGGGCATTGGAAAGCGGTTACTTTGATCTCTATAAGGAAGATTGGGATGATAATATTCTGGCGTTATCAACCATTGACCGCAGCATTTTGGCGAATGTATATTGGCCTTCGGAGATCATCGGACAGGTTACCCCGCTGGCCGCAGCGCTTACCGGTCTGAAAACCGGTACTCCGGTAGTTGCAGGCAGCGCAGACCATATTGCATCGTCTTTTTCATCCGGTTTGAAGAATCAGGGTGACTTACTGGTGAAGCTGGGCGGCGCAGGCGATATCATGATCAGCCTGGATGAAATTGTAGTCGATGAACGTCTATTCCTGGATTATCACGATATCCCTGGCAAATTTATCGCCAGTGGCTGTATGGCATCCAGCGGCAGCTTGATCAAATGGTTCCGTAATCAGTTTGCACCACAAATGGATTACCCCGACCTGGATAAAGCGGCTGAAGCCATACATGCCGGTTCAGATGGGCTGATCTTATTGCCTTATTTCTTGGGAGAAAAGACTCCTATTCAAGACCCTCTGGCACGCGGCACCCTGGTAGGATTGACCCTCACCCACACCAATGCCCATGTTTACCGTGCAGTATTGGAAGGGATTTCTTATGGTTTTTACCACCATCTAGTGGTTCTAGCTGACCATGGCATGACGCCTACCAAAGCGCGTTGCGCCAATGGTGGAGCGCGTTCCGCTTTGTGGAAACAAGTCACCGCGGATGTCCTAGGTATTTGCTTGGAACAAGTGGCAGACCATCCCGGTTCATCGTTAGGTGCAGCTTTTTGCGCTGGAATGGGAGTAGGTGCATTCAAAGGCTGGGATGAAATCGAGCGCTATATCAAGGTTTCGACCATTACCAAACCGGATCCCGAAAACCATATCCGATATCAGAAACTGTTCGTACTTTACCGGGAAATTTATGAATCGCTCAAGGATAAATTTCCACGTCTGGCAGAGATTGCATCAAATTAATATCTAGAATACCACAATATGGAGGGTTCAATGCGTCTAAAAGATAAATTTGCAGTCGTAACTGGTTCAGCAATGGGCATGGGTAAGGCAATTGCTGAAATGTTTGCAACCGAAGGAGCAACAGTGGCCGTGACAGACCTGGATGAGAGGCTGGCCCAACAAACAGCGGAAGGTATCGTCCAAAAAGGTGGATTGGCTAAAGCTTGGAAGCTGGATGTAACCAATCGTAGTGAGATCAAAATAGTGATTGCTGATATTATCGCTCGCTTCGGTAAGATTGACATCTGGGTGAACAACGCCGGCATCTCAACGATGACACCCTTCCTGAACCTGACAGAGCGTGAGTGGGACAATATGCACAATGTGAATGGCAGCGGCGTATTCTTCTGCTCACAGGAAGTTGCTAAACACATGGTAGCCCGTGGTGGAGGTGGCAAGATCATTAACAACGCTTCCATGGCGGGCAAGCGCGGGGGAAACGCGCCTTATCTGGCTCACTATGTCTACACCAAGTTTGGGGTAATCGGCCTCACGCAGGCAATGGCAAAAGAGCTGGCACCCAATGGAATCACCGTCAACGCTGTCTGTCCTGGGTATGTTGCTACGCCCATGCAACAGCGGGAGCTAATTTGGGAAGGTAAGCTACGTAATATGACCCCGGAGGCAGTTTTTAAGACCTATATTGATGACACTCCACTCGGTCGCATTGAAACCACCGATGATATCGCCAAGGTGATCACCTTCCTCGCCTCCAGTGATTCAGATTTCATCACCGGCGAATCAATCAATGTAAACGGTGGCGCATATATGGATTAATCTGCAGCATGTTTTTTTTAGTGCGGGTTAATTTTGACAGTAGAAATTAATATGAATAGTCGTGAACGTCTGTTAACCAGCCTATCACACCATGAACCCGACCATGTACCATTGGATATCGGGGGTTCAGACGTCACCGGTATCCACCGCGATGCCTACAAACGCTTAGCCCGCTATCTTGGTTTTACCGAAGACGCACCAATTTGTGAATTAATCCAACAAGTGGCACTACCTGAGGAAGCCCTGCTGCAGAAATTAGAAGTAGATACCCGCCCTGTTTTCCCCAATGCACCCGATAATTGGGAGCTTGTCATTAATCAATCAGACCGTTATAAAACTTTCGTGGATGAATGGGAAGTCGAATGGGCAATGCCAAAGGATAAAGGGCTTTACTTTGACATGATTTCCCACCCAATGGCGAAATTCACCCAGGTAAGTGAGATATTAAGCTATAAAGTCCCCGATCCTTCAAATCCTGGTCGGTTTATGGGGTTGAGGGAATCTGTGGAGAAAATTATCGCCGACACACAGGCAGCAATAGTTATGATGCCACCTTATGGAGGCATGTTTGAAACCGGATTCTGGCTAAGGGGTTATAAGCAATTTCTCATTGACTTAGGTAGCAACCCCAAGATGGCTGAAGCTATCCTGGACATAACCTTTCAATTTCGCTTAGCCTATTGGGCAAAGGCCTTGGAAGAAGTGGGTGATTTTGTGGATGTGGTTGTCGAATATGATGATCTGGGGAGTAATACAAGCTTATTGATATCTCCACAGATGTACCGGAAATATCTCAAACCTCGTCATAAAGAGCTATTCGATTATATAAAAAGCCATTCCCACGCTTCCCTTTTCTTGCATAGTTGCGGTGCCATCTATTCATTAATACCTGATTTCATTGAAGCAGGGGTGGAAATTTTGAATCCGATTCAAGTCAGCGCAACCAATATGAATGATGGGAAAAAACTAAAGAAGGAGTTTGGAAAAGATATCACTTTTTGGGGAGGAGGTGTAAATACACAATTAATATTACCAAGGGGTTCCACGGAAGAGATTAAAGAGGAAGTTAGAAGAAGAATCGGCGACTTTGCGCCAGGAGGCGGGTATGTTTTTGCAGCCGTCCATAACATCCAGCCCGATGTTCCTCCGGAAAGTATTGTAACGATGCTGGAAGCTTGGAAAGAATACGGAAAGTATTAGTCATTATGAAAGAATGTGACGTTACCACCCATGCCAGCATAAACCAGACATTACCAGGTTTGGTTAATCAAATAAAAACCATATTTAATTTACTGAGGAGATTCCTATGCGATCTAAGATATTCTACTTAATTAGCATTCTCGTCCTGCTCTCTATGGTATTAACTGCATGCGGGACCAAAGCCACCGAAGCACCGGTTGTAACCGAGGCTCCAGTAGTCACAGAAGCCCCAGTAGTCACCGAAGCTCCAGTAGTCACCGAAGCCCCAGTAGTGGCTGAAGAACAGGTTACGCTCACCATCATCATCGAGCAGGTGCCCGATTATGATATCGTGGCGAAATTAGCCGAAGAATTTGTTGCCGCGAATCCCAATATTAATATTGTTTGGGATGCCATGCCCTACGATGCCATGCGCGATAAAATCCTGACTTCCTTCCTGGCTCCTGAAGGCACCTACGATATCATTATCGTTGATAACCCCTGGATGGATGAGTTCCCTGCAGCCGGCTGGCTGTCCGACCTAACCGAATACGTAAACAACACCCCGAATTACAATTTTGAGGATTTCGAAGCCCCCATACGCGACCTAACTGTACAAGATGGCAAGATTTACGCCATTCCTTACCTCAACTACGCAGTTGGTTTGATCGTCCGCCAGGACTTGTTTGACGACCCCACTTTACAGGAAAAATTCCAGGCGGAATTTAGCAAACCATTGGCAATCCCCACAACACTGGATGAATACGTGCAAGTTGGTAAATTCTTCATGGCAAATGGTATTGCTGGAGCTGCCATGCAACCTCAGGCTGGTTACAAAATCCTCGAGGAGTGGAAGAACTGGTTGTACGCTGAGGGTGGTGATTTAATGGATGCCGAAGGAAACGCCACTGCTAATTCCGAAGCCGGGAAATTAGCTCTTGAAAAATACATTGATATGTATGAAAACGCCGCCCCTCCGAATTCCCTGAACTGGGGGTTCGACGATGCTCTGCGTTCCATGGCTAGCGGTGAAGCTGCCACCATGATCTCCTATAACTGGATGCTTCCATCGCTCAATGCCGAAGGTGGTCAATCTGGCGACCTGGCTGGTAACTTCGAACTCTACCCCGTTCCGGGTGGAAAGGCAGTATTGGGTGCCTGGTATTGGGCAATCCCCGAAAACTCAGTCAGCAAAGACGCGGCCTGGAAGTTTATCTCCTGGTTGACATCACCCGAGATTGACAAGCGGCGGACCGCAATGGGTGGTGGTGTAACCCGCATCAGTTCAGCGCAGGATCCGACTGTTTGGGAACAAGGTTTTGGCGAAACCTTCTACAAGACGGTCGACGCTATCCTTGCGAATTCTGAACCGCTGGCGCGCGGCGTGCATGCCGATGAGATTAGCATCGAGGTTGGTAATATCGTGAATACCATCGTGTCTGGAGGCATGACCATCGAAGAAGGTCTAGTAGCCATTGACGCCAAGATCACAGAAATTCAATCCAAGTAAAGAGTACAATAGGTAACAATAAACAGAGAGCTCCCGGTAGATTTCAATCGTCTACCGGGAGCAGATTTCATAACCATATAATTGTATAATTTCGAAACATTATTTTTTATTTAGCGATTGAGGATCTCTTTTGCGTGGCTTTCGCATCCCATTCAAATACCAGCTCCTGACCCCGATGGTCGTGATTTTGGCAGCCATCGTGGTATTTCCATTGGGATATTCCTTGGTAATTTCGCTGCAGGATTTCCAGCTTTCAAAAATCGGTCAGCAGCAGTTTATTGGCTTAGAAAACTATATTAACCTGTTCCATAACCGATCCTTTTGGATGGCATTGCGTAACACAATAGAATTTGTGATCATGGCTGTGAGCATCGAAGTAACTTTGGGTTTCTTCCTGGCATTGCTATTACACAATAAGGCTACCTTCCTGCGGGGTTTCTTCCGCTCTACCCTGCTTTCCCCTATGTTCATCACACCCATCGCTGTTGGATTGATCTTCCGATTCTTGACCAATTCTCAATTGGGGGTTATTCCTAATCTCTTAGAAAAATTCAAAATAAGCATCGACTTTTTCAGTCCAAAATTAGCACTGTTTAGCATCGCCTTGATTGATGTGTGGCAGTGGACCCCTTTCATGCTGCTCTTACTCCTGGCAGGGTTGGAATCCTTACCAGAGGAACCCATTGAAGCTGCTCAGGTGGATGGTGCCCAAGGATTGAAGATGGTCTGGTATGTCATCCTACCTCTCATGCGCCCGATTATTCTGGCCGCAATCGTCATCCGTATGCTGGATGCTTTCAAGGTATATGAATATATCTATGCCATCACCAGAGGTGGCCCTGCAGGAGCGACTGAAACCATGCAGTATTTGATATATCGCACTGGGTTCATCTACTTCCGGGCTGGCGAAGCAGCTGCCATGTCTTTTGTCTTCATTTTTGTGATCACAATCATGGTTCTCATTCTCTTCTATATCTTGCGTGGGGAGGCAATGCAGGAATGAACGCTTCTCAACGTAAAAAAATCAACGCCATTGTCATTTTAATAATATTAAGCATTTACTTATTAATCGTAGTCTTTCCATATTTCTGGACCATCATTGCATCCATCAAAGAGCCAGCAGCAATTAATCGTCCTCTGGATTTTAATTTCACTCCTACACTTGACAACTGGATAGCGGTTATCCAAGCTGGTATTCCAAGGCAGGCTTTGAACAGCCTGATCGTCGGTCTGGTTACTGTAGGCGTTTGCCTTGTTGCTGGAGCTCCGGCAGCTTATGCTTTCTCACGCTATAAAGTGGGCGGTAACAAATCTCGCTTTCTTGTGCTTTTATCGCAAATGCTGCCACCAGCCACATTGATCATCCCGCTTTTCCTGCTCATGTACCAGGTCAGAATAAACAATTCTCTCATAAGAGTGGTCATTTCCCACTTAACCGTTTTATTGCCGCTGGTCACCTGGTTTTTGATCGGTTTTTTTGATGAAGTGCCTCGCGAGCTGGAAGATGCTGCACTGGTGGATGGATGTACACACTGGCAAACACTACTCAAGATCGTCATTCCAGTCGTTCGACCAGGTTTGGGAGCAGCCGCATTATTCGCGTTTGTGCTCTCCTGGAATGACATGTTCTATGCCCTCATACTGACCAGTGTTAAAGCGCGCACATTACCAGTGGGTATCGCTGGTTATTGGACATTCCGAGGGGTAGAAATGGGGCAAATGTCTGCAGCCATCTTGCTGGCCATCGTGCCAATGATCATCTTATCTTTCTTTGTGCAACGCTTTATGCTGCGCGGGATGGCTCGTGGGGCAGTGAAAGGTTAAAATTTACCGGGTATCGCATGTCTGAAATCAATATTGCCATCGAAGCAGCACGCCATGCTGGGCATGCTTTACAAGACCATTACAACAGACCTCATCAGGTATCCTATAAGGGAATCATCGACCTGGTCACCGAAATGGACCAGGAATCCGAGCGAAAAGTCACGGAGATACTTCGCCAGTCGTTTCCGGAATATGGAATCTTGGGGGAAGAGGGTTCGAAATCGACTGCCCCTTACAGCTGCCGCTGGATCATTGATCCGCTCGATGGTACCACCAATTATACGTATGGTTACCCACTATTCTGTGTCTCTATTGCTTTAGAAAAACAGGGTGAGATTACCTTGGGTGTGGTATATAACCCGCTTTTAGATGAGCTGTTCACTGCTGAAAAAGGTGGTGGTGCTTACTTGAATGGGATATCCATCCATGTCACCGATACCAACGAATTGGGAAAATCCCTATTAGCATCTGGCTTCCCTTACGATGCCTGGTCCAACCCAAGAAATAATAGTAGCGAGTGGGCACGTTTAATCAAGACCACAATATCGTTACGCTGTGATGGTTCCGCTGCTCTCGACTTATGCCATACAGCCTGTGGAAGGTTGGATGGTTATTGGGAGTTAGATCTTGAACCTTGGGATATGGCTGCCGGAGCGCTTATCGTCCAGGAGGCTGGTGGCATGGTCACTCAGGCAGACGGAAAACCCTTCAGTCACTTGCAACGTAGCGTGTTAGCCAGCAATGGTCATCTACATCAATTAGTATTGGATGAATTAAAGAGATAAATAATATTGTAATTATTGAATTTTTTGGTTCAATTCTTTCTTGCATCAAAGCTCTGTAGATTACAATACCACGAATATTTCATTCATATATGACATCGCCACCCATGCTTTCCATTCAATATTTAGAAGATTCCCCAACCCTGCACCAGTTAGATCGGAAGCAGGTAATTAATAAATTACGCCTCGCGGCTGAGATCCTGCCCTTCACCCACCTACTCATCGGCTGGAATGTGCCTCCCCATCTTTTGGAAGCCTGCCGCACCGAAGCTGACCGCCTGGGTATGCGCTTTCTGCGCTGGCACCCCTTGCTCACCGGCGATGCGGTGTTTCAACCCCAACCCGCCTGGCAAATCATCGGTCTGAGCGGTCACCAGGTGAAGGGGTACCGTGACATGCCCGAATTTACCTTCGTCTGCCCCAACCACCCCGAAGTTCAGGAAGCGCTCTGCCACCGTCTGGAGAATCTGCTGTGTCAGGGGCTCTACCAGGGCTTTTTCTTGGATCGGGCGCGTTTTCCGTCTCCAGCAGCTGACCCGCTCAACGATCTGGGGTGCTTTTGTGAGCATTGCCAACGTAAAGCAGCGGTTGAAGGCCTGGATTTACCAAAAATCCAGGCGGAAATATCGCAGACGCTGGATGAAAATGGACGCATCTCCTTGATATACGCGCTGTTAACTGGAAAGGCGCATCCCGAAAACTCTGATCAGTCGGACGCCATAAACCAATTTCTCCTCTTTCGGAAGAGCAGTGTGGGCGATTTTCTTGCCATGGTCGCCCGACCCCTGAGAGAAGCCCACCTGGAGATCGGTCTGGATTGTTTCTCAGCCAGCCTGACGCATATGGTCGGGCAGGATCTCCCAAGGCTCAGTGAGCTTGTGGATTGGATCAAGCTGATGGCTTATGCTCACACCTTTGCTCCAGCGGGTATCCCTTATGAATGTTTCGGATTAGCCCATTTTCTCTCCACGACAACTCGACTTGATGAAGGACAATCCCTGGATTGGATAGGCGCATCCCTTAGGTTTCGGTTGCCCACCAGCTACACGGCGCTGGAGAAAAATGGCCTCTCCACATTTTCGCTGGAACAGGAAGTGAGGCGCGGGGTAGCGGCCTGTTCGGTGCCAGCCCTGGCGGGCATGGAGTTGATCGATCTGGAAGGGGTGACCAATCTAAACCCTGACCAGATCAGGTCTGACCTGAGCGGGTTGAAACATTCCGGGTCAGCTGGCCTGGTCATTTCATGGGACTTACTCCATATCCCTCTCGAGAGGTTAAACCTGGTCAGGCAGGTTTATCTGGGTGAACAGCTATCTCCGTTATACCCATAACCCCGTCAATGCTATTCTACATTGCGTGGTCACTATAGTGCCCAGATCCGTTCCGCCCGAATAAAAGGCTCACCTCGCTGGTTATCCAGGACTACCCTTCCTTCGACCACGTATGGTCCCGGGGTGGATAGCGCTGTCTTTGACTGCCGGTACACCTCAGCTGTGATCACCACATCCAACATGCCTTCCAGGTCTTCGAGCGACATGAAATAGATATACTCCCCACGCGTGGTACGGCTGCGCCGCCAGATTTGACGCATACCAGCCACGCGCACGTGCTGCTCTAAACGAGAGGCTGCTTCCACTGTGGAGAGAGCTCCTGCTGCCAAAATTTCCTTTTCCACCTGCTCCAAGGGGTGAGCGATTACACCTGTGCCCAGGATTTCTTCCTGAGCGGACACTTTCTGCGCCACGCTCCAGTCTTCCTGGTTGCTCTCACCCAGCGAAAATAAGGAAAGCTGGCCAGCATGCCGACTGCCATGTTCGAGCTGGTGGAGTAATACCGGGATCGTAGCTAGATCATCCAGCGCTCCCACCTTCACCAGGTTTTCAGCTTCGACCGGACGTGGATCGACGCGTGCCAGGAAATCGGCGAATGATCTGAAAGGCCGGTTGAGCAGGATTGCGTTTTGCGTGCGTTGGGTCAGATCTCGCACCTGGTCCAACCCCATGAACAACACCGGCTCCTCCTCCAGGATCTTAACGCTGAACTCGCGCTCGGCATGGTTGACCTGAGGTGGACGTAGTTTCAGTCCCAGGCGACGAGCCTCATTCATATATACACGCTGGCTGTAGTATCCTCCCCAATTTGCCAGTACTGCCGCCATGAAAAAAGCAGGATAATGGTTCTTGCACCAGGCTGAACGCCAGCTTATCTGGGCGTAGGAGGCTGCGTGGGCTTTTGGGAAGCCATACCCGGCAAAAGCTGCCATCAGCTCCCAGATGCGGTTGGCAACAGCTTCTGGTACCTGTTTCCTCTCCCAGGCTCCCGCCACGAATCTCTCTTTCAGGGTCTGCATCTGTTTGCCCGGGTCAAAGTGAGACATCGCCCGGCGCAGCATATCGGCATCTGCCAGGCTCAACCCTGCCAGCTCATGCGCAATACGCAGCACTTGTTCCTGGTACAGGATCACGCCATAGGTATCTGCCAGGATGCTGCTCAGGGCAGGATGCAATTGCTCGGTCGCTTCCTTGCCCAGATGGCGTTTCACAAAAGAGTCTTTCAGCCCCCCACTGATTGGACCTGGTCGGTAGAGTGACAGTGCCACCATGATGTCGTCCACACTTCTCGCTCTCACTTCCTTAAGTGTGGCGCGCATCCCCGGGCTTTCAATCTGAAAGCAGCCAATCGTCCGCCCCTGGCTGACCATATCGCTAACTGCGTCATCCGTTTCCGGGATAGTCTCCAGGATTTCGGTTAGCCTGGATTTTCCGGATTGTGGCTCCTCCAGTGATTTCTCTCTGACGATGATTCCCGCCACATCTCCCAATACCGTCAGCCCTCGGATGCCCAACAGGTCGATTTTTACCAATCCCAATCGTTCGATCGAATCCAGGTCGAACTGGGTGATGGTGACACCTTTTGAAGCTACCTGGGTGGGTGCCAGGTCGGTGAGCGGACCGGAGCTGATGACCACTCCACCTGGATGGACAGATAAATGGTGGGGTAAACCTATCAGGGCGGTTGCATCTCTAAAAATTGACTGATGCGTTGGGGTCTTATACCGCTCGGCCAATTCAGAAAATGGGTCATCCTTGCTACCTCCTCGACCGGATGGCCCAAACCAACGGTAAGGTAGGCTATCTGCCAGCAAACTCACTTCTTCTGCGGGCAACCCATAGGCTTTGGCCACCTCGCGTAACGCAGACCGACTACGGAAGCGGTTAACCGTGCACACGGTTGCGACACGATCCTCTCCAAATCGTTGGTAAACGAAGCGGATCACTTCATCACGGCGACGTGAACACAGATCCGTATCAATGTCCGGGGGAGTGGCTCGGGCGGGGTTAAGGAAGCGCTCAAAGTACAGGTTCAAGCGGATGGGGTCCGGAGAGGTGATCCCCAGGCAATGAGCCACCAGGGAGGAAGCGGCTGATCCGCGTGACGAGAAGGGGATTCCCTGCTGTCGGGCAAAGTTGAGGATCTCTTCGACGATCAAGAAAAGGGACGTGTAACCGTACTCTCCGATCACCGATAATTCATGTTCAATGTGGGCTTGTAGTTCTGGAGTGATTTGGCCATATAGCTTGATTGCCCCCGCCTGGGCTTTCTGGTGAAGCAATTCCTGGCTGGAAACGCCGTCTGGTAGCGGTATGCTTGGGAAGTGGAGCACGCCTAAAGGCAATTCGAGCTGGCAGCGGTTCGTAATCTCCTGCGTAGCTGCCAGCGCTTGTGGGAAATTTGGCATCCGCTCAGCCATTTCCTGAGGTGGTAGAAAGTATGCTTGTGGAGGCGCAGTTTCCGTTAGGTTAATCTCCTTGAGCGGACGTATCAATCGGATCGCCGTTTGGACTTTTTGCAGGTGAGCCTGGTCTGGGGTCAGGTAGTGAATGTCATGGGTGGCAACGGTGGGTATGTGTAAACGGTGAGCCAGCGTCGTCAGGTTCACACATAAATCGAGATCATCCGGCGAATGGTTCTGCAGCTCAATATATAAGCGGTCTCCGAAAAGCTCCCTCAGGCGCGCTGCCCAACCCTCCGCCTGGGGGCGCTGTTTTGAAGCGGATAACCTTGCCAGTACCCCACCTCGCCCACCGGTCAGGCAAAGCAGCCCATTGTTCTCATCAGCCAGCCTGTCGAATGGGAGCGTATCATTATCTCCTGCCAGTGAGCTGCTGATCCGGCACAGACTACGCCACCCAACCATATCCATAGCTAGCAGGATTAATGTGCCTGGCTTGACGGTACCCAACTCATTTGGGAGGGCTGCTTCCACTTGCAGGCCAAGGATAGGTTTTATCCCAGCTTGCTGGCAGGCGTCATAGAATTCAATCGCACCGCTCAGACCATGATGGTCTGTTAATCCCAAGGCTGGCATACCCATACCTACTGCCGTTTGAGCCAATTCTTGGGGTGAGGGCAAACCGCGCAGGAAGGAATAATACGAATGGGTGCGCAGATGTATGAATCCCATAAAGGGATTGTAACCTTGCTTAGGATTGGTGGAAAGGCTAGACCTTATGGTTAGGATTTATCAGCAGCGGTGGAGCAGTAACTTTTCTCCTCGGTCAGCGTATTGTTGCCAGATCACTCAGAAGCATCTTCTTCTCCTCAGGATCAGGTAGCAGGGCTGCCACTTGATGCGCCTGGATCAGGAATCCTTCCATCTTTTCCAGGTTGCCTGCTACATGCTCTGCCCGAGCCAGAGCTTCGTAGGCAGTGCCTAAATAATATGGCGGGACGCCTTCCTTCTGAGCTGCTTCCAGGCATAACTCTCCATATTGTCTGGCATTATCTGCCTGCTGGAGCAGTGCAAAGACCCTGGATACCTGCCAATATCCTATGGATAAATTCGTGGAGGTGCAATCCTCACGTTGAGTCCAATGCCAGAGCGACGCCAGGCTCAAATGCAACATTGCCTCATCTTCGCTTTTTGTGCGGACGGGTTTATCAATGTAGTCCCACGTTCGGTTAAAGCAATCTGCAGAGAAATATTTGTGTGCAGTGGAAATATCGAAATCAGGTTTCTTAGACATATTTTCCTCATCTTAATGAAAATAAACTACCCTATTATGTATTGGATATATAGGATATTAATTAGATTATATCTTAAGGAGGAAATAAGAGGATAAGAATAAGATTAGATGTGACTGATTGAATTTGCCTGGAAAACCAACGAATTAATAGGGACTCCCCTTATCGTCCAGCCTATATGTGGCGGTTTTTATATCCAAGTTTATTCCGGAATCCATTGATAAATTTCCCCATTGTACCAATGTGTAATAAATTCAATGAAGCTTTTTATAGATAATCAACGGGGGAAGACAACTTGAATTCTTTCCATAAGACGTTGATCAAAAATTGAATGCGCTCCCCAAATATTGCTGACCCACCAGGGCACCCCTGGGAAACCTGGGGAGCGGAGATAGGTAGCGAAGCAGCCTGCCCCGGATACTTCCGAGGCAGGCTTTTTTTCGTAAGGATGTTACGCCAGTTGCAATTACTTCCCATTCAACCTGGTAACATGAAATATTGTCTCAAACACAAGCCGCTGCTTGCTCGATCGTGGAATTGCTGATAGATTTACACGGCAACTCGCAGCTAATTGAAACGATAGGCGCAAGGTATTATTCCTCAACGCTGTTTGTATCAAGAGTCTACCTCGCCGATTTATCCAACCTAACGGACATCGTTCAGTCAACCTGGTTTGTCGGTGGTAAACAGCTCTGAGTGTCTCAGCGTCGTGTAGTCGCTATGACACTGCCGGTGAACGGTGAGACGCTTGTAGCCGAGATAGCTCGAATCCGGTAAGTGTAAGCCGGGGCAGGCAGGAGACCGGTGTCGGTGAAGCGTCCAGTTGAGGCATTGACCTGACCAATCGTTAACCAGCCGTAGCAACCGTTGTAGATATCACAGTTCTCCCGCTGCACCACCACTTGTGTACCTGTTGCAAATTTACCCCTCCATGTCAGGCGGATCGAGTCCGGGCCGCCGGCTGTTGCTTTGAGGCTAGTTGGTGGGGAAATGCCAGTCCCCGTCTGTACATTCACAACAATCGGTGCTCCACCAAAGATATCGAAACGCCATGGGACCACTCGGTAATCATAACTGGTGCCATAGAGGGCACTGGAGTCGACAAAGCTGGTTGTGTCCGGGCCGACTGTGCCCACCACGATGAACTCAGTGCCGCCTGCTCCCACCTCGTAACGCTCAATCTCGAAACGGGTCTCGTTCGTGGCATTTTCGGTCCACGTGAGTTCCACCGCGCCGTTGGCAAACGTTCCGAATAGACTAGTCAACTGACCATCAGGTCGGGCATAGCTGGTCGTGGCTGAAGCGACGTTGCTATATCCTGAGGCTCCAGCTGCATTCACCGCCCGGACGCGATAGGAGTAGGTGGTGATCTCAGCCAACCCAACGTCAGCGAACCAGGGTCCGTAGATGCTAGAGTCCCGCGTCGCGTACAGTACGAAGTCGGTACAACCTGAACCAATACAGCGCTCAATCTCAAATGCAGTCTCGTCAAGAGAGTTGTCAATCCATGTTAGTGTGACGGATAGGTCACCAGGATACCCTGGCTGGGCAACAAGCTCCGACGGAGCGACAGATTCGCCCGCGGCTTGCGCATGTTGCATAGGTACGGCCAAAAACAGCAAGGCCAATACCATTGAAAACGAAAAAACTGTGAATAAAGATTTGTTCATGCGTATTCTCCTATAAAAATAAGAATGTCCTTAGGATGTGAGATACAGGAAGTTTTGAAGTGTAATACCGGTGTAACGATGACTAAAATCGCTAATCGCTGTACCTCTTGTGGAAATTATCCATTTAAGAGAACAGCATTTTACTTTAGATACCGCATAATGTCAACAATTATTCCCTTATTTATCCTATTATTCATTTTAATTTAATCTCATGGGAGATTCTCACCTACTTAGTGGTACCAGGCGTTATGGTAAGCATTAACACCTAAACAATTCGCTCATCCCCCGCACTTATGCTAAGCCCGTCTCACAAAGAGGTGAGGTTTTTTTGAATCCCTCCAAGAAATTAGGTAGCCATGCTCAAAGCTCTCAACATCTCCAAATGCTCACCCTTCAACGACGAAATTTGACCACCCTCTTCTTCTGAATCCACTGATTAATCGCCTTCATGCAGCATACCTGCACTTTTATGGGATAAATTCAGAAAAGACAAATTTGCAAATAAATGGGAGTAGGCAGCCTGCAGCTCATCTCGGAAATAAAAGTAATTCTTCGAGTATTATTTCAAGATTCTGACAGTTTTAGATTTGGGTAACAATACATCGAAGGGAAACGAAAAGTAAACTATGGGTAATGCCTAAACCTCCGATGATGGGAATATCGTTTTGTAAATCAACCTTAAGGATCTACCCAACCGTTCCATACCAACCAAAAGAGACACAAAGTTAGCTCCTTGCCAACCTCAAAATAATAACAAAATGGCGTCAACGATCGACCCAATCCATCCATGGACTACGAATTCTGATGCGCTTTGATTGCCAACCCGGCAGTGACACTGTTGAACACATCGGATGACTTTACTTTTTCAGACCCAAAGATCCTGCTCAGCATTTCAGAGAAGACCGGGATATTGGACGATCCGCCAGTCTTGACCACGGCATCGATCTGACCAGGCTCCATTCCTGATGCGGATATTGTATCCATCAGTACTTGCTGGATCTGCTCACGGTGTTCCTGGATATCCTTCTCAAACTGGGTGCGTGTGTACAGTTCCCAGATGTCGAGGTCTTTTTCTTTCATCCTGGCAACAGCCACGCCGCGGCTAGACAAGCTGATCTTGGTTGCTTCGACCATATTGTAAAATGAAAATGCCAGGTCATTAAAGATCAGTGATTCAAGCGCCTTCAACCTTACCGGGGCTTCCCCAGCGCGGATCGCCCGTTCCAATTCGGCCCGGGCACGTGGTGTGGAGAGTTCAGGGAGGGCAGCCCAATCCGGAATGGTATGGATCAGGTCGAGAATTTCCGGGTCGTTTTGGACCAACCCTTTCCCAAAGTGCGGCAACATGCGTTTTTGGATGATGGCACGGTCAAAGTCACTCCCTGCGATACTGATACCACCGCTGGCATACACCATGCGCTGGAGTGGGTCACCCAATCGCATGATGGTCAGGTCAAGCGTGCCACCACCATAGTCAAAAATAAGCACATTTTGGGGGTTGCTGAGGGATAACTCGTAATATAAAGCTGCCGCAACCGGCTCAAGCTCAAAATCGACCTGTTTAAACCCAGCCTCCAGTGCAGCCTGATGGAGGGTGGTCTGGGCTTTCTGGTCCAACTCGGGTGTCTGGGAGAATTTCACTGGTCTTCCCAGGGTGACCCCGCTGATCTCTTCCTGCAGCATCGATTCTGCGCGTTGTTTGAGCGCTTGTAAGTAGATCGATATGATATCGCTCAGGCTGTAAAAACGGTCGAACACCTGGGTCCCAGTATATTTTTCCGAACGTAGTGCGGTCTTGATGAATTGCATTAACCGCCCAGGTTGTAGCTCATCAACATACACATAAACATCCCGCACATAATGCATATCTGCGCCGTGGTAGTCTAACTCACCAGCCCACTTTTTTACAAAACGCCTTTGCCGGTTTATGTTCTGCTTGTAATAGAGTTCTACCGCTTCCTGCCCGATGAAATGCCTGTGATCGCTGGTGATATACAAGATTGTCTTTACCACTTCAGGGACCAGGTTCCTGGTATCGATTGGTAAGACATGCACCTGGTCATTCTGGTAGATGCCGACCCCTGAATTCGAAGTGCCGAAATCTATTCCTACATGCAGTCCCATACTATGGATAACCTATATGTACCGCCATGGTTTGGCTACTAATTTACCTCTGGCAAGTGAAAGCTTGTGAAGCTGAGGACCGAATTGGTATGGTCCCCGGTTGGAATAGAGCCAATCGCTAAGAGCTCACTGAGTCTATGGAGGGTAAGGCTGCCGTCATTGTGTAGAAATACACCCCAATCAGCCTCATCCACTGGTGCAGCCCCAATGATCCGGCTCCCTGCCTCACGCCTCTCCTTGGAGAGCAAGGACTGCCCTCTTGTTTTAAAAGAGCTCGCTGGTTCAAGCCAGCTTGTATCTCGATGGACCGCCTTACCATTTTGGGTAATGAATATAAGGGATGGTTTTTTATCTGTAATGAACCCTGCCACGATGTGGTCGGTGATTCCCAGGTGGATGACTTCCTCGATGGCGACCGGCAAGCGGTCTACCCGCATGCTAAAAATATACCCCTCCTGACTGACCATGACAAAGAGAGCATCCATGTCCGCAAAGGTCAAACAGAAGGTTTTATCTGCAGGTAGCTTTACACCCGTGCCAATATATTTCTCTGAAATATGTGAAACCAGGAATGATGTCTTAATTTTCTTCACAAATCCACGGCGGCTGGTCTGGAGACAGGCTTCAGACAGCGACATTTTAGCGATCGGATGGATAGCCGCCAGTTCCTCCTTGATACGTGGTTCCTGGATGAAGGCTTGCTGCCAACCTAGGTTCTCCTCACTGGAGGCAGGCAGGTTCGTAACCGGAAATGCCACCGTGCGTCCACTATCAAAAAGGAACAACAGCTCTTCCTGCAAATTGGTAACCAGCAAATTTGGTCGGATATCGCCCAGGGGTACCTCACTGATGATCCTGGCGACCGTCTGACCAGATGTCAGACCGGCTGGGTTAAGCTCCACACGCAATACCTGCCCCATCGGGTTGTAAACCAGCAAGCTAACCATTTCCAGGAGCGGTTTTGTGGTTGGCATCTCGGTTGGCAGGACGGTCTCACCGCCAAGCTGGCGTTTCAGCAATTCCAGCTGATATTCAAGGATGGTTATCCTACTTTCATATTCTTCCACTTTTCGTCCGCTGAGTAGCTCGATATTTTGAGCTGCCAGTTCTTCTTCCCGGCTTGCTAGCTCGCTTAATCGATTGGCAATATATTGAATGATCAATGCGGCAGACGCTGGTCTTTCTTCAACCTCGTGGATCCATTCATCGATTTTGTTTTGATTGATCAAGGCGACCTCCCTATCTAGTTTAATAAGAACGCCTGAAATAGAAATATTACCAGATTTTCCGTATTCGAAGGGCGAGAACCTTTTATAGAATCAAGATATGGATGCAGAGATTTTAGCTGAAAAGACTATTGATGCTTTAGCAATCTCTCCAAGACAAGTAGTCTCGATCTGGGCAAGCTCCCATTCGCTTGATTTTATCCAGGCATTGGCATTTCGTATCCGCAGGCGTGGGTTATTTGGAGGCCAGATCCATTCCAACCTTCACCTTGACCTGGTCAGGTTGAGTCCAAGCCTCTGGTTGGATGGGATTCAACGAAATCGATGGTTTGACCATTCTTGAAATCATGCAGCAAATAATGACAATATTTCAGATTCGAGGATTATCGGATGGTTATCTTAGGAAGGATATAACTACCCATATAAGCCTGGAAACTATATAATTGTCGAATATAATCTATTTGTCCCAAGAAAAAATATTTGAGGAGGAATCATGAAATGAAAGGCAACGACAAAATAATCGCAGAATTGAACAACCTGTTATCCGACGAGTTGACTGCCATCAATCAGTATATCGTGCATTCAGAGATGTGTGATAACTGGGGCTTTGAGAAATTGCATAAGGCTATCGAGGAACGCGCCGTAACCGAGATGAAGCATGCCGAAAGATTGATCGCACGTATATTGTTCCTAGAGGGAACTCCGCTTGTCAGCAATCTAAAGAAAATCACCATTGGTGCTGATATCGAGACCCAGTTCAAAAATGATCTGGCTGCCGAGTATGGTGCAGTCAAAGGATACAACGAGGGCGTCCGACTGGCATATGAGCTGAATGACAATGGCAGCCGGGAGCTGATGGATTCCATCCTTGCAGATGAAGAAGATCATGTGGACTGGCTGGAAGCCCAGATGGACCAGATTAAGATGATGGGTCTCCAGTCATATCTGGTCGAGCAGCTTGGTTAAGCATTACCCGCCTATTGCCCAGCGGTCGATCATCATTGGATTTGTCCTGGTGCAAGCAGCCTGGTAGCAATGAGCAGGAGATACTCTTGACGATAGCACTTTAGGAATATGACGCTTTTGGGTTACAAATCCGGAATTTTGTCACCCTTAAAAGGTGCTTACCCCAAAATGGGAGAGCGGGTATATCGTGTTATATTTTAATAACAGATAATATAAAAATTAATGGAGGATACTATGACCAATACAATTGATGATTTGAAAGCTGGATTTGCCGGTGAGTCTCAAGCCAATCGTAGATATCTGGCCTTTGCCAAGAAGGCGGATGCGGATGGTTTAACCCAGATAGCCAAACTGTTCCGGGCAGCAGCTGCCGCAGAAACAGTTCATGCTCTAAGCCATTTTCGAGCCATGGATGGGGTCAGCACCACCAACGATAACTTGAAAGTCGCCATTGCTGGCGAGAATTATGAAGTCGTGACGATGTACCCCGATTTCATCAAGGATGCTGAAGCTGAGTCGATGAAGCGTGCTCTCACCTCTTTCAAGTGGGCCTGGGAGGTGGAGAAGATGCACGAAGCGCTATATCGCGAAGCATTGGCTTCGCTTGATGACCAGAAACCTTTGGAGGAAGTGGACTACTACGTTTGCCCATTATGTGGGAATACCCACAAAGGACCTCTGCAGGGATTATGCCCGATTTGCAAAACCCCAGGAGAGAAATTCGAGAGAATTTCCTAGAACATACAATTTTATTCCCAGACGTCCCGACAGGTAGCGCATGCCTGTCTGGACGTCTTTGCATTTAACCTGCCTTGTTCTGTGTGGTAAACTGCTTGGCTGACACTTATTCGATAAAGGTTAAACCCTGCTCTTTGGTATAATTTTCAATCAAAGTCCCATGGGAGGCTGGATGAACGAGCGAAAGATACGTGTGTTGATTGCCAAGCCCGGACTGGACGGGCATGATCGCGGTGCCAAGGTGGTGGCCCGTGCCTTGCGTGACGCCGGTATGGAGATCATCTATACCGGTCTACGCCAGACACCAGAGATGATTGCTGAAGCTGCCTTGCAAGAGGATGTGGATGCTGTAGGGCTTTCCATTCTTTCAGGAGCACACATGGCCCTGGTGCCCCGTGTGCTTGAGTTGTTGAAAGCCAACGGGCAGGAGAATGTGAAAGTATTTCTGGGCGGTATCGTTCCTGATGAGGATGTCCCGGTCCTGCTTAAGCTGGGTGTGATTGGCATCTACGGACCCGGTACTCTGAGCGCTACTTATGTAACTGAGATCCGCAAGGCTGTGATGGAGGTACATGCTTAAAGCATATCAGAATGGCTAAGATGGATCTGGCGCAGGCGGTATTGGCGGGTGACCGGCTTGCCTTGGCGCGCACGCTCTCGTATGTGGAAAACGGCACTGAGCAGGGTAGATCTATCCTGAGCGACCTCTTTGCATATACCGGTAATGCCCACCTGGTGGGTGTGACGGGTGCCTCCGGTACCGGGAAATCATCCCTGGTGAACCAATTGGCACGTTACTACCGTCAGCCTGCCAGGCAAAACGGCCAAATGGAAGGTGAGGTGCCTCTGCGGGTGGCTGTGGTGGCGGTTGATCCTACCAGCCCCTTCACGGGAGGAGCGATCCTGGGGGATCGCATCCGTATGCGTGATCTGGCGGGTGACCCTGGCGTGTTCATTCGCTCGATGGCCACACGTGGTTCATTGGGTGGGATTGCTTCTGCGACTGCGGCGGTGGTACAGGTATTGGATGCAGCCAGGTATGATATGATCCTGATCGAGACGGTGGGTGCGGGTCAATCTGAAGTGGAAATTGCCCACCTTGCCCATACTACTGTGGTGGTTGAAGCCCCGGGTCTCGGGGATGACATCCAGGCAATCAAAGCTGGGATTTTAGAGATCGCCGACATACTCGTGGTAAATAAAGCCGACCTGCCAGGTGTGGAAAATACCGAACGTGCTTTGCGCGGTTCGTTGGATTTAGCTCACCCGCAACCACATCATTTCCAACATCACGGACATCTGGAAATGGCTGCCGGGCAGGCTGATAAGGCTGAGGCCTTCGAGGCGATCTGGGTACCCCCAATCATACGCACGGTTGCAATTGAAGGGACAGGTATCCCTGAACTGGTGAAAGCTATCTCAGACCACCAGATGCACCTGCATGCAACCGGCGGTTGGGTGTTGCGGGAACGTTGGCGACTGCAGACCGAGTTGGATATGCTTTTGGAAAACAGGTTGGTGGAGGGTTTTCGCTCCAGGCTGCCGGTTGGGGTTTACGAACAAATGTTGGAGGATATGCTGGGCAGGCGCTTATCGCCCTTCCAGGCGGTGGAAAAATTAGTCGATATGGTAGACTGAGTGGTTTAAGGAGGTAAGATGATAAATGGAGAGCATATTCGCTTCAGAGGGGTGGAACGAAATGACCTGCCCACTTTTGTGAGGTGGCTGAATGATCCGGAAGTGCAACGGGGAATTTTGATCCATCAGCCGATTTCACAAGTGAGAGAAGAAAACTGGTTCGAAGGGATGATCAAGCGCCCAGACGATGAGCAGATAATGGGGATCGAGGTACTCTTACCAGACAAGCAAACGGGTCTGCCCGGTGTAAAAGGGAATGAGCCAGGCGCACAGGGTGGTGAGGAAGCCTGGAAGTTGATTGGTACCACTGCGTTTGACAATATTGACTGGCGTAACCGATCTTCCGAATTCGGTATCTTGATTGGAGATAAGACCTATTGGAACCAGGGTTATGGCACCGAGGCCGTGCGCCTTCTTATTAAACATGGGTTCAACACCCTCAACCTGAACCGGATTTTTCTCCACGTGTTTGAGAATAACCCACGTGCCATCCGTGCCTATGAGAAAGCTGGTTTTGTGCATGAGGGCCGGGAGCGCCAGGCGGAGTTCAAGGATGGCAGGTATTTCGATGTGCTGTTGATGAGCATTTTAAAGGATGAATTCAATCAGGAATGAAACTGATTGGATGAGTGATGATCATTAATGGTCCATGGACTGCTGATGTTGGGAATTGAACATGCCTGAATTACCTGAAGTGGAAACCATCGCCCGGAATTTACGCCTGGGTACCACGGAGCAGCCTGCGTTGGTAAGCAGACACATCCTGGAAGCAAACCTGCTGTGGGAACGCACCTTGGCAGAGCCCTCTCCAGCTGAGTTCGCGCCACGCCTGGTCGGGCAGCTGGTTGAAACCATTGGGCGTAGAGGGAAGTTCCTGTATTTTCAGCTCTCACGCGATTGGCTTCTCTTCCACCTTCGCATGAGCGGGGACCTGTTGGTCAGACCAGCTCATACACTCCCTGAATCCCATGACCGATTGGTGCTCGAGCTTGAAGGGGATATCCAGCTGGTGTTCAATGACACCCGTAAGTTCGGGCGGGTCTGGCTGGTGGACGAGGTAGACCGGGTGTTGGGGAACCTGGGTCCAGAACCGCTGGATGAAGGACTCATCCCGGATGATTTTTATACCCGCCTGCATACCATCCACCGGCAGCTCAAACCCTTGCTGCTGGACCAGACTTTTCTCGCCGGGTTGGGGAATATCTATGTGGATGAGGCACTGAACCTGGCGAAACTGCACCCGCTCTCCCCTTCGAATACCCTGACAGAAGCCCAGGCAGCAAGATTGCTGGATGGCATCCGTATCGTGCTGCAGGAGGGAATCTTACGCAACGGTGCTAGCATTGATTGGGTTTACCGGGGTGGCGATTTTCAAAATTACTTCCGGGTGTACCAACGAACAGGCAAGCCTTGTCCCGAATGTGGCACGCTGATTGCACGGATACTTGTAGGGCAGCGTGGCACCCATTTCTGTCCACATTGCCAGCCAGCCCTTATCCTCGGTGGAGGTTAATTATGGATAGTTTCACCGTTTTCCTTATCTCATCCTTCTTTTTTATCATGGGTGCAGCTATCATTGGGCTCGCCTGGTATTTCCAGCTTGTTACAAAGCGGAAACCGGGAAAGTCAAAGAATAACGCTACAACCGACCCGAACCTATCAGAAATAGCACGCCTGATGCGCAATACGCAGACCCAGGAATTGCAGGTGAGGATGGATGGCAAGGCGATTAAGGCTGCTCATGAACTTACCCTGAATCAATATCGCCGGTTGAGTTTAGCCTCTAATGTGCTAGCCAGATGGCTGAACCCAACCACGCTTGAACCGGAATTAATGGAGGCCTCCCCGCAAGAACAAACTGGAGAGCCTCCTGAGCCGCTTATCGTGGATTACCTATCAGCACCTGTTGAAATTATTCCTGCCGGAACGCGCACTGTATATACCCCACCCTTCGCTGCCGAGGCTTTAAAAGAGGTAAAACCCGTCAGCACTCAGCTGCCGGATGTGGTAGGGAATCTCCTGAATCCCACACCAAAATCCGAACCGGAAATCAACAGCATAGCATCTCAGATCAACGAAGTATTGCAAAACCAGCTAGTTGGTACGCCTCTAGAATCCCGAGGCATCTCGGTGAATGAGGGGCACGACAGAGGGGTGATGGTCACCTTGGATGGCAAGCAGTACGAGGGAGTTATGGACGTACCGGATGAGGATGTGCGCAGGGCTATTCGCACCGCCGTGCTGGAGTGGGAGACGATGAAGTAGGGTCGGTGCGTTCTTTGGTACTGATCAGTTATTCGAGCTGATCTTGGGATTGGGGAAGACCCATTTTCACCCTGATGTGCCTGTTGTTTTATTTGGTTCAGTAGACATTAAAAAAACCTTTCATCGGATTGGGGTTGCATGGATCTAATCGTGCGTGCTACTTTCACGTTTCCAGATCGCGTGTACTTGATCCTACCGGCGCGCCGAGCCCAGATGCGATCTGCAAAATAGTGTCATCGATGCGCTTTAAATGATAGAGTGCTCGATTGCGAATAGCCTCACCTGAGCCGGGTTCTACAGTAAAGAATTCGTCAAGTACATTCGCAAGCTTTGCCTGTCCGCCAGGTTTTGTCAAGAGTTGCCCTTCTTCGCTCTGCGGATTAGCAAGAAAACCATTCAAAGCAACGATAGCCTGGTGGATGTGCAATTGGATCGCAGAAATTAATTCGTTATCCTGGGTATTCTCCAGACTACCCGGGTCTCCGCCGACATCATCACTCAAATGGGTTACGTAACTGCTCAGAACAGCCAAACTGGTTGTTTGACTTGCCAACCGATTTTGAGCTCGACTCAATGGGTTATATTCATAGATCACGTTCGGTAAATTAAGCTCCAATTTCTTATAGCTTGCATCGATGTTCGCCTCTTCATCCTTCAAATCACTTGTGGTTGGTATACCCATCAATGCCTGGACATAAACCTCGAGATAGCGATCAATGCTTGTCAGGAAGCCGGATAACGCAGCCGTGAAACGGTCCTGGACATGGATCGGCAACACAAAGATCACAACCAGTGCTGCGATTACCGCACCGAGCAGCGTACTGACCGGTCGCAAGACCAACAAATGAAGCGCCGGACCTCCCAGGGTTGTTATCACAAGCAGCATGGCAATATTCAGCCAGAAAACCATCCTGATGTAGGAAATGGGAATCGAGTAGGTCATCATAAATATGAAGAATGTCACTAAAATGACGATTAGCACAATGTTTCCTGGTAATAGAATTGCCAGGAGCACCCCAATCACCGTCCCTGCAATGACACCAATGACCCGCATGGTTATGCGTCTTAACGACTCTCCGGTTGAGCCAGCGATCACGACAAAAGCTGTCCAATACACAAGGTTAGGCTGATCTAATTTCAATAGGTAAGCTGCCAGCATAGCCAAACCCGTAGCAAGAACTGCTTGGAAGCCTAGGATCGTAGTGGGGTGAAAGGTGTACCCTGACTTTTTGCTTGGTTTATCAAAAGGTTTTGCTTGATGAAGAGCAGAAGATTTTGTCGGTGTCCCGTCAACCGGACTCTCCTTCCAGGCAGTTTGGATCGTGTGGACCTGTGTGACTGATCGGGCAAGCTGGCTGGAAGCGGCTCCTATTCGCAGCAGTGAAAAACCCCATTCGCCGGGTGGTTTCTGCTCCAGGCTGGATTTGACCTGCGATTGGAGCCTGTCACCGATCTCTGATAGCTGAGCTTGTGCTTCTCCGGAAGCTATTTCCCAAAGTTCAGTTTCCAATGCTTCTAATCCTTCAACCAAAACCTTCAAAACATCCTCGGGCAGCTTATCAGATTGATTGAATAACTGGATTGCCGCCTCGATCAGCAGCTCCAGCCCCTGCTCCGTTTTGAACATCTCGATTTGCAGACGGTTAAGACGTGTCTGGCTCCAAACTGTGGGTGAAATAATTGCTGAGAATAATCCTTCGATTATGCGCCGATTGAGGCGTACCTGCTTGAATTGGTGTTGCATTTTTTGGATAGTTTGGGTATTTCCCTGGGTAGACCCCAATCCCTGCCTCAATGTAGCAACGGTCAGCGCTACATTGTGATAGAAAGCGATCACACTTCGATTTAGAGACCTTGCAGGATCATAGGGAATGATCACAAACTCCCACAGGTAGACGATCAGCGTGCTGGTTGCAACACTCGCCAGAAATATGGGGTAGAAAGACTGTGGTAGATGGAGCAAAAAGCCAACGTAGAACCCCACGGTCGTCACCAGGGCAAGCTCCCCGGCACGCGGTCCATAGCGTCGAAAAAAATAGGCAAAAAAGAACAATAGCAACAGGATCAGGTTATTGAGCCAAAAATTATTAGCGAGAAAGCTCGCCAGCAAAACTGCTCCAGCAAAAGGAATAGGTGCCAACCACAGGCTAAAGCGCCGGTCTGCGGGTTTCAGGTCAATGATGAATAAAAGAAAAACGATGCCAGAAAAGACCCCGAACAGGGGGAAGGGTGGTCCGCCCCCAGCAGATAACAGATCTAATACCGTACGTAACACCAGCCAGATGCTAAGCAACGCCAGCGCAGCTCTCCCAGCACCCAGCGAGCGGATCAAGCCGGGGTCTGTGGCTGACAGCCAGAGTTGCAGTCCGATGGGGCGATCTATTTTTCCAGGCTCATCTATGACCATTCGTTCTCAGAGCCAGTCTTCACATCCTGCGAGGCCTGCGGTAGCGTATCACCAGAGATGATGACCTGGTCCTGACTTAAAAGCCGCCAGTGAGCTAGATAGAGACGGATCACTTCCACCTGGGTGAAAATCACGAATGCGAATATCAGGGATAGGATCACAGCAAACGCCAACAAGGCACCTGGAATTACCTGCTGCAGCCGGATCGAGAACGCTTCGAGGGCAGCCAGCTTTGCATCCAGCTGGGATAATCCATCTCGAACTTTAGTAATTTCATTATTCAGCAGGTTGACAGCCTCTATAACTTTGTCGATCTTGATTGCCACCCCTGACCTAAAATCCGCCATCTGCGAACGAAGTGTCTCCACCAGAGTCTGGATTTGAGCCATGGAATTGTCAATCTTTTCCAGCTGGTCATCGCTTACGCCAGGCAAACTGACAAACGGGATACGGTTAATGGAACGATATAAGTCCAAGCCTTTGGCAATCGACTCTCTCACCCCGTTATAGGTATCCTGGACCGAGGAGACGGTCTCAATCAGCGCTTGTTCCTGAGCCTCCGGTAACAAAACCATGACCAAACCTTTATCGGTAACATTTTGGCTGAGTAGCTGCGAGGCGTCAGTAATTTCTGCAGTTTTAGACTGAAGCACATTCAGGGTTGAATCTACTCTACTGCCAGACTGGCGAATGAGTGCGGTGGAATTTTCCACAACCTTCAAGGTGGTGACAGCTGCGTCGCTCAAAGGGCGCTCCACCACCCACACGCCGATGATACCTGCCAGACAAAAAAGCAGGATCAAGCCGCTCAGTCCAATCACAAACCCATAAAGGATTTTCTTTCCGAGATAAGAATTTTTCTTTTGATTCATAGCTAGCCTCCTATTGCAATAATCCACTCGCGCCCTGATACAAGAAGATTGTACCGAAAGCGAGTGAAACGACGATGATAATGACTCGGTTATATCGGGTCAACCAGGCTGAGGCTTGCTCAAGCAGGCGGGTTGATTTTTGGGGTATGATGATTCGAATTAAGATGGGGGTTAGAAGCAAGGATTCAGCCAGTAAGACGAAAAGCAAATAAGCAATCGTGCTGGATGGCTGCCCTAACTGTGCCTGTCCAATCATACTGATGGCACCCAATGTGAACACCCAAAACTTACCCCCGATTAGCAAAAGCCCAAAGCCAACCACAAATGATTTAAGAGGCGTCAGGCTGTCAATCATGGTCAACCATTTGGGAGGGGGAGCATCCGGGTCGTCTTCTTTGCACCATTGTTTGTACGCTGTAACCAGTAAGAGGATACCGAGCACCAGCAGCAGTGTCGAAACAATTGGGCTCT
>Ga0209254_10000646_pt1 | contig 29267 bp, 24 predicted proteins | sample FrelakmetDIP11DI_FD_187148 | JGI IMG/M metagenome (GOLD analysis project Ga0209254, IMG submission 187148) | Freshwater lake sediment microbial communities from the University of Notre Dame, USA, for methane emissions studies - DIP11 DI (SPAdes)... | ecosystem: Environmental > Aquatic >... | reverse complement strand
CGCTTTCGTCACGACGCTCCCCTCTCCCGCGAATGCGGGAGGGGGGCTGGGGGTGAGGGATCGGCTGTCACGCGCTTACGAAATCCTCCATGGCCTTCCGCTTCCGACGATGACTCCCCCCTCGCTCAAGCAAGTGGTCGACCAGGCCGGGACGGTCATCCTCGGCAAGGAGCGGCAGGTGCGCCTTGCGCTCGCCTGTTTCCTCGCCCGCGGCCACCTCCTCATCGAGGACGTGCCGGGCGTCGGCAAGACCACGCTCGCGCACCTGCTCGCGCGCCTGCTCGGGCTCGACTTCCACCGCATCCAGTTCACAAGCGACATGCTGCCCGCCGACATCATCGGCGTGTCGGTGTACGACCGCGACGCGGCGGCGTTCAAGTTCCACCCCGGGCCGATCTTCGCCAACCTGATCCTCGCCGACGAGGTGAACCGCGCCACGCCCAAGACGCAGAGCGCGCTTCTCGAGGCTATGGAGGAGCACCAGGTGACGGCCGAGGGCGAGACGCGCCGCCTGCCCGAGCCGTTCTTCGTCATCGCCACCCAGAACCCCTCGCATCAGGTCGGCACCTTTCCGCTTCCCGAGTCGCAGCTCGACCGCTTCCAGATGCGCATCGAGCTCGGCTACCCGGACCGCCAGGCGGAGCGCGCGCTGCTCAAGGGCGAGTCGCGCCGCGATATGATCGTCAATCTCGAGCCGTGCATGGGGCCGGCGGACCTGATCGCACTGCAGGCGCAAGCGCGTGCCGTGCACGTCTCGGATGCGCTCGTCGACTACGTGCAGGCGCTGGTCGAGCACACCCGGCGTGCGCCGGACTTCGTCACAGGGCTTTCGCCGCGCGCGGCGCTGTCGCTCGTCGCGGTCGCCCGCGGGTGGGCGCTGCTCGCCGGCCGCGACCATGCACTTCCCGAGGACATCCAGGCGGTGCTGCCGGGGGTCGCCGGGCACCGCCTGCTGCCGGTGCTGCAGAATATGCGCCGTTCGAGCGCCGAGATCGGCTCCGGCCTGATCGAAGCCGTGCCGATCCCGTAAGCTCGCGCCCTCCGGCCCGGATGGGCCCTCAGAGTGCTGCAGAACCTCCTCCGCCGCTCCGAGTTCATCGCCCTCTTCCTCGGCCTCCGCGAGCCGGAGCAGGGCGCGATCGAGCTCACCCAGCGACGCGTCTACGTGCTCCCGACCGGCTACGGGCTCACGTTCGCCTTCGCGCTGGCGCTGATGCTCGTCGGCTCGATCAACTACACGCTCGGCCTCGGCTACGTGCTCACGTTCTCGCTCGCGGGCATGGGGCTCGTGTCGCTCCTGCACACCTACCGCAACCTCGCGCACGTCGTCGTCCGGCCGGGGCGCGTGGCGCCCGTGTTCGCGGGCGGCACCGCCCGCTTCGAGCTCCTGCTGGAGAACCGCAGCGGTCACGACCGCTTCGCGATCGTCGTCTCCTGCGAATCCGCGACGGTCGAGACCGACCTCCCCGCGCACGCGCTCGAGCCGGTGGTGCTCTCGCTGCCGGCGACGCGGCGCGGCCTGCTGCCGCTGGGGCGCGTGACGCTGGAGAGCCGCTATCCGCTCGGGCTCTTCCGCTGCTGGAGCTACGTGGTTCCCGATGCGACGGCGATCGTCTACCCGCAGCCCGACGAGGCGCCGCTGCCGCCGCGCAAGGTGCGCAACGCGCGCGGCGAGGCGACGAGCGCCGAGGCCGGCACCGACGACTACGCGGGGCTGCGGCAGTACCAGCCGGGCGATTCGCCGCGGCACATCGCGTGGAAGGCGGTGGAACGCGAAGGGGTGCTGCTCACGAAGCAGTTCTCGGGACGCGGGCTGGTGGAGCTGACCCTCGACTGGGACGACCTGCCGCGGGACCTCGACGTCGAACAGAAACTCTCACGCCTCGCCCGCTGGGTGCTCGCCGCGCACGACGCGAACCTGGCCTACGCGCTCCGGCTCCCCGGCAACGCCACCGCGACCTCGCTCGGCGAGGGTCATCGCGAGCAGTGCCTGACGCAGCTCGCCCTCTTCGATGCCGCCGCTGCCCGCGCCTAGCCTCTACCTGCTCTTCACCGGCATCGCCCTGGCGGCGGTGCCGCACGTGCAGCGCCTGCCCACCTGGGTGGCCGCGCTCGCCGGCGCGCTGCTCGTGTGGCGCGCATGGGCGGCGGTGCGCGCCGAGCCGCTGCCGCGCAAGTCGCTCGTGCTCGCGCTCGCCTTCGCGGCGCTGTGCGCGGTGTTCGCGCAGTACCGCACGCTCTTCGGCCGCGATGCCGGCGTCGCGCTGCTGGTGGTGTTCCTCGCGCTCAAGCTGCTCGAGATGCGCAGCCGCCGCGACGTCACCGTCGTCACCTTCCTCTGCTACTTCCTCGCGCTCACCAATTTCTTCTACACCCAGAGCATCGCCACGGCGCTCCTCACCGCGGCGACGCTGCTCGTGCTCACCGCGAGCCTCGTCGGCTTCAACGCACCACGGCGCCCGCTGCCCGACAATCTGCGCACCGCGGGTGCGCTGCTCGCGCAGGGCCTGCCCGTGATGCTGGTGCTCTTCCTGCTCTTCCCGCGTGTGAACGGGCCGCTGTGGGGGATGCCGCAGGACGCCTACGAAGGCATGACGGGTCTCTCGGACTCGATGACGCCCGGCACGATCAGCCAGCTGTCGCAGTCCGAGGCCATCGCCTTTCGCGTGCGTTTCGCCGGCGAGCCGCCGCCGCGCGGCCAGATGTACTGGCGCGGCCCGGTGTTCTGGGAGTTCGACGGACGCACCTGGCGGGCGGGCCGCATCGCCGCGGCGCAGGCGCTCGCGCTCGAGCCCCGCGGCCCCGCGACCCGCTACGAGGTGACGCTCGAGCCGCACAACCGGACCTGGCTCTTCGCGCTCGACCTTCCCGGCGCCCCGCCTGCGGACGCGTACCTCACCGACGACTACCAGGTGCTCGGCCGCGCGCCCGTGCGCAACCGCATCCGCTACGAGATGGGCTCGTTCCTCGACTACGGCGCCCGCGCTGCGGCTGCGCCGCTGGAGCTCTCCTACGCGCGCCGCCTGCCGACGACCGAGAACCCGCGCGCACGTGCGTTGGGCGAGCAATGGCGCCGCGAGGCGGGCGACGGACCGGGGAGCGACCAGGCGATCCTCGACCGCGCCATCCGCTTCTTCCTCGAGCAGGATTTCGCCTACACGCTGCAGCCGCCGCTCGCGACCGACCACGCGATCGACCAGTTCCTGTTCACCACGCGGCGCGGCTTCTGCGAGCACTTCTCCGGGGCCTTCGCCGTGCTCATGCGCGCGGCCGGCGTCCCGGCCCGCATCGTCACCGGCTACCAGGGCGGCGAGCGGAACCCGGTGGACAAGTTCGTCATCGTGCGGCAGTCCGACGCGCACGCGTGGTCCGAGGTGTGGATCGAGGGCCGAGGATGGATCCGTGTCGATCCGACGGCGGTGGTGTCGCCGGTGCGGGTCGAGTCGGGCATGGCGGCAGCCATCCCCGCCGAGGAGCGCATGCCCCTCCTCGCCCGTCCCGGCTTCTCCTGGCTACGCGATGCGCGCTTCCGCTGGGAGGCGCTCGCCAACCGCTGGAACCAGTGGGTGCTCGGCTACAACCCCGAGCGCCAGCGCGACCTGCTCTCGCGGCTCGGCATGCCGTCGCCGGACTGGGCGAAGATGGCGACGGCGCTCGTCTGGGCAGTGGGCCTCTGCCTCGGCCTGTTCGCGCTGCTGCTGCTCGTGCGCCGCGAGCGGCGCGACCCGGTGCAGGCGGCGTGGCTGCGCTTCTGCGCCAAGCTCGGCCGTGCCGGCACGCCGCGGCGCCCGAGCGAGGGGCCGGAGGCATTCGCCTCGCGCGCTGGGGAGGCGCACCCGCAACGCGCCGAGGTCGTCGCCGCCATCGCCGACCTCTACGCCGATCTGCGCTATGGCAGGGATCGCGATGCCGCGGGTGTTGCCAGACTGCGGCGTCTGGTGAGAGAGTTTCGCGTATGAACGTTCCCGCCCGCCGTCGCTTCCTCGCGCTCGCCGCCGGTGCGGCATGCGCACCCGCGCTCGCCAGACCCGCGCCACCCACGTCCTCCTACGCGGCGAACGATTCGGCGCGCGCGTTTGTCGAGGAGATGGTCGAGCGCCACGGCTTTCCGCGCGGGGAGCTCGAGGCCGTGTTCGCGCAGGCGCGCTTCCAGCCCGCCATCGTGCGCGCGATGACGCCCTCGGTGCCCGGGCAGCGCTCGTGGATCAACTACCGGCGCAACGCCGTCAATCCGCAACGCATCGACGCGGGCGTCGAGTTCTGGCAGGTGCACGCACCGACGCTCGCGCGCGCCGAGCGCGACTTCGGCGTGCCCGCGGAGATCGTCGTCGGCATCATCGGCGTCGAGACGATGTACGGCCGCAACACCGGCGGCTGGCGCATCATCGACGCGCTCTCGACGCTCGCCTTCGACTATCCGCGTCGCGCCGAGTTCTTCCGCGGCGAGCTGGAGCAGTTCCTGCTCGCTGCCCGCGAGTCGCGCCTCAACACGCTCGGCGTGCGCGGCTCCTATGCCGGCGCCATGGGCATCCCGCAGTTCATGCCCGGGAGCTACCGGCGCTTCGCGGTGGACTTCGACGGTGACGGCCGTCGCGACCTCTTCTCGAGCCCCACGGACGCGATCGGCAGCGTCGCGAACTTCCTGCGCGAGCACGGCTGGACACGCGGCGAGGCGGTGGCGTTCCCCGCACGCGCCGAGGGCGATGCGTGGCGGAGCGTCGCCGACGGCGGCATCGAGCCCAATCGCCGCATGGCGGAGCTCGCCGCCGCGGGCGTCGCGACCGATGCGCCGATCGACCCGGAAGTGCCCGTCGCGCTCGTCGAGCTGGACGCGCCGAATGCGCCGTCCACGCTCTGGGTCGGCTTCCGCAACTTCTACGCGCTCACGCGCTACAACCGCTCCAGCTTCTACGCGATCGCCGTGCTCGAGCTGGGTACGGCGGTGCGCTCGGCACTGCCCGCAAGCGTGGCGTTCGGCAGGTCATGAGCGCGGCGGGCGCCGCCTGGCGGATCAGGCAAGCAGCGCCCGAGGACCGCGCCGCGCTGCTCGGCCTCATTCGCGAGCTCGCCGAGTACGAGTCGCTCACGCACCTCGTCACCGCGACCGAGGATTCGATCGCCGCGACGCTGTTCGGGCCGGACGCGAACGCGGAGGCGCTGCTCGCGGAAAGCGACGGGTGCGGCGTCGGCTTTGCGCTCTACTTCCACAACGTCTCGACGTTCCTCGGCCGCCGCGGGCTCTATCTGGAGGACCTTTACGTGCAGCCCGCCTGGCGAGGCCGCGGGATCGGCAAGGCACTGCTCCGGGTGTGCGCGCGTGTGGCAGTCGAGCGCGGTTGCGGCCGCTTCGAATGGATGGCGCTCGACTGGAACGTACCCGCCATCGGCTTCTACGAATCGCTCGGCGCCGTGCAGCACCCCGAGTGGCGCCTCTTCCGCATGACGGGGGATGCGCTGGCGCGATTCGGAGCGGCGGAGTAGCCGCCGCTCGTCAGGCACGCTCTTCGCGCTCAGCTCAACACTTCTCCGCATCCAAGGACAACGAACACGATGACCGCACCTCGTCTTTCGCGTCGCCGCTGGCTCGTCGCTGCGGGCAGCCTCGCGCTCGCACCCGCGGCGCGGGCCGCCATGAGGCGCGCCTCCGACGAGCGTTCGCTCGCTCTCGAGCACACGCACACCGGTGAGCGGCTGAGCGTCCTCTACGCCGTCGGCGACCGCTTCGTGCCCGCTGCCCTCGACGCGCTCGCGCATCTGCTGCGCGACCACCGCACCGGCGAGGCGCATCCGATCGATCCGGCGCTCTTCGACCAGCTGCACGCGCTGCAATCGATCGCGGGCAGCGGCGAGGCGTTCCGCGTCATCAGCGGCTACCGCTCGCCGCACACCAACGCGATGCTCCGCTCACGCAGCACCGGCGTCGCGAAGGCGAGCCTGCACCTCGAGGGCCGCGCCATCGACGTGCGTCTCCCTGGCGTCGCGCTCGCCGACCTGCGCGACGCGGCACGGTCGCTCGCCGCCGGCGGCGTCGGCTATTACCCCGAGTCCGATTTCGTGCACGTCGACACGGGACGCGTTCGGAGCTGGTAGCGGGCACCGGCGGGTTTTCACAGAACCCGGGCGCCAACGACGAGTGTTTCCCCGCGAGGAAAAGTCACGCTACGGGCGCGCGCCGCGCTGACGGCGGCCGGTGGATCGACGTACCTTGAGCGGCAGCGGATCGCTGGGCGCATCGGTGACGCTCATCTCCTCCAGGCTCACCGGGTTCTACAAGCGCGGCTTCCCGGTGCTGTGGTTCGGCATCGCGCTGGTGGTGGCGTCCCTCTCGATCCACATCGGGCAGCCGGCGCTCCTGGGGCCGGTCGCACTGATGGTGCTCATCGGCTACCTCTTCATGCGCGGCCTCCTATTCGACCTCGCCGACAAGGTCTACGACGCCGGCGACGCGCTGATGGTGAAACAGGGCGGGCGCGAGGATCGGATCCCTCTCGACAACGTGATGAACGTGAACTGCACGCCGTTCATGAACCCGCCGCGCGTGAAGTTGCGCCTCGTCCGGCCCGGCCGCCTCGGAGCGAACGTGAGCTTCGTCCCGGCGGGGCCGCGCGCGCTGAGCCCGTTCGCGCCCAACGCCATCGCCGAGGGGTTGATCGAGCGCGCCTACGCCGCGCGGATGCGGTCGGCGCGCTGACCCCATTTCGAGCCTTGCAGGCGCCGGCCCCCGGTGGTTCGTTTGTGGTTCGTTGGCCGGTCGCTCTACCTCGCTCGCGCCGCCAGCGCCTCGGCCAGCGCCCGATCGTGCCCGTAGATGTCGGGAAAGAAGTGCACCGCGCCCGACGCATCTGCGAACGCTGTCGCGTAGAACACAAGCACGGTAATCGGCCGAGCGAGCCGCGCGCGGCTCGGCGTGCCGGCCTGCATGGCCGCGCGAATGCGCGCATCGTCCCAGTCCGTGCCCGCGAGCGCGAAGCGCGCGAGGGCCACGGGATCGGCGACGCGGATGCAGCCGTGGCTCAGATCGCGCCGCTGCCGCGCGAAGAGCCGCGGCGACGACGTGTCGTGCAGGAAGATCGCGAGGTTGTTCGGCAGCACGAACTTGATGCTGCCCATCGGGTTGCGCGGCCCCGGCCGCTGGCGCAGCCGCAGGCTGCCGGCTTCCAGCGCGGCGAGCGTCGCGGGATCGAGCGTCGCGCGCACGCCGCCGCCGCCGACGATCTCGAACCCCTCGCGGGCGAGATACCCGGGGTCGCGGCGCAGGCGCGGCACGATCTCCTTCGTCGTGATCGACGTCGGCACGTTCCAGTAGGGGCTGAGCTCGATCGCGCGCAAGGTGTCCGCGAACACTGGCGTGCGCGTGTCCATGGCGTTGCCGACAATCACGTCCATCGCCAGCGCCGGCGGCACGTGGTCGTCGGGCCCGTCGAACGCCCAGAGCCGATAGGCGGGAATGTCGACGACGATCACCGGCTGCGGCGGGAACGGCGGCAGCCAGCGCAGCCGCTCCATCGAGAGCTCGATCTGCGCGACGCGCGCGGCGAGCGGCACGTTGAGCGCTCCGAACGTCGACGTGCCGAGCGCGCCGTCGGCCGCGAGCCCGTGCCGCGCCTGGAAGCGCTTCACCGCTTCTACCAGCGCGCCCTCGTACCACGGCCCGGCCGTGAGCTCGCCCTCGAGGTCGCCAAGCACGCGCAGGCGCTCGGCGAGCTGCGCGGTCGCAGCGTAGCGTCCGCCCGGCTCGACCTTCGCGACCACGGGCAGCGGCGGACCGTCGCCGAGCGCGGCGAGCGCGCGGTAGCGGTCGAGCGCCGCGACGAGGCGCGCGTAGGACGCGAGCTGTGGCGCGAGCCGCGCCGGCAACGAAGCGCCCGTGCCTTCGGCAAGCGCAGCCGAAACGTGCGCAGCAACATCCGGGCGGTGCTCGCCGAGCACGAGCTCGGGGTGCAACGACTGCGGCCGGACGCGGCCGGAGTGCACGTCCTCGAGCACGCGGAAGAGCGCGGCGCTAAGCGCGACGTCGCGGCGCGCGACGTCATCGGCCACCGGCACGCCCGGGCGAGGTTGGAGGTCGACCGCGTAGTCGCGCGGATCGAGGCCGTGATGCACAGCCTGGTCGAGCACGGCCGACGCCGCGCCGGTCGCGACCGGCGCACCGGCCGCGTCGAACCACGCCGGTCGCTCGCCACGTGCCGCGTAGAAGGCCTGCAGCGCGGCGGCGTCGCGCGCGAAGCGCGGATCCGCGGCTGCTGCGCTGACTTCGCGCGCAACGGCGGCGGCGAGCGCGTCCTGCGCCTCGGCCCGCACCGCAACGGCGCAGGCGAGCACGATCGACAGCGCGAGGAGCGCGCGAAGAAGCGCGAGTCGCGTCGTCAGAGCAGCTCTTCGCGGGTGAGGCCGCGCCGCTTGAGGATGCGGCGCAGCTGCGCGAGCGCCTCGAGCTGCACCTGCCGCACGCGCTCGCGGGTGATGCCGAGCTCCCCCGCAAGCGTTTCGAGCGTCGTCGGCTCCTGGCCCGCGAGCCCGAAGCGACGCTCGATCACCCTGCGCTGCTTCTCGCCGAGCTGCGCCAGCCAGTCGCGCACCAGCACCTCGATCTCGTGCGCGGCGATGTGCGACTCGGGCGCGGGCATGCCCTCGTCGGCGATCGCTTCGCCGATGGAAAGCAGCGGGTCGATGTCGAGGGGCGCGTCGAGCGACGCCGTGCGCTCGTTGTGCGCGAGGAGCCGCCGCACTTCCTCGAGCGGCCTGCCGGTGAGATGGGCGATGTCCTCGAGCTGCGCGTCGCCGGCCCCGTGGGCCTCGAGATGGCGCTTCGCGCGCAGCACGGTGTTCAGCTCCTTCACCACGTGCACCGGCAGGCGGATGGTGCGCGACTGGTTCATGATCGCGCGCTCGATGTTCTGGCGGATCCACCAGGTCGCGTAGGTGGAGAAGCGGAAGCCGCGCTCCGGGTCGAACTTGTCGAGCGCGTGCATCATGCCGAGGTTGCCCTCCTCGATGAGGTCGAGGAACGGCATGCCGCGGTTGAGGTACTGCTTCGCGATGCTCACGACCAGCCGCAGGTTGTGGACGATCATGCGCTCGCGTGCCGCACGATCGCCCGCCGCGGCACGCCGTGCGTAGGCCAGCTCCTCCTCCGGCGTGAGGAGCGGCCGCAGCCCGATCTCGTGCAGGTAGATCTGCGTCGCATCGGACAGGAAGTCCTCGGCGAGGCCTGCGTCGCGCCCCTCGGGCTCGCGGCCGGCGACGGCGTCCAGGGCCTCGTCGGCCTTGACCTCGTCCTCGAGCCGGAGCTCGGTCGGCTCGTCGGCGGCGCGCTCCCTGAGGTCCGGAAGCTGCCCGGGGAAACCCTCGCCGGCGGCGTCCGGATCGTCATCCTCCGGTCCGCGCGCGCGGGTCATCGCTCCGGCAGATAGCGCGTCGGATCGAGCGGCTTGCCCTCGCGCCGGATCTCGAAGTGCAGCTTCGGCTGGTCGGCATCGGAGTTGCCGACCTCGGCGATCTTCTGCCCCTTCGACACCTGCTGTCCTTCCTTGACGAGGATCCTGGAGTTGTGGGCGTAGGCGGAGAGATAGTTGTTCTTGTGCGCGATGATGATGAGGTTGCCGTAGCCGCGCAGGCCCGCGCCGGAATAGACCACCTTGCCGGCGGCCGACGCGTAGACGGGATCGCCGATCTTCCCGGCGAGGTCGATGCCCTTGCTCGCTTCGGTGAAGCCGGAGAGAAGGCGCCCCGTCGTCGGCCACGCCCAGTCGGGCCGGTCGGCGTCGATCGCTTCGCCCGGCTTCGCGGGCACGGGCATGTCGGGCTTGGCACCGGCGGAGGGCTCGGCCTTCGCGATCGTCTCGGGCTTGGCGGCAGCCGGGGTCGCCGGCACCACCGGGCGCAGCTCCTCGCTGCGCGAAAGCGAAGCGAGCGCCTCGTCGGAGTAGGGCACCTTCTGCGCGCGCGGCTCGGTCTTGACCGGCGCGACCCGCGCCTCGGGGCTCGCAGGCGCACCCGGGACGCCGACCACGACCGGCGGCGTCGCCATGGCGGGCGCCGCGCCGGGCTTCGTCGGATCGCCGCCGAGCGGCCGCGCCTCGATCGGCGCGGTCCCGGCGATGGGCCGCACCTGCACGCCGCTGTCCGCGGCGCCGGGCTGCGGCGCCCGCAGGCGCAGCACCTGCCCGACCTCGAGCTTCGAGGGATCGGCCAGCGCGTTCAACTGCACCAGCTCGCGGTAGTCGACGCCCTGCGCGCGCGCGATCGAGAAGAGCGTGTCGCCCCGCTGCACCACGTAGGTCTCGGGCCGCGCGGCCATGCCCGTCGGCGGCGCCGCGACGCGCGGCGGCGGGGGCGTGCGCTCGACCACCGGCGCAGGCTGTTTCGCCGCACAGCCGGCGAGCGCGGCGACGACCACGGCGGCGGAAAGCGCACGCATCGCGCGCGCCTGCGGAAAGCGACTCATCACGTTCATTCCTTGCCCATCCGCATCGGCACGAAGCGCACCGCGCTCAGCCGCGATTCCTTGAACGCGGCGGCGGTGCGCTCGATGACGAGCAGCTGCTGGTCGTCGATGCCGAGCGGCAGCACCATCCGGCCACCGACGGCGAGCTGCAGCTTCAGCGCCTCGGGCACCTTGGGCGCCGCGGCCGCGACGACGATGGCGTCGAACGGCGCCACCTCGGGGAGCCCCTTGTAGCCGTCGCCGTAGGAGAGCCGCAGGTTGGCGATGCGCATCGGCCGCAGGTTCGCGCGCGCCTTCTCGAGCAGCGGCGCGAGCCGCTCCACCGAGTACGCCTCGGTTGCGAGCCGTGCGAGCAGCGCCGCCTGGTAGCCGCAGCCGGTGCCGACCTCGAGCACGCGGCCGAGATCGCGCCCGGCACGGGCCGCCTCGAGCATGCGCGCCACCGTGTAGGGATGCGAGATGGTCTGCTCGAAGCCGATCGGCAGCGCCGTGTCCTCGTAGGCGCGGCTCGCGAGCGCGGCGTCGACGAAGAGATGCCGCGGCACGCTCGCCATCGCGCCGAGCACCGCCTCGTCGTCGATGCCGCGCTCGCGCAGCCGCGCGACCATGCGGTCGCGCGTGCGTTGCGAGGTCATGCCGATGCCGCGCACCTGGTTCATGCTCAGCCGGCGGCGAGCGGGCGCGCCAGCCACTCGCGCACGGGCGCGAGCTGCGGGTGCGAGGTGAGGTCGATCTGCAGCGGCGTGATCGAGACCCGCTTCCCCCCAACCGCGTGGAAGTCCGTGCCTGGCCCGGCGTCCTGCGCCCCGCCGGCTGCGCCGACCCAGTAGACGGTGTCCCCGCGCGGGTTCACGGTCTTCACGACGCCTTCGGCCTTGTGACGGCGCCCGAGGCGCGTCACTTCGATGCCGGCGAGCTCGCTCTCCGCAACGTCGGGGACGTTGACGTTGAGCAGCATGTGCGGGAAGGGCGCCCCTCGCGTGTACCGGCGCACGAGGTCGTGGGCGATGCGGCCCGCCGTCTCCAAGTGCCGCCCCGCCTTGCTGGCGAGCGACACGGCGATCGCCGGCACGCCGAGGAGGAAGCCCTCCATGGCCGCCGCCACCGTCCCGGAGTAGATGGTGTCGTCGCCCATGTTGGCGCCGAGGTTGATGCCCGACACGACGAGGTCGGGCGGCACCTCGAACAGCCCGGTGATCGCAAGGTGCACGCAATCCGTCGGCGTGCCGTTCACGAACATGAAGCCGTTCGCGGACTTGCGCAGGATCAGCGGTCGGTCGAGCGTGAGCGAGTTGGAGGCGCCGCTGCGGTCGCGCTCGGGCGCGACCACGGTGATCTCGCCCAGCGGGCTGAGCGCGTCGGCGAGGATGGCGATGCCGGGGGAGAAGTAGCCGTCGTCGTTCGAGATGAGGATGCGCATCCGCGGACACCGCGCCGCGGCGGTTGCGCGCCGGCCGCCGATCCGAACCGCCGGATCGCGCACCGCAAGCCGCCCCGCCTCGAGCGAGCCGAATTATAAGGGACTCGGGTCACGGGACGCGGATCGAAAGCGCCGGCGCGCGCACCGCCGGGCGGCGCGTAAGCCGCTGCGCCAAGGCTCGCCTCGCCGCGGCCGCTTGCCGTCGTCATACGTGGTGCGATGGTGGTCCGATGCCGCCGGGGCGTCGGTGTCCGCAGCGCGGGCCCGTGTCCCCGCGTTGCGGCCGAGCGACCCGCCGACGCACGGAACGCCGCAGACGCGCCCGAGGAGCCAGGTCGGCAGGCGCTGCGCAACCGGGCCGAGGACCGGGCCGCGGGCAACCCGGTGCCCCTCAGGCCTCGTCCTCCCAGTCGCCGTCCTCGTCGTCCTCGGCCTCCGCGAGGCTCTCTTCGTAAGCCTCGTCGTAGTCGTCCTGCGAGAGCTCGTCGGCGTCCTCGAGCAGGCTCTCGAGCTCCGTCTGGAACTCGGGCGTGCCCGGCAGCGTGCCGTCGTCCACCAGCTCGGCGACGCGCTGGAAGATCTCGAAGTTGTTGGGCGTAGTCATGCACGAGCCGTCCGCGCCGATGACGTAGAAGCTCTCGGGAAACACGCTCTCGAGGAGCGACTCGCCGTCCCCGCCCACCTGCTGGTCCTCGAGCACCAGCAACCGATCCAGATCCATGTGCACCCTCTCCTCGCGCCGTGCGGGCGCCGTGCCACGCGATACTCGCGACATTCTCCACGGATGCCCGGCGGCGCGGGAAGTTCCGCACCGCACTGGCGATCGCACCGTGGGACGCCCTGTCCGTGCATGGTGCACGTGGGTACCGAGCCGCGGGGCCGCGCGCATGGCCCCGCGGTCGCCAGCGCCCGCCGCAGCGCGAGCAAAGACCGGGCCGGCGCCCGCAGGCTCAGCTTCGGCCGCTCGCGCAGCGGGCGCGGGCTTCGGCGGCGAAGGGAACGAGCCCGGCGTAGATGGCTTCGCAGTCGCCGGTGTTCTCGCGCACGAAGCCGCAGTAGTCGCGCTCGGCGATCAGCTCGTCGAGGCGCGGCTTGAGGACCTGGCAGAGGTTGCCGTCGCGCTCCGCGGCCACCTTCTGGCCGGCCTGGGCCAGCTCGCGATACTCCTCGCCGAACTGCAGGCACTCGCGCGCGGTGCGCAGCGCGTCGTCCTCGCGCCGGCGCGCGACCAGCGCCCGCCATTCCTCGAGATGCTCGGCGCAGAAGGAGCGCAGCTTCTGACGGTGCTGCTCAGTCCAGTAGGCGCGGTCCGCGGCTTCGCGCGACGCACGCCGCTCGGCATCGTGGGCCATCTTCCAGCGCCCGCCCGTCACGAGCAGCACCGCCGCGACGCAGACGAGCGCGACGCGCTTCCAGGGCACGGCGACGAGGATCTCGAACGGATCGCGCACGCGGGTGAGCAAGGTGGGCGGAAAGAGCCGAGCATAGCCTCCTGGATGCGCTGCCGACCTTGCCGCGCGCGTGGAGATCGTGCCGCGACGTGACGGCTTTCTCGCCGCCGTGCACGCTCTCTGCCCGAGGCAGTACCGTTGCGGATGCGGAAGTCCCGAAGGCACGGCCGGAGCCGGCACCGTCCCCGACCGCGGGCGCAGGTTACGCGGCGACAACGGCGCGAGGGCCTGCATCGTCAAGCCCGTCGTCATCGGCCCGTAACCCTGGAGCCCCCGGGTCGCGCAAGGCCGCGCGAAGTCGCGGGGCGCGCCCGGAACGCGCTGTCGTGGGTTTGACGCATATCAGAACCGCGGCGTCTCGGAACGTGAGAATGGCCCGATCCAAGCTGATCGACGCCCCACCTGCGCGCGATCGCCGTTGCGCGCGATCGCCGTTCACCCCCCGGGAGGAGATTCCACCATGCTGAGCCGTTCGTCCGCCCTCGCTCGCGCGAAGAAAGCCCGTCCCCCGATCGCCGCCCGCAAGCCCGCCCGCGCGTCCGCGAAGGGGGAGAAGTGGGTCTACCTCTTCCACGAGGGCGACGCGACGATGCGCGACCTGCTCGGCGGCAAGGGCGCGAACCTCGCCGAGATGACCTCGCTCGGCCTGCCCGTGCCGCCCGGCCTGATCGTGACCACGCGCGCCTGCAACGCCTATCTCGCCGCCAAGGGCTTTCCCAAGGGCATGTGGGAGCAGGTGCTCGAGGCGCTGAAGCAGGTCGAGAAGGCCGCCGGCAAGAGGTTCGGCGATCCCGGGAACCCGCTGCTCGTGTCCTGCCGCTCCGGCGCGAAATTCTCGATGCCCGGCATGATGGACACGGTGCTCAACATCGGCCTGAACGACACCGTCGCAGAGAGCCTGGTCAGGCTCAGTGGCGACCGCCGCTTCGTGTTCGACGCCTACCGGCGCCTCGTGCAGATGTTCGGCACCGTGGTCATGGACCTGGCCCACGAGCCGTTCGAGGAAGTGCTGAAGGCGAAGCGCAAGGAGACCGGCGTCACCAACGATGCCGAGCTCTCGCCCGAGCACCTCGAGGGCGTGTTGCAGGAGTTCAAGCGCATCTTCAGGAAGCTCGCCAAGCGCGACTTCCCCGACGACCCGATCGAGCAGATGCGCCTCGCCACGGAGGCCGTGTTCAAGAGCTGGAACGGCAAGCGCGCCATCGACTACCGCAATGCCGCCGGCATTGCGCACGACCTCGGCACCGCGGTCAACATCCAGACCATGGTGTTCGGCAACATGGGCATGGACTCGGGCACCGGCGTGGTGACGACGCGCAACGTCTCGACCGGCGAGAACGAGATCGAAGGCGACTACCTCACGAACGCGCAAGGCGAGGACGTGGTGTCCGGCACGCGCGCCACCAAGCCGATCTCGGCGCTCGCGAAGGAAATGCCGAAGATCTACGAGCAGTTCGCGAAGATCTGCAAGAAGCTCGAGCGCCACTACCACGAGGTGCAGGACGTCGAGTTCACGATCGAGCATGACAAGCTCTGGATGCTGCAGACGCGCGACGCCAAGCGCACCGCGCAGGCGGCCGTTCGCATCGCCTGCGACCTCGCGGACGAGAAGCTCATCACGAAGCAGACGGCCGTGAAGCGGGTGACGCCGGATCACATCGACTTCTTCCTGCACCCGCAGTTCGACAGCGCCGAGATCAAGGCCGCCAAGGGGCGCGGCGACCGTATCGCCACCGGCCTCAACGTCTCGCCGGGCGCGGCGAGCGGCGTGCTCGCGTTCGACGCCGACCTTGCCGAGAAGTGGGCGCTGAAGGAGAAGAAGGCGGTCATCATGGTGCGGCCGGAGACGAAGCCGGACGACGTGCACGGCATGCTCGCGGCGAAGGGGATCCTCACGAGCCGCGGCGGCCGGACCAGCCACGCGGCGCTCGTCGCGCGCCAGTTCGGCAAGCCGGCGGTCGTCGGCTGCTCGGCGATCGAGGTGGACCTCGAAAAGCGCCATTTCACGGTCGCCGGCCGGGTGTTCAAGGAGGGCGACTCCGTCTCGGTCGACGGCACCACCGGCGACGTGTACGCAGGCGAGCTGAAGACCGTCATCCCGGACTTCAACGACCCGTACCTGCTCAAGCTGCTCAAGTGGGCCGACGGCTTCCGCAAGCTCCAGGTGTGGGCGAACGCGGACTACCCGCGCGATGCGCAGCGCGCGCGCGGGTACGGCGCCCAGGGCATCGGCCTGTGCCGCACCGAGCACATGTTCTTCGAGACCAACCGGCTGCCGCACGTGCAGCAGTTGATCCTCGCGAAGAGCGACGAGGAGCGCGAGGGTCCGCTCGCGAAGTTGCTGCCGGTCCAGCGCGAGGACTTCAAGGGCCTGTTCGAGTCAATGGACGGCCTGCCGGTCACCATCCGGCTGATCGACCCGCCGCTGCACGAGTTCCTGCCCGCCTACGACGAGCTGATCCGCGACGTCACCGAGATGGAGACGCGCATGAAGATCGCGGGCGGCGCCGACCCGCTCGGACTCGCAGGGACGCTGGCGCAGAAACGCAAGCTCCTCGACGCGGTCGACTCGATGCGCGAAGCGAACCCGATGCTCGGTCTGCGTGGCGTGCGTCTCGGCATCCACCTGCCTGGCCTGGTGCGCATGCAGGTGCGTGCGATCATCGAGGCGGCGTGCGACTGCCAGGAGCGCGGCATCAAGGTCCACCCGAAGATCATGATCCCGCTTACCGCGATCAGCGCCGAGCTGCGGGTCGAGGAGTCGATTCTCGACGCCGAGGCGAAGGCGGTAATGAAGGAGCGCGGGATGAAGGTGAAGTACCAGTTCGGGACGATGATCGAGATCCCGCGCGCCGCGGTGGTCGCCGACCGGATCGCGCGGTACGCCCAGTTCTTCTCGTTCGGCACCAACGACCTGACGCAGACCACCTTCGGCATCTCGCGCGACGACGCCGAGACCGGCTTCCTGCAGGAGTACCTCGAGAAGCGCATCCTCACCGAGAACCCGTTCGCGACCATCGACCAGGTCGGCGTCGGCAAGCTCATGGAGATGGCGGTGAAGCTCGGCCGCTCGACCCGCCCGACGCTCGAGATCGGCATCTGCGGCGAGCACGGCGGCGATCCGAAGACGATCGCCTTCTGCCACCGCATCGGCCTCAACTACGTGAGCTGCTCACCGTTCCGCGTGCCGGTGGCGCGGCTCGCCGCGGCGCACGCGGCGCTTGCGGACGAAGCGCCGAAGGCGGCCAACGGCGCGTCGAAAGCCGCGAAGGGCAACGGCAAGGCACGCTCGAGCGGCGCCAAGAAGCGGGCCGCGGCGCGACGCAATCGGTAGCTCTTCGGCGCCACGCAGGCGGCGGCCTCGCGTGGCGCCGCTGCGCCTCGTCTTGCTGGATGCTCCCGTGCCCGCTCTTCGGAGTCAGTGCGGCGATCCGAGCAGGCTGATCCGCGCGTAGATGAGGCCGCTCGCGGCAGGATCGCGGAAGCTCACCCGCGCGCCGCCGACGTCGAAATCAGCGAGCGTCTCGAGCGCTTGGCGCACGCCGGCTGCGGTCGGCTTGGGTCCCGACCGCCGCACCGCTTCGACCAGCACCTTGGCGGCGATGAATCCCTCGAGCGCCGCAGTGCTCGACATTCCGGCCGTGCCGCCGTATCGCGCCTGGAGTGCTCGATACTCGGTCACCACCGCTTCCGCGCGACGGGCTTCCTGGACATCGGGAAGCGTGTCCGCCGTCGCGAGCCAGATGGCCGCGCTCTCGGAGAGCTGCGCCCGCAGCGACCGTGCATCGATGGATGACCCGGTGACGACGAGCGCGTAGCTGCCGCGATCGCGCAGCGCTTGCGTGAAGGCCGCCGCGCGCTGTGTTTCTCCGACCACCGCGATCCCCTGCACCTTGGCCGAAGCGACCGCATCGGCTGCGGCTGCAATGCCTGCCGCGTGCCCGGGCAGGTCGACCGCCGCCGCGAGGGTGACGCCGCGCGCGGCCATGCGGGCGCGCGCCGCATCGATCGCCGCCCGTCCGGCCGGGCCCTCCGCGGCCGCGATCGCGATCCTTCTCATTCCCATGTCATACAGTCGCCGCACCGTGGCGGCAGCTTCCTCCGCGGCGCGGGGCCGCGTGGAGAATACGAGGCGCACCGGCTCGGAGCTCTGCGCCTCGTCCGGCGTGAGCAGGGGTGTGCCATGCATCCGCAACGCGGGAAGGACGTCCTGCACGGCGCCACGGCCGCCTGCGGTGAGGTAGGCCACGGCCTCGCGCGTCTCGGGCCTCGGCCGCGCATCGCGCTGCTCGACCACCGTGATCTTCGTGCCGGCGGCGGCGACGGTCGCGTTGACATGCGCGAAGTACAGAGCCGCCCCCTGCGCATATTCACGAGCGGCGACCGATGTCTCCGGGGCGACAGTCACGACGATGACCTCGGCCGCGTACGCCGGCGGCAATGCGGCGGCAGCGCCGCACAGTGCCATAGCGAACGAGACAAGCGCTTGCTTCTTCATGGCAGACCCCTTCCTAACCCGCCCGAGCGGCGGCGCCGATGCCGAACACCCGGCGCAGCGAGCGGATGCGCGCGAGCATCGACACGGCGAATTCCGTGTCAGGCGCGTTGGCAGGCGCCGCCTTCTGCTGGCGCACGAGCACGGGAGCGGTCTTCTGGCGGCGGTAATGCTGCATCGCGGAGTCTACGAAGTGCCGCAGCTGCGCCGGCTTGTAGGGTGCGGCAAGGTAACGGTAGACCTTGGCCTCGTTGATGAGCTCGATCACCTCGTTGGCGTCGGCGCTGTCGCACACGGCGATCGTGAGGATGTGCGGATGCTCGCGCTTGAGCAGCCGCAGGAGCGTCGCCGTCTCGTGCGCGGGTCGGCTGACGTTCGCCACCAGGACGCCGATCTCTTCGTCCTGCAGAATGGACAGGCAGGTACTCGCACTGCTCGCCGCGTGGCACTTGAAGGGCCCGCCCATGAAGCGCGCTTCGTCGCGCAGCGCGCTGCTGTTGCCGTAGAGCACGAGCACACCCTCGGGCCCCAGCGCCGCCGATTCGAGGACGTCGATCGTCGGCGCCGCGTCCGCGGCCAGCTCGAGCGCCACCTCGATCGCCTCGTCGACCTGCGCCTGGATGTCGCGATTGCGCCAGGGCTTCGTGAGGTAGCGATACACCTCGCCGTCGTTGACCGAGCCCACGATCGCCGATAGGTCCGCGAAGCCGGTGAGCAGCATGCGGATCGTGCGCGGAGAGACCACCTTCGCTTCGCGCAGGAAGTCTACGCCGCTCATCTCGGGCATGCGCTGATCGCTCACCACCAAGTGGAATTGCTGGCGGCGCAGCAGGGCGAGCGCTTCGTGGCCGTTCGTCGCGGTGTGGACCTCATACTGGCTGCGAAAGATCGCCTTCAGCGCGTTGACGATGCGCTCCTCGTCGTCGAGGAAGAGGATGCGCGCCCGAGCGGGCCCGGCTGCCGGTTGCGGCGCGGGCTTCACGGATGGCAGCGCGGAACCGGTGCGCGGCGCAGCGACGACGCAGCCCGCAGGCAGGGTCGGGCGTGGCGCAGGCGTTGGGGTGCTCATCGTAGTTTCCTTCGTGAAGCGAGATCAGGCGGCGAGCGGCAGAGCGTCGGCAGCAGAGTCGGCGCGCGCCGGCTCGGCCGCTTCGGCAGGCGGGGCGACGGGCAGGACCACGGTGAACTTCGTCCCGACACCCACCTTCGAGTGCACGCGCACTTCGCCGCCATGGGCCTCGACGATCTTGTAGACGATCGACAGGCCGAGGCCGGTGCCCTGCCCCACCTTCTTCGTGGTGAAGAAGGGGTCGAAGATCTTCGGCAGCACGTCCGACTCGATCCCGCAGCCGTTGTCGACCACCTCGACCGCAACGTGCTCGGCGTCCTGCATCTTCGTGACCAGCGTGATCTGGCCGCCCGAGTCGGGCGTCGCCTGCGCCGCGTTGGTGATCAGGTTGAGCAGCACCTGGTTGATCTGCGATGGGGCACAGGTCACCGGCCTGGTCTCGCCGAAGCGCTTCACGATCCTCTTCGTCTTCACGAGGTGCTTGGCAAGGACGAGCGAGCTCTCGAGCGCCTGCTCGAGCGGGTGCTCGGCCACCTTGCTGCGGTCGAGACGGGCGAAGTTCTTGAGGTTGCCGACGATCTCCGCGATCTGGTCGACGCCGAACACGCCGTCGTGCACGAGCTTGGTCGCGTCCTCGAGCGCGGCGGTCGGCGGATCGCTGTCGAGCAGCGCGCACGCCGCCGCGAACTGCGTCGCCACCTCCTCTTCCGTCGCCTGACCGGAGCGCATCATCTCGAGGAGCCTCGTGCTCTCCTCGGCGAAGGGCGACATGACGGCGAGGAGCTGCGCCTCGACCGTCTCAAGGCTGCTCCGCACGTAGGCGAGCGGCGTGTTGATCTCGTGCGCGACGCCGGCCACCATCTGGCCGAGGGAGGCCATCTTTTCCGACTGGATCAGCTGCGCCTCGGACTCCTTGAGGTCCTTGAGCGCCTTGGAGAGCTCGGCGGTGCGCTCCTCGACGCGGTGCTCCAGCGTCTCGTTCATCCGCTTGAGCTCGGTGTTGAGTGAGGCCGTCACCTTGTAGCTCTTGAGCAGGCGGAGGCCGAACCAGGCCAGTGCCGCCAGCAGCACCGCGGAGTACACGGCTAGCACCGTCCGGTACCGCGTGACGCCCTGGAGCGCGGACTCGAACTCGTCGTCGACGACCTTGCTCACGCCGTCGACTGCAGCGTTGACCGGCACGGCCGAGATCCGCGCGAGCAGGTCGTTCTCGACGGACCGCTGTCGCAGGATCGTGCGCACGTGGTTGCCGATGCCCGAGAGGGTCGCCGCGATCTCCGTGGGGTAGGACGCCAGCCTGGCTTCGAGCGCTTCGAGCGTGGCTCGCACCTTCTGCGCGCCGGCATCGTCGGGGAGCAGGTTGTACTTGAGCGTCTCGTCGAGCAGCTGACCCAGCATCAGATCGAGCTCGGCAAGCGACTCGCCGCCCTGCCCCGCGCGGGTCTCGCGCAAGCTCGTGCGCAGCTCGTCGACGGCCGTGGGCACGTAGCGGAGCGAGTTGCGCAACAGGGCGTTCTGCGGCTTGAGCTGGTCGACCAGCTCGCTCTTGTCGTCGAAGGCCTTCTTCAGCGCGGCGACGGCGGCGGCATTGCGACCCTCGGCATCTTCGCCGACGGTGCGCCCGAGCTGCTCGTGCAGCACGCTCATGGCAGCGACCGGCGCGGTGAGCGGATCGTAGCTCTTGTTGAGCTCGGTGCGCACCTTGAGCACCTCGACGTTCCACTGCGCGTCGAGCTGCTTCCACTGCTTGAGATGGTTCGTCACCTCGAGATGCCGCTCCGAGTCCACCGCGCGCGTCTTCGCGACGAGGAACCCGAGCGTACCCACGAGCGCGGCGGCGGTCGCGGCGGCGGCCGCGGACTTCACGAGCTTGTTCATCACTTCGCCTCCGCGACCTTGGCCGCGGCCGGGGCGGCCGCGGACGGCGACGACGGTTTCGCAGCGACGAACTGCTCGCCGGTCAGCGTCTTGAGAAACTGGACGATCAGCGCCTTGTCCTCGCGCGGCGCGGTGCGTCCGAGCTGGTAGCGGAACATCACCTCGACCGCTTCCTCGAGCGTGTTCGCGGAGGCGTCGTGGAAGTAGGGCGCAGTGAGCTCGACGTTACGCAGGCTCGGCACCTTGAAGACGTGCTTGTCGGCCTCGCGCTTGGTGACGTTGAAGCGGCCGAGGTCGCCAGGGGTCACCGAGCCCCGGTTCCTGAAGTAGTCGTCCATGGCGCCGAACACCTGGAACATGTTGCCGCCGACGTTCACGCCCTGGTGGCACGCGACGCAGCCGTAGTTCTTGAAGCGCTCGTAACCGCTCTTCTCCTCGGCGGTGATGGCGTTCTGCTCGCCGCGAAGGTAGCGGTCGAAGCGCGACGGCGTCACCAGCGTGCGCTCGAAGACGGCGATCGCGTCCATCACGTTCTTCGCGGTGAGACCGTCCGGATAGCTGTTGCGGAACTCCTCGACCAGCGTGGCGTCCTTGCCGAGCTTCGCCAGCACGTCGTCCCACTTCGTGTCGAAGACCTTCGGGCTCTTCACCACGCGGTCGACGATGTCCTCCAGCGAAGCGGCACCGCCGCTCCACTGTTGGCGGAAGTTGAGGCCGCTGTTGTAGACGGTGGGCGAATTGACCGGACCGACCGCCCCTCCGGCACCGACGGAACGCGGGCGCGCATCGGCGCCGCCGCGGGCGAGGTCGTGACAGGAGGCACAGGACACGGAGTCGTCGCGGGCGAACCGCCGGTCCTGGAAAAGCTTGGCGCCAAGGGCGACTTTCGCCGGGTCGTACCTGAGGTCCACCGGCAAAGGCCGCAGCGGTTCGTCGAGCGCCACCGCGCGAAGCGGCAAGGCGGCCGTCAAAAGGGCGCACAGCAGGTGCGCCGACTTCCAGAGTCGCATCAGTCGTCCCCCCAGCGGCAGGTAGTCGTTGTGTAGCCGCGGGGCGACGGTTCGCAAGGAGCATGCCGACCCTTGCCGATACCTTAAGAACCGGCCGGTTCATGCCGCAAACATTTTCTATTTCAATGACTTGATCATGGCGACTGCGCTTTGCCGCGGCGCCGAAGCACATCCCGAAAGGCGTGCCGCTGCCGACGACCGTGACAAGCGGTCAACGGCCGCCAGTGTCAGGGATGTAACTCTAGCGTGACATTAGTCACACTATTCCGTGACTCTGTCGTGCTTGTACGACGTTGACTTCCCATGATCTGTCTGGCTGCGCCGACGGCGCGGCGACACAACGACAAGATCGGGGAGCTCAATATGTCACGCGCTGTGACAATATTTGTCGCGCTCGTGCTCTGGCCGGAGCTGGCCAGCGCACACGTCAAGTGGTTCGTCACCTACGACCTGCTCTGCCCACCCAGGCCGCCGTTCCGGGTGCTGTTCAGCGACTACTTCCGCTCGTTCTGCCTGTTCGTCGCGCCGCTGATGTTCCTGGTCGCATACCTCGACCGATACCTCGCCCGCAACGGGGGCAGGTTCCACGACACGCTGCAGGCCGCGAGCGATCGCCTGACCCCGTACTTTCCAGCCACGCTGCGGCTCGGGGTGTCGGCGTTCTTCGCGGTGGTGTTCGTCTACAGCTGGACCGCGGGCAGCGTGATCCTCACGCCCGACCTGCGCACGGACGCTCCGTGGGTGCGCTGGCTGCAGCTTGCGCTGGCGGTCTTCGCGCTCAGCCCGCGTACGGCATTCCTCACCGGCGGCGGCATCGCCATCCTCTACGCCTACGCCGTCTCGGTGTACGGGGGCTTCCACATGCTGGACTACCCGATCTTCCTCGGCGTCGCGGCCTACCTGATCCTGCACTCGCTCTACGGCGCGCGGCACGCACGGCTCGCTCACAACATCATGCGCATCGCCACCGGCGTCACGCTGCTGTGGGCGTCGGTCGAGAAGTGGGCTTATCCCGAGTGGAGCTTCATGCTGCTCACCGAGCGCCCGGGCCTCACCTTCGGGTTCAATCCCGAGTTCTACATGGTCGCGGCGGGATTCGTGGAGTTCTGCGCGGCGTTCCTCATCATCACCGGGATGCTGTCGGCCCGCGCCTCGGCGATCATTCTGCTCGTGTTCTTCCTGTTGGCGATCGAGTCCTTCGGCGTGATCGACGCGATCGGCCACGCGCTGATCATCATCGTGCTCGTACTGCTCACGCTGAGCAACAATCCGATCGCGCTGCGCTTCGACCGACCGCAGAGCCTGAGAGCGACCGCCTTCGCGCACACGGGGATCTTCTTCGGGGCGCTGGCGGCCTTCATGGCCCTCTACTACGGCGGGCACTACCTCAGCTTTCAGCTGTAGGGGCGCGCCTCAGCGAAGCAGGCGCTCGAGCTCCAGAACTGCCGCCTCGAGGTTCTCGAGAGCTCGGGCGCTCGGCGCCTCGCCCAGCTCGAACGCGTAGCCGCGGATCGCGACCACAAAGATCGGCGGCAGCGGCGCGTCGACGACGCGCGTGTACGCGTCGAGCACGGCCGCGGGCGAGAGCGCGTGGCTGGTGTGCGTCGCGTCGCGTGCCGGGGCCGCGGGCTCGCAGGTGAATGGCTCCGCCGCCGAGACGCTCGCGTCGACGAAGATCACGAGCTCGCGACCGACGAGATCGAGCGCATGCTCGACCTGCAGCTGGAAGTCGGTCAGCACCTCGACTTCGTCGCGCCCGAGCGCCGCGACGCGCTCGGCAGCGAGCGGGCCGAGCGCGTCGTCGCCGCGGCTCGGATTCCCGACTGCGAAGACGAGCTTCGGTGCGACGCGCGCCGGGCCGCTCTCGCCGCCGGCGCCGCTCAAGCGTCCTTCACCAGCCGGTCCACGACCTCGCCGTCCGCGTCGACCAGCTCGATCGCGAGCGGCATCTTGCCGAGCGCGTGCGTCGCGCACGACAGGCACGGATCGAATGCACGGATCGCGACCTCGACGTGGTTGAGCAGGGGCTCGGTAAGCTTGCGGCCGTCGAGGTAGCGCTTCGCCACTTGCCGGATCGCCTCGTTCATCGCCTGGTTGTTGTGCGTCGTCGAGACGATGAGGTTGGCGCGCACGATCTGGTCGTCCTCGTTCACGCGGTAGTGGTGGATGAGCGTGCCGCGCGGCGCCTCGAGCACACCGATGCCGCGCTCGTGCCGCTCGCCCTTCACCACCAGGTCTTCGCCGAGCAGGTCGTCGTCGTGCAGCAGGTCCTTGATCGCCTCCGTCGCGTGGAGCATCTCGATCATGCGCGCCCAGTGGTAGGCGAGCGTCGCGTGCACCGGCTGGCCGCCGCCGAAGTCCACGAGCTCGCGCCGCTCCGCGTCGGCAAGCGGCGTCTCGATCTCATCGCAGTTCTGCACGCGGGCGAGCGGACCGACCTTGTACCAGCCGCGTTCCGACCCGAGCGACTTGATGTACGGGAACTTCATGTACGACCAGGGCTTCACTTCCTCGACCAGATACTCCCAGTAGCGGTCGGGCTCGATGTGGTCGAAGAGGATCTCGCCGACCTCGTCGCGCGCCCGCAGCACACCGTCATAGAGGTCCATCGCACCCGTGGGGCTCACGAGACTGAGCAGGTTCGAGCGGAACGCGCCGAAGCTGTTGTAGAGACCGATATTGGCGAGGTGCAGCTTCTTGGCGAGATGCACGGCGTCGCGCGCCCAGCCGATCATCCGGTACGCATCGGCGAGGAGATAGTCGCGCTCCGCAACCGTCAGCGACTTGTTGATGCCGCCGGGGATCGAGCCGGTGCCGTGGATGCGCTTGCCCGCGGTGACGCGGATCACTTCCTGGCCGAATTTGCGCAGCGCCACGCCCTGCCTGGCCACCTCGGGGTGCTCGGCCGCGACGCCCACGATGTTCCGCTTCGCGATCTCCGAGTCGAAGCCGAACAGCAGGTCGGGCGAGGAGAGGTGGAAGAAGTGCAGCGCGTGCGACTGCATGATCTGGCCGTAGTGCATCAGCCGCCGCACCTTCTCCGCGGTCGGCGTGAGCTTCTTCGCGCCGACGATCTGGTCGAGCGCCTTCGACGCGGCGAGGTGGTGGCTCACGGGGCAGATGCCGCACAGCCGTTGCACCATCACGGGCACTTCCCAGTACGGCCGGCCCTGGATGAACTTCTCGAAGCCGCGGAACTCGACGATGTGCAGCCGAACCTGGTGCACGTGGTCGTCGCTGTCGAGCAGGATCGTGACCTTGCCGTGCCCCTCGACGCGGGTGACGGGGTCGATGGCGACGCGACGCAGGCCGGCGCGTTGGGATGCGGTCTCGAGCTCGAAGGCCATGGCGGGTTCCTAAAGCGGAAAAGCTTTCACCGCAGAGGACGCGAAGGACGCAAAGCAACGCAGAGAAGGTTCATGCGAGCCGCGAGTGCGATTTTGTTCGTGGCGGAGAGATTGGCATTGACCATCCCTTAATCTCTGCATTCCTCCGCGATCTCTGCGTCCCCTGCGGTGAAGCTGTTCGCAGTTCAATCGTAACGAATCAACCCGTGCCGCAGCTGCGGCGTCCGGCCGGCGATGAGGTCGGTGATGAACTTCCAGATCGCATCCGCCGACGGCGGGCAGCCCGGCAGGAAGTAATCCACCTTCACCACCTCGTGCAGCGGGTGCACCTTGTCGAGCGGCAGCGGCAGCTCGGGATCGTTCGGGATGCCGCCTTTCGCGAGGCTCGGCTCGGTCACGTAGACCTCCTGCAGGCACTGGCCGAGATCGAGATGATTGCGCTGCGCCGGCAGGCCGCCGGTGATCGCGCAGGCGCCGACCGCGACGAGAATCTTGCAGTTGGCGCGGAACTCGCGCAGCACGTGCACGTTCTCGGCGTTGCAGATGCCGCCCTCGATCAGGCCGATGTCGCACGGCCCGCAGTGCTTGATGTCGGTGAGCGGCGTGCGGTCGAACTCGATCTGGTCGAGCAGCGGGAAGAGCCGCTCGTCGATGTCGAGGAACGACATGTGGCAGCCGAAGCAGCCGGCGAGCGACGTCGTCGCCACGCGGTACTTGCGCTTCGCGACATCGTTCATGCGCGGTCCTGCTTCGCGCTCGCGTCGGCGCGCGGCGCGCTCCCGGCAGCCGGCGCTTCGGCAGGCTTCGCCTCGGTGGCACGGGTCAGCGGCCGCGGCGCGTCGCGCAGCGCCTGGTCGCTGATCGGCGAGGCGTCGAAGCGCCGCTTGCCGATCGGCACCATGAAGCCGCTGCGCTTGCGCAGGATCACGCCGACCGGGCATACCGATACCGCCTTGTCGCGCACCGAGATGTCGGTGTCCGCGAGCCGGCCCGACTCGGCGTTGACGATGAGGTGCTTGCGGATGCCGCGGCCGGAGAGCGCGAAGACGCTTTTGCCGTCCACCTCGCTCGAGGCACGGACGCAGAGCTCGCAGAGGATGCAGCGGTTGAAGTCGAGCAGCAGGTCGGGATGCGAGGCATCGACCGGCCGGTCCGGGAAGAAGTAGTCGAGGTCCGGCGAGGTGACGCCGAGGTCGTAGCCGACCGCCTGCAGCACGCAGTTGCCGCTCTTCTCGCACGACGGGCAGAAGTGGTTGCCCTCGACGAAGAGCATCTGCACGAGCGTCCGGCGCAGGTCGTTGAGATCCTCCTTGTCGCTCTCGACCACCATTCGGGCCTTCGCCGGCAGCGTGCAGGCGGTCGCCGTCCAGCCGTTCGCGCGCACGGTGCACACCTTGCAGCTGCCGTGCGGCTTGAACTCCGGGTGGTAGCAGAGGTGCGGGATGTAGTGACCCGCCGCCAGCGCCGCCTGCACGACCGTCTGGCCCGGCTGGAACGGGACGTCGACGCCGTCGAGCTGGAACGTCGGGACCTGCTTCTCGTCCGGCATCAGCCGTTCTCCGTCTCGCGCAGATGCGCGCCGGGATCGTCGCGCCCGGTCATCGCCCGCGCCCGCGCCAGCGCGCCGTCGAGATCGAACGCCGGCTCGAACTCGAACGACTGCAGCCGGCGTTCGTAGGCCGGGCGGAAGCGCTTGAGCGTGTCGACGAGCGGGTTGCACGCGGACTGCCCGAGCCCGCAGTGGCTCGACGCCTTGAGAACCCGGTTGAGCCGCAGGATCCGGTCGAGGTCGTGCTGCGAGCCCTTGCCCTCGTGGAGCTTGTCCATGCAGTTGCGCAGCAACGAGGTGCCGACGCGGCACGGCGTGCAGAAGCCGCAGCTCTCGTGCGCGAAGAAGTGCGCGAAGTGGCGCGCGATCTCGAACAGGTCGCGCGACTCGTCGAACACCATGAACGCGCCGCCCGTCTCGAGGTCCTCGAACGCGAGGCGGCGGCGGAACTCGTTCGCGCTGACGCAGGTGCCGGAAGGGCCGCCGACCTGTACGGCCTGCGTACGCTCCGCGCCGCAGTCCTCGAGCACCTGCTGCACCGTGACGCCGAGCGGGTACTCGTAGATGCCGGGACGCGCGCAGTCGCCCGACACCGAAAGCAGCTTCGTGCCCGAGGACTTCGACGTGCCGACCGCGCGGAACCAGTCCGCGCCGTGCAGCATGATGAGCGCGGCGCCGCAGAACGTTTCGACGTTGTTGACCGTCGTCGGCAGCTTGAGGAAGCCTTTCTCCGCCATGCGCGGCGGCTTGTTGCGCGGAATGCCGCGCTTGCCTTCGAGCGACTCGAGCAGCGCAGTGGCCTCGCCGCACACGTAGGCGCCGGCACCCATGCGCAGCTCGACGTCGAGCTCGAAGCCCGGCGTGCCGAGGATGTCCTTGCCGAGCAGGTTCGCCGCGCGCCTCCGCGCCAGCGTCTCGAGCAGCGGCTCGCGCAGGTGGAGATACTCGCCGCGCAGGTAGATGAAGCCGCGGCGGGAGCCGATCATGTACGCCGCCGCGGTCATCCCCTCGATGGTCATGTCCGCGTGCCGTGCGAGCAGGACGCGATCCTTGAACGTGCCCGGCTCGCCCTCATCGGCGTTGCAGACGACGTAGCGCTCCTCGCCCGGCGAGTCGCGCGTCGTCTGCCACTTGATGCCGGTGGTGAAGCCCGCTCCGCCGCGGCCGAGGAGGTTCGAGCGCTTGATCTCCTCGAGCGCGGGCCCCGCGCCGCGCGCGAGCGTCGCGCGGATCACCTCGCCCGGCGCGAAGGCGGCACTCAGGATGCGGTCCGGCCGGCGGACGTTGTCCTCGACGACGAAGAGGTCCGGCGGCCAGGCATCGAGCGCCGTCGGCGCGCGTACCAGCTCCGCGATCCGGTCGATCCGCGCCGTGTCGAGCCGCGGGATCGCCCGGCCGTTGACGAGCAGCGCCGGCCCCTGGTCGCACATGCCGATGCACGACGTCCTGGCGATCGAGACGAGGCCGTCCTCCGAGGTCTTGCCCTGCTCGACCCAGAGCGACTCGCACATGCGGTCGAGCAGCGCCTCCGAGCCCTGCATCCGGTCGGTGATGTTGTCGGCGAAACGGATCCGGTATCGGCCCGCCGGCTCCAGGTGCAGCATCGAGTAGAAGCCGGCGACGCCTTCCACCCGCGCTCGCGGCAGATCCACCGCTCTTGCGATGCGGGTGATGACCTCCGGCGGCAGCCACCCTTCCGGCTCCTGCGCCTCGCGCAGGATCTCGACGAGATGCGTCCGGTCGGCGCCGTGGCGCTGGAGGATCGCATCGACGCGCGCGAGGCGATCGGCGTCGGGGGGCATGACGTCGTTGGGCGGCACTCGGGGAATCGCGGCCCGCGCAAATACCGGCCGCATGAAGTCCAGGCCCTTCAATCCTCGGTCAGGGGGGCTGGGCGGTTCTGACTCAGATCAAGCTTGGAGACAGCCCACAGTCCGACCTGCCGCGGGCCCTCTCACTTGATGCCTTGACATCAACATTTCACGCACTTACGATGCCAACATGCGGACGACTCTCACCATCGACGACGACCTTGCGGGCCTCCTCAAGGAGCGTGCACGCCAGCTCGGGGTGCCGTTCAAGGAGGCCGTCAATCAGGCGCTCAGGGCCGGCCTCGGCCAAAGCATCAACGCACGTCGCGGTCCTGCGCCCAAGACCGTTCCGCACTCGTTCGGCTTCAGTCCCGGAATCGATCTCGACAAGCTCGGGCAGCTGGCGGACGAGCTCGAAGCCGAGGCGATTGCGGCATCTACGGGAAGCGCGCGTGATCCTGCCCGACGTCAACGTCCTCGTTCACGCCCATAACGCGGACTCGCCGACGCACGCCGCGGCACGTCGATGGTGGGACGGCTGCCTCGCCGGATCGGAGGGCGTCGGGCTCGCATGGGCGACCATCCTCGGGTTCGTCCGGATCACCACCAACCGCAGAATCGTCGCCAGGCCGCTCGCGGTGGCGGACGTGATGGAGCGAATCCAGGTCTGGCTCACCCTGCCGCACTTCCATATCGCGCAGCCCTCGGATCGGCACTTCCCGAGGCTCCGAACGCAGCTCGAACGCCTGGGCACCGCGGCGAATCTCACCACCGACGCGCACCTTGCCGT
>Ga0209254_10000645_pt1 | contig 29273 bp, 24 predicted proteins | sample FrelakmetDIP11DI_FD_187148 | JGI IMG/M metagenome (GOLD analysis project Ga0209254, IMG submission 187148) | Freshwater lake sediment microbial communities from the University of Notre Dame, USA, for methane emissions studies - DIP11 DI (SPAdes)... | ecosystem: Environmental > Aquatic >... | reverse complement strand
AAGCACACTGAACATGTTACCGAAATTCGAGCTGGCGCTCATTTTGATATATTTGATGATATTACCGAATACTTTGCGCCCCTCGACAACACCATCCTTGATGACCAGCAGATTCTTTTCCAGCAGAATAATGTCGGCCGACTCTTTAGCAATATCGACTGCAGTGTCGACAGAAATGCCTACATCAGCCGTTTTGAGTGCAGGGCCATCATTGATACCATCGCCCATGAAACCAACAACGTTGCCGTTTGACTGCAAGGCTTTTATGACACGCGCTTTTTGCTGGGGCGAAAGTTTTGCAAACAGCTTCACTTTCTCAACCTCTTCTGAAAGCTGAAAATCTGTCATCTGGTCGATCTGACTGCCCAGCATTATTCTATCTACCTGCAGCCCAACGTCATGGCAGATCTTGCGACTTACCACGTCGTTGTCGCCCGTTAAAATCTTAACTATAACGCCGTATTCCAGAAGGCTTGAAATGGCTGGACCCGCCGATTCTTTTGGCGGGTCAAGAAAGGCAATATAGCCACTCAGAATCAGATTGGCTTCGTCCTTTGGTTCGTAGATCGCCGGACCAAAGCCTACCTGCTTGTATGCCACGGCAATTACGCGAAAACCATCTGCATTCAGGTCATTTACAACAGCATGAGCATCTTTAACATGAAGTGGATTGAGTGGAAGGATTTCTCCACCCACTTGCATTCGATCACAAATACTAAAAATTTCCTCAACAGCGCCCTTGCAAATCAACAAATGAGAGGTTTTATCCTTTTCAACAATGACGGACATGCGTCTCCGCTGAAAATCAAAGGGTATTTCATCTACTTTCTGATAAAAATTCGCCTCATGTAACTTCTTGTGAACCTCTACATGCTGCAACACAGCAATATCAAGCAGGTTCTTTAACCCAGACTGATAATGGCTATTTAGATAAGCAAATTCGAGGACTTGTTCATCTTCTTTGCCTGTGATATCAACATGTTTTTCCAGAATCACTTTGTCTTGAGTAAGCGTTCCGGTCTTATCTGCACACAAGATATCCATAGCACCAAAATTCTGGATAGCATTCAACCGCTTGACGATAACTTTTTTACGTGACATCGCTATAGCGCCTTTAGCCAGGTTGATGGTAACCAGCATCGGCAACATCTCGGGCGCCAGCCCAACAGCAATCGCAGAAGCAAATAGAAGCGCCTCCATCCAGTTGCCTTTGATAAGACCATTAATCAGAAACACTGCCGGTACCATCACCATCATGATACGGATAATGAGTCCGATATATTTCTGGATACCCAGATCAAAGTTGGTGAGCTCTCTTTCTCCTACGACACTGGAAGCAATCGAACCAAAAAAAGTTTGTCCGCCGGTTGCCACCACAACAGCAACAGCAGTGCCTGAAAGTACATTAGTTCCCATGAAGCAGATATTGAGCAAGTCCGGGATACTGGTTTTAGTTGATGCATTTTTGTCGGCATGCTTTTCAACTGGCATAGATTCGCCCGTTAGAGCGGACTGATTTACGAAAAGGTCTTTAGCGGACAAGACTCTCAAATCTGCCGGAATCATGTCTCCTGCTGATAAATGCACGATGTCGCCTGGCACAAGCTGGCTAAAATCAATTTCAATGGTTTGACTGGAAGTGTCGGTGGAAACTCTTCGGGACACAGAAGCTGTTGAAGTGACCAATGAACGCAGACTTTCGGCAGCCTTGCTAGAGCGATATTCCTGAAAGAAAGCGAGCGTCGTGGAAAAAACAACCATCAGGGCAATGACTTCCGCGCCCCTAACTTCGCCAGTAAAAATCGCTATCAACGACAGTCCCAATAACAGCAGGGGCAATGGACTAAGGAAATAACTCAGGAATCGAAAAAAAAGCGACTTCTGCTTTTCACTCGCAACAATGTTGGGGCCAAATCTTGCAAGTCTTTTTTTTGCCTCAGAAGCCGAAAGCCCTTCTAAAGAAGAGCCAAGTTTTACTAAAACATCTGAGACTTCTAGTTTGGCGTATTGATGGAGCTTGTCAGAAATTTTGTACTCCCTAATTACACTTTGAGTACCTAATACACATATTACTTTTTAAATATTACGATTAACGCAAACTCAACACATCGCGCATGTCATAAAGCCCACTCTTTTTATCACCTAGAAATTTAGCGGCGCGCAGCGCGCCCAACGCAAACGTGGCACGGCTGCTTGCTTTGTGTGTTAATTCAACGCGTTCGCCAATACCTGCAAACATCACCGTATGATCACCTACCACATCACCACCTCTAAGCGTTGCGAAACCGATTTTCCCTGCTTCACGCTCACCTGTAACACCTTCACGGGCATAGATGGCACAATCTTTTAAATCCCGCCCTAAGCCATGTGCTGCCGCTTCGCCCAAGCGCAATGCAGTACCGGAAGGCGCATCGACTTTGTGACGATGATGCATCTCCACCACTTCAATGTCGTAGCCATCATTAAGCACTTTGGCGGCTTGCTCGACCAAATTGATCAGCAATGTCACGCCAACGCTCATGTTAGGCGCGAATACAATCGCTATTTTTTTTGAAGTCGCTTCTATTTTGGCTTTTTGTTCAACCGTAAAACCTGTTGTGCCTATCACATGTTTCACGTGGTGGCGCTGACAGGTTTCCAGATAATCCATGCTGGCTTCTGGGCGCGTAAAATCTATCAGCACATCCGCACCTTGCAACGTTTCACTTGCATCGTCGCTAATATACACACCAGTGCTTTTGCCGAACAATTCGCCTGCATCGCGGCCAATATTGGGACTTCCAGCGCGGTCTAGCGCACCATAAAGCTGCAGGCTTTCATCCTCAAAAACACCTTGCAATAGTGCATGCCCCATGCGTCCGGTAGCGCCAGCAATAACAATTTTAGTTTTCATAATTCGTCTTTAATTTTTTAAAAAAATCAAAAGCCAATTTTCTCTAACATCCGCTCAAAATAACCCGGCTCGGTTTCCGGCGGCAAGGGTGCCTGCTCAACCTTCTTGGGTTTGGTTTTATTATTCACCACAGGCGGAGCTGCTTCTTTTGTTGTCGTTTCAAGATTTTTAGTATCTAAATTTCTGTCCATCCTGAATATAAAAGCCTCATCTTGCGTTACATCTGGTTGACTCGGCACTTCTTGTGCGGGTTTTACAGACTCAACAGGTGCCAGTTCCTTAAGCTCAGTTTTTGGCTGTTCGACACTTGGCACTTCAACTGCAGGCACTTCAACCGGAGGTGCCTTAACTGCAGGCACTTCAACCGCGGGTGCAGGTATTTCCACAGCTGGGATTTCTACTTTTGGAACATCTACCGCAGGCGCATCTGCAGCAGGGGCAATCTCAATCGGCACAGCAAGCAAAGAGGGTGTTTCTTGCGCAGGCTCTACACCATCCGCTGCGGGCGCCTCAGGAGCCACCTCTTTCAGTAATTCAGCTTTTGGCGTTTCTATCGGTACGGCTTCTGCTGGCTTAGCCTCTTCTGGCTTCGCTGCCGGCGTTTTTTCGTCTTTCTCCCAGAACTTTAATTTATCCATCAGCCCTTTTTCTTTTGGTTTTGGCTCGATCGATTTTGGCAGCGTCACGGCTCCCGCTTCAACACCAGTCGCCGCACCTGCTGTGCCCTGTGGCACTACGTCGCCGCGCACGCGCTTAAGCAAATCTTTTTCGAACTCTAAAATCACACGGCGCTGCTCAACAACCTTGCCGGCTTGACGTAACTGATAGAAATAATCCCAGCGGTTACTGTGGAAGCTATCCACAATTAGCGGCGTGCCCATAATAAACTTCACTTGCGATTTGGTCATGCCGGGGCGCAGCTGCAGCAGCATTTTGGAAGTGACCACATTGCCCTGCTGAATTTCCATCTTGAAAGGCTTGAGGATAGGCGCGCTAGAGCCACAGCCTGTGAGCAAAGCACAGCAGATAATACATAATGCAAACAACTGTTTTAAAAAATGACGCATGATTTTTTGGGCGAATGACTTATTACTGAATTGGCGTTAATATACCACGATGGGTGCAACCCTAAAACCATAAAGTTATACCTAATCATTATTCTTGGGCACATTACGATGCATGATCAGAAAGATTTAAAGAACGCCGGCCTTAAGGCCACGCTCCCCAGACTGAAGATTCTGGAGCTCTTTGAAAACAGCGTTGAGCGGCATTTGTCAGCCGAAGATATTTATAAAATTTTAATCAATACCGGCGAGGATGTCGGCTTGGCAACGGTGTACCGCGTGCTGACGCAGTTTGAGCAGGCAGGACTTCTGCTACGCCACCATTTTGAAAGCGGTAAAGCGGTATTTGAGTTAAATGAAGGTCATCACCACGATCATATCGTGTGTCTGCAATGCGGTCATGTAGAAGAGTTTTGCGATGAAGAAATCGAAAAACTCCAGCATAAAGCTGCGAAAAACCGTGGATTCAAAATTCACGAACATTCACTGTATATTTATGCCGATTGCACCAAAAAACCCTGCCCGCATAAAAATTAATCATTTAATGTAGCTCGAATTAACAACAAAAGCGTTATTTTTTTTGGGGAGTGCATGATGTTAAAAAAATATTCTTCATTTATGCTTAAGTTTTCTTGGGCGGCTTTTTTGGGCTTAACCATCGCCGCATGCGGCACCAACCCCGTCACCAAGAAAAAAGAATTTCAGTTTGTCTCAGAAGAAAAGGAAATTGCCATTGGCAAAGAAAACTATTCGCCTGCGCGCCAATCGCAGGGCGGAGATTACATTATCGACCCTGAACTTACCGCCTACGTGCAAGGTATTGGCAAGAGACTTGGCGCGGTATCGGATAGACCAGAGCTTCCATACGAATTTGTCGTATTAAATGACTCTGTGCCCAATGCATGGGCGATGCCAGGCGGCAAAATCGCGTTTAACCGCGGCTTGTTGTACGAACTAAACAGCGAAGCAGAACTGGCAGCTGTAATGGGTCACGAAATCGTCCACGCAGCAGCTCGGCATGGCGCCAAGAGCATGGAGCGCAGCGTGTTTCTGCAAGGCGCGATGATTGCTGTGGGCATCGGTGCGCAAAATACCGATTATGCCAATTTGGTCGTAGGCGCTTCCCAGTTTGGCGCACAGCTCATCTCCAGCAAATACGGACGTGATGCAGAATCTGAATCTGATCTTTACGGCATGAAATACATGAAAAAAGCAGGTTACGACCCAGCCGCCGCGGTATCCTTGCAAGAAACCTTTGTGCGCTTGAGCGCTAACAAACAAAGTAATTGGCTGACAGGTTTATTTGCAAGCCACCCACCTTCACCGGAGCGGGTGGCAGCCAATAAAGTCACTTTGGCCACACTTGGCGCAGGCGGTGAATGGGGCAAAGAAACATATGCGCAAAAAACTGCAAAAATAAAAGCCACTCAGCCTGCCTACAAAGCCTATGATGATGCCATTGCCGCGCTCAAAAAAGGTGATACCGCAACCGCTTCCAGCCTTGCGCAGAAAGCCATTGCGGGCGAGCCGCGCGAAGCGCGTTTTCAGGAACTTTTGGGCGACATTGCATTAACCCAGAAAAAACCACAGGAAGCACTGACCTACTACGACAAAGCCATCAAGATGCAGCCGGATTACTTTAAACCGCATGTGCAAAGCGGTATCGCGTTGTTTAACATGGGTAAAAAGGCTGAGGCCGAGCCTTTTTTAAAACGTGCCAATGAACTGCTGCCCACCGCGCCGGGCCACGCGCTACTGGGCGATATTGCAGAAGGCCGCGGCGACACAGATCTGGCCTTACAACACTACCAAATGGCGGCGAGTTCAAATTCCGAAATCGGCAAACAAGCGGCTGAACGTGCTGTGCACCTTGATTTACCGCGCAACCCAAGCAAATATATCCGTTCCGGCGCGCAGGCCGATAGCGGCGGAAACCTGTTTGCCGTGGTTGAAAACGGCACATCTTTACCCGTTGGCCGCGTGCAAGTACGTGTAGTGAAATACGATGCTAAAACCGGCCGCGCCATAGGCCAAAGCCAGCCGATGATTATTAACGGCGTGCAGCCGGGCAAACGCAACCAAGTTGCTATTGGCGAGCGCGTTAAAACCCCGCAAGAAGCGCAATTGTATAAAGTAGTGGTGGAAGCCGCGGAGTTGGCGAAATAAATAACCGAATTGACTGGGTGAATTTAATATACTGAAAATATTAGCAAAGTATTATATTTGATTGGTGACAAACCTTGACTCCCCAACCATTTCGAAGCAACCGCCTCTTGCAGGGGCTCATTCTCTGGTTAGTGATGCTCTGGGTTATCACCGCCATCGAGCCCTACAACCGCCGTGACTGGCTGATTGAAAACTTGCTGGTATTCATCTACGCAGGTTTACTTGTTATCACCTATCGGCGGTTCGTCTTCACTAACCTGTCGTATATGTTGTTCGGACTCTTTATCAGCCTGCACCTGCTAGGCGCCCATTATACCTATGCAGAGGTACCATTTGGATTCTGGTTACAAGACACATTCAACCTTACGCGCAATCACTATGATCGTATCGTCCACTTTAGCTACGGCCTGCTGAATGCATACCCTTTCCGCGACATCTTCATGCGTGCCGCCGGCGTTCGCCGGAGCTGGTCATATTTTATGCCCGTCGTTGGTGTACTCAGTTTCAGTGGCTTTTATGAATTCCTCGAGGCCGCCGTAGCCTTTATTGTTAGTCCTGAACTCGGTGATGTCTACCTCGGAACGCAGGGTGATATCTGGGATGCAGAGAAGGATGCCTTCCTAGCCTTCAGTGGTGCAATCATCGCCATGAGCATCCTCTGGTTGTACAACAAACGTAGCTCGTAATGCAATAATTAATATTTACGCGGGCAACAAGTTGCCCGCCCTACCTAAAACCCGAGCATTTCCTTTGCATGATTGCGCGTGGTCTCAGTGATTTGAATCCCCCCCAGCATACGTGCGATTTCTTCCACCCGCTCGGTTTTGTTTAGCTCTTGAATATGGCTTAAAGTCGCGCCATTGACCTGCGTTTTGCTCACCTGCAAATGCTGCACAGCCTGTGCAGCTACTTGCGGTAAATGCGTAATCACCAGCACTTGGCGCTCAACACCAAGCTGTTTGAGTAATTGCCCGACAACCTCCGCCACACCACCGCCGATGCCGACATCCACTTCATCGAAAATCATGCATGGCACCGAGTTCCGGTTTGCTGTCGTCACGTGTAGCGCTAAACTGATACGCGACAACTCACCGCCCGAAGCTACTTTGTTAAGCGCTCTAGGCTCTACGCCCGCATGACCCGCCACTAAAAATTCCACTTGCTCCAAGCCGTTGGCCGAAGCCTCGCATGGCGTTAGCGCTACATCGAACTTGCCGCCGCTAAGCGATAAACGCTGCATTTCTGCGCTGATCTTTTGGCCTAAAGTTTTAGCTGCCTGTTGGCGGTTGGCGCTGAGCTGCTTAGCGGATGTTTGATAGGCTGCGAGCGCTTCTGTCTCTAGTTGCGACAGCGCGCCATCGTTGGCAAAGCTTTCCAGCTCCGTCATGCGCGCCTGGCAAGCGTTCAGTAAATCGGGCAATTCTTCCGGCTTGCTGCGGTATTTGCGCGCTGTGTTATGCACTGCCTGAATGCGGCTTTCCACTTCTGCAAGTCTTGCAGGGTCTAGCTCTGCCGTTTGCAGATAGCGGTTTAGGCTGCGACTGGCCTCCTCTAACTGTATGAGTGCAGAATCTACACCATCAGAGGCCTCTTTTAATTTTTCGTCGAACTCAACCAAGCCAGCTAATTTTTGCTGCACCTGCGCCAGCATACTCATGGCTGCAGGCTCATTTTCATCCAGCAGCGCAATGCAAGCCTGTAGGCCGGAAAGTAAAGAAGCTCCGTTAGCAAGGCGGTGATGCTCTTGCTGCAGCTCTTGCCATTCGCCAATATCAAAATTTAACTGCTGCAGCTCGCGCGTTTTATCGCGCAATTCGGCCAGTTCATCTGCATATGCGGCTGAATTTTTTTCGACTTCCAATCGCTGCAAATGCAGATGATGCCATGATTTATAAAGTGCCGCGACCTGACTAGCGAGCGCCCTGCTGCCTGCAAATTCATCTAAAATTTGCCGCTGTGTGCTGGTTTTGAGCAGCGAGTGGTGGGCATTCTGGCTGTAAATATCGACTAATAATTCGCCTAAATCTTTAAGCTGACCGATAGTAACTGCAGTGCCGTTGATAAAACCGCGGCTGCGGCCATCACTATAAATGACACGCCGGAGAACCAATGCCGGCGCGGCTTCCAAGGCAGCGTTTTCCAGCCAAATTGAGGCGTTTTCGTTATTTGAGAAAGTGACGCTGATATCTGCGCGTTCTGAGCCTGCACGAATCACTGCGCCATCATTGCGTTCGCCTAAGGCAAGTGAAAGTGCATCAATGAGAATAGATTTACCCGCGCCTGTTTCGCCCGTGAGCGTGGTAAAGCCCGAGGAAAACTCTAAATCGAGGTTTTCGACAATGATGAAATCGCGGATAGAAAGACTTTGTAACATAATTTTGAAAACGAATTAAAGCCGTATAAAGCAAATATTCATTGCAAGAGTTTGCAAGCACAAGGCGGCAAAGCACAGACAGTATATCTAGTACGACAAGCCGCAGTTAACGCAGTGATTGTGAACTCTTGCATTGAAGATTTAGCCCCAGTTGAGTTTATTGCGCAACATATCAAAATAACAATACTCGCCCGGATGCAACAAAGTGATGTTTTTAGGAGCACGCGTGATCAATATTTTGTCTCCCGCCTCTAAAGCGATTTGAAATTGCCCGTCAAAACTAACCTGGGCTTCATCAACCTGCACCAGCGTCACCTCGATTTTACTATCGCTGTTGACTGTAATCGGGCGGTTAGTCAGGGTGTGCGGGCTAATCGGCACAAGAGCAATCGCCTCCAGATTCGGATGCAGAATCGGGCCGCCCGCAGACAGTGAATAAGCCGTTGTGCCAGTAGGCGTGGTAAGAATCAAGCCGTCACCGCGCTGTTTGTATACGAAATTACCGTTAATCTCGACTTGAAGTTCGATCAAACGCAAGCCGCTTTTTACCACGACATCGTTTAGCGCAAACCCTTGATATACAAGCTTTCCAGAACGATGGATGCTGGCAGAAAGCAGCATGCGCGATTCTTTTTGAAAGTTGCCTGCCAGAATCTTATCAAGCGCCGCCAGCATATCTTCTGCGCGCAGATCTGTTAAAAAACCGAAACGTCCGCGGTTAATGCCCACCAGCGGGATTTCAGCATCCATGATAGCTCTGGCCACGCTTAGCATCGTGCCATCGCCGCCCATCACAATCGCCAGATCAACTTTATTGCCAATTGTATCTAGCGAAGCAGTTTTAAAACCTTTAAGTTCAGCATGCTCTGCAGTGTTTTGCTCTAGCCAGACTTCGATATTCTTAGCACTTAAATGATGCGCCAGATCAGCCAGATCAGCCTGCATTTGCTGCAAGGCCGATTGATTCATGTATTTGCCGATGATGGCGATTCTTTTGAAATTTGTATGCATGGCAGAATTAAAACATAGTTGACGAAGCGTGAAAAGAAAATCAATCTATTACAGTCGAACTAATTCAGGCAAAATAGCGACATAGGTTGCAACATGGATAAACGCGCGCAAATATTGCTTAAAACTCTAGTTGAACATTACATTAGTGATGGTCAGCCTATTGGGTCGCGCACACTGCTGCAGCACTCTGGCCTTGATGTCAGCCCCGCGACGATACGTAATGTCATGTCAGACCTTGAGCAACTAGGCTTCATTGCCAGCCCGCACACCTCAGCGGGCCGTGTGCCCACACAAAAAGGCTACCGCATGTTTGTAGATACATTGCTCACTGTGCAGCCTTTAGACACCCAGGCCGTGAATCAGCTTAAAAGCGGGTTGTCCTCGCCCAACCAGAATGAGCTGATTACCAATGCTGCCGACATGCTGTCGCAGCTCACTCAATTTGCCGGTTTGGTGATGATTCCCAAACGTAAAACACTTTCTTTTAAACATCTGGAATTCTTACCTCTCACCGAAAAACGTATTCTGGTGATTATTGTCACCAGCGATGGCAACGTGCAGAATCGTATCCTTCTCACCGAAAAACCATATTCGGCAAGCGAACTTATGCAAGCCGGTAATTATTTTAACGCCAATTTCGTAGGCTTTACCTTTGAAGAGGCACAGCAAAAACTGCGGGCAGAACTCAAACAAATGCAGACCGACATGAACCGGCTAATGTCGGCAGCGCTGGAAACAAGCACCCGTGCAGATGACAGCGATGGCGTTGTAATTGCCGGCGAACGTAATTTACTGCAAGTTGACGAACTATCCACTAACGTCAACAGTTTGCGTAAGCTGTTCGAGATTTTTGAGCGCCGCACTTCACTTATGCAGCTGCTGGATAACAGCCAGCGTGCTGAAGGCATACAGATATTCATCGGCGGGGAAAGCGGCTATTTACCTTTGGACGAATGCAGCATGGTCACTGCGCCGTATGAGGCAGATGGCCAGGTGGTTGGTACGCTAGGCGTCATCGGCCCCACGAGAATGGCATACGAACGTGTGATTCCGATTGTGGATGTGACGGCTAAACTGCTCTCGAATGCCTTATCAAACAACTAAACTTAACAGAAAAAATTGATGGCTTATTACTATCCTGAACCCAAATACGCCCATGGCGACCAACTCAAAGTCGGCATTCTGCTGGCCAATTTAGGCACGCCTGACGCGCCCACTGCAAGCGCGTTACGGCCTTATCTTCGCCAGTTTTTAAGCGATAGGCGTATCGTGGAGATTCCCCGTGCGATTTGGTGGTTTATTTTAAACGGTATCATCTTAATCATCCGCCCCAAAAAATCTGCTGAAAAATATGCACAGGTGTGGACAACGGAAGGATCCCCACTCTTGGTGCATGCGCAAAAACAAACGCAACTTTTACGCGGATTTTTAGCGCAAAAAATAAAATCTCCTTTTGCAGTGGAATTGGGCATGAGTTACGGCAACCCTTCAATTGCATCAGCCATTGAAAAACTGAAAGCCCAGCACTGTGACCGTATTCTGGTGTTTCCGCTGTATCCGCAATACGCGGCAAGCAGCACAGCATCTGCGCTGGACGCTGTGTGGCGCATCTTACTTAAAACGCGCAACATGCCAGCTATCCGCACAATTCGACATTATCACGACCACCCTGCCTACATCACGGCGCTGGCAGAAAGCGTGCTAAAACATTGGCAAATTAATGGCGGCAAACCGAGCAAACTGGTCATGAGCTTTCACGGCGTACCTAAAGCGCATTTAACTAGCGGCGACCCTTACCACTGCCAATGCCATAAAACTGGTCGCTTGCTCGCCGAGTCGCTGGGTTTAAGCAAAGATGAATATTTAATCGCGTTTCAATCGCGCTTTGGCAAGCAGGAATGGCTAAAACCATACCTTGCAAGCACGTTAGAAGAACTTGGCAAAGCCAAATCCAAACGCATCGATGTCATCTGCCCAGGTTTCAGTAGCGATTGCCTGGAAACTCTGGAAGAAATCGCCATGGAAGGCAAGCATGTATTCCAAAGTAGTGGGGGTGGCGAATATCACTATATTCCTGCGCTTAACGAAAGCGATGCCTGGATACATGCCATGACTGAAATTGCACTTGAAAACCTGCAGGGTTGGGTAAGCACAGACTGGGATACCGTACAGGCTAAAAAAGAGGCAGAAATGACGAAATTAAGGGCGCAGGCTTTGGGTGCAAAAGAATAAGCGTTATACTCCTACTTTTAGCTAATAGCATGAATTTATGATTGTTATCACTGGTGGCGCAGGAATGATAGGTTCTATCATCGCCTGGCATATCAATACCAAACTTGATCGCGATGATTTAGTGATTGTTGACCGTGTCACGCACGAGGAGCAATGGCAAAACCTCGCTCACCGCAAATATGAGCAATATTTAGATAAAGACCAACTGATGAGTTGGCTTGAAGGCCCGAGGAATATTGAAGCCATCATCCATATGGGTGCAATTAGCGCAACGACTGAAAAAGATTTTAATAAGCTGGTTGCTGATAACATTCACTACTCACAAGACCTATGGAATTGGTGTGCCAGCAATAATGTACCCTTTCTGTACGCAAGCTCTGCCGCGACTTATGGTGCGGGTAACAAAGGTTATGATGACGCTTCGATTAACAATTTGCGTCCTCTCAATGCCTACGGCTACTCCAAACACTTTTTTGATCAATGGGCATTGCGCCATGCTGCAGAAAATCAATTCGCCCCTACAAGCTGGGCAGGCTTTAAGTTTTTTAATGTGTACGGCCCTAACGAATATCATAAAGAGCGCATGGCAAGCGTGGCGTTTCACACATTCAATCAATTTAGCCAAACAGGCACCATGAAACTCTTTAAAGGCACCAAAACCGGAGTCGAGGATGGCATGCAAATGCGTGACTTTGTTTATGTTAAAGATGCTGCCAGCGTGGTTGTACACTTTCTCAATACGGCTTTAAACAATAAGCCTGCACCAAATGGCATCTATAATATTGGCACAGGAAAAGCGCGCAGCTTTAAGGATTTAGCCACTGCCGTGATGACCAGCATGGAGAAAACCCCTGATATTACCTACATTGACATGCCTAATGACTTGCAAGGTAAATATCAATATTTTACCGAAGCCAATATGGCCAAACTCCGCACTGCAGGCTACTCCCCCCCGTTTACGAGTTTGGAAGATGGCGTAAAGGATTACGTACAGAATTATCTGATGCAGGAGGATAGGTACTGCTGATGAAATATGTTGATTATTTAAAAGGCGAGCATGCCGCCCATATGGCAATGTTTAATGCACTGGAAGCGTTATTTCCACTCATCAGCGAAGTGGGTATTGCCATGCAGAACTGCATTAACAATGGCGGAAAAATTTTGCTAATGGGCAATGGCGGCAGTGCGGCAGACAGCCAGCATATTGCAGCTGAAATCGTCGGTCGATTTAAAAAAGAGCGCAAAGGCCTGCCTGCGATTGCGCTCACGACTGACACCTCCATACTGACATCTGTGGGCAACGATTATGGCTACGATTATATTTTTGCTCGCCAAATCGAGGCGCTTTGCACACCCCAAGATTTAGTGATTGGCATTACCACCAGCGGCAATAGCGCAAATGTCGTAAGTGCGATTGAAGCCGCTAACGCGATTGGCGCAACCACTGTGGGCTTAACAGGCGGCTCTGGCGGCAAGTTATTGAAATTGTGTGATTTTAATTTAATCATGCCTTCAAGCGTGACTGCCCGTATCCAGGAAGCGCATATCTTTGTAGGACATTCGCTTTGCGAGATTCTAGAGTCAGAATAAAACATTTTTCATGCAACAAAAACTTCTAGACACAGTTAAGAAATTCGGCAGCAAAGCCTTAGTTAGCGCATCTGGACACGCATTGGTAATTGGTGACGTCATGCTGGACCGTTATTTAATTGGCTCTGTAGGACGCATATCGCCCGAAGCGCCAGTGCCGATTGTGTTATTGAAACAACAAAACGAACGCGCTGGCGGTGCAGCTAATGTAGCTGCCAATCTGGCACAGCTAGGCATTAAAACCCATATTATCGGTTGCGTAGGTAGTGATGCCGAGGCTAAGACATTACTTGCTTTACTAGGCGAAATGGACGTTGAGGCTAGTGGAGTATGCATTTCGAATAATCGCCCGACAATAGCCAAAACCCGCGTATTAAGTGGCCACCAGCAAATGATGCGGCTTGATCAGGAAAACAGTGAACCTTTCAATAGTGCTGAAAATAAGCAATTATTAAGCGCCATTCAGGCACAGCTTGCCTTAAAACCTGCCGTTGTGATTTTGTCTGATTACGCCAAGGGCTTATTGAGCAGCGAAATCTGTCAAACAATCATCAAGCAATGTAAAACGCAGGACATTCCAGTTTTAGTTGACCCTAAAGGCCATGATTACAGCAAATACCAAGGCGCAACTGCGCTGACACCCAATAAAAAGGAAACTGCGGAAGCCTGTAATACATCAACAAATGACTCTGATTTAATCACTAAAGCTAGTGTGCTGAAAAATAGCTTAAATCTACAATTCTTAGCAGTTACGCGCGGCGAAGAAGGAATTACGCTGATTGATTCTAGAATACATGATATTCCTGCTATCGCTAAGCAGGTGTTTGATGTTTCTGGTGCGGGAGACACTGTCATCGCCGCATTGGCCGCAGGCTTGATATATGGCCTAAACGCACTGGAAAGCTTGCAGCTTGCCAATATTGCGGCAGCTGTTGTGGTGGGGAAGGTAGGTACTGTGCCTATTTCTCAGCAAGAATTGTTAGAAGCTCTAACCAGCCAACAAGGCAACGAACAAGCACATAAGATATGCGATTTAGCGCAATTGATGCAAAAAATTGAAGCTTGGAAAAAAGCCAAACAAAAAATCGTATTTACCAATGGCTGTTTTGATTTGCTTCACGCTGGCCATGTTACCTATTTAGAAGCCGCAAAGAAGCGTGGTGACAGGCTGATTTTAGGCTTGAATACAGATCGCTCCGTCAGTGCGATTAAAGGCCCTACACGCCCGGTTGTGCATGAAAATGATCGGGCACGCGTGCTCGCTGCACTGGAATCTGTTGATGCGATTATTTTATTCGATGAAGATACACCTATCAATTTAATCAACGCGATTAAACCCGATGTCATCGCAAAAGGCAGCGACTATACTGCAGACCAAGTAGTTGGTGGCAAAGAGGTGATATCTTGGGGAGGCGAAATTGCCTTGATAGATTTGGTAGAAGGCCGCAGCACTAGCAACATCATCAAAAAAATGAATGTTTAAACTGTTCTAAGCCAACATGTCCGTCGATAAAATATTGATTCTTGGACCGGCTTGGGTAGGCGACATGGTGCTGGCGCAGAGTCTTTTCAAAACCCTTAAATCCAATAAACCAAGCTGTGTTATCGACGTGGCCGCACCAGCATGGACACTGCCGTTATTAGAGCGCATGCCGGAAGTAAACGAAGCAATTGCGCTACCTTTTAAACATGGTGAACTGGCTTTTTTTGAGCGCATAAAATTTGGTAAAAGCTTAAAAAATAAAGGCTACACACAAGCAATTATTCTTACCAATTCGTTCAAATCTGCACTCTTAGCATGGGCGGCAGATATCAAGCGACGCACAGGATTTTTAGGTGAAATGCGTTATGGTTTGATTAACGACATTCGTCCGCTAGATAAAACCAAACTCAAAATGACGGTTGAACGTTTTGTCACTTTAGGCCTAAATCGCAATGAAACTCTTCCATACACCTTACCAAACCCTCAGCTAATCAGTACTCCAGAAGGTGCATGGGTATTGGCTTCCAGCTTAGGTGCCAAATCACCTAAAAACAAGATTCTTGGGCTATGTCCCGGCGCAGAATACGGCGAAGCCAAACGCTGGCCAGCAGAATACTACGCAGAAGTTGCCAATGCTACACTGAGCAAGGGCTGGCAAGTATGGCTATTTGGCTCAGACAAAGACATGCCCGTCACGACAAGCATCAACCAGCTGACGCAAAATAAGTGCTTAAATTTAGGTGGAAAAACAAAGTTGGGCGATGCGATTGATTTGATGTCACTCTGTGACACCATCATAAGCAACGACTCAGGTTTAATGCATGTAGCAGCTGCGCTGGACAAAAAATTGATTGCAATTTTTGGCAGTAGCGATCCCTACCACACACCTCCCATGCATCCTAATGCAGTGATAGAATATTTAGGGCTGGAATGTAGCCCGTGCTTCAAACGGGAATGCCCGCTCAGCCACTTAAATTGTCTAAAACAAATTAAGCCTGCCAGAATTACCAAGTTAATTGACTCATAAAACGTTATGAATATTTTGTTACAAAAACTAGAGGCAATTTCTTTACCTAAGCTGCAATTCCTGATCGTGATTTTAAGCTTCATGATTGCCGCGCAAGTGCAATATATTCAACATGGCTGGATTAATCCAGATTCTGTTTTATATCTGGAAGCGGCAAAATTATTTGCAAATGGTGAATGGCAAGCCGGGTTTAATGTGTTTCCTTGGCCCCTTTACTCGCTATGTATCGCAGCCGCACATAAATTCACATTTATAAGTATTTATCATGCTGCGCAATTACTTAATGTTGTATTTTTTGGTATTGCTACTGCAAGCTTCTTAAAAATTATTCAATTGGGAGGCGGCAAGCAGCGCCAAATCATTGCGGGCGCACTCATATGGCTAAGCGCCCAATACATGATAGGCGGCGTGCTCGAGATGCTCATGCGCGATGAGGGTTTTTGGGCCTTTTATCTCACCAGCCTAGTATTTTTTATCAGATTTTATAAAACCAATCACTTTAAAGATGCAATTTTATGGCAAGTATGCATCATGCTTGCCACCCTTTTTAGAATAGAAGCGATTCTATTTTTATTGTTATTACCGCTTATTTTGCTACTCAAAAAGCAAAGCTCTTTTTCTGCACGGGTAGTTCAATTATTAAAATGCAATGTTATTCATTTTGCGCTTGCCTTCATTCTAATTATGGTCTTTGTCACTAACAAGCAATTGTCAATAGCCATGCTAGGGCGATTAAATGAAGTGTTCACGTCAAATATCATCCAAGAATTTACGAGAAACTTAGTTGAAAAATCGCACATTATGTCTACCCTTGTGCTGGGGAAATACTTAGAAGAATTTGCTATGCAAGGGCTTCTGATCACTTTTATTTATATAATTTTCGTAAAAGCCATTGCTGCCACAGGCATTGTCAATATAGGGCTGGCAGGGCTTGCAATTAAACATCAAAAACGGTTGATAGAAACTGACGCATACAGCGTGCTGCGTGCTGCCGCCATCATAGCGCTCATTAACATGGGGCTAATTATCACCAAAGTATTTGTGTTGTCCGGTCGATACGTATTGGCTTTATCGTTTGTGTTAATGGTATTCGCTGCATTTTATTTGGCCGAATTATTTAAATATTTATCACAAAATAACAAGCAAAAAAAATGGTTAGTAATTGGTCTGATAGTAATCATGCTACTGGGCGTAGTTAAAAACTTACTACCGAAGCAAGAAGGATACAACTACCAGCAAGCGGCCATAGCTTGGCTAAGCAAGCATAACAAATCGAATAAACCTGTTTTTTATGAAGATTCCAGAATGCGCTATTTTGCTGGCGCGCCATTTATTGGCACAGGTATATACAACTGGGAGTTGCTTGCGGATGAAAACAAAAATAATTCTACTAACAACTATGAGTATTTGGTTATCAACCACTCAACCCAGCATCCAGAAAAAGAAAAGTTGATTGCAGAAAAACTTCCTGAATACCATGAGGTAAATCGATTTAGCTCTGCTAAGTCTAAAAAATCAATAGTAATTTACCAAAAATAATTACAAATTAACCCGTTTAATATCTGCTGTTATAATCGACTTTACTAAAAAGTTCAACATAGACAAAAATATAATGAAACAAATGCCATTTTGCCCGGTATGCAATCAGCCATCTCCATACGATTTTAGTAGTCGAGACTTAATGTTCGATCACTATGAGCGTTATGATTACCATCGTTGCACTAGTTGTAATTTTATTTTTCAATATCCACTACCAACACTAGAGCAGATTAGCGCTTTTTATCCAAATGAATATGAGGTCTATGAAGAGCAATCTCGCTTAAAAAAAGTAAGTGGGCTCAGAAAGTCTATTTTAAAAAAATATTATGGTTATACCCATTTAAATACAAGTGCATTCAATGATTTTATTTGCTTTATTCCTCAATTGTTTAATAAACGCTTTGAAGTTCATTTCAGTTTAAATGGCAACCTACTCGATGTCGGATGTGGTAATGGGCGTTATTTAGATGGCATGAAAAAACTAGGCTGGCAAACAAAAGGGGTAGAATTTAACGATAGCGCAGTACGTGTATGCAATCTCTCCGGGTTGGATGTACACCACGGGGATTTGTTCTCTGCAAATTTTGATAGTAACAGTTTCGATGTCATCAATGTTAGTCATGTGGTTGAGCATGTGCCCAATCCAAAAGAATTCTTTGCTGAGCTCTCACGTATACTGAAAAAAAATGGTACGCTTATTATCAAGACTCCGAATAGCAAGGCTTTAGGTAGAGCATTATTTAATACCAATTGGTATGCGAATGATGTGCCAAGGCATATTTATCTATTCTCTGAGAAGAATCTAAAAGTTCTGGCCAGCACTTATGGATTGAAAGTCCAGCAATTAAAAACCCGCACCTCTCCTAAAATTATTCTAAACAGCTTTGATTACATTACAGCAAACAGTAAAGTACCATCCAAAAAAGTTAAATGGAAAAGATTTATTGCTAAAATTTACGTACTTCTCGCGCAATATAAAAAACAAGGCGATGAATTATTCGTCGTGTTCACCAAACGCTAGATTCAATGACAAATGTACTGTTTATCTCTAAGGGAGAGAGCGCCTCATCCACACGTTATCGTGCTTTACAGTACTTTCCATATTTTATCGCTGCAGGATGGCAGCCAAAGCATGTCACGATTTCGGGCGGACTTATCGCAATGGCAAAGACCTTCTTCGCCGCCAAAAATGCTGATGTTGTAGTTTTATTACGTAAAACTTTTCCTTACCCTATATTCTGGATACTTCGCAAACTATCAAAGAAATTAATTTTCGATTTTGATGATGCAATTTTTTGCAATACAGATGGATCATACTCAGTAACTAGGTCAAGTCGATTCAAGTCTACTATCTCAAAATGCGATCATGTATTTGCTGGAAATGAATACTTAGCTACCGAGGCACGCAAATTCAATTCGGCAACTACGGTAATCCCCACTTCTGTGGATACTGATAAATATAATCTCCACTGTGCAAAAAATCTTAACTATCTTCAGCTGGTATGGATTGGCAGCAGATCGACCAGAAAATACATAGAAGAAATTTTGCCATTCTTAGAGCAGGCAGCACAAATTGTTCCAAATCTACAACTTAAGGTAATTGCAGATTTTGAGCTATTTGGTAAGTACTTACAAATCAAAAACATTCACTGGAGTGAACAATCAGAGGCCATGGAGCTGTGTAATGCTGACATAGGCATAGCGCCAATGCCAGAAGATAATTGGACTAAAGGAAAATGTGCACTAAAAGTGCTGCAGTATATGGCAGCAGGTCTCCCTGTTTTATCATCACTCTCAGGTGTCAACGCATATGTGGTTAAAAATGGAATTAGCGGCTTTCTGGCTTCAGATAATAATCAATGGACTAAGCTATTATCGCAAATGAGCAAAGACAAAACAGCTTTGGTCAGCATGGGGGAATGTGGTAAGCATAGAGTAGAATCAGAATTCTCTATCGAAGTTGTTTTTCAAAAAATATTAACGATCCTTTCTTAAAGATTGTTAATATTACTTATGGCTTACTATAAAAGTCGCGGTACCAACTTACAAACTTCTCTACGCCAGCTTGCAAAGGCGTATTCGGTTTAAACCCTACCCATGCATTTAATGCCGTCGTATCTGCATAAGTCGATTTTACGTCCCCTGGCTGCATAGGCAGAAATTCTTGTTGAGCTTTTTTGCCAATAGATTGTTCTAACAAAGCAATAAAATCTAACAACTTTTCCGGGCGATTATTTCCAATATTGAACAGCCTGTACGGCGCATTGGTATTGGTTTCCAGGGCATTGATATCTGACGTTGCAGGCTTATCCATTACGCGAATCACACCTTCGACAATATCTTCAATATACGTAAAATCGCGCATCATGTCGCCATGATTAAAAACCTTAATTGGCCTACCTTTAAAAATAGCATCCGCAAACAAAAATGGCGCCATGTCTGGCCTACCCCATGGGCCGTATACCGTAAAAAAACGTAGGCCAGTGGTTGGGATGTTGTAAAGGTGGCTATAGGTATGTGCCATCAGCTCGTTAGCCTTTTTGGTTGCTGCATACAAGCTCACTGGATGATCTACATTATCCGTCTCTGAAAACGGCAATTTAGTATTTCCACCATAGACGCTGGAAGAACTTGCATAGACTAAATGCAGCGGCTGAATTGCCCTGCAAGCCTCTAAAATATTGGTGAATGCAACGATGTTGCTGTTGATATAGGCATATGGATTTTCAAGCGAATAGCGCACGCCCGCTTGCGCCGCGAGATGAACTACACTGTCTGGTTTTTCATCATGGAACAATTTTGCTGTAGCTACTTGTTCGACCAGATCTAATTTTACAAACTTAAAGTTTTTTGCATTTGGATGTGCCTGAATAGAAGCTAGCCGCGCCAGTTTTAAGCTTACATCATAATAATCATTCAGGTTATCAACACCAACCACGATATCGCCACGTGCGAGCAAGCTTAAACAGACTGAATGTCCGATAAAGCCTGCAGCACCAGTGAGCAACACTTTCATTTAATGACTTAAACGTCCAATTGAACGGTATGCTACACCTGCATTTTTTACTGTTGCCGGATCGTACATATTTCGCCCATCAAAAATGATGTTAGCTTTAAGTTTTTGTTTGATTTGTGAAAAATCAGGATTTCTAAATTCTTTCCACTCAGTGATAATCACCAATGCATCAGCGTTATTTAGGGCTTGACTAGGTGTTTCAGCAAAACTTAAGCCTCTCACATTATTAAATATGCGTTTTGCTTCTTGCATCGCAACTGGGTCATAAGCAGTCACCGTGGCACCTGCCTGCAGCAAATCGTTAATCAACACACGGCTAGTGGCTTCGCGCATGTCATCCGTATTCGGTTTAAATGCCAATCCCCAAACCGCAAAATGCTTGCCTGATAAATTTTGGCCAAATTGTTTTTTAATTTTCTTAGTAAGCACTTGTTTTTGCAAATTGTTCGCCGCTTCAACAGCATTCAGCACTTTTAAATCATAGCCATTATTATGACCAGTACTAATCAGTGCCTTCACGTCCTTAGGGAAACACGACCCACCGTAACCACAGCCAGAATATAGAAAATCATAGCCAATGCGCGGATCTGAACCAATTCCTTTGCGCACCGCCTCAATATCTGCGCCCAAAGCTTCTGCTAAATTAGCGAGCTCATTCATAAAGCTTATACGCGTTGCTAGCATGGCGTTAGCAGCATATTTAGTAAGTTCGGCTGAATGTACATCCATCATCACCAAACGCTCGTGATTGCGTTGAAATGGAGCGTACAGAGCCCGCATTACATCTTTACTTTGTTCGTCTTCCGCACCAACCACAATGCGATCTGGGCGCATAAAGTCTTCTACAGCTGCGCCCTCTTTTAAGAACTCTGGATTTGAAACAACGCTAAATTTAACATCCGCTTTACGTGCTATAAGCTCTTCTGCAATCGCAGCTTTAACCTTGTCGGCAGTCCCAACAGGCACGGTAGATTTATCAACAACAACTTTATAGCTAGTCATATATTTACCAATATTTCTGGCAGCTGATACTACATATTGCAAATCAGCAGAGCCGTCTTCATCTGGAGGTGTACCTACGGCTATAAACTGCACATCACCAAAATCTACCGCTTGCTTAATATCAGTAGTAAATTTTAAGCGTCCAGCAGCCACATTACGACGCACCATTTCCAAGAGACCTGGCTCGTGAATCGGAATTCCACCCTCTTCTAATATCTTAATTTTAGCCGGGTCTACATCTAGGCAAAGAACATCATTGCCGACTTCCGCTAAGCAAGTACCGCTCACTAAACCCACATACCCCGTGCCTACTACTGTTATCTTCACTACATCTTCTCTTTTTATATCAATAAGTTAACCATTATGACACGCCTGACCGAAACCAAAAACTGTTAAAGATTTATTTTTTTTCAGATACGGACTAAACTCTTTCACCTTACAATCAGCTTCTGATTTAATCGTACTTAAATTATCAGTGTCTACCAATAATAAAAAAGAATCTTTGGCATTTTTGGCTTCTTTGAACATTTCTTTGTCTAACATTTTAATCGGCCGATTGGCATAATAAACCAATCGGCTATCAATGCCCTGATATGCATATAAATTGTCCTCTTTAACGTTCGAAATCCATGTACTAAAGGCCGGAAAAACTGCCACACGATATGCAAAAATTTTAGGTTCCACAAAACTATAAAAAACCGCAAAGCCTATAGGCAGCAACAACCCAACACTGACGATTAATTTCTTTGTTCTCGCTTTTCCAGCATCAAAAAGTGCCGCAAGTTTAATTGCTAATAAAATAGAAATCAAAGGATATATCGGCAATAAATACTTGGCGTGCTTGTTGCTGAATATCGAAAAGATGATGAGCGGCAAGACAGCTGCCAACACTAGCACCAACTGATGTGGTTGTCGAATTTGCTGCCTGAAAAAATCTTTTGAGCGGACAAAAAACAATGCAATTAACAATATAAAATCAATCGCAATCCAGCCCGCATAGCTCAATAGCGGTTTTGCAATATCACCTTGCATTTTTTCTAACATATCTCGCTTAACTACCTTAGCCCATATATCGAAGCCTAATTGCCAGCTCACAGCCGCATACCAGGCTAAGCCAACAACGAAAAAAATCAACCAGCCACGCCAATTCAGCAAAACTATTTTAATGTGAGGGTTTTTGCTATAGATTGCTGCCACCAGCAGCGGCAACGTCACAAACAGCAACACCAAAGGCCCTTTGGTCATAAGCGCCAGCGCTAAAAGAAAATAGCTAAGATATATCCAGATTTTATGAGCAGAATTTTGATTGGATGAATCCTGTATATATTGCAATGCAGACAGAACCGAGCCCACACATAGCGCGGTCAGCAACATTTCAATCTCGCAGCGTCTTGCCAGCATGACAAAGCCAAGATTAGCTATCAGCAATTGTACTGAAAACAATGCCGCCCATTGGCCGGATTGCTTAAGAGTAAAACGGTAGGTCATCCACAACACTGCAGAGGCTGCCAGTGCCGATGGTAGCCGCAATGTCCATTCATTGACGCCCCACCCCAGGGCAAAGGTAGAGGACAGCCAATACAGTAAAGGCGGTTTAGTTAGATACAACTCGCCATTCAGGTGTGGCAACATCCAATTTCCGGTAGACGCCATTTCCTTGATGGCAAGTGCACGCCGCCCTTCGTTCAGCGACATCAGCTCGATGCTGCCCAGACCCCAGAAAAGCACAATGATTGCGATTGCTACGGTTACCCATAAAAACATCGGGTACGCTTTGTTCATCTCACGCAGCACGTTTTTCGCTCTATTATTTACCGTTATTGCGGTGAATTAAGACCAGGTTTCTGGAGTACACAATGGTGCCAGGCAGCTGCCCCAGAATAATTACCGGATCCAGCTTATGCAACCCGTAAGCAAGCACGATCAAGCCACCCAGCAAGCTCAAATACCAAAAACTTACGGGAATCAGACTCTGCTGGTGGCGTTCGCTATGTATCCACTGCACAATAAAACGCGCCATAAACAAGCACTGGCCAGCCAAACCAACACATAGCCAAACTAGGTCAGTGGTTGGCATCCCTACAATATAATGATTAAGTGCATTAATAATATGCGAAAAATATGTGCCGATGCCATCATTGACGATTTGCATGACTAACCAGCCTTATCTTCTAAAATCTGCGGGATTTTGGCGCGGCGCTGTAGCCAAGCCACACCAAACAAATCAACAATACCGACTAGCAATCTATCAATCGTGCCATAGTTTGATTTGCCATGTTCGCGATTGCGATGCGCGACTGGCACAGAAACGATCTTGCCTCCTCGACGCTTGATGAGTGCGGGCAAGAAACGATGCATATGGTCAAAATAGGGCAAGTCCAGAAATGCCTCACGTTTGAATAACTTTAAGCCACACCCGGTATCCGGCGTATCATCATTAAGCATCTTAGAGCGTACTGTGTTGGCAATCACTGACGAAATGCGCTTAATCCAAGTGTCACGACGGCTGGCACGACGATTTCCACCAGCTAATTCAATATCTTCTGTTACTGCAGCCATCAATTTAGGTATGTCGGCCGGATCATTTTGCCCATCTCCGTCCAGGGTCGCTACCCAATCAAATTGGGCCGCTTTTACTCCTGTGCGCACTGCGGTGCTTTGCCCGCAGCTTTTCGCGTGACATACGATTTTTAACTGCGTAAATTGCGATTGCAATGATTTTAGTTGGCTATAAGTATTGTCAGTGCTGCCATCATCTACATAAATAATTTCATGTGTCATATGCTTTAGCGCAGCATCGATCTCGCCAATCAAACTTGCCACATTACCTTCTTCATTACGAACTGGAACTACAACTGAGACTTGATTAATTTTCATATCGATATTTTCTTGAATTACGTTATTTTATAGCGGTTTGACTAAGTAATTGAGAAATATTATGAAGTATGGTGATTTTATTCTTAGCACAATAAGCCTGCCAGTCTGCCACCTCTGTCCATTCACTTAAAAAAATAAAATCCAGCCCCGCATTTGTAGCAGCTTGATAATCATATTTACTATCACCTAAAAATAAAGCAGGAAACCGAATATTGCCATTGGCTTTTTCACGCGCAAGCACATCATCTTTTTGATCCGGTCCGCCAAAAATACCCGCTTCAAATAACTGCGCCAAATCACGGCGAGCAAAAATTCTTCGCAGCTCTTTTTGATCGCCTCCGGAAAGCAGCATCCATGCGGCTTGTGGCGTTACCTCTTTTAAAGCCTGCAACCCTGGCGCTACTTCACATTCCATCAACGTTTTGTCCAGAATCTCCTCAAAGGTTTCCATGTAGCGCTGCATGGTTGCATCTGTCACTGACTGCTTCACAATCTCCTTGAGGTAATATTCGATTTTTCCATTGCGTGGAAAACTGCCTTTCGCCACATGATGATCCACCAGCGCCTGCGCTTGCTCATCGGTGCCTCCGTTGCGTTTGGCTACTTCAAAATAAGCATTCACCTTGGTTTTGTTACTGTTTAAAACCACGCCGTCGCAATCAAACACGATTGTTTTATATTGTCTAATATCTAACAAGTAAGTTCCAATAAAAAAGGGCTGCAAGTACAGCCCTTGATTATACCGCATACCAATCTAAGCGGCTTTAATGCTGCTCGCCTCTTTGGCCAACTTGGTTATATGCGCCCAGTCTTTGCGTCCCACCGCATCGGCTGGTGTAAGCCAAGTACCACCACAAACCACCACGTTTGGTAATGCTAAAAATTGCGGTGCACTATCAACTGTAACCCCGCCTGTTGGACAGAATTTCACATCGCCAAATGGTCCTGCAAAACCTTTTAATAAATTAATGCCGCCAACAGCCACCGCTGGGAAAAGTTTTAAGAAATAGTAATCGTCAGCATTCGCAGTCATGATTTCAGACCCTGTCGAAACGCCAGGCAATAACGGCAAGCCGATTTTACGTGCAAACTGACCGAGTTCACTGGTGTAGCCTGGGCTCACAGCAAATTTACAACCCACATCTTTGGATGCCTGCGCATCTTTCAGATTACGCACCGTGCCAGAACCCATTATCGCATCGGGTACATGCTTGGCGATTTGCTCCATCGCTTGCAAAGCGCACGATGATCGTAATGTCACCTCGAGCACCTTGATACCTCCTTCAAGCAATGCCTCGGCCATAGGCACCGCATCTTCTACTTTGTTAATCACGATGACCGGAATTACTGGGCCATGATTGGCTAAATCTAATGTGCTCATATTTCTCTCTTAATTAATTTGGTTCGATTTTAATTTTCAACTGTAGTAGATGGCTACAACCAAGTTACGGCACCTTCTTCTGCAGACAATACATTCTTGCGCATACCGCCAAACAACTCACGGCCAAAACCGTGTGCATTGCTGTGACGTTTGATATCCGAAAGTTCTTCAACTTCTCGCTCAGCCCATACATCTTCATCTACAAGCACGTTGACCATGCCAACTGTTGCATTCAAACGAATAATATCTCCCGTGCGCACTTTAGCTAATGGACCGCCTGCCGAAGCCTCCGGACTCAGATGAATCGCGGCTGGAATCTTACCTGATGCTCCACTCATGCGGCCATCAGTCACGATAGCAACCCTAAACCCTTTGTTTTGCAACACTGCTAAAGGTGGCGTCAGTTTGTGCAGCTCTGGCATCCCATTCGCTTTTGGTCCTTGGAAGCGCACTACTGCCACAAAATCGCGCTCTAGCTCTCCCCGATCAAATGCCGCAAGCAACTCCTCTTGCGCATCAAACACAATCGCTGGCGCTTCGATAATATGGCGATCTTCTGGCACAGCTGAAATTTTAATCACGCTACGCCCTAAATTGCCTTTAAGCAACCGTAGTCCGCCAGATTCGCTGAATGGAAACGCTGCAGTCCGTACAATTGTTTCGTCACTGCTTTCTTTTGGCAGATCTTTCCAAACCAGCTTGCCATCTTCTTTGGTTGGCAATTTGCCATAATCGCGCAAACCACCATAAGATACGGTAAAGACATCCGGGTACATATAGCCTGCATCAATCAGCTCGCGGATAACAAATGCCGGGCCGCCAGCGGCCTGGAATTCATTGACATCCGCCTTACCATTTGGATACACACTTGCCAGCAAAGGCGTGGTTTTAGCAAGATGATAGAAGTCTGTCCAGTCAATGATGATGCCGGCAGCACGTGCAATAGCCACCCAATGGATGAGATGATTCGTTGAACCGCCAGTCGCCAATAATGCTACCATCGCGTTCACGATAACATGTTCATCGACCAGTTTTCCAATCGGGGTGTAGTGTTCTTTCTTGGTGTTCTCTAGCACCAACTTAACCGCTTCACGGGTCAGCAATTCACGCAAACCATCATGTGGATGCACGAACGCAGCACCCGGCACATGCAACCCCATCGCTTCCAACAACATCTGGTTGCTATTGGCCGTGCCATAAAACGTGCAAGTACCTGCGCCGTGATAAGCCGCTGATTCTGAAGCTAATAATTCTTCACGTCCGACTAATCCTTGTGCATACTTTTCGCGAACTTTAGACTTCGTAGTGTTATCAACACCTGTACTCATTGGTCCGGCTGGCACAAACACACAAGGTAAATGCCCAAACTGTAACGCACCGATCAATAGGCCTGGTACGATTTTGTCACAGACACCCAAGAGTAGTGCAGCATCAAACACATCATGAGAAAGTGCAACTGCCGTACTCATCGCAATCGTGTCGCGACTAAACAATGATAGTTCCATCCCAGGCTCGCCTTGCGTAATACCATCGCACATCGCTGGCACGCCGCCGGCCACTTGCACAGTAGCGCCGTACTTGTGTGCTTCATCACGAATAATATCTGGATAGTTTACATACGGCTGATGCGCTGAAAGCATTTCATTGTAAGCGGTCACAATACCAATATTAGGTGCTTTCTCAACGAAAACGCGCAATTTATCGTTGGAAGGCATAGCTGCGAATGCATGCGCCACATTGGCACAACCTAAACGATCCGCTCCTCTTTTTCGATTTGCAATTTCATCTAAGCGTTGCAGATAAGCTGTGCGAGTTGGACGACTTACTTCAATAATACGTTCAGTCACTTCTATATGGGATTGCTTCATTTTGTATAAGACCTGCAGGAATTAATGGACTAACTCAATTATCCCCAAAGCAGGGCATATCGTCAAACCAATAACCCATTATTGTGCGTTTTTATGCTTTTGTAACCAGCACATCTTCCATCATCAGATATTCCAGATCACAACCATAAAACATATTAAGTGCATCGGTCGGTGAGCAAATCATCGGTTCGCCTCGGCGATTGAGTGAAGTATTCAATACCACAGGAACACCTCGCAATTTTTCAAGATGTTCGATCAATTCATAATAGCGTGGATTAGTCTCGCGCGTCACCACCTGCGCGCGCGCTGTACCATCCTCATGCACCACTTCGGGAATGCGTGATTTCCAATGTTCAGCCACATCGAAGGTAAAAGTCATGTATGGCGCAGGATGATTGGTTTGCAGGATGTCCGGCGCAACACGGTCGAGCATGCTGGGGCAAAATGGACGCCAACGCTCACGGTATTTGATTTGTGCATTGATACGTTCGGCCACGCCAGGATAGCTTGGATCCCCCAAAATGCTTCTACAGCCTAGTGAGCGCGGTCCAAACTCCATGCGCCCTTGCAGCCATGCTAAAGGATTCCCCGCAGCCAGTAACTCTGCAGCTTTTTGCGGAAAGTTTTCAACGCGGTTAAACTTCGGCTTAGCCGGATGCGCTTTGCAGGCAGCAATACATTCCTCACTAGTATAAGCAGGGCCCAAATAGGCATGCTCCATTTTGTGGATTGTTTCGCCTGCCAAATGTGCAGCGTAAGTTGCTGCACCCAGCGAAGTACCATTGTCGCCCGAAGCCGGCTGCACAAACAACTCCTTCACATGCGGCAAAGCAATAATGCGTTGATTCAATTTCACATTCAACGCAACCCCACCCGCCATGGCAATACGCCCGGTTTCTTTGATGATATCGCCCAAATAATAATCTATCATCTTGAGCGCAATATCCTCCAACAACTGCTGTACCGATGCCGCGTAATGAATATATGGATCGTCAATCTCATCACCTTGGCGCTTTGGCCCAAGCCATTCAATCAGCTCTGGTGTGAAATAGTAACCTTTGCCATTGTCTTTATAGCGACGCAACCCTACTACATTGACCAGTTTGGTGTTCACGCGCAAATCACCATTTTCAAACGTGACCAGTCTAGATAGATCATATTTGCTGGCATCCCCGTAAGGTGCCATGCCCATCACTTTAAACTCACCGTCTAACATCTCGAAACCGAGATATTCGGTAATCGCACCGTACATGCCTCCAAGCGAATCTGGATCATAAAATTCTTTGATTTTGTGGATTTTACCGTTTTCACCATAGCCAAAAAACGTTGTCGCGTATTCACCTTTGCCATCAATACCGACGATTGCCGTTTTTTCTTTAAAGCCGCTCAAATGATACGCGCTGGAAGCATGCGCCAAATGGTGTTCAACAGGTACAAACTTGGCTTTGGTTAAACCTAAATCGGCCATGAGTTTAAGTGATTTATCACGGTTGCGGCGAAAACGGCGATTGCCATTAAATAGAGCGTCCAGCGCCCTATCAGGCGCATACCAGTGACGCTTGGCATAATGCCAGCGCGCATTAGTGCTGAGTGGAATTTCGGCATACGGAAACGCCACGATATCTACCTCTTCCGGTTTCACTCCTGCCTGCTTCAGGCAGAATTTTGTAGCCTCATAAGGAAATTGATTTTTGGCATGCTTGTCGCGAATAAAACGCTCTTCTTCCGCAGCAGCAATAATCTTGCCGTC
>Ga0209254_10000644_pt1 | contig 29278 bp, 24 predicted proteins | sample FrelakmetDIP11DI_FD_187148 | JGI IMG/M metagenome (GOLD analysis project Ga0209254, IMG submission 187148) | Freshwater lake sediment microbial communities from the University of Notre Dame, USA, for methane emissions studies - DIP11 DI (SPAdes)... | ecosystem: Environmental > Aquatic >... | reverse complement strand
ACATCATCCAGAAGCTGCTGCAGAAGTGCGACTACGACGTCGAGAAGGCGCAGACCGGCATCGTCTACATCGACGAGATCGACAAGATCTCGCGCAAGAGCGAGAACCCCTCGATCACCCGCGACGTCTCCGGCGAGGGCGTGCAGCAGGCCCTCCTGAAGCTGATCGAGGGCACCATCGCCTCGGTGCCGCCGCAGGGCGGGCGCAAGCATCCGCAGCAGGAGTTCCTCCAGGTCGACACCAAGAACATCCTGTTCATCGTCGGCGGCGCCTTCGCCGGCCTCGAGAAGATCATCCAGGCGCGCAGCGAGTCGACCGGCATAGGTTTTTCGGCCGAGATCCGCTCGCGCGACCGCAAGGCCGCCATCGGCACGGTGCTGACCGGCGTGGAGCCCGAGGACCTGATCAAGTTCGGCCTGATTCCCGAGTTCGTCGGCCGCCTGCCGGTGGTCGCGACGCTCGAGGAACTGGACGAAGCGGCGCTGGTCAAGATCCTGACCGAGCCCAAGAACGCGATCACCAAGCAGTTCAAGCGCCTGTTCGAGATGGAGGGCGTGGAACTGGAGTTCCGGCCCGAGGCCCTGCTGGCGGTCGCGCGCAAGGCGCTCAAGCGCCGCACCGGCGCGCGCGGCCTGCGCACGATCCTCGAGCAGGTGCTGCTGGAAACCATGTACGAGTTGCCTTCTCTCGAGCACGTCAGCAAGGTCGTGGTCGACGAGGCGGTCATCAACGGCACCGCCGAGCCCTACCTCATTTATCGCGGCACGCCGCAGCCGCGCGCCGCCGCCGACTGAGCGTCGCGGCCGCCTGTTCCGGGTCGCGCCCGCGCGGCCTTGCAATCCCCTGCCACGCCCTCACTTGACCCTGATCGCCCCCCGGCGCAGGCTCGTTCCTGACGCGCGTGGCGGCCCCCGTTCAATCCCGGATCGCGATCGATGACATCCAGCGCCACCCCTGCCGTTTCGAGCCTGCTGCCCGTGCTGCCGCTGCGCGACGTGGTCGTGTACCCGAACATGGTGATCCCCTTGTTCGTGGGCCGCGAGAAGTCGATCAAGGCGCTGGACCTCGCGATGGAGGGCGACAAGCAGATCCTGCTGGTCGCGCAGAAGAGCCCCGACGTCGACGACCCGGGTGCCGAGGACCTGTGGACGGTCGGCACCGTGTCGACCGTGCTGCAACTGCTCAAGCTGCCCGACGGCACCATCAAGGTGCTGGTCGAGGGCGTTTCGCGTTGCGCGGTCGAAGGCTACGCCGACGGCGACGGCTACCTGCGCGCCACGGCGCGCGCGCTCGAGGTCGGCAGCGCGCGCGACCCGCGCGAAGTCGAGGCGGCCTCGAAGTCGCTGATGGCGGTGTTCGAGCAGTACGTCAAGCTCAACCGCAAGCTGCCGCCCGAGCTCCTGACCACGCTCTCGGGGATCGACGACCCGGGTCGCCTGGCCGACACCGTGGCCGCGCACATCGGCATCCGCCTGCCGGACAAGCAGCGCGTGCTGGAGGCGGTCGACGTGGCCCAGCGCCTCGAACTCCTGATCGGCTTCGTCGATGGCGAGATCGACGTGCAGCAGCTCGAGAAACGCATCCGCGGCCGGGTCAAGTCGCAGATGGAGAAGAGCCAGCGCGAGTACTACCTCAACGAGCAGATGAAGGCGATCCAGAAGGAGCTCGGCGACCTCGACGAGGCGCCCAACGAGATGGAGGAGCTCGCGCGCAAGGTCGCCGCGGCGGGCATGCCGCCCGCGGTCGAGACCAAGGCCAAGGCCGAGCTGGCCAAGTTGAAGCAGATGTCGCCGATGTCGGCCGAGGCGACCGTGGTGCGCAACTACGTCGACTGGCTGGTGCAGGTGCCGTGGAAGAAGCGCGCGCGCGTGCGCAAGGACCTGACCGAGGCGCAGAAGGTGCTGGACGAGGACCACTTCGGCCTCGAAAAGGTCAAGGAACGGATCCTCGAATACCTCGCCGTGCAGCAGCGGGTGAAGAAGATGAAGGGCCCGATCCTTTGCCTGGTCGGCCCGCCGGGCGTGGGCAAGACCTCGCTGGGACAGTCGATCGCCAAGGCCACCAACCGCAAGTTCGTGCGCATGTCGCTCGGCGGCGTGCGCGACGAGGCCGAGATCCGCGGGCACCGCCGCACCTATATCGGGTCGATGCCGGGACGAATCATCCAGAACATGTCCAAGGCCGGGTCGCGCAACCCGCTGTTCATGCTCGACGAGATCGACAAGATGTCGATGGACTTCCGCGGCGATCCCTCTTCGGCGCTGCTCGAGGTGCTCGATCCGGAACAGAACCACGCCTTCAACGACCACTACCTCGAGGTCGATTTCGACCTCAGCGAGGTGATGTGGATCGCTACCGCCAACTCGCTCAACATCCCGGCGCCGCTGGCCGACCGCATGGAGATCATCCGCATCCCGGGCTACACCGAGGAGGAGAAGATCAACATCGCCCAGCGCTACCTGGTGCCCAAGCAGCTCAAGGCCAATGGCCTCAAGCCGGCCGAACTCGAGGTCGACGAAGGCGCGGTGCGCGACATCATCCGCTACTACACGCGCGAATCCGGCGTGCGCAACCTCGAACGCGAGCTGGCCAAGATCTCGCGCAAGACGGTCAAGGAACTGTCGCTCGAGGAAGGCAAGCGCAAGCTCAAGGCCAAGGCCAAGGCCGCGGATCCCGGCAAGCCGGCCAGGCCGCTCAAGCCGGCCAAGGTGCGCCGAGTGGTGGTGGACGAGGCCAGGCTCGAGCAGTACCTGGGCGTGCGCCGCTTCAACTACGGCCGCGCCGAGGTCCAGAACGAGGTCGGCGTGGTCACTGGCCTGGCCTGGACCCAGGTCGGCGGCGATCTGCTGAGCATCGAAGCGACCGTGGTGCCCGGCAAGGGCAAGCTGCTGCACACTGGACAGTTGGGCGAGGTGATGCAGGAGTCGATCCATGCCGCGCTGTCGGTGGTGCGCGCGCGCGCCGACCGCATGGGCATCGATCCGGACTTCCACCAGAAGCTCGACGTGCACATCCACGTGCCCGAGGGCGCCACGCCCAAGGACGGCCCCAGTGCCGGCATCGCGATGTGCACGGCGCTGGTGTCGGCGCTGACCAAGGTCCCGGTACGCGCCGACGTGGCGATGACCGGCGAAATCACCCTGCGTGGCCGCGTGCTGCCGATCGGCGGCCTCAAGGAGAAGCTGCTGGCGGCGCATCGCGGCGGACTGAAGACGGTGCTGATTCCGGACGAGAATCTCAAGGATCTGGCCGAGATCCCGAAGAACATCACCGGCTCGCTCGATATCCGCGCGGTCAAATGGATCGACGAGGTGCTCGACCTGGCGCTGGAGAAACCGCTGTTGCCGGCCGCGCGCAGCGAGCCCGCGCCCGCCGCCGAGGCGGTGAAGCCCGAAGGCGCCGAGACCGACGAGTCCGGCACCACGCCCACGCGGCCTCACTGAGGGCGAAATCGCGCACGGGCCCGCGCTGCTTCCGGGCGCTGGACCGCCGCGCGCGCGCGGGCCGCTTCCCGAGTCGGCCGCGGCGCGAAAAAATCTCGTGACACAGGGCGCAAAGGCGCATGGCGCCTTGTTGCGCGGCCATGGGGGCACTGGTATAAAAGCCGCCCCCCGCGAGTGCGCTGCGATCCGCCAGCGATCCTGCCGCGCGGTGGCTCCGGACCGGTCCCGCACCTGCCCCAGAGTGGTGTCGCAGAGTCGGGCACAAACAACGCGGGTCGCTGAAAAAAATCCTGAGGGAGTAACAATGAACAAGTCTGAATTCATCGATGCGCTCGCCGACACCGCGGGCGTCACCAAGGTCGATGCCGGCAATGCGCTCGAGGCCCTGATCAAGGTGGTCAAGAAGGCGCTCAAGGCCGGCGACAGCATTTCCCTGGTGGGCTTCGGCACTTTCGCGGTACGCAAGCGCGCCGCGCGCACCGGTCGCAACCCGCGCACCGGCGCCACCATCAAGATCAAGGCCTCCAAGGTCCCGGGTTTCAAGGCTGGCAAGGCGCTCAAGGACGCGGTAAACTGACCCGCTTTGCCGGGGTGCTTAGCTCAGCGGTAGAGCGTCGCCCTTACAAGGCGAGGGTCGGGGGTTCGAAACCCTCAGCACCCACCAGTCGAGACATAGCGCGGAGTGGTAGTTCAGTCGGTTAGAATACCGGCCTGTCACGCCGGGGGTCGCGGGTTCGAGTCCCGTCCACTCCGCCATTATCGAGAAGGGCGCCCGTGTGTGGCGCCCTTGCTTTTTCCGGATCGAGCCGCGCGCCGCGGCCGGTCGCAAACCACGGCAGTCCCGACATGCTCCAGACACTCCGCGAAAAAACCTCCGGCTGGGTCGCCTTCTTCATCCTCGCGGCGGTCAGCATCCCGTTCGCGTTCTTCGGCATCAACAACTATTTCACCGCGCAGACCGAGACCTTCGTGGCCAAGGTCGGCGACACCGAGATCTCGACCGACGAGTTCCGCGCGCGCTTCGAGGAGTGGCGCCAGCAGCAGCGGCGCCAGATGGGCGAGAACTTCGATCCGGCCTATTTCGATCAACCGCTGGTCAAGCGCCAGCTGCTCGACCGCATGGTCGACGAGGAACTGCTGGTCCAGGCCGCCGACGGCGCCGGGACCGCGGCCACCGACGCGCTGGTACGCGACGCCATCGCCGAGGTGCCGGCCTTCCAGGTCGAGGGCAAGTTCAACCCGGATCAGTACCGGCTGCTGCTGACTACCCAGAACATGAGCGCGCAGGCCTTCGAGCAGCGCGTGCGCCGCGACCTGTCCATGCGCGAGCTGCCGGGCGAGATCGCCGCCACCGCGCTGGTCACCGAGGCCGCGCTCGACCGTTACCTGCGCCTGCGCGACCAGACCCGCGACTTCCGCTACGTGCGGATCCCGGCCGCCGACGCGAGCGCCCAGGCCGAGCCGACGGCGGAAGCCGTGCAGGCTTTCTACGACCTCAACAAGGACGAGTTCATGACCGCCGAGCAGGTTGCGCTCGAGTTCGTGGAACTCGATGCGGCCGCGATCCCGGTCGAGGCGCAGCCCGACGAGGCCGCGCTGCGCGAACGTTTCGAAGAGCAACGCGCGCGCTTCGTCGAGGAAGAGCAGCGCCTGGCCTCGCACATCCTGGTCAAGGTCGCGCCCGACGCCGACGCCGATGCGCAGAAGGCGGCACAGGCCAGGGCGGCGAAGATCGCCGCCGACGTTCGCGCCGGGGCCGACTTCGCGGAAGTGGCGCGCACGCAGTCCGACGACGCGGGTTCGCGTGCGCAGGGTGGCGACCTCGGTTGGCTGCAGAAAGGCACCACCCAGCCCGGATTCGAGAGCGCCCTGTTCGCGCTGGAGGCCGGGCAGGTCTCCGACCCGGTGCGCACCGACGAGGGCTACCACGTCATCCAGTTGCGCGAGTTGCAGGCCGGGCAATCCAAGCCCTTCGAGGAAGTGCGCGACGAGCTCGCCCAGCAGTTCGTCGAAGGCGAGCGCGAGCGTATCTACACCGAGCGTTCGGGCCGCCTGATCGACCAGGTGTTCCAGGATCCGACCGCGCTCGAACCCGCCGCCGAAGCGATCGGCGTGCCGGTGCAGCGGACCGAGTTGTTCACCCGCGGCGGCGGCCCCGGCATTGCCGCCGACCCGCGCGTGGTCCGCGCGGCCTTTTCCGATCCGGTGCTGGTCGACGGCAACGTCAGCGATCCGGTCGAGATCGGCCCCAACCACATCATCGTGGTCAAGCTCGGCGAGCACCGCCCGCGCGCCGCGCGCCCGCTGGACGAGGTGCGCCCGGAGATCGTCGCGCGCCTGCGCGCCGAGGCCGCGACCCTTGCCGCGACCACGCGTGCCGACGCGTTGTACCAGCGCCTCGCGCAGGGTTCGACGCTAGCCGCGCTCGCACCGGAACTGGGCACCACGGCAAGCAGCGCCAGCGCCGTGGGCCGGGCTGCAATCGACCACGATGCCGCGCTGGTGGCCGAGGTTTTCCGCCTCGCGCGCCCGGCGGGCGCACCGCGACCGGGCCTCGTCAGCCTCGCCGACGGCAGCCATGCATTGGTCGAACTCACCGCGGTCGCCGACGGCGACCCCAAGGCGGTGGATGCCGCGGGACGCGATAGCGCGCGCCTGCTGCTGAGCCAGGGCGCTGCGGGTACCGAGGGCCTGGCCCTGATCGAGGCCTTGCGCAAGACCATCGAGGTGCGGGTCGCCGAGGAGCGCATGTAGCGCACCGCGTGCTCCATTGGCGATGGAGGAAAAGGCCGGCGCATGCCGGCCTTTTCCATTCAGACGCCGGTCATGCCCAGCACGTTGTACCCGGCATCCACGTAGGTGATTTCGCCGCTGACGCCGGAGGCGAGGTCGGAGCACAGGAACGCGGCGACGTTGCCCACTTCCTCGATCGTGACCGAGCGGCGCAGCGGCGCGTGCTGCTCGACGTGGTCGAGCATCTTGCGGAAATTGGCGATGCCGGCCGCGGCCAGGGTCTTGATCGGCCCGGCCGAGATCGCGTTGACCCGCGTGCCCTCGGGACCGAGATTGTAGGCGAGGTAGCGCACACAGGCCTCGAGGCTGGCCTTGGCCAGTCCCATGACGTTGTAGTTGGCCAGCGCGCGCTCGGCGCCGAGGTAGCTCAGGGTGAGGATGGCGCCCTTTCGACCCCGCATCTGCGGTCGCGCGGCCTTGGCCAGGGCGGCAAGGCTGTAGCTCGAGATGTCGTGCGCGAGGGCGAAGCCCTCGCGCGTGAGGCCGTCGAGGAACTCGCCCTGCAGGGCCTCGCGCGGCGCGAAGCCGACCGCGTGCACCAGGATGTCGAAGCCGTCCCAGCGTTGGCCGAGTTCGCGGAATACCGCCTCGATCTGCGCGTCGCTGGCCACGTCGAGCGGCAGCACGATGTCCGAGCCGAACAGTTTCGCCGCCTCGTCGACGCGCTCCTTGAGGCGTTCGGTCTGGTAGGTGAAGGCGAGGCTGGCACCTTCGCGGTGCATCGCCTCGGCGATGCCCCAGGCGATCGACCGATGGCTGGCGATGCCGATGATGAGTGCGCGCTTGCCCTGGAGGAATCCCATGCCCTGCCTCTCCCGTCCCGGCACGCCATGGCGTGCGTTGGTCGAACCCCCGCCGCGCGGCGGGGCGCCAGTCTACCCGCAAGCGGCGCGAGCCGCGGATGCGTGCGCAGGCGGCTAGTGGATGCGCGCGTCGCCGAGCCTGCGGGCCGCCGCGGCGCGATCCGCTACGGCGCGGCGATCCTTACCAACTGACCCGGGCGCAGGATGGCGCCGGCGACCAGTTCGTTCCAGTCGAGCAGGTCGGCCAGCGGCACCTGGAAGCGGCGCGCGATGACCCAGGGCGAATCGCCGCTGCGCACCACGTAGTGGTCGTTGCCGCCGACTCCGTGGGCTGCACGCGCGGCCCGCGGCGGCGACGCTGCCGGCACCAGGTATCCGGCGTCGCGCCCGCGCTCCTGGTTGAGCCGCGCCAGCAGCGCGGCATCGACGCCATCGGGCGCCGTGCGCGCGGCGCGGGCGAAATCCGGCGCCACGGCACCGTGCTCGAGCCGCCAGTCGCGCCGCGCCGCGGGCGGGACCAGCGCCAGGCCCTCATTCAGGCGCGCAGCCGCGGCTTGCGGCAGCAACAGGTCCACGCCCGCCGGGATCGGGCTCAAGCGTGAAGCGGCGTTGAGCGCGTCGAATTCGCGCGCGGCCAGTCCCGACAGGGCGATCGCCAGGTCGCGGTCCAGTGGCGCCGCGTTGCCGACCGCGACCAGGCGCGCGGCCGGATCCAGCGCCGGCAGCTCGATGCCATGGCGTTCGGGCTCGAGCACGACGCACGCCGCCGCCAGCAGGCGCGCGGTGTGCTGGTGCGTGATCGGACTCAGGCTCAGCCCCGCATGCGGCGCGGCGCTGTCACCAGCCGCGCGTACGGCGCGGCGCACGCGGAACTCGCCGGCGTTGAAGGCCATGTTGGCCAGGATCCAGTCGCCCTCGAAGGCGCGGCCGAGATCGTCGAGCAGCCGCAGCGCGGCCAGCGTGGACGCGCGAAAGTCCAGGCGCGCATCGAGGTCGGGGCCGATCGCCAATCCGTAGGCACGCGCCGTGCGCGCCATGAACTGCCACGGGCCGGCCGGCCCACCGCCGCGTGCCGGGACCGCCCGGAATCCGCTCTCGACCAGCGGCAGCAACACGAACTCCCCCGGCACCTGGCTGCCAGCGGCCATTTCCTCGACCAGCGCTACGCGCGGCAACACCTGGGCGAGTTGCGCCGCGATCGCCTTGGCGCGCCGGGTGTCGGGCCGGGTCGCGTCGGTGCACTGCGCGAACGCGAAGCGGTCGCGCAAGCGCTGCCACAGGTCGGGTGCGACCTCAGGCGGCGAGCGTTGCGCAGGTGCCTCGATGACAGGTGCCGCAGGTCGGGCGCTCGTTGCCGTGCCCGGCGCCGGAGCCGCGACCGGCGCAGGCGCGGGCCGCGTGGTCGCGCAGCCGGCCAGGACCAGCGCGGCAGCCCAGGCGAAGTTCGTCCTTGCCCGAGGGTTCAGGCCCATGGCGTGGCCTGGCCAACGCGGAACCGGTCCTTCCATCCGCGCAGGCTGGCGAAGACGCCGACGCGCGAGCGCGCGTCGCCACCGCCCTCGGCAACCCGGGCGCGCACCGCCGGCTGGTCGACGCGCAGGAAGGGATTGCAGGCCAGCTCATCGGCCAGTCGCGACGGCACCGTCGGCATGCCGGCGGCGCGCAGCGCGCGCACCTCGGCCACCCGGTCCTGCAAGTCCCGGTTGCCCGGTTCCACGGTCAAGGCGAACGCGGCGTTGGACAGCGTGTACTCGTGCGCGCAATGGACGGCGGTCGCGGGTGGCAGGGCCGCGATCCGGTCGAGCGAAGCCAGCATCTGCGCCGGGCTGCCCTCGAAGAGGCGTCCGCAGCCCAGGCTGAACAGGGCGTCGCCGACCAGCAGGCGGCCGTTGCCGTGGTACGCGATGTGGGTCGCGGTATGCCCGGCAACGTCGAGTACTTCCAGGCTTGCCGGTGGTTCGTCCAGCGCCACGCGGTCGCCGCCGCCCACGACCTCGCTCAGTCCCGCGATGCGCGGATCGCGCGGTCCGATGATCCGCAGGTCCCGGCCTTGCGCCAGTTCGGCAACGCCGCCGATGTGGTCGGGGTGGTGGTGGGTGACCAGGATGGCGCGCAAGGTCAACCCGTGCGTGCGCAACGCCGCCTCGACCGGCGCGGCAATGCCCGGATCGACGACCAGGGCGTTGCGGCCGTCGTGCTGCAGCCAGAAATAGTTGTCCTCGAATGCGGGTATGGCGATCAGCACGGCGTCGAGGCTCGCGGCGTGGCGTTACAGGCGCTCGGCCCGGCGTGTCCGGCGGCGCTACGTCGGCGCCGGCGTTTTGTATCACAATCCCACGCCACGACACCCGCAACGACCGCACATGGGCTTCGCTGCAACGCCGCATCCCGCCGATGGCATCCTGCCGGCCGACCTGCTCGCGCTGGAGCGCGAGTGGCTGCCCGAAGCAGCCGGCGCGGCCGCGAACGGGCGCACCGTGTGGATCGCGCCGCGCGGCGCCGCGTACCCGCCTGGGGCGGCCACCGTGCTCGAATGCGGCGCCGGCGAGCTGGGCGGCTGCCTGCGCTGCCTGCCGGCGGCGCTGCCGTTCGGCGACGACGCGGTGCCGCGCATCGTGTTGCAGCATGCGCTCGACGAGCAGCTGGACCTGCTGCCGCTGCTGGGCGAATGCGCGCGGGTGCTGCGCCCCGGCGGCGAGCTCGTGGTCTTCGGGATCGAGCCGATCAGCGCCTGGCATCCGTGGCTTCGCGCCCGCGCGCGACGCGCAGGCCGACACCTGCGACCGCGCCTGGCCACGCGCCTGGCTGCCCTGCTGGGTCGCCTGGGCCTGGATACGGTCGCCTGCGAGCGGCTCGGGTCGCGCTGGCCTGCGGCGCACGCCACGGGCATGGCCCCGGGCGTGGGTGGGCCATTGCGCGCGGTCTACGCCCTGTGCGCGCGCAAATCCAGCGCCACCGTGATCCCCTTGCGCCAGCGCGCGCTGGCGCAGCGTCCAGCGCAGGCGGGTCTGGTGCCAGCGCGGCGTGAAATGGCGGGGGCGGCCTGAGCACGCCAGTGGTCGAGATCTACACCGATGGCGCCTGCTCCGGAAATCCGGGGCCCGGCGGCTGGGCGGCCTTGTTGTGCTGGCGCGACAGCGAGCGAATGCTCGCGGGCGGCGTGGCCGAGACCACCAACAACCGCATGGAACTGACCGCCGCGATCGAGGGCCTGGTGGCACTCACGCGGCGCAGCCGCGTGCGCCTGGCGACCGACTCCCAGTATGTGCAGCGCGGCATCACCGAGTGGGTCCCGCGCTGGAAGGCCGCGGGTTGGCGCACCGCCGACCGCCAGCCGGTGCGCAATCGCGACCTCTGGGAGCAGCTCGACGCCGCCAACGCCAGCCATGAGGTCGAGTGGGTGTGGGTGCGCGGCCATTCGGGCCACGTCGAGAACGAACGGGTCGACCAGGCTGCGCGCGCGGCGATCCCTGGCGCGGCAGGGAAATGAGCGTGCGCCAGGTCGTGCTGGATACCGAGACTACGGGCCTCGAGCCCGGCCGCGGCCACCGGCTGGTGGAAATCGGCTGCATCGAGCTGTGCGAGCGTCGCCGTAGCGGGCGCCGCTTCCAGCGCTATCTCGATCCCGAGCGCGAGATCGACCAGGGCGCGCTCGAGGTGCATGGCCTCAGCCGCGAGTTCCTGCGCGAGCACCCGCGCTTCGCCGAGGTGGCCGACGAGTTCCTCGCCTTCATCGAGGGCGCCGAACTGGTGATCCACAACGCGCCCTTCGACGTCTCATTCCTCGATCACGAGTTGGCGCGCGTGGGCGGGCGCGGATGCATCGCCGACCACGCCACCGTGCTCGACACCCTGGCGCAGGCGCGCGAGCGCTACCCGGGGCAGCGCAACAGCCTCGACGCGCTGTGCAGGCGTTTCGGCGTCGACGCCAGCCAGCGCGAACTGCATGGCGCACTCCTCGATGCCTCGCTGCTGGCCGACGTCTATCTCGCGATGACGGCCGGCCAGGGCGACCTCGCGCTGGCCGTCGACAGCGCCCCGGCGCGCGCGGCGCAACGGCGAGCGACGCACGAAACGCGGGACGCGCGCCTGCGGCTGGTGCGGGCCGATGCCGCGGAAATGGCGGCGCATGGCCGTCGACTCGACGCGCTCGACGGCGCCGGCAATGGCGCCTGCCTGTGGCGCCGGCTGGAACCCGACGATGGGTCGGCGGGCCCCTGAGCCTCGCTTCCGGCTGGCGGACCGTTGGCAGGGCAGCATCAATGGCATAATCTCGCGGTATTGTGTCGTGCGACGCCCGGCCGCAGGGTGCGGCCCGTTTCCAACCTCGGGGAGGGTGGCAATGAAGATGCTCGGGTGGTGGACGCTACTGCTGTGGGCGCCGGCCGCGATCGGTGCCGAGTCCGTGGTTGCCGCGATTGCGGCGCACAAGCACCTGGGCGTCGCCAGTTGCGCCAGCGGCGTATGCCATGGCTCGACCCAGGTGTTCAAGGAATCGAGCGTGATGCAGAACGAATTCGCCTATTGGCAGGAATTCGATCCGCACGCGAACAAGGCTTTCCAGGCCCTGACCGGCGATGCTGGCCAGGCGATCGCGCGCAAGCTGGGCCTGGGCGATGCCACGACGGCTGCCGTGTGCCTGGATTGCCACGCCGACAACATGCCCGAGGCCGGTCGCGGCGACCGCTTCCAGCTCAGCGACGGTGTCGGCTGCGAGGCCTGCCACGGTGGCTCGGAACTGTGGATCTCCTCGCATACCGACCGCGGCGCCAGCCACGCCGACAACGTCGGCAAGGGCATGTTCCCGACCGAGAACGCGGTCCAGCGAGCGCGCTTGTGCCTGTCGTGCCACATGGGCACGCCCGACCGCATGATCACCCACCGCATCATGGGCGCCGGGCACCCGCGCCTGTCGTTCGAGCTCGACACCTTCACCTGGCTCAACCCGCATTACACGATCGACGCCGACTACATCGAGCGCAAGGGCGACTTCAATGGCCTGCGCGACTGGGGCGTGGGGCAGGGCGTGGCGGCCACCAACCTGCTCGACCTGCTGCTCGACGACAAGAAGGGCTGGAACGGCATTTTCCCAGAGCTGGTGCTGTTCGACTGCTATTCCTGCCACAAGCAGATGGACAGCAAGACCTGGGGCCCGCGCCAGGGCACCGGCCTCGGCCCGGGCGTGGTGCGCCTGAACGATTCCAACCTGGTGATGTTCCGCCATGTCCTGGCGGGGGTCGACCCGGGCGCCTCCAAGCGCCTGCTCGAGCAGACCAAGGCGCTGCACCAGGCGACCCAGCAAGGCCGCGATGCCACGCGTTCGGCAGCGCAGGCCCTGCGCGCCACGATCGAAACGGAGTTGCCCAAGGTGGCGGCGTCGGCCTTCGAGGCCGACACCCTCAAGGGCATCCTGGCCAGCATCGCCAGCGACGGCGAGCGCGGCGAGTACCGCGACTATGCCGCAGCGGAGCAGGCCGCAATGGCGGTGCAGTCGGTGGTGGTGGCCTGGCAGAACCTCGGCGGCCTCGACGAGGATCGGACCAAGTTGCTGCAGGGCAAGGTGGACCAGCTTACCGACGCGGTCGACAACGGCGATCGCTACTCGATGAGCAAGTTCCTCACCGCCCTCAACAGCGTGCGCGCCGCCGCGCCCTGAGGCCGGTGCCTCGCATCGTGACCGAGCGGGCGTCGCCAGTGGCGGCGCCCGCATCGTTTGGGGACTGCCGCGTGGCGGGGCCGGGAACGGCTTTGCTATCGTTGCCAGACTGTCGGTGCGCCCGCCGGTGCGCGCCACGCGTTGAATCGAGATTGCCTTGACCGAGAACGTTCCGCAGATCCCGGGCTATCGCATCATCCGCCCGCTGGGCATCGGCGGCATGGCCTCGGTGTACCTGGCGCTGCAGGAATCGCTCGATCGCGAAGTCGCGCTCAAGGTCATGGCGCCGGCCCTGGCAGCCAACCACGAGTTCACCCAGCGCTTCCTCAAGGAAGGGCGCATCACCGCGCAGTTGTCGCACCCCAACCTGGTCACGGTGCACGACATCGGCCAATCCGGCACGCACTACTACCTGGCCGCCGAGTACATACCCGGCGGCACCTTGCGCGAGCGGCTGGCACGGGGATTCAGTATCGCCGAGTCGCTCGATTGCGTGCGCGACATCGCGCATGGCCTGCACTTCGCCCACGACAAGGGCTTCGTCCACCGCGACGTCAAGCCCGGCAACATCCTGTTCCGCGCCGACGGCAGCGCGGTGCTGGCCGACTTCGGCATCGCCAAGTCGATGGGCTCGGGCACCATGGCGACCCAGATCGGCAATTCGATCGGCACGCCCCATTACATGAGTCCGGAGCAGGCCCGGGCCGAGTCGGTCGACGGCCGCTCGGACCTCTACAGCCTGGGCGCCGTGCTCTACGAGTGCCTGGTTGGCCGGCCACCCTACGACGCAGGCGACCCCTTCACCATCGCCTTGATGCATGTCACCCATCCCATGCCGCAGCTGCCGGCACCCTTCAAATGGTTGCAGCCGCTGCTCGCGGGCCTGATGGCCAAGAATGCCGACGACCGCTTCCCGACCGGCGACGCCTTCGCCGCGGCCATCGAGCAGTTGCTGGCGAGCGCGCCTGAAGCCGCGGTGCTGAAGGAAGCGCCGTCGCCGCGCAAGCGGGCCGCGCCGCGGCTGGCGTCCACAAGTGGCCAGGGCCGCGGGGTCGCGACACCGGGTGGCGCCGCCGGGCCCGGTGCCGCGCAAGCGCGCTCGAGGCGCCCGATGTGGTTCGCCGTGGGCGCCACGGCCGGTGCCTTGCTGGTTGCCGTGGGGATCTGGAGCCTGGTCGGCCGCAAGCCTGCCGCGCCCGACGTTCCGCCGATCACGGCGGTGCCCGCGCAACCGATCGATGCGACCACCCAGGAGCCTGCGTCCCAGGTGCCCGCCACCCGTCCGCCGGCCACCGACGTCGCGGGGCTGCTCGCGCAGGCGCGCGAGTACGTGCGCATGGGCATCACCCAGAACGGACGGCGGCTGGCGTCGCCGGAGGGTGACTGTGCCGTGGACCTGTACCTGCGCGTGCTGATGATCGAGCCGGGCAACGCGGACGCGAAGGCCGGCCTCGACCAGATCGCCGACTACTTCGAGCAGAAAGCCAAGGCCGCCTTCGATCGCGGCTACTACAGCGGCAGCATGGTGCTGGCCGAGCAGGGCTTGCGCGCCGACGAGACCAGCGAGTCGCTCAAGCGCATGCGCGACGATTCGCGCAAGGCCGCGGGGCTCTGATTCCGAAGCGCGGCGCGCTTCATTCCCATCGCGCGCAGAGCGCGCTACTGCAGTGGCAGTCCCGTGGCTTGGACCGCGCGCAGAGCGCGCTCCTACGGAGCCGGCTTCGTAGGAGCGCGCTCTGCGCGCGATGGGCCTCGGTCACGCAGCGGATGCGCGCCTACTTGCGCCGCAGCAGCAGGACGGTGACGTTGTCCGAGCCGCCGCCATCGAGGGCGGCGAGGATCAGGTGGTCGACGCATTCCTGCGTCGAAAGGTCGCCACGCGACAACACTGCGGCGATCGCATGGTCGTCCACTTCCTCGGTCAAGCCGTCGCTGCACAGCAGGACCTGGTTGCCGGGCTCGAGGCGTCCGGCCACGGTCTCGACCCGCAGGCTTTGCGGGTCGGTCACGCCCAGGGCCTGCGTGACCACGTTGCGGTGCGGATGCGTGCGCGCCTGCTCGGGGCTGATCGCGCCCTGTTCGATCAGTTCGCGGACGTAGGAATGATCCTGCGAGATCTGCTTGAGCTCGCCATTCCAGAGATAAACGCGGCTGTCGCCGACCCATGCGACCTCGAACTCGTCGGCGGCCAGGCGCACCGCCGCGATGGTGGTGCCCATCGGCAGGGCCTGGGTGCGTTGGCTCGAATGGCGGATGATCTCCTCGTCGGCGACCTGGATGGCGCGGGCAAGGTTCTCGCCACTGCTGATCTGCTGCACCAGCGTGTCGCGCGCGAGCGCGCTGGCGACCTCGCCGTTTTCGTGTCCGCCCATGCCGTCGGCGACCAGCCACAGGCCGAGGTCGCCGTCGGCGTAGTACGTGTCCTCGTTGTGCTCGCGACGGAGCCCGACGTGGGTCGAGTGGCCGAACTCGATCATCGCGGAGCGTCCTCCTTCGAATTCGCCAGCCGAACCCTGAGCGCCGATTGTGACATGGCGCCGGATCAGAACTCGATCCGCACGCCGATGGCCAGACTGTCGAGGTTGAAGTCCGACTGCCCCGCCCGGTGCTCGTAGTAGAGATAGGCCGACCGCCCGCTGGCGAATACGCCCGAAAGGCCCAGCCCGACGTTGAAGTAGTTCTGGTCGACGCTGTCGGACGGGATCAGGATCGCCGTCCCGGTCGGGTCGTTGACGAAGCGCGTGATGAGCGCGTCGGGATCGTCCTCGAACTCATGCAGCCACTCGACCTGCAGGTTCGGCATGAGCACGCCCCACGAGGTGCTGAACACGTACGAGGCCCTGCCGCCCAGCACGCCCAGGATCGAGCTCAGGTCGCGCGAGTCGACCGCCATCGCGAGGCCACCGCCGGGCGCATCGGGATTGGACATGCGCTCGGTGTAGCCGTCGAACTCGACGCTGGTGTATTCGGCGCGCGCATACGGCCCGAAGCTCCAGGCATCACGGCTGAAATCGCGGCCGAACGAGAAGGTCATGCCGAGCTGGTCGCCATCGGTGGAGCCGGTCGCGACCTGGTCGACGCGGGTGGTTGCGCCCGTGAGCGAAGGGATGTCGTAGCGCACGCGGCGGTCGAAATCGTAGTCGTTGCGGGTCCAGGTGAAGACGCCGTCTGCATACCACGAGTCGCCCTTGAACCAGGTGAGGTAGCCCGAGAGCGAGAAGCCGCTGGTGTCGAGCCCGCCCTGGTCGCCATCGACTTCGGTGTCCTGCGAGTTGTAGCCCAGCGCCGCGCCGAGGATGAGACTGCCGGAATAGCGATAGTCGACACCGGCCGTGAGGCCCTGGGTGTCGAAATCGAAGCCCGGCTGGTTGTCGTTGCCGTCGCGGTCGCCGCGTCCGATCGTGCCCGTGGCGAAGAAGCCCCAGCGCGAGAACTCGGCGCCGACCTCGCTGGTGCCGCCCTCGCCATCGCCTTCGGCCACGATCGAGGAGGGCAGGAACGCCAGCGGCAGCACGCCGTCGGCGCCGTTGAGCGCGAGGCCGCCGAAGCCACCACCCTGGGTGCCGGAGCGCAACGCGGCGATGCGTGCCTTGAGGTTGTCGAACTGGGTCTGGGTGACGGCAAATGCCGCCTCCGAGGTCGCTGCGGCCTCGTCGTCGGTCATCGCGCCCAGCGCGTTGACGACGTCAGCCGGATCGGCGCCGGCATTGACCACCAGTTCCGAGCACCGCTGCAGCAGGTCGGACTCGCCCCCATCGAGGTTGCCGGCTTGCGCGGCGAGCGCCGGGCAGGCCGCATCGATCGCGGCGCCCGTGCTCTGGCTGGACGGGTTAAGGCCGGGCAGGTTCCCGACCCCGCCGTTGATCGCGAAGGTCACGGTGCTGACCGTGCCGCTGCCATCGGAGATGGTCGCCACCACCGAACGCACGCCGGGCAGGCCGACGCGCGCGACGGTCGAGGCCTGGCCGCTGGCGTTGGTCGTGGCGCTGGCCGGCGAGACCGTGATGGTGCCGGCCGGGGTGCCGCGGAAATCGACCAGGATGCCGGGGATTCCCGCGCCCTGGGCCGTGCGCAGCCGCACGACCAGCGGCGCGGAATCGGTGAAGGTCGGGATTACCTGGCCGTTGCCCGAGACGATCTCGAAGACCGAACCCGCCGGCAGGTTGCCGACGCCGTTCGCGCTGAACAGCACGGTGCCGCTGCCGGGCACGGTGGCCTGGACCGTGTTCGCGCCCGCCACGGGACCCAGGGTCAGCGCATTGCTGGCACGGCCCGCGGCATCGGTGATCGTGGTGACATTGGCGAGCGTGCCGCCGCCGGCGAGCACGCTCCAGGTCACCGCCACGCCGCCCAGCCCCTTGGACTGCGGTCCGGGTGGCTGCGTGATCTGGACGACCAGCGGTTGTGCAAGTCGCGTGCTGACCGGGCCGCTCTGGCCATTGCCACTGCCGATGCCGGCGCTGGCGGTGAAGGAGGTCGCCTGGGCGATGGCTTCGGCCGGCGTGCCCGGCAGGCTGGCCCGCACTTGCAGCGGGCCCGGCGTGGTGCCGTACCTCAGCTGCACCGCGAGGCGGCCGCTGGAGTCGGTGATGCCACTGCTGCGGTCCAGGCTACCGCTGCCGGCGCTCACGGCCAGGTCGACCACGATGCCGCCCAACGGCGTACCCGAGGTGTCCTGGGCCGAGAACACGATCGGCTGGTCGGCGAGGCTGCCGGTCGCGCCGGTCTGGTTGCTGCCCGAGACCACAGCCAGGGTCACCCCTGCGAGGCCACGGCTGGAGACGTTGAAGTTGATGAAGGTGCCGCGCGCGGTGGTCGCCTGGATGATTGCCGAACTGGGCTGCGTTCCGAAGGTGATGCCGACCTGTGCATGGCCGGCGGAATCGGTGGTGGAGGTGTCGCTCGACAAGGTGACACCACTGCCCGCGATCACGTCCCAGAAGACACTCTCGTTGGCGATCGGCAGTCCGTCCTGCGTGACCAGCACCTCAAGCGGCTGGCCGGGTTGGCCTGGCTGCCCGACCTGGTTGTTGCCGCCACCGGCGCTGACCTGCTCGGGGCCGCGCGGCTGGATGTTGAACGTGGTGGGTCGCCAACCATTGGCGATCACGAAGACCACGATCGGATCGCTGCCGCGGCCGATCGCGAGGTCGACGCTGGCAAGGTTGGTGGCGAGCTGCGCCGGCACCGAGATGAATCCCGGCTTGTCGGCGGCCGGAAAATCGGCGTTACCCTGCCGCACCTCGAAGAACACGGCGGCGGGAAAGGTCAGCGGCGGGCCGTCCAGCAGCACCGTGAGGCGAACGATGGAATCGGGATCCTGGGGACCGTCGCCGGCAACCTTGATGAGGTCGAAAGTTGCGCCCGCCCAGGCCATGCCGGGCAGGAAGCCGGCCAGCACGATCAGCATCGCGAGCAAGCGCGCGCCGCACCCGGGCCGACCGCTGGTCCGCGTGCCGCGCTCGCTAGTCGCCGTTGCCGACCCGTGCATGGCATCCCTCCCCAGTCGCCTCGCTATACTTCTCAGGGTACTACAGCGCCGTCGCGACGCGAAAGCGCGCGGGCCGCGCCGCAGGCCGTCGAGCGCGAGCCCAGAGGGGGTCTCCATGCACAGTCCGAGTCGCCGCATCCCGCTGCTGCCGCAGCGCCGCTGGCTGGTCGCGCGCAACCTGGCGGCGGGCACGCTGCTGGTGTTCCTCGCCGCGTTGCCGGCCGCGCCGCCCCAGGCCCGCGTGCGCAATGCCGAGGACCTGATGATCGTCGACTGCCTGTTGCCGGGCCAGATCCGCAAGCTGGGCGCCAATCGCACGTTCATGAGTGCGCGCCGCCCGATCCGCACCACCCAGGCCGATTGCGAGATCCGCGGCGGCGAATTCGTCTCCTACGATCGCGCCAACTACCAGACCGCGTTGACGGTCTGGCTGGGCCAGGCCGAGGGCGGCGACGCCGAGGCGCAGAACAACGTCGGCGAAATCTACATGAAGGGCCTGGGCGCTGCCCCCGAGTATGCCAAGGCCGCCAGTTGGCTCGAGAAGTCGGTGGCGCAGGGCAACAAGCGCGCGATGACCAACCTGGGATACCTCTACGAAGAGGGGCTGGGCGTGCCCAAGGATGGCGCGCGCGCGATCAACCTTTACCGGCAGGCTTCCGGCGCGACCGGCGACGAGGTGGTGTTCGCCTCCACCGTGAAGGCGCAGTCCGACCAGGCCCAGGCCGAAATCAGCGTCCTGCGCCAGACCGTGGACGAGCAGCGCGCGCAGATCGATGCGATGCAGAAGCAGCTCGACGACCGGCGCCGCGCGCTCGGCGCCACGCAGGGCGAATTGCGCATGGCGCGCGAGAAGCTGGTGGCGCAGCAGGCGGCGCTGGCACCGGCCCCGGAGGCCCAGGCACTGCGTGCGCGCGAAGTTGAACTGGCGGCGCAGGAGCAGAAGCTCGCCACCGAACGCGCTGCGCTCGAGCGCGACCAGTCGGCATGGAGCACCAGGGTCCGCGACAACCGCGCACGCCTGGCCGAGCTCAAGGCCGAGGAACAGAGCCTGTCGGGCAAGTTGTCCGGGGGTGCCGACGCGGCCCAGGCCGCGACCCTGCGCCAGGATCTCGAACGCGTGCGCAGCGCCGCATCGGAACTGGCGCTGGCGCTCGATGACGCGATCAACAAGAGCGCTGCGCTCGAAGCCCGGGTGGCGGCGAACGACGCGCGCGTGAGCGCGGAGCAGGCCGGCTTCGAGGCCGAACGCAAGCAGATGCAGGCCGCGCTGGCCGCATCGCAGCAGGATCGCGAACTGCTGCTGCTGCTCGAGCAGCAACTCTCGGAGAAGCAACGCGAAGTCGCCGGCCAGCGCGAGCAGATCGCGTCGCTGGAACGCCAGGCCGCCGGACCTTCGATGGGCGGTGGCCTGATGACGGCCGCGCTGTCGGTCAGTGGGCCGCTGCTGGAAATCATCGAGCCGGCGCTGTCGGTCACCCGCGGGCGTCCAGCCGCGATGGTGCCGCGCAGCCAGGGCAGCAGTTCGGAAGTGCTGGGCAAGGTCGTGGCCCGCGGTGGACTGGACCGGGTCGAGGTCAACGGCACTGCTGTCGCGGTCGGTGCTGGCGGCCTGTTCCGGGTCAGCGTGCCGGTCGGAGCCTCGGGCAGCGACGTGCGCGTGAGCGCTGTCGACCGGGCCGGTACCCGCACGGCGCTGGAGTTCCAGCTCCTGCCGGCGCCCGGCGGCGGCGCCGTGCCGGCCTCGGTTGCGGGTGGCTCGCGCGGTGTACCGCGCGGCGTTTCGCTGGGGCGCTATCACGCGCTGGTGATCGGCGCCAACGCCTACGTCGGGTATACGCCGCTGGCAAGCGCGGTCAACGACGCGCAGAAGGTCGCCGGCGTACTCAAGTCGCGTTACGGCTTCCAGACCCGGTTGCTGCTCAATCCGACCCGCCTCGACATCCTCGCCGCGCTCGACCAGATGCGCGAGGAGCTCAAGCCCGAAGACAATTTGATGGTCTATTTCGCCGGCCACGGCGAGATCGACCAGGCTTCGAAACAGGGCTATTGGCTCGGGGTCGACGCGCGCCAGGGCCAGCCTTCGAGCTGGATCCCGAACCGCGCGGTCAGCGACATCCTCAACGCGATCCCGGCGCGCCACGTGATGGTGATCGCGGATTCCTGCTACTCGGGCGCCATGACCCGGGCCTCGGTGCCGCGCTTCGCCGGCGCCCAGGACGACGCGCAGTGGGATGCCTGGGTCACGTCGATGAACCAGAGCCGCTCGCGCACGGCGCTGACCTCGGGCGGCCTGGCGCCGGTGCCGGATTCGGCCGGTGGCGGCAACTCGCTCTTCGCGCGCGCGGTGCTCAACGCGCTCGAGGACAACAATTCGCTGCTCGAGGGCCAGAAGCTCTATCGCGAGGTCACCACGACGGTGGCGCTGGCGGCGGCCGAGAGCAATCTCCTGCAGGCGCCGGAATATGCGCCGATCCAGTTCGCGGGCCACGAAGCCGGCGAGTTCTTCTTCGCGCCCAAAGGCTAGGCGCAAGGGACGGCTGGATCTAGCCGTCCTTCCAGTGCCTGGCGCCGAGGAAGATCACGCGCAGCTGGCGCACGAAGTTCTCGACCAGTTCCTGCTCCTGCTGGGGCTGCCCCTTGGGCAGGTCGAGGATGTCGGAGGCGGCGTTGAGCATCGTGGTCACGACCAGCCCGCAGATCATCTGCAGGCTGGCGCTGGGCAGGTCCGGCAGGGTCCCCAGCACGCGCAGGTCCTGGGCCATCTCCGAGGCGAAGTGACTGTCCTCGCTGCGGATCGCGTCGCGGATCACCCGTGAGCCACCGCCACGCTGTCCGGCGATGAAGCGGAACACCAGGCTGCGTTCCTCGACGAAGCGTTTGTAGATCAGGACCGAGCCACGCAGCATGTCGGTGGGCGGGATGCCGTCGCGGCGCGCTTCGCGCAGCAGGCGTCGCAGGGTTACGCCGCCCATCTCGACCAGCGCCAGCCCGAGTTCGTCGAGATCGCGGAAATGGCGGTAGAACGCCGCCGGCACGACCCCGGCCTCGCGCGCGACTTCACGCAGGCTCAGGGCGGTATAGCTGCGGCCCTGGCCGATCAGGGCCAGGGCCGCGTCGATGAGGCGCTGCCGCGTGCGTTCCTTGCGCTCGATGCGGCTGACCGGGGCGACCGGACCGGTACCCGCCAGCGCGGATTTGGGGACTTGCAAGCGCCTCTCCGCGGGACCCGAGGAGTCCGGGGCTGAACCGCAGTATAGGTGGCCACAAGCTGTCACCGGGCCAAGAGTAGACACTCTAGAGGTTTTGAGTGAACATATGTTCACCTAAAGCCACGAGCCGCGCATGTACTCCCTCGCTTCCCAGCCCCGCGCAGGTGCCCGAGGCGCCAGCCGATTCTGGCGCCGGCCCCTGTGGGCACCGTTGAACGATCCCGAGGCCTGGAACCGGCTTGTGCGCATCGTGAATCCGGCATGGTCGTTCACGGAGCCGCGCGCGCGGGTGATCCGCTTGGTCGATGAGGCGCCGGGCGTGCGCAGCATCTGGCTCAAGCCGAACGGCCGCTTTGGCCGTTTCAGTCCCGGCCAGCACCTAATGCTCGAGCTGGAGATCGATGGCGTGCGCCAGGCCCGCTGCTTCAGCCTCTCGCACGCGCCGCGCGCCGACCGCCTGCTGCGCCTGACCATCAAGCGCAAGGACGACGGCCCGGTCTCGAGCGCAGCGCACGCGCTCAAGCGCGGACAGGTCGTGCGCCTGGGCCGCGCGCAGGGCACGTTCGCGCCGCGTGATCCCGCCGCCCCGCTGCTGCTGCTGGCCGCGGGCAGCGGCATCACGCCGATGCTCTCGCTTCTGCATGGCATGGCGGCTGCCGGCGCCAGCCGCGACGTGGTGCTGCTGCACGGCATCCGTTCGCCAGCCGACGCCATCGGCACGCTCGAACTGCAGGAGCTCGCGGCGCGCTGGCCGCGGTTACGCGTGCACGTGCAGGCGAGCGCCGTCGAAGGCCGCCTCGATCCGGCGGGAATTGCCGGGCTGGTCCCCGACTGGCGCGAGCGCGAGACACTGCTGTGCGGCCCCGATGGCTTCATGCGCCAGGTCGAGGCGATGTACGCCGAAGCTGGCTGCGGCGCGCTGCTGCAAAGCGAGAGCTTTGGTCGCCGCGCCGCGCCGGTGGATCCCGACGCGGCCGCGCACGCCGTGAGCCATGGCAGCCCGGAACAGGTGTTCACGGCGCTGGCGGGACAGTCCTTGCTGGACGCCGCGGAAGCCGCCGGCCTCAAGCCGCGCTTCGGCTGCCGTCGCGGCATCTGCCGCACCTGCACCTGCCGCAAGCGCAGCGGCACCGTCACCAACCTCCTCACCGGCCTCGCCTCCGGGCCCGGCGAGGAGTTGATCCAGTTGTGCATTTCCAGCCCCCGCAGCGCGCTTGAACTCGCGCTGTGACGCACAGGAACCCGACATGAGCAGCAAGACCTGTCTCGAAGGCGAGACCCTGGCCGCATTCGAGGCCGAGATCGAAGCCCTGCGGCGCGAGCAGTACGCCGACATCGGCGCCCGCGACGCACGCCACATCCGGCGCGTGCGCGGCATCGTCCAGGGTACGGCCATCGGCGGGCGCGGCCTGCTGATGTTCGGCGTCGGGCCGTTGAGCTGGATTGCCGGCGTACTGAGCCTGGCGACGGCCAAGATCCTCGAGAACATGGAGATCGGCCACAACGTGATGCACGGCCAGTACGACTGGATGAACGACCCCGGCTTCGACTCCCGCACCTACGACTGGGACATCGCCTGCACCGGCGACAACTGGCGCCAGTCGCATAACATCGACCACCACGACCACACCAACGTCGTCGGCAAGGACGACGACTTCGGCTACGGCATGCTGCGCATGTCCGAGCAGCAGAAGTGGACGCCCTCGTGCCTGCTGCAGCCGTTCTCGTACCTCGTGCTCGCGCTCAACTTCGAGTGGGGCGTGGCGGTGCAGAACCTCAAGCTCGGGCGCTTCTTCAAGGGCCGGATGAAGATGCCGGAATTCCGCGAGCGCATGCGGCCGTTCCTGCGCAAGGCCGGGCGCCAGCTGTTCAAGGACTACGTGCTGTTCCCGGCGCTGGCGTTCTGGCAGTGGCCGCGCGTGTTGCTCGGCAACCTCGCCGCCAACCTCATCCGCAACGTGTGGACCAACGCGATCATCTTCTGCGGCCACTTCACCGAGGAGGTCAAGACCTACACCCGGCGCGAAGTCGCCCACGAGACCCGCGGCCAGTGGTATCTGCGCCAGATCCAGGGCTCGAGCAACCTCGAGGGCGGACGCTGGTTCCATTTGATGACCGGGCACCTCAGCCACCAGATCGAGCATCACCTGTTCCCGGACCTGCCGGCGCCACGCTACGTCGAGATCGCGCCGCGGGTGCGCGAGATCTGCGCGCGCTACGGGATCCACTACAACACCGGGGGATTCTGGAAGCAGTACGCGGGGGTGCTGGCGCGGCTGGTGCGGCATGCGTTTCCGACCCGGCGCGGGGCTGCGATGGGAGCGGCCTGAGGCTCAAGCCCCCGCAGTTCCAATCGACCGTACCGCACCACTCTCGGCGTCATCCCGGCGCAGGCCGGGACCCGGTAGCGATGCGCATCAAGCAAGGCGATGGCCCAAACGCATCCCAACTGGATCCCGGCCTGCGCCGGGATGACGCCAGTGGGGAGCGGGGCGAGGCAGATCCTGCATTCGCCCCCTCCGCCACAAACAAAAAAGGGCCCCATCGGGGCCCTTGATCTCGTATATGGCGGAGAGGGTGGGATTCGAACCCACGTTACGGCGAAACCGTAAACCGGATTTCGAATCCGGCGCATTCGACCACTCTGCCACCTCTCCGCGGTCGTCCGGCGTCGCAAGCGGCGCCGAGCCGCGCATGATAATCGGTGGTCGGGGGGCGGACAAGCGGCCGCGGCTGCTCCGGTATCATGGCGGCATATCCTGCCACCGGCTGCCGCCATGTCCCTGATCCAGGTCCCGGTCTCCTACGGCGAGCTGATCGACAAGATCACGATCCTCGAGATCAAGTCGGCGCGCATGGACGATTCCGCCAAGCTGGCCAACGTGCGGCGCGAGTTGGACCTGCTCAACACCATCTGGCGGCAGGATCCGGCCTCGACCACCGACATCGCCGACCTGTGGGCGCAACTGCGCGCGGTGAACGAGCGCCTGTGGGTGGTCGAGGACGACCTGCGCATCCTCGAGAAGGCGCAGCGCTTCGATGGCGAGTTCGTGCGCCTCGCGCGCTCGGTCTACTTCGAGAACGACGACCGCGCGCGGCTCAAGCGCGAGATCAACCTGCGCCTTGGTTCGACCCTGGTGGAAGAGAAGTCCTACCAGGACTACGGCAACCGCAAGCCCGCGTAGGGCTGCATCGTGCGAGGCCTATCGCGCGCAGAGCGCGCTCCTACAAGCCGCGCACTGCAGGAGCGCACTCTGCGCGCGATGGTCGTCGCACGTCACGACAAACTCAACCGTGCCGCAATGCAACGGTCCAAAGTGGCGATCACGTCAGCCACGTCGATCAGTTCCATGGCCCCCGCAACTTCGAGTTTCGTTCCCCAACGAAGTCCTGTCGCCGGTTTTCCCCGGAACTTCCGCGCTGCCGCGTCGTAGCGATCCACGCACCACGCGCGGCTCGAGTACGCGCCGCTGCGCGCCGGATTGCTCGCCGCGTGCAGTCCGATCACCGGCGTACCGATCGCATTGGCCATGTGCAGCGGCCCCGAGTCCGGTGCCAGCACCACGCTCGCGCGTCGCGCCAGGGCGAGGAACTGCTTGAGCGTGTCCTTGCCGATCAGGTCGAGTGCCGGCTCGCGCATCGCGGCCACGATGGCGTCGCCCATGCGGCGTTCGATCGCGCTGCGGCCGCCGCACAGCAGCACGCGCATGCCGTGCGCCTGCACCGCGTGGTCGGCCACCGCGGCGTAACGTTCCGGCAGCCAGTTGCGCAGCGCGTGGCTGGAGCAGGGACTGATGAGCAATGTGGGCTGGCTGCCGGGCAGCACCGACGCGGCGAAGTCGTGCGCCTCGGCCGGCACCGGCAGGTCCCAGCGCACCTCGTCCTGGCGCAGGCCCAGCGGCTCGCAGAACGAGCCGATCGCATCGAGCACGTGCTGGCCGGCGCGCGCCGGGATGCGCTCGGTGATGACCAGGCCGTGCAGGTCCTTCGAGCGCGCGCTGTCGTAGCCGATGCGGCGCTCGGCGCGCACCAGCGCCGCCAGCAGGTTGGCCCGCAGCGCCACCTGGCATTGCAGCAGTACGTCGAAGCGGCGCCCATGCAGGCGTTCGCGCAGCGCGCCGAAGGCCCCGAAGCCGGCGCCCTTGTCCACCGCGATGAACTCCACGCCGGGGATGTCGCCCACCAGCCGCGCCTCGACCTTGCCCACGATCCAGGTCAGCGCGGTCGCCGGCCATGCAGCCTGCAAGGTGCGCACCAGCGGCACCACGTGGGTGACGTCGCCGAGCGCGGACAGACGCAGGATGCAGATCGAGCGGGGCGGGGCGGCCATGGCGTGCGGGGGCTGCGATAGACTGCGGCCGGCGCAACGCGCGCCCTCCGCCGATCCGGAATCCCGCGATCCTATGTCCGATGCAGCCGCTGGGGAAGCACGCGTGACCGTGCTCGACGACGGCGCGGCGCTGCACGACGCCCGGCGCCTGGGCGCGCAACTGGTGCCGGGCTGGTTCGATCCGGGCTGGTGGGAGGCTGCGGGCTGCATGGACGGACGTGGAAGCGGGCGAGGGGAGGTGCAGTTCGTGCGCACGGAGGCCGGGCTGGCGGTGCTGCGCCACTACCGGCGCGGCGGCATGCTGGCGCGGCTCAACCGCGACCGTTACTGGTACCAGGGGCCAGAGCGCACGCGGCCGTTCCGCGAGTACCGCCTCCTGGCCTGGGCCAGTGCGCAAGGACTTCCGGTGCCGGCGCCGCTGGCGGCGCGCTATCGCCGGCAGGGGCACTGGTACACCGCGGACCTGCTCAGTGCCGCCATCCCGCATACCCGCTCGCTGGCGCAGGCGCTGCAGGAAACGCCACGGCAATTGCCATGGGCGTCGATCGGCACGGCGATCGCGAAGCTGCACGCCGCCGGCGTCTTCCACGCGGACCTCAATGCGCACAACGTGCTGCTCGATGGCGAATGCGCCTGGCTGGTCGATTTCGACCGCGGCGAGCGCCGCGTGCCGGCGCCGGCCTGGCAACAGGCCAACCTGGCCCGACTCGAGCGCTCGTTGACCAAGCTGGGCGCGCGCGAAGTGCTCCCGGCCTTCGAGCGCGAAGTCTGGCCTGTGCTGTGCGCGGCGCATGCGCAGGGCCTGCATTCCCGGGCGTCGCGCGCATGAAGCTGGCGCTGCGATTCCTCGGTGTCGGCAGCGCGCAGGCGGTGGTGCTGGGGTCGGCCAGTGCCGTGCTGACCCGCGACGGCGCGCCATCGCTGCTGATCGATTGCGGCCCCGAATCGCTGACCGCGTACCTCGATGCCTATGGCGCCCTGCCGCGGGCGCTGTTCCTCACCCACGGCCACCTCGACCACATCGGCGGCATGGAGCGGCTCTACTACCGCGTGTATTTCGATCCGGAGCTGCGCGGCCGCGTGCGCGTGTACGCGCCGGCGACGCTGGTGCCGTTGTTGCAGGAACGCCTCGCCAACTACCCCGATGCCCTGGCCGAGGGCGGTGCGAATTTCTGGGACGCCTTCCAGCTGATCCCGGTCGGTCGCTGGTTCTGGCACCAGGGCTTGCGCTTCGACGTGCTGCCGGTGCGCCACCACGCGCCGGGCACCGCGCATGGGCTGGGTTTGCGCGGCAGCTTCGTCTATACCGGCGACACGCGGCCGGTGCCGGAACTGCTGGAAGCCTACGGCAACGGCACCGAGCCGGTGTTCCACGACTGCGGGCTGCAAGGCAATCCCTCGCACACCGGTCTGGAAGACATCGAGCGCGAATACCCGCCCGCGCTGCGCGAGCGCCTGGTGCTTTATCACTACGCCAGCACGGCGGACGGTGAGAAGATGCGCGGGCGCGGCATGCGGGTGGCCGCGCGCGACGAGGTGTTCGTCCTGCCCGAGCCGGTACCCGAGGTGGTGGTGGCGTGAGTCGATCCGTGCCCTTGACCGTGCTGGAAGCCGCCGCGCCGAACGACGCGCGCGGGCGGCCGTTGCGCGACCTGCGGATCTCGGTGGTCGACCAGTGCAATTTCCGCTGTCCGTACTGCATGCCTGAGGAGCAGTATCCGCGCGACGCCGAGTTCCTCAGCGCGGCCGCGCGGATGAGCGCCGGAGAGATCGAACGCCTCGCGCGCCATTTCGTCGCGCTAGGGGTGCGCAAGCTGCGCCTTACCGGCGGCGAGCCACTGCTGCGCCGGGACCTCGCCGCGATCGTGGCGAAACTGGCGGCGATTCCCGGGGTCGAGGACCTGGCGCTCACGACCAACGGCGTGCTGCTGGCGCCGCGTGCAGCCGAGCTGCGCGCGGTCGGTCTGCGCCGGCTGACGGTGAGCCTGGACGCCCTGGATCCCGAAATCTACTCACGCCTCAGCGGCGGCCGCGGCAAGGTCGAGGACGCGCTTTCCGGCATCGAGGCGGCACAGGCGGCCGGCTTCAAGCGCATCAAGCTCAATACCGTGGTCATGCGCGGCGTCAACGACGCCGAGGTGCTGCCGCTGCTCGAACGCTGGCGCGGCACCGACGTCGTGGTGCGCTTCATCGAGTACATGGACGTTGGCACCTGCAACGCCTGGCGCGCGAACGAAGTGGTGCCCTCGGCCGAACTGGTGGCTCACATCGGCGCGCGCTGGCCGATCGAGCCGGTCGAGCGCGCCTATCGCGGCGAGGTGGCCGAGCGCTGGCGCTTTGCCGATGGCGCCGGGGAGCTTGGCTTCGTGTCCTCGGTCAGCGCGCCGTTCTGCGGCGATTGCCATCGCGCGCGCCTGTCCGCTGACGGCAAGCTCTACACCTGCCTCTTCGCCTCGGTCGGCGCGGACCTGCTGGGGCCCTTGCGCGCCGGCGCATCGGACGATGAATTGCTCGAGCTGGCGCGTCGCGCCTGGCTGCACCGTGCCGACCGCTACAGCGAGTTGCGCGCGGAGTGGGCCGGGGCTGCGCGCCCGCGCCGGATCGAGATGTACCGCATCGGCGGTTGAGCCGCCGCCGTTTCGCCAACCCTCTGCCACCATGCCCCGTACTCGCCTGACCCACGTCGATGATGGCGGCCGGCCCACGATGGTCGATGTCTCCGGCAAGGCCGTGAGCGTGCGCACGGCGATCGCGCGCTGCGATATCGAGTTCCCCGCCGCGGCTGCTCGCTTGTTGCGAGCCGATGGCCTGCGCAGCGCGAAGGGCCCGGTCCTCGACACCGCGATCGTGGCCGGCACGCTGGCGGTCAAGCGCACCCATGAACTGATTCCCTTCTGCCATCCGCTGGCGATCGAACGTTGCCGCATCGATGGCGCCTTCGTCGGCGCGCGCACCCTGCGCATCACCTGCGAAGTCGGACTCAGCGGCCGTACCGGGGTCGAGATGGAAGCGCTGGTCGGAGCGACCGTCGCGGCATTGACGGTCTATGACATGTGCAAGGCGCTGTCGCACGACATCGTCCTGCGCGAGGCGCGCCTCGTGCACAAGACCGGCGGCAAGCGCGATGTAGGCATCGAGTCGGGCCCGGCAAGGGCGAAGGCGAAGCCCGGCATCAAGGGCAAGGACTAGCGGGCGATGACGGTGGACGTGCTCTATTTCGCCAGTCTGCGTGACGCCGCTGGCTGCGAGCGCGAACGGATCGCGCGGCCGATCGAGGGGCTCGCCGCACTGTACGACGCGCTGCGCCTGCGCCATGGTTTCACGCTGCCGCGCGATCGCGTGCGCGTGGCGGTGAACGGCGTCTTCGTCGCCTGGGACCACGTGCCGGGCGAGGGCGATGAGATCGTGTTCGTGCCACCGGTATCGGGCGGATGAAGGACTTCGCGCTCGCGGCCACGGCGATCGACGCCGCCGCGCTGCGCTCGGCGCTGGGCAGCGATCGCGCCGGCGCCGTGGTCTGTTTCGAGGGCGTAGTGCGCGACCACAGCGCAGG
>Ga0209254_10000643_pt1 | contig 29285 bp, 33 predicted proteins | sample FrelakmetDIP11DI_FD_187148 | JGI IMG/M metagenome (GOLD analysis project Ga0209254, IMG submission 187148) | Freshwater lake sediment microbial communities from the University of Notre Dame, USA, for methane emissions studies - DIP11 DI (SPAdes)... | ecosystem: Environmental > Aquatic >... | reverse complement strand
CTAGCCGGCGGCGGATGACGTCGCGAGCCGCTCCTCGCGGTACATCCGCAGCACGAACTGCCCCGCCGGTCGCGTACGGAACGCATCGATCTCCTTGCGCCAGTCGGCGTCGAGATCCTCGATGACCAGGCGCCGACCCGCGATGGCGCGACCGCCGTACTCGGGCGGCAGCACGGCAAGCGCGGCGAGGCTTGCGAAGGTGATGTCGGCGAAGGTGAGCGAGTCGCCCGTGAGATAGCGACGGCCATCCGCCAGCAGGGTGTCGACGCGCTCGAAGCTCTCGCGCGTGCGCTCGAGTGCCCGGCCCGCTCGCGCCGGCGTCACGCCCAGCATGCGCCGGACAGCGAAGCGCAGCAGCGGCGTGACCAGGCGCAGCAGCATTCTCTGCCAGCCGGGGATGCGCGGCTCCTCGATGCCCCAGGAACGCAGAGTGAGGTCGCGGCGTCGAAAGATCCTCGAGTACGCCCAGACGCGCACGTCGTTGCCCAGCCGCTGGTCGAAGTACTGCTCGAGCTCGAGCGTGGTCGGTGTCGGTGCGAGGAATGCAGTGCGCTCGATCGCCAGCCGGCCCGAGTACTCTCCCCACAGGTAGCGGAGGACGCGTGGCGAGTCGCCGATGCGCGTGAGTCCGGGTGGTACCTCGAGCGACGGCACGGTCCGACCGGTGAGCAGCACGCCCAGGATGCCGGCGTTCGGGACTTCTTCGTAAGGGACTCCGAGGCGATCGAGGCACCAACGCACCTTTTCCACGTAGTGCGAGAAGGTGATGCTGTGCAGGCGCAACCCCGCCCCGGGGCGAACGGCCGCGGCACGCATCGAGTGCAGGCGCAGCGCCATGCCGGCCAGCGCGGCCAGGATCGCGGCGATCGATGCCGCGCCGGCGCCCCAGCCGAAACCTGCGACCGCGACCGGCAGCACGTACAGCGCCAGGGTGTGGGCAATGCGCGGGTCGCGGAGCCTCATCGGTGCTCGCCATTGCACGCCGCGCTCAGCGGCGCGGCGGCATCTCGGCGAACTGCGGCAGGTCGTCGGTAATCTCGAACCACGGCGCCTTGGAGCCCACGAAGATATGGGCCGCCGGCGCGATGCCGGGGTCGCTGTCGAGCGAGCCCGCCGGAACGACAGCGATGTTGCGCTCGACCGAGACGCGCGGCAGTTCCGAGCCGCAGTTGGCGCAGAACGCCGTCGTGAAGTACTGCGCGCCGGGGAGCGGAAACTCCTTGACGAGCTCCGCACCACGGGTCCAGAGGAAGCCCGTCGCGTCGTAGAACACGTTGGCGCAGTGCGCGGCGCTGCGGCCCTGCCGGCATCGGGAACAGTGGCAGAGGTACAGCCGCAACGGCTTCGTCGAGATCTCGTACGCGACCTCGCCGCACAGACAGCTGCCCTGCGTCACGCCAGGATTGAGCTCCAACGCTGCGCGCGGCGTCGACGGCATGCCGAATTCGGGCGGGTACTCCTCGTGCTGCGGCAGGTCGTCCGTGATCTCGTACCAGTCAGCCTTCGAGCCGACGAACATGTGCTTGGTCGGGCGGATTCCCGGGTCGCCCACGAGGTTTCCGGCGGGCACTATCGCCATGCCATAGCTTTCCTCCACGACGGGCGCGACCGAGCCGCAGATGCGACAGAAGTCCCGATGGCCGCGCTCCGACGACTTGTAGCTCGCCAGGCTCGAGCTGTCGCTGAGCCATTCGAAGGACGCGTACGGAGCCGCTGCCCACGTCGCGAATGGAGTGCCGTGATGCTTGCGGCACATCGAGCAGTGGCAGTGGAGCATGTCCACGAACGGCCCGTTGATACGGTACTGCAGGGCTCCGCATAGGCATCGGCCGACGGTCATGTCTGTATCCCCTTTTCGCGAAATGGCGCCCGGCGGAAACGTTATGCCTCCGCTCGCCATTTCGCCAGCGCGTCAGCGTGGATCACGTGCCTCGAGAACCGGGCTTGTGCGCTGCGCGGCGCAGGTCGCCGCGACCCGCTCGCGCAGAATGGAAGCAAGACGCTTCGCGCCGGGCCCGACGGTGTCGGGATCCGCGAACACCAGGTACAAGGTGACGTAGCGCTCGCGGCCCTCGGCGAGCGGCAGCGGCGCGAGCCGGCCCGTCGCGAGTTCCTCGCGGATGTTCTCCTCCGGGTACCACGCGTAGCCAAGTCCCATGCAGGCGGCGCGGATCGAAGTCGCCTTGTTGGAGACCGTCCAGCGTCGTTCGTTCAGCCAGCCGCCGCTGCGGCTGCGCAGTGCGCCGGAGTCGCGCACCACGAGATGGCGGTGCTGGCGCAGGTCGTCGAGCGTGAGCACGCGACCGAGCTGGTGCAGCGGGTGCGACGCTGCGGCGGCGCAGACGAAGCGTACCTGCATCAGCGGATCGCCGAGGAACCCGCCGGGCACGATGCCGCCCACCACGAAGTCCACGCGTCCCTCGGTGAGCGCCTCCTCGGTGCCGCCGAGTACGGATTCGGTGATCTCGATGCGCGTGTCGGGGTGCTCGCGGCCGAACTCCGCGCAGCACTCGAGCAGCAGCCAGGTGGGAAAAATGATGTCGACCGCGATGCGTACCTCCGGCTCCCAGCCGCGGGCCAGTTCGCGCGCCGCGCGTTCGACCCGGGCGGCTTCCTCCAGCAGAGCCTTGCCGCGCCGGTACAGCGCCTGGCCGGCTGGCGTGAGCTGGGCCTTGCGGCCGCGCAGCTCGAACACCTTCAGACCAAGCAGCTCCTCGAGCTTCTTGATCGTGTAGGTGACAGTGGACTGGGTGCGATGCAGGCGCTCGGATGCCTGTGCGTACCCGCCGGCCTCGACCACGGCCACGAGCGCGCTCCATTGGTCGAGGGTGATGCGGGGTCCGGTCATTTATCTATCCAGTAGATTGATAGCGGCTAATTTACCGTCTTTTACATGTATTCAATAGATTAATAATCGCTTCCGCCTTATCCACACGCCCGGACGGAGATCGAATCGAATGAAGACCATCCTGCAACTCAACACCAGCCTGAACGGCCCAAGCGGCCTTTCCTCCCGCCTCGCCGGCGATTTTGCCGCGGCGCTCGCCACCGAACACGGCGCGCGCATCGTGGTCCGGGATCTTGCCGGCCAGCCGGTGTCGCACCTCACGGCCGGGCGCTTCGCGGCCTTCGGCACGCCGGCGTCGGATCGCACGCCCGAGCAGCAGCGCGACGTCGCCGAGTCCGACGTGCTGATCGGGGAGCTGCGCAGCGCCGACGTGCTCGTCGTCGGCCTGCCGATGTACAACTTCGGCGTGCCATCGACATTCAGGGCCTGGTTCGATCACGTGGCGCGTGCCGGCGTGACCTTTCGCTACACGCCCGACGGCCCGGTCGGCCTGCTCGGCGGCCGGAAGGCCTATGTGTTCGCCACCCGTGGCGGGCAGTACGCCGGCACCGCGGCCGATCTCCAGACGGCCTACGTGCGTCAGGTGCTGGGATTCCTCGGCATCCGCGAGGTCGAGTTCGTCTACGCCGAGGGACTCGCGTTCGGAGCGGAGCAGCGGGAGCGGGCCGTCGCATCCGCGACGGCGCGCATCCGCGAACTCGCCGCCTGAGTCCCACCGGATCACATCGACGATTTACACGCAGAGGACACCCACGCCATGAACACCACGCAGAACCTCGCAGATCTCGCCGGCCGCATCCTGCTGGCCGCCATGTTCCTGATCGCCGGCATCCAGAAGGTCGGCGGCTACGCCGGAACCCAGGGCTACATGGAGGCCATGGGCGTGCCCGGCGCGCTGCTGCCGCTGGTGATCGCGCTCGAAGTCGGGGGCGCCATCGCCATCATCCTGGGCTGGCACACGCGGCTCTTCGCCTTGCTGCTCGCGGGCTTCACGCTGTTGTCGGCGCTGGTCTTTCATCGCGCGTCCGGCGACCCGATGCAGGCCATCCTGTTCATGAAGAACCTCGCGATCGCGGGCGGCTTCCTGCTGCTGGTCGCACGCGGCCCGGGCGGGTGGTCGCTCGATGCGCGCCGCAACGACCTCACGGCTCCGCAGGCGCGGCTCGCATGAGTGCGCGACGCCTGCAGGCTGTCATCGAGTCGGTGGCGGCGTCCGACGGCGCCGGGGTCAAGTTGCGCCGCAGCCTCGGCAGCCGCCCGAACCAGCGCTTCGACCCGTTCCTGATGCTCGACGAGTTCTTCTCGGACGATCCAAACGACTATCTCGCCGGATTTCCCGATCATCCGCACCGAGGCTTCGAGACCGTCACCTACATGCTCGAAGGCCGCATGCGCCACCAGGACGTGCTCGGCAACCGCGGCGACCTCGGACCCGGCGACGTGCAGTGGATGACCGCGGGTCGCGGCATCATCCACTCGGAAATGCCGCAGCAGTCCGAAGGGCGCATGCGCGGCTTCCAGCTCTGGATCAACCTGCCGGCGCGGGAGAAGATGAAGCCCGCGGCGTGGCGCGACGTGCCCTCGAGCTCGATCCCCACGGTCGCGCTGCCGGACGGCGGAGAGCTGCGGGTGATCGCGGGCCGTTTCGTCGCGGACGGCGCCGTCACGGCAGGTCCCATCGGCGGCATCACGACCGACCCTCAGTACTACGACCTGCGGCTCCCCGCCGGCGCCTCGGTCGAGGTCCCGACGCCGCCGAGCCACAACGCGTTCCTGTACGTCTACGAGGGCGCGGCCACCGTGGGCGCGGACGCGCGCGCGCTGCCGTTTCGTGCCGCCGGGCTGCTCACGCCGGGGGCGACGGTGCGCGTGGTGGCGGGTGGGCAGGGCGTCAAGCTGCTGGTACTCGCCGGCAAGCCGATCGGCGAGCCCGTCGTGCAGTACGGTCCGTTTGTCATGAACTCAGTCGCGGAGATCGAGCAGGCAATCGTCGATTTCCAGGCCGGGCGGCTGGTGCAGCGCGAGTGATCGCGCCCGGCAGCAGTGCTACGTGTAATCCACCGCTGGGCACGGCAGTCGGCGACAGCAGAATAGCGCGTACCAGGGCAGTGGCTCTGCCCGTCTGGTCGGGGGCTCCATGAGTCACAAGCACGAGCAACTGCTCAGGACCATCTTTCACGATCCGATCAGCTGCAACATCCACTGGCGCGAGGTCGAGTCGCTGCTGAGTCACATCGGCGCCGACGTCGAGCAGCTTTCGGGCGCGCGCATCCGCGTGAAGCTCAACGGTGCGGAGGGAATCCTGCACCGCCCGCACCACGGCAACACTCTGGATCGCAGCGCCGTGCGGCACCTGCGCGGGTATCTCGCGCACGCACGCATGACGCCGTCGCAGTACGAGGAAGCTCGGGCCTCGCATTAGTCGTACCCAGTATGCGAGCCGGCACGACGGCCTTGCGTGTGCCGTCGTCTGCGTCTGCGGACGAACCGAGCGTGAAGCTCGCGCCCGGCGACAGGGTGGAGCGTGCGCAGGCGAGCTGCGCGCTCTGCCACAGCCGCGACGCCCTGAATCATCGTTCGGTCAGTACAGAACGGACACCAGCGTAAAGCTGACGATACCGACCAGCAGGGCAGAGAACAGGCCGACCGCCAGAGGCTTCAACCCGATCTTGCGCAGGCCGTGGATGCTCGTGCCGAGGCCCACCGCCGCCATCGCGATCGCGAGACAGTACGTCGCCACCTGCTTCACGAAGCCGACGATTGCCTTCCACTGCTCGGGCTCGAAGACGCCGAAGGCGCGCTCGCCGAGGTCGCCGATCGTGCGCAGCAGACTCATCGCCGCGAAGCCGACGATGAAAAGCGGAATCATCGTGTACCACTTCGGCGCCGTGCCGCCCTCGCTCGAGCGCCGGTGGTAGAAGACGGCCATGATCGGGATCACGAGCAGCATGCTCAGGTTGCGCACCAGCTTGGTGACCGTGGCGACATCGAGCGCCTTCGGGTCGTTGAAGTACTCCTGGTAAACCATCCCCGCGCCGGCGACCTGTGCCGTCTCGTGCACCGCGGTGCCGAGGAACAGCCCGGACTTGAACGCGTCGCCCGCGAACAGCCAGTGCGCGGCGAACGGGTAGGCGAGCATGGCCGCCACGCCGAACAGAGTGATGCAGGCGACCGCATAGGCGGTCTCGTCGTCGTGCGCACCGATCGTCGGGGTCATCGCGACGATCGCCGTCGCACCGCAGATGCTCGTGCCGACGCCGATCAGCGTGCCCAGCCTGTCGGTAAGTCCCACGCGGCGGCTGACGTAGGTGACGATCGCAATTGCCGAGACGATCGTGCCGATGATCACCGGCAGCGCCTTCAGGCCGATGGCTCCAGCCTCGACGATCGACAGGCGGATGCCGAGCAGCACGATGCCGAGGCGCAGGATCCGTACGACCGAGAACTTGATGCCGGGGCGCAGTATCTCCGGCAGCTTGAACAGGTTGTTGACCAGGATGCCGAGCAGGATCGCCATCATGATGCCGCTGATCGCCCCTTTCTGGAGGCCGAGCGCGGGTGCAATCACGCCGGCCAGGTACTCACCCGTGAGTGCGAGGAACAGGGCGAGCAGAAATCCCCAGATGGCGTTCATGAATTGGTTCTCGCGTTGCCCCTGATGACCTCAGCGGGAGCCGCTCGATTCGGCTGTGGGTCGGCGGGGGTGCAGGAGGATACGGCCGGGCGCGGCGGTCGATGGTGCCGCGCCCGGTCTGCCGGTTTTAGCGCTTCCAGCTGTAGCTCAGCTCCAGCTCGTACTGCGTCATCTCGAGGACGACGTCCTGACTCGGGTCGAAATTGTTCTCGCCGCGGATCTTGTTCGAAGGTGCGACCATGAACGACAGATTGATCTCGTTGCCGCTCGGGAGCTGCTGCGAGAAGCCCACGGTCAAGTGCTCTTCCATGACGGCCGGGGCGAGGATGTTGAAGGTCATCTGGTCCCTGGGGATCGGCTGGTCGGTGAAGCTGTAGCCCGCGCGCCAGGTCCAGTCGTCGGAGTACTTCCACGACGCGCCGAACTTGTAAACCGTCATGTCCTCCCAGCCGAAGCCGCCGCCCTTGTTGCCACCGAGGCAGTTCTGGAAGTTGCCGCTGGGGTTGAAGATCGGGCAGTCGAACAGGTTCTGGATCGGATTGCCGACCGATGCGATGTCGGAGTACTCGATCTCCTGCACGTCGAACATGAACGCCAGCGTATCGGTCGGCTTGAGCGCCACGCCGATCGTCCAGGTGGCCGGCATGTCGAAGTCGCCGCCCTCTGCGAACAGGTCGGAGTAGTTCGAGAATTCCGACATGTACATCTTGGTCTCGTAGGCCGCCGCGATGCTGAACATCTCCACCGGCTGCCAGCGCACGCCGACAGTGCCGCCGAAGCCGTAGGACATCTCGTGGCCGTTGCCCGACAGGTTCTTCGGCTGCCTGGGCTGGCCCGTGGTAAAGAAGCTCTCGACGTAGGTCTTCGTATACGGCGCGAAGTTCCGCACGCCGCGCGCCTCGAAGCGCTGGATCGCGAAGATCGCCGAGGCGCCGGCCGAGAACGTGTCGCCGAACTCGCGCGCGTAGGAGAGGTTCAGGAAGCCCTGCATCAGATCCACGCCCGCCGTGCCGCCGCCGTAGGTGCCGTCCAGGGTCACCGGGCCACTTGGTCCCGCGGCGCCGTCGGGGTCGAAGGACGCCGTGCCGCCCACCCACTTCGTGTTCATGCCGCCGCGCCCGAAGAACGCAACGGCGAGATGATCGACCTCGCTCAGGTGCCAGTTCATGGCCGCGAACGGAATCGGGAAGAACTCGTTCTCGCTGCGGATGTCGTTCGGGCCGATCGTAAAGGCGCAGCCCATGCCCGGGAAGCAGCCGCCGTTGGCCATGCTGTCCGTCGTCCTGTAGTTGCGGACCGGCAGGAAGAAGCCGAGACCCGCGTCGATACTCTCCGGCAGCACGGCAAGACCGGCCGGGTTGGTGGCGATGGTCAGCAGTTCCTCGGGGTTGGCGCTGCCGGCACCGGCCTGAGCCTTGCTCTTGGTGCCGAGGCCGTGGGTGTAGTAACCGTTGGTGGCGGAGGCGCTGCCGGCGGCGAGCGCCATGATCACGCACAGGCCGAGGGTCGTACGGTTGCGGAACGTTCTCATCTTTGCCCCAATCGGCCGCTGTCGCGACCGCTCTATGGAAGAATTAGATAATTCTAAATTCTTGACCAGCAACGGCAACTTCGGCTTCAGCACTTGCCGCAGGCGTCCGGTCGCGCCGGACCGGTGGTGCGGCGGCGTGTCAGCCCTTGCGCCTCAGCACGAAGCGGTAGACGTTGCCCTCGATCGTCTGCTCCACGATTTCGTGGCCCGTGGTGCGGCTGAACGCGGCGAAGTCCTTGACGGCGCCCGGGTCGGTGGCGAGCACCTCGAGCGTGCCACCCGCGGGCAGCGCGGTGATGGCTTTCTTGGCCTTGAGGATGGGCAGCGGGCAGTTAAGGCCCTTGGCGTCGAGTATCTGGTCGGCCATGTGCGTGCTCTCAGATGAAGAGGTTGATTTCAGACTGGGTCGCGACCTCGATATAGGTCGCCGCACCCCCGAGCTCGATTCCGGGGATCATGTCGTCGAGCGTGTACTCGAAGAGATCCATGGTCATCTGGCAGGCGATCATGCGTACGTCCGACTCCAGCGCCAGCGAGCGCAGTTCCTCGAACGACGCGACGCCTTTCTTCTTCATCATGTCCCTCATCATCGCCGTAGCGCCGGAATCGACGCCCGGAATCATGGACATGAGGTTGGGCATACCCATATGGCCGCCCATCATCGGCATCTTCATTGCCGGATTGCCGAGCGGCGACATGCGCAGCTTCGGGTCCTTGAGCAGCAGCGTGAGTCCGTAGAACGTGAAGAACAGGGTGACGTTCAGTCCCATCGCGGCGGCGGTTGTGGAGAGGATCATCGGCGGGTAGGCCCAGTCGAGCGTGCCCTTCGTCACGATGATGGACAGGCTCTTGGTGCCGGAGTCGTCGGCCATGGTCGGAACCCCCGGTCGAACTTTCGCGTGGTTGGTCGCGCCGGAAAGTAGCAGAGAACCCTTTATTAGCAAAGTCGAATAAATTACCCTCGTCGCGTGACGCGTAGGTGTTTACCGAGGGGGCTGCAGGACCGGTCCGGGGTGGACCGGTCGCCGACGCGTCTGCCGGCGCTGTTCGTCGCGAGCGAGTTCTGCCGGCGTCCGGGCTTCGGCAACGGTCACCCGCTGTCCATCCCGCGCGTGTCCGCGGTGCTCGATCTTTGCGAGGCACTCGGGTGGCTCGACGCGCACACATGCCGTGCGCCCGCCGCGGCGAGCAGCGCGGAGCTGTCGGCGTTCCACGATCCGAGCTACGTCGAGGCGCTGCGGTCGAGCGATGCCTCCGGTAGCGTCGCGCGGGAGCTGCGCGAGCGGCACAGATTCGGGACCTTCGAGAATCCGCTGTTTCCGGGCGTGTTCGCGCGGGCCGCTACCGCCGTCGGCGGCTCCATCCTCGCTGCGCAACTCGCGCTCGAGGGGCGCGCTGCATTCCATCCGGCCGGTGGCACTCACCACGGCCGTCGCGACCGGGCGAGCGGCTTCTGTTTTTTCAACGACCCTGTATTCGCGATCCGGCGGCTGCTCGAGGGCGGCGTGGAGCGCGTGCTGTACGTCGATCTGGACGCGCATCACGGCGACGGCGTGCAGGACGCATTCCTCGACGAGCCACGGGTGCGGTTCGTGTCGATTCACGAGCGGGACCGGTGGCCCTACACCGGAGCAGTGGACGACGTCGGCCATGGGTATGCCCGAAATCTCCCTGTACCGGCCGGGTTCAATGACAGCGAACTCGCTTTCCTGTTCGATGAGGTCGTGTTGCCGTTGCGCGACGAGTTCCGCCCGGAGGCCGTGGTCGTCACCTGCGGAACGGACGCGCTGGCGGGCGATCCGCTGTCCGGCATGGCCCTGAGCAATGTCGCCCTGTGGGATTCGGTCGAGCAGGTGATTGGCAGCGCCGGACCGGCCGTCGTGCTCGGCGGTGGTGGATACAACCCTTGGACGCTGGCGCGCTGCTGGACGGGCTTGTGGGGACGGCTCACGGGACGGCAAGTCCCGATGGAGCTTCCCCGCGAGGCGCGGCTAGTCTTGCGCGCGTTGAGCTGCGATCTTGTCGAGGACGAGGACGTCGACCCGGCGTGGCTCGCCACGCTCGAGGACGCAAGGCGTCCAGGCGCGGTTCGGTCGCAGGTACGGGAGCTGGCGTCGCAGGGGAGAGTGCTGCATGGCGTGGCTTGAATCGATCGGTCGGATCGAGGAGTACGAGGACGTCGCGCTCGACGCGACGCTCGTTGCGCGGCTCGAGCGAGATGCTGCCGGCACGAGTCGCCCGATCCGCTTCTCGACCCCCACCTTCAAGGACTACGCGAGCACCGAACTCAAGGGCTGCTCGAAAAACAGCTTCCCGTCGTTCTCCATCACCGCTGGCGCCTGCGGCCTGAACTGCGATCACTGCCGCGCCGAGATCCTGAAGCCGATGCTCGCCGCGACGTCGCCTTCGATGCTCGACCAGAAGGTTCGCCACCTGATAGCGACGCAGAACCTGCAGGGTTTCCTGCTGTCGGGTGGGTCGAACCGTCGCAACGAGATCCCTTACGAGCGTTTCTACCCGGTGGTCGAGAAGCTGAAGCGAGATTTTCCCGGGCTCAGCATTGCGATCCACACGGCGCTCACCGACGAGTCGGGTGCGCGCGCGATGGAGGCGGCCGGCGTCGATACGGCCATGATGGACGTGATCGGCGCCGAGGAGACGATTCGCGAGGTCTACCACCTCGACCGGCCGGTCGACGATTTCGAGGCCACGCTCGCCGCGCTCACGGCCACGTCGATGAAGGTGAGCCCGCATATCGTGATCGGCCTGCACTACGGTCGCGTGCTCGGCGAGCCGAACGCGCTCGACATCGTGAGTCGTTACGCGGTCGAGGCGCTGGTGCTCGTGGTGGTGATGCCGTTCTACGCAGCGCCGGGTCTGTTCGCCGTGCCGGACGCCGCGGAGGTGGGCCGCATCTTCGCCGAGGCGCGCGCCCGCCTGCACGACCGCCAGGTGCTGCTCGGGTGCGCCCGCCCGCCCGGCCTGCACAAGCGCATCGTGGATGCATACGCAGTGATGGCGGGGCTCGATGGCATCGCGTTCCCGGCCGACGGCGTCGTGGGCGTGGCGCGTGCCATCGGCCGGCCGTTCCACCAGGAGCACGCCTGCTGTTCGATCAAGCTCGGGTCCGCGCCTGCCGTGGCGGCGGGCCGCACCTGCGCCGCCTGAGGCGCGAGTCACCTCGAAGGGAGCGACGAGATGGGTTGCATCAAGCCGAGTGGCGAAGTCTCGACCGGATTGCCGGGCTCCGACGTCGCATTCAACGCCTATGCCGCCATGCAGCCGCGCCCGCCGCGCGCGACACCGACCGAGGCCCGCAATGGCCGCCGCGTGAAGGACGCCGCTGTCCCGCCGCAGGGCGTGTACCTGCCGAACAACAACGTGCTCACGCCGCAGATGCGCTCGCCGGAATACGTGCAGATGTCGAACGCCGCGGCGATCACGCTCGGCATCATGCCGGGCAGGATGCACCGCTGCGGCTGCACGCGCTGCCTCAACCTGCTGCTCACCTATCCCGAGGGCTGCCGCGCCAACTGCGCCTACTGCGGGCTTGCCCGACATCGCGAGGCCGAGCGCGACTACGCCGATCGCAACTTCATCCGCGTGGACTGGCCGGCCGTGCCGATGCAGCAGGTGGTGGACATCGTCGCCCGGGACGGCGAGGCGAGCCCGTTCCACCGCATGTGCATCTCCATGATCACGCACCCGAATTCGGATGCCGATACCGTGGCGGTGCTCCGGACCTGGACGGCCAGCATCGACCCGTCCGTGATCCCGATCTCGATCCTCTCGAACCCGACGACCATGCAGCGTGAAGACGTAGCACGGCTCAGGGACCTCGGCGCCGACATCTTCACCGTGGCGCTCGATGCGGCCACGCCCGCGATCTTCGACCGCACGCGCGGCAAGGGCGTGCAGTCGCCGCACAAGTGGCAGAAGTACTGGGAGATCCTGCTCGACGCGCGCGATGTGTTCGGCCCCCAGAAGTTCGGCGCGCACATCATCGTCGGCATGGGTGAGACGGAGTGCGAGGTGCTTACACTGGTGCAGCAGCTCGTGGACCTCGGCGGCCACAGTCACCTGTTCTGCTTCTTCCCGGAGGAAGGCTCGCTGATGGATCACCTGCCCGCGACGCCGCGCGACCAGTGGCGCCGCGTCCAGCTCGCGCGTTATCTGATCGACTACGCCGGCGTACGCGTGGACCAGATGTCCTTCGACGCCGACGGCAGGGTAGTGGACTACGGCCTGCCGATGTCCGAGGTCGAGCAGATCGTGAGCCAGGGTATCGCATTCCGTACCTCGGGCTGCCCGGGCAAGTTTCGCGACGACGTTTCGGCCTGCGATCGGCCGTATGGAGACTCGCCGCCCTCCAACATCGCGAGCTTCCCGTTCCAGCCGAACAAGAAGGACCTTCAGAAGATCCGGCGCCAGCTCAGGATCCCGGTCGTCGCGGGCTGAGCGCGTGGGAGGGCGGTTCCGCGTCGTCGACACGGGGGTCCGCGAGGGCCGCTTCAACATCGCGGTGGACCAGGCGATGATCGAGCTGCACCAGGCGGGCCGGATCGGAGACACGTTTCGCTTCATGCGCTTCCCGCCGACGGCTCTGATCGGGCGTCACCAGGCCCTTAGCCAGGAAGTCGACCTCGCGCACTGCGCCGCGCAGGGTATCGGAACGGTGCGGCGCATCACTGGTGGTGGCGCGATCTACCTCGACCAGGGCCAGCTCGGCTGGGGGCTGATCTTCCACCGCAAGTCACTGGGCGCGCTCGGACTGCCGGAACTCGCCCGCGACATCTGCCTCGCCGTGGCCGCCGGACTGCGCGCGGTCGGGGTTGAGGCGCGCTACCGTCCGAGGAACGACATCGAAGTCGACGGGCGCAAGATCAGCGGGACCGGCGGATTCTTCGACGGCGAAACGCTGATCTACCAGGGCACGGTGCTCGTGGACATGGATCCGGCGGCGATGGTCGCGGCGCTGCGTGTGCCACGTGCCAAGCTCGAGAAGCGCCAGCTCGACTCGGCGGCGCAACGCGTGGTCTCGCTGCGTGAGCTGCTCGGGCCGCGCACGCCGGGGCTGCCTGCCCTGCAGCGCGCCCTGCTCGAGGCTTTCAGCGAGCGTTTCGACGTGCAGTGGAATGACGAGCCCCTGAGCGCGGAGGAGGAAGCGCTCGCCTGGGCCCACTACCGGGACGAGATCGGTACCGAGGCGTTCGTGCACGAGATCGAAGATCCGGCGCACGAACGTGATTTCGCAGCCGGCACTCACACCTGCCCGGGCGGCACGATCACGAGCTACGTGCGACTCGAGGGACCGGCGCGGCGGCGGATCGGCCAGCTGCTGGTCACGGGCGACTTCTTCGTGGCACCTCCACGTGTCGTGCTCGACCTGGAGGCGGCCCTGCGCGGGATTTACGTAGAGGACGTTGGCCCGGCGATCGAGCAGTTCTTCCTCGAGCACCCGGTCGAGGCGCTGACCGTCACGCCGACCGACTTCCGGGCGTCGGTCGAGCTGGCGGTTGCTGCCGCGGGCTCCCGCGGGTGAGGACGCTTGCGGTACTGCAGCACACCTCGGCCGAATACCTTGGCCTGATCGAGGATCACCTCGAGGGGCGTCGCATCCGTTTCCGCTACTCGCGGCCGTTCACCGCCGGCGGCCGCCTGCCGACACCGGATTCGCTCGGCGATGGGCTGGTCGTCCTCGGCGGCGGACCGTGGGGCAGCGCCGGTGGCCGGGACCTGCCCACCCTCGAGCAGGAAGTGGCCCTGGCGCGCCACGCGCTCGGGGCCGGCTTGCCCGTGCTCGGCATCGGGCTCGGCGCGCAGATCCTCGCCATCGCGGCGGGCGGGTCTTCGACGCCGTGCGGACTGGAGTTCGAGGTGGGCGAAGCGCAGCGCACGCGCCCGGATGCGCTCGCCGGATTCCTGCCGGAGCGGTATCCGCTCGTGCTCTATGGCCGTGACCGGCCGCAGTTGCCGCCGGGTGCCGACGTCCTCGCTCGCGACTGGCAGGGCCGGCCCGCGTTGTTCCAGGTCGGCGACCGGGCGCTCGGCTTCACGGGGCATCCCGGCATCAAGCCCGCGATCGTCGAGGACCTGATCATGGAGTTCGAGGAGGGGCCGGCCGATCCGGGGCCGGCGCTCGCGCATTTGCGCGCCGTGCGCCTGGCCCTTGAGGACGCGCTCGTGCCGATCATGACGGGCGTCGTGCGGCTGTTTCGCTGGATGGAGTGACGGCGCCTCGCCATTACGTATTGCCAGCAGCCGCCGATTAATTTAGTTTTGGCTAATACATCGCGGCACGGTTCCGTGCTGCGGCGCGTCATCGCCGATCGGAGCAAGCGACATGGCTGGCAAACTCATCATCGTCATGGCGAACACCGACCCGCGCAATGGCGAGGAACTCGGTGCGCCGATCTTCCAGGCCACGGTCGCGGCAGCGATGGAGTACGAGGTCGACGTGATCTGCACGGCGACGTCCGGGCGACTGATGAAGAAGGGCGTCGCGGAGAGTCTCGTCGTCAAGGAAGGCTCGCCGAAGACCGTCTACGATTTCATCAAGGACGCGCACGAGGCGGGCGTCAAGTTCTACTGCTGTTCGCCGAATCTCGATCTGTTCGACATGTCCAAGGAAGACCTGATCCCGGAGTGCGCCGGCATCGTCGGCGGCGCGCACCTGATCGAGGAAGTGATGGAGAGCGACGCGAAGGTCCTCACGTACTGATTGCCGGGGCCGCTGGACGATCCCGGGGGGGGAGCATGGAACACGCCGGAACACGCATTCAGGAATTCATCGGTGACCCGGTGTCGGATTCGCCGCCGGTGCCGCGCGAGAAGCTCGAGGCCATCTTTGCCGACATCCAGGCGGACATGCGCTTCGACCACGAGCTGAACGGCTGCCTCAACTGCGGCATCTGCACCGCCACCTGCCCGTCGGCCCACTACTACGACTACAGCCCGCGCGAGATCGTGCAGCTGCTGTGGACCGAGAACCTCGAAGGCATCTACGACGCGATGCAGGAGAAGATCTGGGCTTGCGCCCAGTGCTACACCTGCGCCGCGCGCTGCCCGTTCCGCAACTCCCCGGGCGGCCTCGTCATGATGATGCGCGAGGTCGCGATCAAGCACGGCATGGAGTCGGCCAAGAACGTGCTGCGCCCGTTCAGCCGCGTGATGCTGAAGCTCATCTCGACGGGAAACCAGCTGTCGCCGGACATGATCTCGAAGGACGGCTTCCCGGACTGGGGGCCGAATATCTCGAAGGTGGACGCGCCATTGCAGCTGCTGCGCAAGGCGATTCCCATGCCGACGCTGCACACCACCAAGACGGCGTGGGAAGTGAATCTCAAGACGTCGGTCGAGCTCTACACGATCTGGGAGGAGACTGGCGTGCTCGCGAGTCTCAAGACCATCGACAAGAACCTCCATGACGTCATCGGCGACATCATGGACGAAAAGCGCGACGAGCTCGAAGAGTGGCTCGAGGAACAGGAGGAGGACTGAACATGACCAACGAGACCAAGGGACCGAACCCGGGCGAGCGCTTCACGGGCCATGGCCCGGAGTGGCGCGAGGTGAAGCTCTCCCGCATGGATGCCCAGACCGCCACCGCCTGGGTCGAGCAGGTGATCGACCGCCGCTCGATGCTGACCCAGAAGGACCGCGTCGAGGACGTGCGAGACCTGATGTGGGAGCTGGAGAAGGACGGTCAGATCGTCGTCCACCGCGTCAGCGACGAGCACCGGCCGGTCATGGTGAAGACGCTGTACGGCTGGGACAAGAAGATCCCGACCACGCGGTTGTGGCACCACAAGTCCTGTGGCCAGTGCGGCAACATCCCGGGCTATCCGGCGTCGCTGCTGTGGCTCATGAACCAGCTCGACATCGAGTACCTGGACGAGACCGACCAGACCTCGTGCACGGCCTGGAACTACCACGGTTCCGGCATCGGCAACATCGAGAGCCTCGCCGCAGTTTTCCTGCGCAACTTCCACCAGGCCTACGTGTCCGCGAAAGCACAGGGCCTGCCCGAGAGCTACTACTATCCGCTGGTGCACTGCGGCACCTCCTTCGGCAACTACAAAGAGGTGCGCGGCTACCTGCTCCGCTCGGCGAAGCTGCGTGAGACGGTCACGAAGATCCTCGGCAAGCTCGGTCGCCTCGTCGACGGCAAGCTTCTGATCCCCGAGGAGGTCGTGCACTACTCCGAATGGCTGCACGTGATGCGCGATCGCATCGCGGAGCGCCGGGTCATCGACTGCGGCCACGTGCGCGCGACCATCCACCCGGCCTGCCACGTCTACAAGATGGTCCCCGAGGACGCGATCTACGACGACGAGATCCTCGAGGGAAATCGCGTGGCCGTGTCCACCGGCATCATGCAGGCGCTCGGTACGCAGGTCATCGACTACAAGACCTGGTACGACTGCTGCGGCTTCGGTTTCCGCCACATCATCTCGGAACGCGAGTTCACGCGCTCCTTCGCGATCGACCGCAAGATTCGCGTCGCGCAGGATGAAGCGCGCGCCGACGTCATGATCGGCCACGACACCGGCTGCATCACGACGCTCGACAAGAACCAGTGGATCAGCCGCGCGGGCGACAAGCCGGTCGACCTGCCCGTGCTGGCCGACGCGCAGTTCGCCGCGCTGGTCTGCGGCGCGCATCCCTACAAGATCGTCCAGTCGCACTGGCATGCCTCCTCGACCGAGAAGCTGTTCGACAAGCTCGGCATCGACTGGCAGGCCAAGAAGGCAGAGTTCGAGGAGTACCTCAAGGAGGTCGCCGCGGGCAGATTCGAGTCCCTCTACGACCCGCGCCGCATGATCACTTCCGGGCCGGGCTTCAAGAAGATCGCACCCACACCATGAGCAAGCCAATCCTGATCGTCGGAGGCGGGCCTGCGGGGCTCGCGGCGGCGCACGCACTGGCGCGCGTCGGGCAATCGAGTGTTCTGGTCGAGAAGGCGGACCGCCTCGGCGGCGCGCCGATCCTCTCCGGCTACGCGAAACTGGTTCCCACCGGCGAGTGGGCCAGGGACGCGATCGGAGGCATGGTCGATCGTGTCGTGAAAGACCCGCTGGTCGCGGTCCACACCGGTGCGCGGGTCTCGTCCTTCGCGGGCAGGCCGGGGGCCTTCACGGCACAGGTCTCCGACGGCCGCAGCGTCGAGGTCGGGGCTGCAGTGCTCGCGACCGGGTTCACGCACTTCGACTCGGTGAACAAGCCCGAGTGGGGTTTCGGCACCTTCCCCGACGTGGTGACCACGACCCAGGTCGAGCAGATGATCTCCTCGGGCAAGGGCGTGCGCTGCCCGTCGGACGGACGCAAGCCGAAGCGCGTCGCGATCCTGCTGTGCGTTGGTTCGCGCGACCGCCAGATCGGGCGCGAGTGGTGCTCGAAGATCTGTTGCACGGTCTCGGCCAACATGGCCATGGAGATCCGCGAGGAACTGCCCGACTGCCACGTATACATCTACTACATGGACATCCGCACGTTCGGGCTGTACGAGACCAAGTACTACTGGAAGAGCCAGGAAGAGTTCAAGGTCAAGTACATCAAGGCTCGCATCGCCGAGGTGACGTCGAACGGCGAGCAGCTGGTGGTGAAAGGCGAGGACACTCTGGTCAAGCGCCCCATCACCATTCCCTTCGACATGGTGGTGCATGCCATCGGCATGGATCCAAACGTCGAGAACCCGCAGATCGCCGGCACCTTCGGCGTCGAGCTGGAGCGCCACGGCTACCTCGGGCGCGGCAATGCCTACGGCAACATCGCCGAGACATCGCGACCCGGCGTGTTCGTGGCGGGAGCGGCCTGCGGTCCCGAGACCATCGACGATTCGATCGCACAGGGCAGTTCCGCGGCACTCGCGGCGCTCGGGTTCCTGCAGCCGGTGCGCGCGAGCGCCTGACCGCCGCCGATGTTCGGACGCTCGCCAATACCGGCGGTCCCGGCGGTCCAGGATCGCCCGCACCTGGACCTGAGCGGCCCGCGCCTGCGGCGCTCGCTCGAGGCCCTGGTCTCGGGCGCGGACACGCACGGTGGAATCGAGCGGTACATGGACGCGCTCAAGCTCAAGGCGGCCGTTTTCCGCGAGGCGCTGGCTGCCGACACCCGCGGTCCCCGCCGTCTCGACGTCGAGAGCTTTCGCCCTCTTTGCGCCTTCATGCCGACGGTACGGCGTCGCATCGTGCCGTGGCTCGAGGAACCGGCCTACGGATCCATGCGCCGCGCACTCGAGGCCTTGCTGGAGCCCACCCGTGACACCTCCGACACGGACGCGCGCATCGGCCGCTTCTGCGCCGAGTTCCCGCAGGACGACCGCCACCGCTGGACGCGCGACCTGGCCGCAGAGCTCCTGCACAACCTCGAGCCCGAGCGATATCCGCTGATGACGCGGTGGGTGTGGGACATGGATGCCAACACGGGCGTGCTGCGCGAGATCTGGCATGCGCCCGACGTGGACCACACCACGATCCGTGCCCGCGACGACTATGAGACCTTCCTCGTGCTCCGCGAGGAGATCGCGCAGTTCCTGTCCACGAACGGGGTGTTCCGCGACGTCGTGCACATGGTGGACATGGTCTGCGCCCAGGTCTACGCGGAATACATCTGCGAGCAGGGCGGCAGTTACCTGCGCGCCGATTTCTCCGCGCCCGAGGACCCGATGCAGCATACGCGACGCCTGCTGGGTCTCGACGGCGTGCGCGCAGCGGACGGGCGTGCGCGCTTTGCCGCCATCGACGGCGAGGCTCGCGAGGCCTTCACGGGCGTAAAGCCCGCCGCGACCCCACGCCAGCCCGACTGACGAGGTCCGCCATGCCTATTCATGAAGTTTCGCTGATCCGCCCGGAGAACCTGAAGGTCCACGAGCAGCTCGTGGTCGATGGCGTCGACGTCTCCGGGCACTGGAGCACGTTCATCCAGTCGCGCGCCGTCACCGACTACAACGAGGCACTGCAGGACGAGATCGCGGCGCTGCCGGGCGGCGAGCACGTGCACCGCTGCTGGCAGTGCGGCTCGTGCACGAACAGCTGCACGGTCAATGCGATCAACCCGGACTTCAACCCGCGGCACTGGATCTACCTGATTCGGGTGGGGATGGAGTCGGAGCTTCTGCGCGACAAGGAGATCATCTGGCAGTGCGTGTCGTGCAACAAGTGCACTTATGCGTGCCCGCGCGACGTCGTGCCGGAGGGCGTGATGAAGGCCCTGTCGCACTGGATGGAACTCAAGGGGCACGTGAAGAAGTCACCCTCCATGGTGTTCGACGAGGTGTTCTCCGAGCAGGTGTTCGAGCGCGGCAAGATCGAGGAAGGCCGGGTCATGCAGCGGTTCTTCAAGCGCACCGGGCAGGATCTCAGGCAGCCGTGGCTGATCGAGATGGTGAAGCGGATGCTGCGTCACCTGCCGGTGACGATGCTGACCAAGCTTGGTCTCGCCACGCTCGTGGCGCCAAGCACGAGTGGCTGGGCGGGCGCCCGGGCCGCGATCGAGGAGTACGTGCACGAGCAGGAAAGCAGGCGCCGGCGCGCGCTCGGGCTCGATGGTCTCATCGAGGCGGCGAAACGTGATGCGGAACCGGCCGCGGCCGGGCAGGGGGCGAGGCCATGAGCGACACGCGCACGCGCTACCAGAAGGTCGCCTATTACCCCGGCTGCGCGCTCGAGGGCACGGCGCATTCCTACAACCGTTCGACGCAGGCGGTCGGCAAGGCGCTGGGCCTGGACCTCGTCGAGGTGAAGAACTGGAACTGCTGCGGGGCGATGGAGGTCAAGAACATCGACCCCAAGCTGCAGACCTACCTGTCCTCGCGAGTGATGTCCATCGCCGCGACGGAGATGAAGATGGACGTGGTGATGGCGCCCTGCAACGGCTGCTATCACAACCTCAAGAAGGCGGAGTACGACCTCGGGCATGACCCGCAGAGCGCCGAGGTCGTGGACCGGCTGTCGAAGAAGGCGGGCCACGCCACCTACCGCGCCGGGCAGGTCGAGACCATCCACGCGCTGGACTGGATCAAGCATGGCATCGGAGAGGAAGGACTCAAGGAGCGACTGCGCGGCTCGCTGAACGGCCTCAAGGTCGCGAACTACTACGGCTGCATGTACACGCGGCCGCGGCACATCTTCCCGGAGAAGGACCAGGGTCCCGGCAGCGAATCGACCTCGAAGCCGCACTACATGGACGACCTGCTGGGGGTCGCCGGAGCCGTGAACGTCGACTTCCCGCTCAAGACCGCCTGCTGCGGAGGCGCGCACACACTTTCCGACAGCGATACCTCGACCAAGCTCGTCCTCAACATCATCCGCGCGGCAGAGGCCGCCGGTGCCGAGGTGATCGCCACCGAGTGTCCGACCTGCCACTCGGGTCTCGAGATGCACCAGGTGCGCGCGGAGAAGAAGTTCGGCCAGGCGACCAGGGTCAGGATCGTATACTTCACCCAGCTGCTCGGCCTCGCGCTCGGGCTCGGTCCCAAGCAGGTCGGTGTGCACGAGAACATCTCGGACTCCATGGACTTCCTGCGACAGAAAGGCATTGCGTGATCCCGTTGCCGGACATCGAGCATCGGCTGGCGGCGCTGATCGAGCCCCAGGCCCTGCGCGTCGAGCAAGCCTCCGAGCTGCTCTCGCTCGGAGAGGCCGTCCTCGAGCAGTGGGTCGCGGCGAAGGGTCTCGAGCCCACCCGGGAGGTGCGCGAGGGATTCCGGCTGCTCGCGCTGCATCGCCAGGGTTGCACGGACGAGCCGAGCTTCAATGCCTGTCGCGAGACCTGTCGGGAACTCGTCTACCATTACAACCTCGTCACCCTGGAGCCGCATCACGCCGACACGGCGCAGCGACTGCGAATGATGGCCCTGGTGGCAAACCATCTTTACCTGTTCGTGGCCGGCAAGCTGCAGGTGCACGGGCTCGGCGATTTCTGCTGCGCCTCGCGACCACTGCGCCAGGAGGCCGCCACCGATTCCGCCTGAGGAGACCTGCGATGCCCAACGTGAAGGGTTGCAACCTGCCCGACGACCTGCTGTATGACGTCGAGAATCACATCTGGTTCAGGGAGCTGGGGGACGGAACGGTCAAGGTCGGCATGACGGCCGTCGCTACCGCCATGGCGGGCAAGCTCGTGGCCTTCACGCCGAAGAGCGTCGGCAAAGAGGTCAAGGCCGGAAAGTCCTGCGCGACGGTCGAGTCCGGAAAGTGGGTGGGACCCGCCAAGGTTGCGGCCGGCGGCGAAGTGGTTGCCATCAACGAGGCGCTGGTTGCTTCGCCCGCCACGGCCAACACCGATCCCTACGGCGAAGGCTGGCTGATAGTGCTCAGACCAGAGGCCTGGGACAGCGTCAAGCCGGGGCTCGTCCCGGGCGGACAGGTCGCGGGCCCCTACGAAGCGAAGATGAACGCCGACGGATTCGCCGGCTGCGGCTGAGTGACAGACGACGCGCCGCGCGCCCGGGCTCTGGTGCTCGGCGTCGGCAACCCGCTGATGTCCGACGACGGCGTGGGCCTGCGCCTGCTGCAAGCCCTGGCTTCCTCGTGCTCCCTTGAAGGCGTCGAGTTCGTCGATGCGGGCACGCTGAGCCTGCTGCTGCTGCCACGCCTCGAGGCGGCCGACGGCCTGCTGGTGCTCGATGCCGCGCACTTCGAGGCGGCGGCGGGCACCGTGCGCGCGCTCGAAGGGCCGGCCATGGACGAATTCCTGCGAAGCTCGCGCTGCAGCGTGCACGAAGTCGGGCTGCGCGATCTGCTCGACGCGGCGCGACTGACGGGCGGGCTGCCGCAGCGGCGCGCCTTCGTCGGCGTGCAGCCACTCGCTGTGGGTTGGGGTGAGACGCTGAGTCCGGCGGTGGAGGCCGCGGTGCCGGGGGGCGTCGCCCTGGGACTGGAGATCCTCGCGCGCTGGATGCGCGGCAGCGGGCCCTGATCCGCCGGCTGCGGCAGCTACGTACTGTAGGTGTTTCTAATATATCGCAGGCTTGCGTCCGCAACCCCGGGGGGCAAGCCATGTCCGCGCCGACGCTCCGCGAATTCCTGCGAGCACGCGGTGTCACACGCCGCGAGTTCATGAAATTCTGCACGGCCACCACGGTCATGCTCGGCCTCCCTGCGACCATGGCGCCGCGCGTCGCGGCCGCACTCGCCGAAGCGCGCCGCCCATCCGTCATCTGGCTGCCGTTCCAGGAATGCACGGGCTGCACCGAGTCCATCACCCGCGCGCACGGCGCGACGATCGAGAGCCTGATCTTCGAGGCGATCTCCCTCGACTATCAGCACACGCTGCAGGCCGCCGCCGGCGACGCTGCCGAGCGCGTGCGCGAACAGGCCATGAAGGACAACTGGGGCAAGTACCTGCTGATCGTTGACGGCTCGATCCCGACCGGCAATCCGGGCTTCGGCACGATCGCCGGGCACGACTACGCGTCGATGCTCAAAGAGGCCGCCGAGGGGGCGGCGGCAATCGTGGCGCTCGGCACCTGTGCGGCTTACGGCGGCATCCCGGGCGCGAAACCGAATCCGACCGGGGCGGTCTCAGTCGGCGACCTCGTCAAGGACAAGCCGATCATCAACGTGCCGGGCTGCCCGCCGATTCCGGTGGTGATCACGGGCGTGCTCACGCAGTTCCTTACCTTCGGCAAGGTGCCGGAGCTCGACGCGCTGGGCCGGCCGAAGTCCTTTTTCGGCCAGACCATCCACGACCGCTGCTACCGTCGCCCTTTCTACGAGCGCGGGCAGTTCGCCGACAGTTTCGACGATGAAGGCGCGCGTGCAGGCTGGTGCCTCTACAAGCTCGGCTGCAAGGGGCCCACCACCTACAACGCCTGCGCGACCGTGAAATGGAACAACGGCACGAGCTTCCCCATCGAGGCGGGGCATGGCTGCATCGGCTGCTCGGAGCCCCACTTCTGGGACCAGGGCGGCTTCTACCAGCCGCTGTCCACCGGCAACTGGGGCAATGCGCGCACGGTGGCCACCGCCGTCGGAGTTGGCGCGGCGCTCGGCATCGCATCGGCCGCGCTGGCCCGCAAGCGGCAGCGCGACGCGGAGGGCACCTGACATGACCCTGCTCGAGTTCGCGCGCGGACCCGGACTGCAGTGGGCCGTGACCATCTTCATCGTCGGCGTCCTGTGGCGCCTGCTCGGCGTATTCCTGCTGCGCGGCAAGCGCGACCTCTCCGAGCCGCGCCAGCCGGCCGCATGGAAAGGCCTGCGCCTGATCGCGCTGCGCTCCTGGCCGCGCCGTGAGTTCCTCGAGGGCACGGCCTTCGGAGAGGTGATGGGATACACGTTCCACGTGGGCTTCCTCGTCTCGCTGTTCTTCTTCGCGCCGCACGTGCTGTTCTTCGCCGACGTGGCGCGCGGGCTGATCGGCACCGACCTGCGCGGCCTCATCGGCGTCGGCTGGCCGACACTGCCGAACGGCATCATCACACTGCTGGCCGCCGTGTCGGTCGCGGCGCTGCTCGCGGTTCTGGTGCACCGCCTGGTCAACCCGGTAAAGCGCCTGATCTCGAACTTCGACGACTACTTCAGCTGGTTCGTGACCGTGGCGCCGCTCGTCACAGGCTTGGCGGCCTTCTCGCACCTCTCGGGCTGGCCCTACGAGCGTCTGCTCGCCTATCACCTGCTTGCGGTCGAGCTGCTGCTGGTGTGGTTCCCGTTCGGCAAGCTGATGCACGCCTTCACGATCTTCGCCGCGCGCGGCGCGACCGGCATGATCTTCGAACGCAAGGGGGCCTCGCTGTGACTGCTCCCACCGGCCATACCCACACCCGCAAACCCGAGCCGCTCGAGTTCGACAAGCCGCGCGTCTCGATCGCCAAGCCCGAGTACCGCTTCGACATGCAGGGCGAGATGCCCGAGCCCGAGCGCGTCGAGCGGGCGATGAAGAGTTTCGTCAAGGACTTCGGCCGCACGGCCGCGATCTACATGGAGTCCTGCATCCACTGCGGCATGTGCGCCGAGGCCTGTCACTTCTACGAGGTGACCAAGGACCCGAAGTACACGCCGATCTGGAAGCTCGAGCCCTTCAAGCAGGCCTACAAGCGCGAGTACGGCCCGTTCGCCGTGATCTACCGGGCGCTCAACCTCAAGCAGAAGGTCACGGTGCAGCAGCTGCAGGAGTGGCAGGAGCTGATCTACGACTCCTGCACCGTCTGCGGCCGCTGCTCGCTCATGTGCCCGATGGGCATCGACATCGCCTCGCTGGTCTCGCAGGCACGCCACGGCATGTTCAACGCCGGCCTGATTCCGCACGAACTCTGGTCCGTGACCGAGCGTGCGCGCCTCGAGGGCAGCCCGCTCGGCGCCACGCCCAAGGTGTTCAAGGACCGCCTCGAGTGGCTCGCGGACGACCACGAGGTCGACATCCCGCTCGACAAGGCGAACGCCGACGTGCTGTGCGCCATGTCCTCGATCGAGATCATGAAGTACCCCGACTCGGTCGTCGCCACGGCACGCATCATGAACCACCTCGGGGTGGACTGGACCTTCCGCCTCGACGGCTACGAGGCCACGAACTTCGGCCTGCTGTCGGGCAATTCCGCGGCGCAGAAGCTGCTCACGATGAAGATCATCGACGCCGCGGTCGCCTGCGGCGCGAAGACCGTGATACTCCCCGAATGCGGCCACGCCTACACGGCGCTGCGCTGGATGGGCGCCAACATGTACGGCCAGCCGCTGCCGTTCCGCGTCATGCACATCGCCGAGTACCTCGCCGAGCAGGTGCACGAGGGCCGGCTGCGGCTGAAGCAGGTGAAGAAGAGCGTCACCTTCCACGACCCCTGCCAGGTCGTGCGCCGCGGTGGCGCGATCGAGGCGCCGCGCGATGTGCTGAAGGCGCTTGGCGTCGAACTGCGCGAGATGTACCCGACCAAGGGTACGAACTGGTGCTGTGGCGGCGGTGGGGGCGTGATCGCCAATCACCGGGCGGACGACATCCGCTACAAGACCTTCCGGATCAAGATGGAACAGATCGAGAAGACCGGCGCCGAGATGCCGGTGACGACCTGTGCCAACTGCCGCCAGACCTTCGACGACGGGCAAGCCCATTTCAAGTGGGATACGGAGATGCACAGCCTGCTCGAGCTCGTTGCCGATAACCTCGTCGAGGAAGAGACATGAGCGCCGCCACGCCGCGGGTCGTCGTCGACCCGATAACGCGCATCGAGGGCCACCTGCGCATCGAGGCGGCGACCGACGCGGAGGGCCGCATCACGGAGGCCTACAGCGCGGGCACCATGGTGCGCGGGCTCGAGATCATCCTGCGCGGGCGCGACCCGCGCGACGCGTGGGCGTTCGCGCAGCGCATCTGCGGCGTTTGCACGCTGGTGCATGGCATCGCCTCGGTGCGCGCCGTTGAGGACGCGCTGCGCTACGAGATTCCGCCGAACGCGAACCTGATCCGAAATCTGATGATCGGGGCGCAGTACGTGCACGACCACGTCATGCACTTCTATCACCTGCACGCGCTCGACTGGGTGGACGTGGTCTCGGCGCTCAGCGCGGACCCGGCGGCGACCAGCACGCTGGCGCAGTCGATCAGCGGCTACGCACGTTCCTCGCCCGGGTACTTCGCCGACGTGCAGAAGAAGGTGAAGGGACTCGTCGAGAGCGGCCAGCTCGGCATCTTCGCGGGCGCCTACTGGGGTCACCCGGCCTACAAGCTGCCGCCCGAGGCGAACCTCATGGCGGTGGCGCACTACCTCGACGCGCTCGCGTGGCAGCGCGACGTCGCGGCGCTGCATGCGATCTTCGGCGGCAAGAATCCGCACCCGCATTTCCTGGTGGGCGGTGCGCCGAGTCCGATCGACCTGGAGTCCGACTCCGCGATCAACGCCAAGCGGCTCGCACAGGTGCAGGAGATCATCGCGCGCATGCGCCAGTTCGTCGATGAGGTGTACGTCCCCGACACGCTGGCGATCGCGGGCTTCTACAAGGACTGGGCGACGCAGGGCGAGGGGCTCGGCAATTTCCTCTGCTACGGCGATTTCCCCGCAAAATCCATCTTCGACGTCGGCAGCTTCATGGTCCCGCGCGGGGCGATCCTGAACCGCGACCTCTCGCACATCGAGCCGGTGGATCTGAACGACCCGGCCCAGGTCCAGGAGTTCGTGAGTCACGCCTGGTACGACTACTCGGGCGGCAAGGACCGCGGCCTGCACCCTTACGAGGGCGAGACCGCGCTCAACTACACCGGGCCGAAGCCCCCCTACACCCAGCTCGACGTCGACCAGGCCTATTCGTGGCTCAAGTCGCCGCGGTGGCGCGGCAAGGCGATGGAGGTCGGACCGCTCGCGCGCATGCTGATGCTCGTGGCGACGGGTCACGCGCAGGCGAAGGAGCTGGTCGACTACACGCTCAGGACGCTCGACGTGCCGCTCGAGGCGCTCTACTCGACGCTCGGCCGCACGGCAGCACGCACGCTCGAAACCAAGATCTTCGCCGACGCGATGCAGGGCTGGTACGACCAGCTCGTGGCCAACATCAAGTCGGGTGACACGAAGACTTTCAACGACGCGCTCTGGGAGCCCGCCCGGTGGCCGTCGCAGGCGCGCGGCGCGGGCTTCATGGAGGCGCCGCGCGGCGCGCTCGGCCACTGGATCGTGATCGAGGACGGCCGCATCGCCAACTACCAGGCCGTCGTACCCAGCACCTGGAACGCAGGGCCCCGGGACGGGACCGGACAACCAGGCGCCTATGAGGCGGCGCTGGCCGGACACCTTCTGCACGACCCGGCCCAGCCGATCGAGATCCTGCGCACCATCCACAGCTTCGATCCGTGCATCGCCTGCGCGGTCCACGTGGCGGGGCCGGGCGGCGAGCGGTTGAGCATCCGGATAAGATGAGTGCCAGCGTCCGAATGTGAATCAGGGCAGGATGCCCGACGTGAATTCGACTACGATTTCGCTCCGATGAAGACCCCGACCCGTACACGCCGCCCGCGCGCCGCCGCCGTCCAGCCCGCATCGCAGATGAATCCAGCCAGCCTGCGCCGGCTCGAGAAGAACGCGCACAAGGCCTGCGACCTGCTTGGCGCGATGGCGAACACCTCACGCCTCATGATCCTCTGCCAGCTCGCCGGGGGCGAGAAGTCGGTGAGCGAGCTGCAGCCGCTGATCGGCCTGAGCCAGTCGGCGCTCTCGCAGCACCTCGCCGTGCTGCGACGCCGGCACGTGGTGCGCACGCGGCGCGCCGGGCAGGCGATCCATTACTCGCTCGCGAGCCCGCAGGCCGCCTCGGTCATGGCGACCCTGCACGACCAGTTCTGCAGGCGTTAAGCCGCGCCCAGCGTCGCGATCTTCGGCACGTCCTCCGGCGGGATTTCGACCGCGCGGCCGAATCCACCGACGAAGAGTCCCTCGCGGAATGTGAGCCGGTAGAGCGTGAAGTCGCCGAGGTTGAAGGTGATGCGGCTGTCCGGAAAACGCTGCAGGTAAAGCTCGCGGCCCGCGACCCATTCCTCGCCCTTGCGCTCGAAGCCGCGGATGTCGCAGTCGAAGGTGGCGCGCTTCAACTGCAGCGGGTCCTTCTCAGGACCGTCCTGCTCGTTCAGCAGGATGCCGGCGCGACCGCCGGCCGCGAGCGCGGCGCCATGCTTCGAGATTCGCGACGCATGCACCAGCACCGCCGAGTAGTCGGGCAGGGGCACGAAAGGCAGCAGACCCGCAAATGGCACGCCATCCGCGATCACCGCGAGCGTCAGCACGCGCTGACCGTCGAGCAATTCCCGGATGGTTCGCGCGGTTGCCTTGATCATCGTTGCCTCGGGCGAGAATGGATGAGGGCGCCGGCCTGAGTGGCGCGGCGCCCTCGATTCGAGCAGTGATCGATCAGTACTGCAAGCGGGCCGCGACCGACGCATGGTCGGAGGGCCACAGGCCGCGGCCGGGCGGAGGCGTCTTGTCCGAGACCGACTCCCCGAGCAGGCGCGCGTCCTGCACCTTCTTGGGCGGTGCGAGCGAGAAGATCAGGTCGACGCGCTCGTAGAGTTCCGACTTCCGGTTGAGCAGGTCCTCGGCCTGGCAGCAGCTGAAGCCCACCAGCGGGGCCCCCTTGCCGGTCATCGCGCCTGGGCGCTTCGTCCAGATGTCGGTGAACGAGGCCAGCGCCGTGAGCTGCTGGTAGGGCGGCACCGCGACGATCGGTGGGAAGCCGGGCGGTACGCTGGGGAACACCTCGTCACGCGGGTCGGAGTTCATGTCGCCGACCAGGAGCAGCTTGCGGCCGGGCTCCGGCGGCAGGTACACCAGCATGAACTGCAGCAGCTCGGCAGCCTGCGCCGACTGGAAGTAGCGACCCGATTCGCCGAAAGCTTCGAGCCGCGTCTCGAGGTGCGTGTTCACGAACCGGTACCGCACCGTGTCCACGGTCGCGTCCACGCCCACGAACCCGCGCTGGAACTTGACGACCACCGGTACATCACCGAAGCCAGGCACGCTCACAAGGAGTTCGGCCGATGCCACGGTCTGATAGTTGCAGCCGTCGGCGGCCGGCAGCGGGCAGATGGCGTTGTATGGCACCTTCTCGTACGGGACGCCCTTGCGCGCCAGGATCACGTCGCGATCGATCACGCTCAGGTAGATCTGCATGCCGTCGATGGCGATCGGGATGCCGGGCAGCGGGATCGGCAGCGGGCTTCCGTCTGGCAGGGTCAGTCCGTTCGGGAGGTCGAGGTCCACGACCGTGGCGGCCTCGACATAGTCATCGCCCAGCACTGCGAGCGTGTCGGCCAGCTGGTCCGTGAACGCGCCGGCGATCGTCGGGTTGTCGCAGCCCTTGCCGTCCGCGATGGCCGGGAACTCCAGGCAGGTGAAGTTGTAGACCTCCTGCAGGCCGACCAACGCGGGCTTGCGCCTGGCGATCAGCGCGGCGAGTGCCTTGGCGCGTTCGGCAGGCCGGCTCGCGGCGCGATTCTTCAGCGCTTCCACGGCTGCGGCATTGAAGTCCGGCTCGGTCACCAGTGCGATGAGTTCGGTGCCGACGTACTGGTTCTGCGTCATCACCTCGACGTCGGCGGATGAGGCGGCGCCAGCGGTGGCCAGTGCCGCCGCGGCAAGCAGTGGTGTCGTCCAGCGTTGCATGCGAGTCCCTCCACGATCGACGCATCCAAGAGTGATCGGGCCGGGCTCCGGCGGAGCCCGGCCCCGGCTGCGTTGCGGGGCGTCGCGTCGCAACGCGGCACTGCGCTGACCGTGCGCGTCGGCCGGACGGGACGCAATCCGTAATGTGGGAATTTGACTTAACGTGGCTTCGGCCGCGGCGTCAGTCGAGGCGCGC
>Ga0209254_10000642_pt1 | contig 29291 bp, 23 predicted proteins | sample FrelakmetDIP11DI_FD_187148 | JGI IMG/M metagenome (GOLD analysis project Ga0209254, IMG submission 187148) | Freshwater lake sediment microbial communities from the University of Notre Dame, USA, for methane emissions studies - DIP11 DI (SPAdes)... | ecosystem: Environmental > Aquatic >... | reverse complement strand
CATTACGACAGGGTTTATATTGGGAGGCTGAGAAACTCCCTCCTGAATTTTCAGCGGGTTTTTGTTATTTTCTTTTTCTTCCATTATAGTTTTTCCTTCTGCAAAAATAACAAAGAGGCTGTATTAAAACCTCTTTTTTCCTCCGCCCCTAAATCCCCTGAAGGGGACTTATTTAATGTCAACGTACTATTAAACCCCTTTAGGGGGAAGGGGGCAAAACCACATTTTAAGACAACCTCTCTTTACTTTGGATGAATAACAATTATTTTTTGGCAGTTTCCTGGTCAACATCAGCATTCAGCATCAGAACAACTTCAGAATTCTTTGGATCGTTTGTGTAGACATAAATTGCCTTTGTTACTTTTCCTTTATAGCTGCCGGAGTTGAATAAAGCTTTTATTGAGCCTGACTCACCTGGTTTGATTCCCTGTCCCTGAATTCCCTGCTGAACAGCCGTGCATCCGCATGAGGCTTTAATATACCTGACGATGAGATCGCTTTTGCCCCCATTGGTAAATTTGAACTCAACCTCATTGGATGTTGAACCCATAATTTTGCCAAGCTCTACTGTTGTTGAGGCAACATTGAATACAGGTGCGTTTGTAATTTCATCTTTAGAGAGGCCTGAAAAATCCTCAACAAGGTTGGCGCTTACTGCATAATATACATTCTGATCAATAGTCCCGTTTATCTTTAGCTTGACCATATCGGTAGTATGACCCCATGCCTGATTTTTGGTGGCATCGTAAGTCCCTTCAATTAATCCTTTCTGACCTGGTTTCAAGGTCATTGGATTTGCCTTCATCGCCAGATGGGGTGGTACATTGTCAAATTCAATTTTTGCAGGTTGCGGCGAGGTATTTATAACCTGCATTGTCCTTATTTTCTTTTCATTCTTTTTAACGTTGGTAAATGCCAGATGATTGCTTTCGAAACGAACCGGGCCTACAGGGAAAATAAACAGCTCTTCAACTGTTTTTTCATGAGGGATTACTTCTCCTTTTATAACCAGTACAACAATTTCAGGCTTTGCATTTGTGTAAACTGAGAGTGTCTTATTAAATGCGCCGGGTCTGTTTGCCGGGTCATAAATTGCCGTTATTTTACCTGTACCTTTCGGAGCAATAGGACTTTTTGTCCATTCGGGTTCGGTACAACCACAGGAGGCGACTATATTCTGAATTACAAGAGGTTGATTTCCACTGTTTGTTACAAGAAAATCAAATTTCTGCTTGCCTGCCTCTTCCTTAAATTTGCCAAAATCATGTTCTCCGGTGGATACTTTCATTACCGGCTGAGCCGATATTGCAAATCCATTAATGGCAATTGTTAAAATTAACAGGAATCTTTTCATATTGATTATGTCTATTTAAGTATTGTTTGAACCTTAAGCATTATCTGTTTTTTTCTCAGATTAAAACGTCCGGTTAACAAAATTATTTGATACTGCGAATTAATCTGTAAAACAAATATCAGACCAGAGTTAACACTGGTTTATTTTTATGCAAAAATAATAAAGTTTGGTCCGGCAATAATTATTATTGAAGAATATCTTAGTTTTGCTGACTCATCAAAGTCTTTTGGAACAAAATTTGAAGTAAGGAAACCGTCCTGTTAAGGAACACCATTGATGATGAAGTATACTTACAGACTATTATTCACCATAGCCACAGCCTTAATATTCCTGAATGCTGAGGGTCAGTTCTATAATGGCCATCAAATGACTTTCGGAAAGAACAGGGTGCAGTATTACGACTATTACTGGTCATATTACAGGTTTGAGGATTTTGATTGTTACTTCAATGAATTCGGACGAGATATTTCTCAGTTTACTGCAGATTATGCCTTAAAAAGAATTGATGAAATAGAAGATTTCTTTGATTACAACCTTGAAAAAAGGATGATCTTCATAATCTATAACAAGAACAATGAATACAGGCAGTCAAATATCGGTCTGGTAACATATGACGAAGAGACTTATAACACCGGTGGATTCAGCAGGATAATCAAGAATAAGGTAATGCTCTTTTATGAAGGAGACCATTTAGCATACCAGAAGCAGATTTCGGCCTCTATCACCGAGGCTATGATAAAGGAGATGCTTTATAATGCCGATTTCAAGGACCGGATAACGAGTTCATCGATAATTCATATGCCTGACTGGTATCTTAAAGGTCTGATAAACTATGTCGCCTTCGGATGGGATTACGAAGTCGAAAACAGGGTTAAGGATGGTTTCAAGTCGGGTAAATACAAAAATATCAATCACCTTGAATCTTATGATGCTGTTTATGCAGGCCAGTCATTCTGGAGATTTTTAGGTAAGACATATGGCGATGCAATTATTTCCAACATAATATACCTTACCAAAGTTTATAAGAATGTCGACGACGGGTTCCAGTATGTGCTTGGAATCAAAACACAGGACCTTCTAAAGGAATGGAAGGAGTTTTATGAGGAGGAGTTTTCCGCTGACCGCGACCTTCCGGCCAACAATGAAGAAATCCTTAAGAAATCCCGTAAAGAGCAGATATATCAGCAGGTAAAAGTCAGTCCCGACAAAAGGTATATCGCCTATGTAACAAATGACTGGGGAAGAAAGAGGATCTGGCTTTATGATCAGTCGACCGACAAAACAAAGATAATTTTCAGGGCAGAACCCAGGTACGAGCATATCACCGACAACACATATCCTGTAATTGCATGGCATCCGGGCGGCAGGATTTTAACCTATCTGAATGAAGAAAAGGAGGGAATGGTTATCTATTTCTTCAGGACTGATGAGAAGAAAACTGAAGAACGGAACTTTCTTTACTTTGACAAAGTGCTCGATTTTTCATATTCTCCTGAAGGATCGAGAATAATTCTTTCAGCCGTAAAGGACGGCATAACTGATATCTATATCCATACTGTTTCCTCAGGGACAAATGAGCAGATAACACGTGATGTTGCAGATGACCTTCATCCCTCATTCCTAATTAACCAGCCAGGGGAAATATTGTTTTCTTCAAACAGATTATCTGATACACTGTCAAATACCGGTGATCCTTTTGAAAAATTTTCTTCAAGATTTGATCTTTTCACTTATAATACCGAAAAGAAAAACAATGTGCTAATAAGGCTGTCGGAAGAAGATTATTCGAGCAGGTATCAGGCATCAGAAACAACCGGCAACACCATTTCGTATATAGGAGACAACAATGGTGTCCTTAACAGGTACAGCGCGGTATTTGACAGTGCAATAAGTTTCATTGATACTACTTTGCACTATCGCTATTTCATTAAATCAAAGCCGTCAACAAATTACGACAGAAATATCCTTAATCAGTCGCTCCTTAACGGATCAGACCTGTTTGGTGAGGTTCTGTTCAAGGATGGAAAATACAGTGTCAGAAAAGGTACTTCAGCCGGTGCAGGAAGTATTCCCTCAAATGAGATTATTAAAACAAATTTCAGGAAGGAGCAGGACAAGTTTTATCATAAGGAGGATAGTGTTGAGCAGATCAGGAAATGGCTTATAGCAGAAGACAAGAAAAGAAGAGACACGCTCACAAAACCGCTCTACGAGTATTATATAAAGGATAATGAGCCGATCAATATCAATCATTATATCTTTGAAAAGGAGAAGCAAAACTATTATGAACAGCTTTGGCGTAAAAATTACATGGATATCGATCTGGATACCGGAAATATAGAAATACCGTTAATCAGGATCTATGAAACATCTTTTTATAATAACTACATAGTTAACCAGATAGATTTTACCTTCCTGAATAATTCCTACCAGGTATTTAACGGGGGCTCCGGATATTATAACCCCGGAATAAATTTGCTGACAAGGTTCGGGATAGTTGATCTTTTTGAAGATTACAGGATAACTGCAGGATTCAGGTTTGCCGGAGACTTTGACAGTAATGAGTACCTTTTAAGTTTCGAGAGTCTGAAAGGTAAATTCGACAAGCAGTTTATTTTTCACAGGCAGGCTTATTTCAGCACAGACAACGAATTTTTGTATAAGACACATACCCATAATATATATCTTTCGTTTGCCAAACCAATTACGCCGGTACTTGCAGTTAAAGGAACAGTGTCATACAGATATGACCGGAGCGTACCTCTTGGGCTGGTAGACCAGTCAACTTTAGTTGCTCCGGTTATTTCAAAACACTGGCCGGGGCTAAAAGGTGAAATTATTTACGACAATACCCGCAAGCGAAGCATTAATATATACTATGGTACCAGGTTTAAGATATTCGGAGAATACTACAGGCAGTTTCCGGGAAAACAATCAGATATGTTCGTTCTGGGAGGCGACTTCAGAAAGTATGTCCGCATTCACAGAGAACTTATATGGGCGACACGCTTTGCTACAAGCACATCCTTCGGCCCGACAAAACTGGTTTATTATCTGGGTGCTGTCGATAACTGGATGGGATATATCTTTAACAATTACCCGATGTTCAACTATTCCGTACCGGTAGACCAGACACAAAATTATGGATTCCAGGCTCTTGCCACAAATATGCGGGGATTTACTCAAAATATAAGGAACGGCAACAGTTTTGCATTGATAAATACAGAAATAAGGTGGCCATTTGTAAGGTATATTGCCGGTCATCCTTTAAAATCCAACTTCCTCAACAGCCTTCAGATAGTAGGGTTTGGTGATATTGGAAGCGCATGGACAGGACAAAGTCCCTGGTCGGGCGATAATGCCTATGATACAGAAGTTTTCAAAAACGGACCTGTCACTGTCACACTCGACTCGAACAGAGAACCCATTGTGGCAGGAGTCGGAGCAGGACTTCGCGCCCAGCTACTTGGCTACTTTATAAGGGCTGACTGGGCCTGGGGAATTGAGAACCGCTATATTCTGCCAAGGATATTTTATCTTTCCTTCAGCCTCGACTTTTAATATCCGTAAAATTTCTTATGTTCTTCTTTTTCATTTAAGAAATTTAGAATATGTTTGTACGATTGATAATATAATTAACCAAAATAGAATAGAAATGGCTTACAAAATTAATGATGATTGCACAGCTTGCGGAACATGTATTGATGAGTGTCCTGTTGAAGCAATATCTGAAGGTGATATCTATAAAATTGACCCGGACGTGTGTACCGACTGTGGTGCCTGCGCAGATGTTTGCCCGGTAGAGGCAATTCATCCGGTTGAATAATCTTGCCGCTAAAAGAAGTGAAGGGGCTTAACCAGCCCCTTTTTTATTGCGGATCATATTTAGCCTTTTCAAGAATCTGCTGAATATTCAAATCATTCATTAGTGATTCAAGACTTGTTTCCCTGTTTCTGTCCATATAGGATTCAACTATTCTGAATCCTATCCAGACAGCTGCTCTCCCGGGAGATTCATTAGTAAAATAACTTGTAAAAGGACCATCACCAATGAGTTTCCGGATAATAAAATGATCTGTTTTAAAAACCAGGTCGTTTTCAATCATGTATTGCCACATTTGTCTTTCATTATTCCTGCAGAATTTCATCTGGTCAGAGGTAAATCCAAAAATAATTTCATCACCGTTGTCCGGCAGCATGCACTTTTCAAAGTACTTCAGCTTCCCTTCATGAATCATCTCTGAAAGTACATTGTCGGCAGGATAGTTCATGGAAGCGAAATCCCATTCCGATGCTCCCCAGGCATAAATGCAGTCAGGCACAATATATTCAGGTGTCATCCGTGCTGACATATAGCTGTATATTTCAAGCCGGGGATAGTATTCGCAATCAGCTCCAAGATATCTGTCAAGTCCGATTCCAAGAACTGAGTCACCTGTTATAATACTGCTGTTAAACCCGGTTATACATGAAAAGACTTCGGGAGCTATCCTTCCGGGGAAATAGTACAAATAATGCCTGAATGCATCTTCCAGCTCCTTCGTGACTGAGCCAAGCTCAGGATAAAGATTCATTGTCAGTCCATAAACCTCGTTATTCTGCCTGTCGGTGCAAAATCGTGCCAGAAAATCTCCAAACGAAGGCTCATTAATATCTCCTGAATTTATAACATAGCTGAAAAGCTGAAGAAAACTGCCATATTTGTTTTTCAGTTCGGGCACCCTTCCTGGTATTTCTTCAGGATTTAAACTGAAAAGGTCTTTTTCAAGTCTTTTGATTTCTATATCAGCCCTGATCGACGCAGTTCTGACTTTATAAGGATTCCTTTTACAGGACAAAAAAGCTGGTATGACCAGCAATATGAATAATATGATCTTATATCTGATTTTCATAAGAGTCTCTTAAAAAGTTTAAGATAGATACTTTTGTTCTTAAAACAACAAATATAAACGGTTCTGTAACATCTCTTATTATTTACTAATTTTGGACTGTTTCGATCCCGTCTGCCGATTTAGTATACGGGATTAAATTCTGACAAGTAAACTATGAAAATCTCTATCGCCCAGTTAAATTATAAAATCGGGGACTTTGAAGGAAATAAGAATCTTATCTGCCAGGCAATAAGACAGGCAAAAGCAGAAGGATCGGATCTGGTAATATTTTCAGAGCTTTGTATTACCGGATACCCCCCCCTTGATCTGCTTGACAGGGTTGATTTTATCGAAAAATGCGGCGATACGGTTACTGAAATTGCAGCAATATGTACAGGTATAACTTCCATTGTAGGCTCGCCCACTTTCAATGCGGACCGGGAAGGCAAAAAGCTTTATAACTCTGCACTGGTCCTTTCAGAGGGGAAAATCATTTTTAAAACCAACAAAGCACTTCTGCCTACTTATGATATATTTGATGAGTACCGCTATTTTGAACCTGAAAAGAACTTCTCCATCTTCACAATCAAAGGGATAAAAATTGCACTGACGATCTGTGAGGATCTCTGGGATGAACAACCATTTGATAACAAGTTTGAAAAATCGAGGTTGTATACTGTTTCCCCAATGGATGAACTCTCAAGGTACAATCCAGATCTGATAATTAATATTTCGGCTTCACCGTTTTCATATACAAAAGTAGAGGCAAAAAAAAGAATATTCACATCAAAAGCAATTAAACACAATATCCCTGTAATTACAGCGAATCAGACTGGCGCCAACACCGAGCTTATATTTGACGGTGCGTCACTTGTTATTAACGGAGAAGGGAAAATATGCCGGCAGCTCGGGTATTTTGAGGAGACTGTTGAAACATTTTCCCTGGAGGAAATTATGGCTGGAGATTCCATTTGCAAGGAAACGGTCTATGAACCGATCTCACTTGTTCATAAGGCACTTGTTACCGGCATACGCGATTATTTTGCAAAGACAGGTTTTAAAAAATGCATAATCGGGCTGTCAGGCGGAATTGATTCGGCAGTAACCATTTGTATTGCCGCAGAGGCTCTGGGCCACCAGAATGTACTGGCTCTGCTGATGCCTTCAAGGTATTCATCAGATCACTCTCTTTCCGATTCCATCGCACTGGCTGAGAATATTCAGGCAAGGCATGAAATAATAGGTATTGAAAAACCATTCACCGCATTTGAAAAGATACTCCTTCCTTATTTCAAAGGAAGTAGAAGTGATGTTACTGAGGAGAATATTCAGGCCAGGATCAGGGCAATAATACTGATGGCATTTGCGAATAAATTCGGATATATTCTGTTGAACACATCCAACAAGAGCGAAGCTGCAGTGGGATATGGCACTTTGTATGGCGATATGGCCGGCGGCTTGTCAGTAATCGGTGATGTATACAAGACAGACGTGTACAAACTGGCCCGATATATTAACAGGGATCATGAAATAATTCCAGGAAATATAATCCTTAAGCCCCCTTCTGCTGAATTAAGACCCGGTCAGCTTGACAGTGATTCGCTTCCCCAATACCCTGTACTCGATTCAATCCTTTACCAGTATATCGAAATGCAAAGGCCGGTTGATGAAATAATGCTCGAGGATTTTGACAAATCTGTAGTTGAGAGAGTGCTGCGGCTTATTAATTACAACGAATATAAAAGATATCAGGCCCCTCCTGCATTGAGGATATCTTCAAAGGCATTCGGTGACGGCAGGAAAATGCCGATTGTTGCAAAATACTAATCTGATGCGATTAAAATGCAGTTTAAGGACCCATATATTGAACTTTGTATCGAAGGAGCCTCATCGATACTCAGGGGATTAAGCCAGTCCGAAAAAGAGTTGCTTGATAATCATCACCAGGTTATTCATTTCAGAAAGGGTGACACTATTGCAAGCCCCGACAGTAAAGCCAGGGGACCTGTTTGTCTGGCATCCGGAAAAGCAAAAGTCTTCCGGATTGGTGCAGGAAACAGGGAACAGATAATAAAAATGCTCAGACCTTTTAATTTTATAAGCTACAGACCGCTATTTTCAGATACCAACTGCATATTTTCTGCGGTTGCAGTTGAAGAATCCTCCGTAGTTGTGTTTGAAAAGCATAGTCTGAATAAAATAATCAAACAGAATGCCGAACTGGCAGTCAGGTTCATGAAAGCCATGTCGGACGATCTTCTGTATTCAAACAAAAGGATGGTGTCGCTGACTCAGAAACATGTAAGGGGAAGAATTGCTGAATCCATTCTGCTGCTTTGCGATACCTACGGGGTGGATGCAGACGGAAGGACACTGAGGGTAATGATTTCAAGGGAGGACATTGCTCACCTCTCCAATATGACCACTTCAAACGCTATCCGAACATTGTCAGACCTGGTTTCAGAAAAGACACTTGATATCAGGGGAAGGAAAATAAGCATTCTGGATTTTGATGAGCTTGAGGCAATAAGCGAATCAGGCCAGTAAAATTAAATCATTCCCTGTAGAATACTCTTTTTACCCGTCCCGGGATAGAGGTCAGGATTTCATAAGGAATCGTATCGCATTGCCTTGCAAGTTCGTTAATTGAAATATTCTCGCCGAATATTTCTGCCTCATCTCCCTCCCTGGCATTCAGTCCGGTTACATCAGCCATGCAAATATCCATGCAGATATTTCCAATAAGAGGTACTTTCAGCCCCTTAATAAAAAGATTTCCCTTCCTGTTGCCAGTTTTCCTGTCAAGTCCGTCTGCATAACCGACAGGAAGTATGGCAATGGTTCTTTCAGTATCGGAAACATCGGCGCAGCTGTATCCAACCGGTTCTCCTGCAGGAATCGTCTTCACCTGAGAAATCCTTGTTTTAAAGCGGCTTACCGGACGTAAAGGGATCCCTTCCATGGTTCCGGCTCCGTAAATACCGATTCCCGGCCTGACCATTTCGAACTGATACTGCGGGAAACGTACTATCCCGGAAGTATTAAGAATATGCCTGAGGAATGTATATCCCAAAGCTTCTCTTATTTTCCCGGCAACTGATGAAAACAGTCCGACCTGGTGTAGTGTAAAGTTGTCGAATACCGGATCTTCACTTGCCGCAAGATGTGAAAATACAGATATCACTTTTACACAGGAGAGGTTTTTTATCCTCGAAACCAGTTCATCAATCTCATAAGGCATAAATCCCAGACGGTGCATGCCGGTATCAATTTTCAGGTGAATCGGATAATTATACAATCCATGTTTTGAAGCAGTTTCAGTAAACCTTTCAAGTGAAGGGAAACTGTAAATTTCGGGTTCAAGGTTATGCTGGATTATGACATCGGATGAGGAGAGGTCAGGGCTCATTACCATTACCGGCATTGTTACCCCCGCTTTCCGGAGATCAACACCTTCGTCAGAATATGCAACGCCCAGATAACTAACACGATGATACTCAAGCAACGCAGCTATTTCGGCGGAACCTGCACCATACGCGAATGCTTTCACCATCGCCATAATGCGTGTTTCAGGGTTAAGATACTTCCTGAATTCATTGAGGTTTTGAGAAATGGCATCAAGATTTATCTCCAGTACCGTATTATGAACCTGCTGTTCAAGCAGTTTCCCGATTCTCTCAAGCTCAAATACTCTCGCTCCCTTTAACAGGATCACTTCGTTCCTGAATTCCTGACTGTTGAAGTTGTGAATAAAATCATCCGTCGAATAATAGAAGCTGGCTTCATCATCAAATAAAGAACTGTTTCTCATCAGCACCTTTCCTATGCCAATGAATTTATCTATTCCCGTTCTCCTTACAAGATCAGCAACTTCCCCATAAAGTTCCTCTTCGTCGCGTCCGATCTGAACGAAGTCTGAAAGGAGGAGAGTAGTTTTACGGTTGCTTTGCGCCCTTAAGAATTCCATTGCCATACCAAGGGAACCAGGATCGGAGTTATAATAATCCTCGATAAGCTGGCAGCCGTTTATTCCGCTTTTCATCTCCATTCTCATTGCAACAGAAACAATCTGAGACAGACCCTCCCTGATAATGCTTAAGTCCATTCCTTGAGCCAGGCATGCGGCGGCAACAGTAACTGCATTCTCTATTGAAGCACGGTCGCTGAACGGGATCTCAAAATCGCCTGTGACATTATTGAAAGTGATCTGCAGTATCGTACTGCCCTTACCAGATAATTTCTTTTTTACAAAGACTCTTGCCCCCGGGTTTATAAACGACCAGTCAAACAGCTCTTTGTTTTTAAGATTATGATCATTAAGGATTAAACCGGTAACCAGCTGCTGATCGCCGCAATATATTATCATTGAAGCATTTACAAACAATTTCAGTTTTTCCCGGGCTTTTGCTTCATTGTCGAGGAAATTTTCATTGTGGGCATCCCCTATATTTGTAATTATACCTATATCAGGATTTATGACCTGGCGGAGTCTTTCCATTTCCCCGGGTAAAGAGATACCTGCTTCAAAAATACCGAACTTGTATTTTTCTTCAAGCTTCCAGACTGAAAGCGGAACACCAACCTGGGAATTATAACTTTTCGGGCTTCTCAGAACCGGGTAACTCCTGCCGATTATATCAGCGAGCCACTCTTTGACAATTGTTTTTCCTGCGCTACCGGTAACAGCAATAACTGTAGATTTGAATGCTGCCCTTTTTGAAGCAGCCAGAAGCTGAAGCGCATTAATCGAATCGACTGTTAAAATAAAGGCGGCATCCTCATAAATATTTAACTCTTCCGGTAACTTCTCAACAATGAATACTTTTACACCTTTCCCGTAAAGAGTGCCGATGAACTTATGACCGTCGTGGTTAGTTCCCCTGATTGCAATGAAAGCCGCATGCTCTGCAAAGCTTACCTGACGGCTGTCTGTTACAAGCTCTGAAACGGAAATATCGGGTGGCCCTGTCAGAGCTCCCTTTGTAATTTTTGCAATATCTGCAGTTTTAAAATTCACCTTAATCTTTTTTTAAAGCTTTATTGAAACAACTCCTGCAAAGAGGTTCATATTTATCTTTCTCTCCAATGACAACTACCTGGGATTCCTCCGACTTGCGATACGAATACTGCGCAAGGCTGCCACACCGCATGCAAATTGCATGAACCTTGGTAATGTATTCTGCAATGGAAAGAAGTGCTGGTATCGGGCCAAATGGATTTCCCATAAAATCCATATCCAGCCCCGCAACAAGAACCCTCACTCCACTATCAGCCAGTTTATTACAGACTTCAATTATTGAATTGTCAAAAAACTGGGCTTCATCTATACCGACTACATCTACCTCTCCGGCATAAAGCAGAATAGCAGAAGAATTATCGACCGGAGTTGATATAATTGATTTCTCGTCATGTGAAACAACCCTGGTTTCAGAGTAGCGGTTGTCGAGTGATGGTTTGAATATCTCAACCTTAAGACCAGCAAACTGAGCCCTCCTTAACCTTCTGATGAGCTCTTCGGTCTTCCCCGAAAACATCGATCCTGTTATGATCTCAATTGATCCTCTTTTTCCGCTGATCCTTCCTGTATTTTCAAGAAAATCCATAACCAACTATTAATACCCGCTAAATGCTAAATCCAGCCTAATTCCGTTAGACTTATATAATAATATTTACTTTTGCAAAGTAAGAAAAATGGTTTGTTATTAATATAAACGATGGCATGGATTTAAATGCAGCGATTGATATAATTATTAAAGACCTCAACGAAGCAAGGGAAATAATCGATGATCTGAAAGGATATCCCGGTGTACCTGAGTTGCAGGTTGAACTGGCTAAGTCTAAGTGTAAAAGTGCTTCAGAAGTTATTGCACTTCTTAAAAATCAGGTGGTTAAACCTTCTATAGTCAAAGAAGAAAAAATCATTGTTAAGGAAGCGATTCACCAGGAAATACCTGCCGGTAAGCCGGATTTTGTTCCACCTCCTCCTGTGAAAAAGGAAGAACCGTCACCCACCGTAAGGAAGCATGCCGAATCAGCAATCATAGCCGATCAGTTTACAAACAGGCCGGAAAGCTATAATGAACTGAGAGCCCGGAAGCATGATGATGATGTTTTTGAAGTACTCAAGTCAAAACCGCTATCAACTCTTGATAAAGCTATCGGGATCAATGATAAGTTCCATTTTATAAGGGAGATATTCAACGGCGACCATGAGTCTTACAATCAGGCGATAAGTAAGCTGGAATCAGTAGGAAATCTTTCCGATGCCATGGCAGTTATAATGAGCTATACAGGAGACAATACTTCGAATGAGGCTGTGAAGCAGCTGCTTGATCTGATAAAACGCAAGTTCCCTTCCAATGAGTAAGCTTTTCCTGGTTCCGACGCCAATAGGAAACCTCAGGGATATTACTTACAGGGCTGTGGAAGTCCTGGGAAGCGTTGGCCTGATACTTGCCGAGGATACCAGGCAGGCAAGGAAACTGCTGAATCATTACAATATTACGACACCGGTACAGTCACATCATATGTTCAATGAACACAAGAGCGCAGAAGCTATCTGTTCAAGGATCCTTTCCGGCACAACAGTTGCTTTAATCTCAGATGCCGGAACCCCGGGAATATCAGATCCCGGATTTTTGCTGGTAAGGACATGTCTGGAAAAAGGAATTGTCACCGAGACCCTCCCTGGGCCGGTTGCACTTATTCCCGCACTTGTAAATTCAGGCCTTCCCTGTGAAAGATTTTGTTTTGAGGGCTTCCTCCCTCCAAAAAAAGGAAGAAAAAAAAGACTCACCGGTTTGGCAGGAGAACAAAGGACAATGGTATTTTATGAATCTCCTTACAGACTTGTTAAAACACTTGAGGAAATGATACCCTTTTTTGGCCCTGACCGTGAAGCATGCGTGTCAAGGGAGCTGACAAAAATCTTCGAGGAGAATTTAAGGGGCTCCTTGATGTTTCTTTCGGACCATTATAAATCACACACCCCAAAGGGGGAAATAGTAATAGTTGTTGCCGGAAAAAAATCATGACCAGATCAACCACACAATTCTTTTATAACAGTTTGAAGATTGTGTTCCAGACAGTACTCCTGTTGACTGCAACATATCAGCAAACAGAGGCACAGGCACTGAAGGGGAAGATCGTTGATAAATCGGGGGTTCCTGTTCAATATGCCACAGTTTACATTCAGGAGTTAAAACAGGGAACAACTACCAATACAAAAGGGGATTTTGAAATCAGGCTCTCACCAGGCACCTACATGGTGATATTTCAGAGCCTTGGCTATGAACCCTTAATTGAAAACATTACTATTGCAGGTGAAGTTGTTACCCGCTTTATTACTCTTCCTGAGCAAGTCTATGAAATACCCGAGGTGAGAATTTCACCATCGGGCGAAGATCCTGCAATTGCAATTATGAGAATGGCTATCGGACTGGCTCCCTACTACCTGAATTATATAAATTATTATAAAGCAGAGGTATATCTGAAGGGGAACCTTCTGATGAACAAGATCCCGAGGCTTTTGCAGAAATCAATGAGAATGAGCAGTTCAGATGAAAATGTCTCAGTTTCGGCAGGAGGAAAGCCTGAAAGTAGTTCCCGGATTATTAAAGAAGGTGATTCGTTTCTGATGGAATCATTCAACGAAATAGAATTTACTGCACCTGATAAATATGTCCAGAGGATCATTTCCTATAACAGCACTTTTCCGGAGCAGGGAAACACTGTCTCTCCGATGGAGTATATCAATGCTAGCTTCTACCAACCAGTAATTGCTGACTTGGCAATTTCACCGCTTTCGCCCCAGGCCTTCAGCCATTATAATTTCAGATACCTGGGAGCCTCATTTCAGGGAAATTTTACTGTCAATAAGATCGGGGTGTCGCCAAAACGCAAAAGCCAGCAGCTTTTTGAAGGAACAATATATATAATTGAGGACCTGTGGTGTCTTCATAGTGTTGACCTTACAAATGAGAACATTGCAGGGAAGATCAGAGTCAGGGAATTGTATATTCCTGTCACCGCGGAGGTCTGGATGCCGGTAAGCCACCAGTTTGATTTCAATCTGCAAATAATCGGGATCAGGGCCGATGCCGGGTATGTAAGTTCGGTGAAATATCTGGATGTGAAGATAAACGAGAAGCTTCAGAAACCAGGGGATATTGCGTCAGGCTATGCGGACAGGTATGATCAGGACTCAGCAATGACAAAAACAAAAAAGGAGATCACCAAAATCCTGCAGAAAGATGAGCTGACCAACCGCGATATGGTCAAACTCGCAAGGCTCATGGATAAGGAATCCAAAAACAATCAAAGCGACAGCGTCAGAAAAAGTCTTGAGATAAAAGATAATACGACTAAGATTGTGGAGAAGGACGCCGGTAAAAAAGATAGTACATACTGGTCAGAAATAAGGCCGATCCCGCTGTCGGATATCGAGGTGAGGAGCCTGGTGATAAGCGACAGCCTGAAGGCTGAAATAGTTGAAATCAGAACAGATACGACAGCATCGGGTAAAACGAAAAAAACAGGCTGGTCTGGAAGTATATTTAAACATATCCTGACGGGTCATACCTGGTCGGATACGACTGGATTCAGTTTCACCAATGAAGGCCTCATCGATCTTAAAAATTTGAATTTCAATACTGTAGACGGATTAGTTTATGGAGTTAACTTCAGAATCAACAAAAGATTTGAGAATCACAAAAGCCTGTCAATTTATCCTGACCTGCGTTATGCTTTCAGCAGGGAGAGGATGATGTGGAGGGTTAACGCCAGCTATGCCACAGGAGGAATGAAGCCATGGCAATTATATATACGGACCGGTATAATAAGCAAAGATTTCAACACCGGAGGAGGGATAAATCCGCTTATCAACAGCTTAACATCCCTGTTGCTTGAAAAGAACTATCTGAAACTGTATGAAAGCCGTTTCTTAACGATTGGATATGAAACTGAAATCATTAACGGGCTGCGACTCGGACTAAGCGCCGGTATAGACAACCGGAAAGTGCATGGGAATAACACTACATTTTCGCTTATTAAAACCGACCGGGAATACACCGACAATATTCCTGATAACGAATACCTGGTGCCAGGTTCTGATGCCATGAATTACCTCGATGATCAGAAATATCTCGAATTTGTAACAAATGTTACATTTACTCCATATCAGAAGTACAGGATCTACAGCGGGAACAAAGTTCCCCAGGGATCAGACTGGCCAACCTTCAGCTTCACATGGAAGCATGGGGCGACAAAGATTCCCTCGGTATCTGATGAATCTATGCATTTTGATATGTTCAGGTTCGAAGCATCGCAAAAGCTTGAAACAGGAGCATTCAGTGAATTCAAATGGAAATTAAGGACTGGCGGATTTGCCGGTAAAAGCAATGTAACCTTCTTCGATTTCTTCCATTACAATACTCAACCCATATATTTAATGCTCGATGATTATGACGATGCCTTTATGCTACCTGCCTACTATTCATTAAGCTCACCGGAATTCTTTGGAGAGATTCATCTGAGATATACCACCCCATACCTCCTTCTTAAGCTTTTACCGGGCATAAGCAAAACCCTGATGCGCGAAAATCTGTCTCTTTCTTATCTCGGATCAAGGTTTCACAATAACTATTTTGAGATCGGCTATGGTCTCAGTGAGATATTCCTGATTGGAAAGGCAGGAATATATGTGGGATTTGAAGATTTTAAATACAAAAGCTTCGGAGTAAGGTTTACTCTCAGGCTTAATTGATTTTACAACAAAATCAGGGCTGCTTATTAAGTCATATTTTATTTGCCTTCCCTTTGTGATTCTTTGTGAGGTACTTCGTGATCCTTTGCGGTTAAAGGTTTCATTATTTACCACAAAGTCACATAAAGTACTCACCAAGGTTCACCAAGGAGTTTATTAAAAACAGGTCCCTGATATGATAATTTTTTTATGCAAATGGCGGATCATTCAGGATATCCGATTCCTGATCAAATCCACCCCCATTTCTTCTGTGGTTGTCGCGATTCATTTTTGAACCAAGTGTAATACTCGGCGAGCCATCTCCGATCTCCGGATTGTTTTCAAGATCAAAATCGTCGATGTCAAGGAATTGTGCCTTTTCCTCACGGAACCTGAGGCGGACATCGTCGACGGGCCCGTTACGATTTTTTGCGAGGATTATTTCCGCTATGCCCTTGGTTGAGCTGCCATCTTCAAAAGCAGGGATGCCGAATTTATCCTGGCGATGAATGAATACCACCATATCGGCATCCTGTTCAATTGCTCCCGATTCCCTGAGATCGGAAAGCAGGGGTCTTTTGGTTCCGCCTCTCATCTCTACCGATCTGTTAAGCTGGGAAAGGGCCAGAATAGGTACATTAAGCTCCTTGGCTATACTTTTAAGTGATCTGGAAATGTTGCTTACTTCCTGCTCGCGGCTACCTGCATTTTCAGGACCTGACATCAATTGAAGATAGTCAACGATCACAATATCAAGTTTATGCTGGGCCTTCAGGCGGCGACATTTTGCCCTTAACTCAAAAATAGAAATCGCCGGTGTATCGTCAATAAATATCTGTGCCTGTACCAGTCTCTTTATTCTTGTATCAAGCTGTTTCCATTCTTCCTCAGAAAGACGGCCGTTTTTTATCTTTTCGCCAGGGATATCTGTTTCAGCAATGATCAGCCTGTTAACAAGTTGTATTGACGACATTTCACATGAGAAAATAGCAACCTTTTTTCCATGATCAATTGACATATTTCGCGCCATTGTAAGAGCTAATGCGGTCTTTCCCATCGAGGGACGGGCAGCTATAATGATAAGTTCAGACTTCTGCCAGCCTGAGGTAAGCCGGTCAAGCTTGGTAAAACCAGAGGGTATTCCGACGAGTGCATCTTCCCTCTTGCCAGCCTCCTCTATCTCTCTGATGGCCTCCTTTATAACCACATTAATCGGAGAGACCTCTCTTTTTATGTTACCCTCGGCAATCTGAAAAAGTTCATTCTCCGAGAAATCAAGAAGTTCGGTAACATCAATCGAGTCATCAAAAGACCTGTTCTGAATCTCGGTTGAGACCCTTATAAGCTCCCGCTGAATATACTTCTGGGCAACAATCCGTGCATGGTAGTCGACATTGGCAGCCGATACGACTTTTGAAGTGAGCTGTGTAAGATATAACGGCCCTCCGACGCTTTCAAGTTCTTCGTGAGCCCGAAGTTCCTCAGTAACTGTATATAAATCAACAGGATATTCGCGTGATGACAGGTCCGAAACTGCCTTGAATATCTTCTGATTAGCCTCTTTGTAAAAACTTGCAGGTTTGAGGATATCGAGTATTGTGATAACTGCCTCTTTTTCGAGCATTATTGCCCCAAGAACAGCTTCTTCCATATCGATAGCCTGGGGTGGTACTTTACCGAAATCGGGTAATGTGGTGATTACTGGCCGGGAACTTTGTTTTTGTTTTGCCATTAGATTTATAATGCTGATTTATTGATACTTATAAGATGAATTGCATTATTCATCGGAGTTGACCAAAGGTAAAGATAAGCCTATCGATTGATCCGGAACAGTGTCTATTATTACCAACATTTTTGTGTTTAAAACTTGTTGAAAAACCGAATTAATGTTTTGCTGATATCAAAATCCAAACCATATGGTATTTTTGTATCAAATACCCTGAGATGGTTATTTTTCCTAAATCAAAAATTAACCTGGGGCTGAATATTACGGGTAAGCGGCCTGACGGATATCACGACATTGAGACTGTCTTTTATCCCGTAAATTTTTGCGATGCTCTTGAATTTGTAGCCTTTCCCGAAGGAGCGGCTGGTGATGTGATGACATTGACCGGTATTGAATTGCCTGGAAATCCTGAAGACAACCTTGTTCTCAAGGCAGTGGAAATCCTGAGGAATAAATACCCGATCCCTTATCTCAGGATACACCTGCATAAAAGTATACCTGCCGGCGCAGGACTCGGAGGAGGCTCCTCAGATGCGGCCTGTATGCTCAGGTCATTAAACAAGACTTTTAATCTCCTGCTTAGCTCATATGAATTACAGGCCTATGCAGCCAAACTGGGAAGCGATTCTCCTTTCTTTATCAACTGCCAGCCGTCATTTGCATCAGGAAGAGGCGAAATCCTTAAACCGGTAACCATTTTTCTCAATGGCTTGTACATTGTACTGGTAAATCCCGGGATAAGTATCAGCACCAGGGAGGCTTATGGGAATTGTGTGCCTGCTGTACCGGAAAAATCACTTTATGATAAAATCAGATATCCGGTTTCAAAATGGAAAGAACTGATATTTAATGATTTCGAGAAAACAATTTTCAATTCGCACCCCGAAATCGAGAGTATAAAGCAGGCCTTGTACGGTTCAGGGGCACTTTACAGTTCAATGTCCGGCAGCGGATCAACTATTTATGGTATCTTTTATGAAAAACCTTCAATTCCCGGAGAGCTGAGAAAATATGTGATTTACGAAGGAGAGCTGTAATCTTACTCAAGCTCAATCAGAATTGTTCCTTTCGATACCCTGTCACCTTTATTCACCAATATCTTTTTAACGGTTCCGTCAGTCAAGCATTTCAGTTTGTTCTGCATTTTCATGGCGTCAAGGATCATAAGGTCATCGCCAGTCTTTACATTCTGACCTGTTTTCACAAAAATATCCAGAATTGTTCCAGGTATGAAGCTGAGAATAATTTTAGGATCGGAAGGTCTGTAGGATTTCCTGTTTAGAAATTTTGAGCTCAGCCTTGTTTTGTAAAGAGTTGAGTTAATATTTAAAAACCCCTGATCGTTGTTTTCTTTCATATTTATATAAAGGTTTATCCTGAAAATAAATCATGATGGCGGAAGCCCGTGTTTTTTCCCCAGCAATTTAACCACCTTGTTTTCTGACGTCTCAATTGCATGGAGAAGGAAACGTCGGGTTTCTTTCGGTTCAATAACAGCGTCAACATATCCCCTTGCTGCGGCAACATATGGATTAGCGAACTTGGCCTTATATTCCTCCACTTTTTGTTTTCGCATGCCATCCGGATCGTCTGATGACATTATCTCCTTCCTGAAAATAATGTTTGCAGCACCTTCCGGCCCCATAACTGCAATTTCTGCTGTCGGCCACGCAAAAACGAAATCAGCCCTGAGATGTCGTGAGCTCATGGCTATATAACCCCCTCCATATGCTTTCCTTAGAATTACTGTAATTTTTGGAACAGTGGCTTCGCTGTATGCATACAGGACTTTTGCTCCGTGGCGGATAACACCAGCATGTTCCTGGTCGACACCCGGCAGATAGCCGGGAAGATCGACTAACGTGATAATTGGTATATTAAATGCATCGCAGTACCTTATGAATCTGGAAGCCTTGTCGGATGAGTCAACATCCAGGACGCCTGCCATTTCAAGAGGCTGGTTTGCAACAAATCCTGTTGTCCTTCCTCCCATCCTGCCAAAACCTATGACAATATTCTTTGCATAAAGTTCCATTATTTCAAAGAAATCTGATTTATCGACAACCGATCTTATCACATCCTTAACATCATAAGGAAGAGTGGGATTACCGGGAACTATCGTTTCCGGATTATACCTTTTGTCAGGTTCTCCGGGTTCAAAGGATCTGGCTTTCCTGCTGTTACTCCAGGGGATAAAAGTTATGAGTTTCTTGATCTGTTCAAAGCACTCCTCCTCGCTTCGGGCAAAAAAGTGGGCATTGCCAGTTATTTCGCTGTGTACCCTTGCGCCTCCGAGTTCCTCCATCGAAATTTCTTCACCAAGGACAGTCTTGATAACTTCGGGACCTGTTATAAACATCTTCGATATTTTGTCGACAACAAATACAAAGTCGGTAAGTGCAGGTGAATAGACCGCGCCTCCGGCACAAGGACCCAGTATTACTGATATCTGGGGGATTACCCCGCTCGAAATTGTGTTCCTGAAAAAGATCTCTCCATAACCGGCAAGAGAGTTTACCCCCTCCTGAATTCGTGCACCCCCTGAGTCATTTATCCCGATAAGCGGCATTCTCATTTTAAGGGCATGATCCATTATCTTTGTTATCTTCCTGGAATGCATCAGTCCGAGCGATCCTCCCGCCACTGTAAAATCCTGGGCGAAAATTGCAACCTGCGACCCGTATATTGTCCCTGATCCTATAATGACCCCATCGCTTGGAAGAGATTTTTTATCCATATCAAAGTCACGGGCTTCATGTTCCACAAACATGTCGTACTCCATAAAGGAATCATTGTCTAAAAGTGCCATGATCCTCTCACGGGCGGTTCGTTTACCCATGGCTTTCTGTTTTTCAATTGCCTGCTCTCCTCCTCCGAGGAAAATTTTTTCACGCTTCTCCTGAAGTTCCCTGATCTTTTTATTTACTGCCATAAAGGTCTGTTTAGTTGTAATTTGTCCGGAAAAAACTGCCAAAAACAAGGCGCAATTTAAGACTTTCGGGTGAGGATTGCTATTATTTAGTTGCAAGTCTGTACAAAAACAGGGCAATAATTGCATATAAGATATTGGGTATCCACATTGCAAGCATTGGCGCGAGGTTTCCCTTTATCGAAAACTGCGAAGCAAACTGCATAAACAAAATATATGAAAAGCTGAAGCCAAGCCCAATCCCGATATGCATCCCAATCCCTCCCCTGATCTTGCGTGACGACAGTGATACTCCTATCAGGGTAAGGATAAAAATAGCAAAGGGGTTTGCAACACGCTTATGTTTTTCTATCAGGAATAAATTGAGTTCATCCGAGCCCTGAAGTCTAAGCTGATTTATATAATCGTTCAGTTCATTATAAGTCATGGTTCCGACAAATCCCGGACTCCTTGAAAAATCAGATGGTTTTATCGAAAGTGCAGTATCAATCCTGTCGCCATGGATTATTTCATCTTCCCCGCCGGTTATGTTACGAAGATTATAGTTCAGCACCACCCATTTTTTTGAAGTAGTATCATACCTGACCATGTTACCGGTAAGTTTTGATTCCAGCCTGCCATCTTCATCAAATCTCTCGATTGTAAAATTCCTTCCTGCCTGGCTGATCGGGTTAAAGGATTCCATATAAATCAGGACATTCTTAAAGACCTGCCGGTGGATATTCATAACGGGTATTCGCCTTGCTGAAGTTCTGTAATATTTGTCTTCGAAATCGATCCTTTTCAGGTTCGCCTTTGGAATGACAAAATTGGTTAGCAAAAAAGTGAATAGCGCGATGAATAATGCTGAAATGAAATATGGCCACATCAACCTCCTGAAGCTCATACCACTGTTCAGAATTGCTATTATCTCTGTATTTGCCGCCATTTTCGAGGTAAAGAAGATAACGGATATAAATACAAAGAGAGGTGAAAAGAGGGTTGCAAAATAGGGAATGAAATTCAGATAGTAATCGAAGATAATGGCATGTACCGGAGCGCTTTTTGCCATGAAATTATCAACCTTCTCGGCGAAATCAAATACAACAGCAATTGTCAGGATGAGGAGTAGTGAAAAGAAGAATGTGCCCAGAAATTTTCGGACAATATAACGGTCAATTATCTTTATTTTCAGTAAAGCTAAAGCCGCTCCGAGAGCTTTATTACCATCTGGTCTTTCCATTTCTTAAAATTGCCTTCTTCAATTCTTCTTCTTGCTTCTGAAACCAGTTTTAAATAGAAAGCAAGGTTATGAATGCTTGCTATTTGTGAACCGAGGATCTCCCCGGAAATGACAAGATGTCGCAGGTATGCCTTTGAATAATAAAGGCTTATATCAGAAGGACCGGAAGGATCAATAGGACTGAAGTCGTCGGTCCATCTCCGGTTCTTAATATTTATAGTCCCTTCACTGGTAAACAGCATCCCGTTCCGTCCGTTCCTGGTGGGCATTACGCAATCGAACATATCGATTCCTCTTTCTATAGCTTCAAGGATGTTGACAGGAGTTCCAACTCCCATCAGATAACGCGGTTTATCATCAGGAAGTATTTCATTGACTACATCAATAATACGGTACATATCTTCTGCAGGCTCGCCTACCGATAAACCTCCGATTGCATTGCCGGCCATACCAGCCGTAGCAACCTTTTCTGCCGATATTTTTCTCAGATCATCAAATGTGCTGCCCTGGACAATCGGAAAGAGCAGCTGTTCATAACCCCACAAGGGATCAGTCTCTTTGTATCGTGACACTGCCCTGTCGAGCCATTGGTGAGTCAGTGTGACCGACTTTTGGGCATATGCATAATCGCAGGGAAAGGGGGCGCACTCATCGAATACCATCATTATATCGGCACCGATAATACGCTGAATGTCAACTGTATTCTCAGGAGTGAAAACATGTTTTGAACCGTCTATATGCGATCTGAAAATAGCACCCTCGGAAGTAAGCTTTCTGTTCCCTGCAAGTGAAAAAACCTGGTATCCGCCGCTGTCGGTCAGCAATGGCCTGTTCCAGTTTATGAATTTGTGAAGTCCTCCCGCTGCTTTTAATATCTCAGGCCCGGGACGGAGGTACAAGTGATAAGTGTTCCCGAGAATAATCTTTGCATCAATATCATCAGTCAGGTTTTTTTGAAGGATGCCTTTAACGGTTCCTGCAGTTCCGACCGGCATAAAGACAGGGGTGAGAATATCACCATGTGGAGTTTTCAGCATGCCTGCTCTTGCCCTGGTATCCTTATCCCTGCTCTTTACTTTAAACATAAAATCCTGCATTTCCGGATGCCAAAGGTAATTCATTCATCCACCTGTTGAAAATTATGTCAATAATTTTTCAGCTATGGGACCGTTTTATGCTTATGGTACATCAAACATTTTTTTGCATTCAGAATATCTTTGTAATATTGCTGCCTTATTTGGAAGTTAAATGATGATCCCCGACCAACCGCTTCTGCTGACCTTATTAATTGTTCTCCTAATTTCCCTGATCGTTCAGCTTGTTTATTACCTGGTTTACTACCTTGCCCCGGTGCTGTACAGGCACCCGGACAAACCGCTCAAAAAGGATCCCGTTTCCGTAATTATTTGTGCAAGGAACGAGGAAGAAAATCTGAAGAATTTTCTTCCTGCTGTCCTGGAACAGGATTACCCCGGATTTGAAGTTATTGTTGTGAACGATTGTTCAGAGGATGATTCATATAACGTTTTAGGAGAGTATCTGAAAAAATATCCGAACCTGCATGTTTCAAATATCACCAGGGATCCTCAATTCACACATTATAAAAAGTTTGCTCAGTTTATTGGAATTAAAGCTGCAAAAAATGAAATGCTGATTTTTACTGATGCCGATTGTAAACCCGAAAGTGAGGCATGGATTGGGAAGATGGCATCCCGTTTTGATGATAAAACAGGTTTTGTCCTCGGCTATGGCGGCTATTTCAGCAAACCAGGATTGCTGAACAAATATATAAGATACGACAGCTTGTCAATAGCCATGCAATATCTGGGTATGGCCATAAGGGGAGTCCCTTACATGGGAGTCGGACGAAATCTTGCCTACAGGAGATCACTGTTTTTTGAAAAGAAAGGATTCGGAAGTCATAACCACCTGGTCTCAGGCGACGATGATCTGTTCATAAACTCCAACGTCACAGGGAACAACATCGCAGTTGAATTCCGGCATGAATCGCATACCCGTTCAGTGCCTGCTTTAAATGTATTTGAGTTTTACAAGCAGAAAAAAAGGCATCTTACAACAGCTAATCATTATAAACTCAGAGACAAGGCACTGTTAATTGCCGAACCTGCAAGCAGGGTACTGTTTTATGTTTCATTTATTATTTTGCTGGCAAATCTTTATCTGTGGCCGGTTGTTCTGGTGATTTTCGGAATCAGGTTGATAACTCAGTTGATTGTTTTAAGTCTTGTTCAGAAAAAACTCAATGAAAAGGGATTATTACCTTTCATTCCAATATTTGATATCCTGTCACCGTTTATTAATACTGCCATATACATAGGAAGTCAACGTCAAAGTGCCGGTAGAAACAAATGGAATTAGGTAATGGTTTATCGGATAAGGCCAGAAATGACCTGTTACTTGTCGAGTCAGCAAAAAACGGGAATGAAAAAGCTTTCTCAAGCCTGCTGAACCGATACAGGGATTCAATATATTACATGCTTCTGAAAATGGTGAACAATTCGGCAGATGCTGAAGATCTTACCATAGAAGCCTTTGGCAAGGCTTTCCGTAATATCGATTCCTTTACTCCTGAATTTGCATTCAGTACATGGCTCTTTAAGATCGCAACAAACAACTGCATAGATTTTATCAGGAAGAAACAGTCCTCTCCCACTCCCGTCGATCCACTTCAGGATGATATGGACTCTCTCACTGTAAATATCCAGTCCGACCTTCCCGATCCTGAAGAAACCCTTATCAATGATCAGAAGATTGCTGTTCTTCGCGATATAGTTAACCAGCTTAAGCCACGTTACAGGAATCTTATTGATTTAAGATATTACAAGGAGTATTCATACGAAGAGATTGCTGCCGAACTTAAACTGCCGATAGGTACGGTCAAAGCACAGCTTTACAGGGCAAAATCACTTCTTTATAATATTTTTACCAAAACTGAAAGCAGATAGTGATTGAAATTATTCTCCGATATTTTCCTGACATTCCCCCTTCAGCGATTAATCAGTTTTCAGAACTTAAATCAATCTATCAGGCCTGGAACAGCAAAATAAACCTTATCTCCAGAAAGGATTTTGAGAATTTTACCACTCATCATGTTCTTCACTCCCTGGCAATTGCAAAAATCATCAATTTTTCAGAAGAGACTAAAATCCTGGATGTTGGCACCGGGGGAGGTTTTCCCGGAATGCCGCTTGCGATAATGTTTCCTGATTCGGAATTTTATCTCCTCGATTCAAAAGAGAAAAAGACAAGGGTGGTTTTTTCAGTTGCAGAGGAACTGGGTCTGGCCAACGTCACAGTAATAAGGAAAAGAGCCGAGGAAGAAAAAGGGATGTATGATTTCGTTATCAGCAGAGCTGTTACAGATTTCCCGGGTTTTGTTAAGCTCACTGCGAAAAATATCAGAACCGGACATAAAAATGAGCTTAAGAATGGAATTATATATCTGAAAGGAGGCGATCTTTCAGAGGAGCTGTCGCCCTTTATTAACAAAACTGTAATCTGGAATATCAGAGACTTCTTTTCTGAACCATATTTTGAGACAAAAAAGATTGTTTATCTGCCTTTTTGATTTTGAAAAAATTAGCTTCCCAGTTGCATTTTATGAAAAAACAACTATCTTTGCGATCTCAAAATTGAACAGTACTGACATTTAAAAAACAACTTCAATGAAAAGGACATTTCAGCCTTCAAGGAGAAAAAGGGCAAACAAGCACGGTTTCAGGGAAAGGATGTCCACATCCAACGGGAAAAGGGTTCTTGCTTCACGCAGAGCCAAAGGAAGGAAGAAGCTGACTGTCTCACCTGAGCTGAAATTGAAATAATTAAGTGACTTAATATCAAGGATAAAGGTGCCTCCATAAAAGGCACCTTTTTTTTCATTAGTTTTGTCAGGATTAAAACCTTCAATGTCAAACCTTAAAGAATATATTAGTGATGACAGCCTGAGGATGATTGCTGACAAAGTAGATACAGGCACTCGGATTTCAGCCGAAGAGGGTATTCTTCTTTACAGCAAGGCAGAATTATCGCTGCTTGGTATGTTATCAGGTATAGTCAGGAGAAGGAAGAACGGGAATTATGCCTTTTTTAACCGGAACTTCCACATAGAACCCACAAATAAATGTATTTATAACTGCAGGTTCTGTTCCTACCATAAATCTGAGGGAGATCCCGAAAGCTGGGAATACAGCCATGAAGAGATGCTGGACATTGTAAAGAGATTTGATGAAAAGGATGTTACAGAGGTTCACATTGTGGGAGGTGTTCATCCGTCGTATGATATCCATTACTTCGGCAGTCTTATTCAGAAGATCAAGCAACATCGTCCGGGCCTTCATGTAAAGGCATTTTCCGCGATCGAGCTTGATTATATGATCACAAAAACAGGTATCTCAATAGATGAGGGTCTGGAACAGTTCAGGAAATATGGCCTCGATTCAATTCCCGGTGGTGGGGCAGAGATTTTCGATCAGGAAATAAGGATGAAGACATGTCCTGAAAAAGCTTCAGCAGAAAAGTGGCTGTTAATTCATGAAACCGCACACAAACTCGGGATACCTTCAAATGCAACTATGCTTTATGGGCATATCGAGGAATATTCACACCGCATTGACCACATGTTAAGGCTTCGCGAACTGCAGGACAAGACAGGCGGATTCAATGCATTCATTCCGCTTAAGTACAAAAAAGCTAACAATTCAATGTCGTATCTCGGAGAAGTCAGCATGATCGAAGATCTCAGAAATTATGCAGTTTCAAGGATCTTTCTTGACAATTTCCCGCATATCAAAGCTTACTGGCCAATGATTGGGAGAGAGGTTGCACAAATCAGCCTTTTATTCGGAGCAGATGACCTTGATGGAACAATTGATGATACGACAAGAATCTACTCTATGGCAGGCTCCGGCGAGAGAAAACCGGAGATGACAACTGATGAAATCTGCAGACTTATCAGAGATGCAGGATTTGTCCCCGTGGAACGGGATTCCGTTTATAATTTTATCAATACCTTTGCGTTATAAAATAAGTTCGAAAGGCAGCTATGAGCATTAAAAATTTTATCCTGAGCAAACAATTTTTTAAAAGCCTTGGATTAGCTGCAGTCCTCGTTGTGGGATTTATCATGGGACTGCTGATCTGGTTGAATTTTTACACGAGGCACGGTCAAAGCAGGCCTGTTCCCGACTTTGTCGGCCTTACAATGGATCAGACCATTAAAGTAGCAAAGAAAAGCAGGATCAGGTATCAGATCATTGATTCTGTTTATACTTCCGAGGTGCCGCGCGGCTGTATAGCAGAACAAAATCCGGTGGCTGGTTTTAAGGTTAAGAAATGGAGGAATATAATGCTGACCATAAATGCCTTCAATCCTGAAATGGTTGCAATGCCAAATCTTGTCAATCTTCCAAAACGCCAGGCAATTGCTTTGATTGAAGGTGCCGGGCTGGAAATGGGAACACCAAAATATATCCCCGACATTTCAATAGATGTCGTAATCAAACAGCTGCATAACGGAAGAGAGATTCAGGAAGGCGATTCACTCCAGAAAGGTTCTGTTGTTGACCTGGTACTGGGCAAAGGACTCAGCAACCAGAGAACCTCCGTACCAAATCTGGTTGGTATGAACTTCCAGTCTGCAAAAGAAAGGATATTCGGAGCATCCCTTACACTCGTAACCTCTATCTATGACAATACTATAGTATCAGGAAAAGATTCTGCAAATGCTTTTGTATATAAGCAAAACCCGGATTTCAGCAATGAATCATCGTTGCAGCTTGGTTCATCAATATATCTCTGGCTGACAATCGATTCTGCCAGGATTCCGGTCGATTCAACGTTGATTGTATCTGACACGATACCTGAAATAATGCCTGTACAGTCAGAATAAACTTATGTTAAAAAGATTAACGACTTATATAATCCTTCTCATTTGTTTTTCGGGGCTGTCCCAGGCGCAGGAGGTAGTCACAGGTCTCAGGACAAATCCATTTCTGAAGAACCAGACAGAAAACAAGACTTCTTCAAAGGGTACAGTTGCTGATATTGAACTGCCGTTTTTTGATGATTTCTCAGGACATTCATACAAACCATCACCCAAATGGTGGAGCGACAATTCCACATTTATCAACAATACATATTCCGACCAGCAGGTTGCGCTGGGGATGGCCACATTTGATGCACTTGATGAATCGGGAAATCTTTACGAAACAAATAATTCAGAGGGATTTGAAGCAGATAAGCTTACATCTCAGCCTATGAATCTTAATTACCCTGCGGCTGATAATGTCTGGCTGAGTTTTTATTATCAGCCGGGAGGACTTGGAGATGCCCCGGAAGCCAGGGATAGCCTTACACTCCAGTTCTTCGCGCCTGATGAAAACAAATGGTATTCTGTTTGGAGAAAGCCGGGTGCTGCCTCCGAAAAATTCCAGCCTGCTATTATCAGGATAGATGATCCCAGATATTTAAAGGCAGGTTTTAAATTCCGGTTTACCAACTGGGCAAGCCTCAATACAACTTTTAATGATCTCTCGATGATAGGGAATTGTGATCACTGGAACGTCGATTATGTTTACATTGACAGAAACAGGAATGCGGCTGATACTTCCCTTGCTGATGTAGCATTCAGAACCCCGATCAGGTCACTGCTTAAAACATATGAGGCGATGCCATGGAAACAGTTCAGAAAGGTATATCTGCAGGAAATGGGTTCATCAATTCCAATCCACTACCGGAACAATGATAAAATTACACGGAATATAACCAGAAATTTTGAGATCCGCGATATGTTCACTAATACAGTTTCTCATTCCTTTACTGCCGGTGCTGCCAATATTGATCCTTATACCGATGTTGACTATAATGCAAACCTTATTTATACCTTCAATAACAGCAACAATGATTCAGCGCTGTTTAGAATCACCAGCTACCTTAAGACAGATGATTTTGACCCCAAAGGAAATGATACTATCATTTACTATCAGGTATTCAGCAACTATTTTGCATACGATGACGGATCTCCGGAAGCCGGATATGGAATAAACGGCCAGGGTTCAAGGAATGCGATGGCAGCTCTCAGATTTAAATCATATTTGCCTGATACAATAAGAGCAATACGGTTTTACTTCAACGACAGTTACATGAACAGCAACCAGAGAGCATTCGATCTTATGATATGGGATGACAATAATGGTTTGCCCGGGAATGTGATATACTCAGTTGAAGACTTAACTGTTGAACCAGGCGATGAGTTGAATGGGTTCTGCACCTATGAGCTTCCTGATGGGATAATGGTCGATGATGTATTTTATGTTGGCTGGAGGCAAAGGTCCGAGACCTTCCTGAATGTCGGCTTCGATGTTAATACACCTAACCGCGGGCATCAGTTTTACTGGCTGAACGGTGTATGGCTGCAATCGCAGAAAGA